>FTJN01003637.1_pt1 | contig 37762 bp, 32 predicted proteins | sample 1658361 | NCBI WGS metagenome assembly FTJN01 (sample SAMEA3914819, study PRJEB12502) | metagenome | biome: forest; material: soil | place: Canada | collected 2010-06-26 | depth 0.3 m
GACGAGCAGTCCATGCGGATCTTGCCGTCATTGTCGAGCGGCATGAAGGCCCAGCAGGGATCGACCTCGCTGTTGACGACGGTCAGGTCCAGCCGGTGGCGGTCGGCGATCTCGCCCCAATAGCCGACGCTGGCCCCGCCCAGCGGGTCGGCCCCGATCTTCACGCCGGCGGCGCGGATGACGTCCAGGTCGAGAATGGTCGGCAGGTCGTCGATATAGTGGCCCAGGAAGTCGTAGCGCCCGGCCCCGGCCAGGGCCCGCTTGAACGGGATGCGCTTGACGTCCTTCAGCCCGCCTTCCAGCAAATGGTTGGCCCGCGCGGCGATCACCGACGTGGCCTCGCCCCCGGCCGGTCCGCCCGACGGCGGATTGTACTTGATGCCGCCGTCACGCGGCGGGTTGTGCGACGGGGTCAGCAGGATGCCGTCGGCTTGGCCCGGATGGGTCCGGTTGTGGCGCAGGATGGCGTGCGATACCGCTGGGGTCGGGGTGAAGCCGTCGCGGGAATCGATCAGGGTCTCGACGCCGTTGGCGACCAGCACTTCCAGCGTCGTGCGCCAGGCGGGCTCGGACAGACCGTGGGTGTCGCGGCCGACGAAGACCGGGCCGTTGATGCCCTGGGCCGCGCGGTATTCCACGATGGCCTGCACGACGGCCAGGATGTGGTCCTCGTTGAAGGCCGCGTCCAGGCTGGAGCCCCGATGCCCCGAGGTGCCGAAGGCGACGCGGTGGCCGACGTTCGAGAGGTCGGGGTGAACATCGAAATAGGCACGGGTCAGGGCGTCCAGGTCGACGAGGTCTTCGGGTCGGGCTTGGCGCCCAGCGTGTTCATGCATGCGACTAGCCTTATCGATCGCCGGTTTGCCGTTCAATGTCCGCCGTCCCACCGAGGCGGAGGCCGGCCTGTCTGCCTCGCACCGAGGCAGTGGGTTCTAGCCGCGAGAGGGGAAGGTATTCGAACCCTAGAACGCTTCGGCGACGATCGTTCCATCGGGCAGCAAGGCCGCGCGCTTGAGGCCGCTGGAAGCGAAGGGCATGGCGACATTGCCGTCGCGGTCGATCGCCACCAGCCCGCCATGGCCGCCCAGCGCGGCGACGCCCTGGATCGCGGCCCGGGCGGCGTCCTCCAGGCTCTCGCCCCCGAACCGCACCCGGTGGGCGATCTGCGAGGCGACCGCGGTGCGGATGAAATATTCGCCCTGGCCGGTGCAGGACACCGCCGCGTGGCCGTCGGCCCAGGCGCCGGCCCCGATGATCGGACTGTCGCCGACCCGGCCGGGCAGCTTGCCGAACACCCCAGCCGTCGAGGTCGCCGCCGCCAGCCGGCCCTCGCCGTCGCGGACCACGCAGCCGACCGTGCCGGTGGGCAAAACGTCAGCGGCCCGGTTGTCCTCGAAGGCCCCGGCCTGGGTGAACCACGAGGTCGGATCGGCCACTTCCTTCAGGCCCTGGGCCCGGGCGAAGGCCATGGCCCCCTCGCCGGCCAGCATGACGTGCGGGGTCTTCTCCATCACCGCCCGGGCGGCCAGGATCGGGCTTTCGAAGCCTTGCAGGGCGGCGACCGATCCGGCGCGCAGGGTGGCCCCGTCCATCAGGCTGGCGTCCAGCTCGTATTGCCCGTCGGCGTTGGGCGAGGCGCCCTTGCCGGCGATGTAGAGGCCCGACGCTTCCAGGGCGACCACGGTCTCGACCGCGACGTCCAGGGCCCTTGCCCCGGCGCCCAGCCGCTCGCGCGCCGCCTCGACCAGGCCGCGCATATGAGCGATCTCGACGGTGTAGTCATGGCCGCGCTTGGCCCCGGCCCCGCCGTGCAGGGCGAGAGTAAAACGTTTGTTTGACATTGTGCTTCCTTGGCCGGACAGCCTGCGCTAGCGTCCGGCCTCTTAACGACAAAAGACGGGAGAGGCGAGATGAAGGCGGTGCTCAGCAAGGCGGTCGGCGGACCCGCGACCCTGGTGCTGGAGGAGCTTCCCGACCCCGTCGCCGGCCCGGGCCAGGTGCTGCTGGAGGTCAAGGCCTGCGGCGTCAACTATCCCGACGTGCTGATCATCGAGGACAAGTACCAGTTCAAGCCCGAGCGGCCGTTCGCGCCGGGCGGCGAGGTTTCGGGCGTGGTGCTGGCCTTGGGCGAGGGCGTCATCAGCCTGACCGTCGGCCAGCGCGTACAGGCGTCGACCGGCCACGGGGGCATGGCCGAGAAGCTGGCGATCGAGGCGGCGCGCTGCACCCCGATCCCCGACTCCATGCCGTTCGACGAGGCCGCTGCCTTCATCCTCACCTACGGTACGTCCTATTACGCCCTGAAGGACCGCGCCCATCTGAAGGCCGGCGAGACCCTGCTGGTGCTGGGCGCGGCCGGCGGCGTCGGCTTGGCGGCGGTCGAGCTGGGCAAGGCGGCCGGGGCGCGGGTGATCGCCGCCTGCTCCAGCCAGGAGAAGGTCGACCTGGCGATCAAGCACGGCGCCGACGCCGGCGTGGTCTATCCGCGCGGTCCGTTCGACAAGGACGGCCAAAAAGCCTTGGCGAGCCTGATCAAGGACGCCTGCGGTCCGGGCGGCTGGGACGTGGCCTATGACGCGGTCGGCGGCGACTATTCCGAAGCCACCATCCGCGCCGCCGGCTGGAACGGCCGGTTCCTGGTGATCGGCTTTCCGTCGGGCATTCCGAAAATCCCGCTGAATCTGACCCTGCTGAAGTCGTGCGACATCGTCGGGGTGTTCTGGGGCGCGGCGGTGGCGCGTGACCCCAAGGGCCACGCCCAAAACGTGCGCGAGCTGCTGGACCTCTACGCGGCGGGCAAGATCAAACCCTACGTCTCCGAACGCTTCCCCCTGGAGAAGGCCGGCGACGCCATCGCCCACCTGGCCAGTCGCAAGGCGATGGGCAAGGTCGTGGTCGTCAACGAATAGGCCGGCTCGGGCCCGGCGCTGTCCGAACGGTCAGCGCCGGGCGGCGGGCTTTCCGCCAAACAGGCGCCCGACATATTTGCCCAGGTCGAACGAGCGATTGAGGTGGCGCAGCAGGGCGCCGCGCCGGCCAGAGGTCATGGGGCCGAAGGCTTCGACAGGGCCCAGGCTGAAAAACGCGCCGGGGACCTCGAACACGATGTTGGCCGCCAGTGGCGTCAGATCCAGGCCGAAGGTCCGGATCGGGGCGGCGCAGGGCCGGGCCGACAGCAGATAAGGCGCCGAGGGGGCCGGGCGTTCGCCGAGGAGGTCGACCGCGAAATCGACGCCGGTCAGGATGGGAGCCAGACCCGGCGCGGCGCGCCGCAGCGCCTCCGGCGTGATCTCCAGCCCCTGGTCGTAGACGGCCAGGCTCTCGTCTTGCGGCAGGAAACGCCACTCGCGCGGTCCATGCTCGATCGTTGGGTCGAAGGCGCTATCGGCGCTCCAGGCCATGCCCGTGCGAGGAAACAGCACGTCTAGTGGCGCGTCCGGAGCGGCGTTCAACAGTCGCCGCGCCTGGATGGGCGTCACCACCACGGCCGGACCAGGATCGATCGCGGCGAAAATATTGTCGCCGCCGTCCAGCAAGGGCGTGAATGGCGTCGCACCCGACCCTTGGCGCGGCGGAGCGAACAGTGAGGCTAGGCTGGCGCCCAGATCGCGCGCCGCCACCGCGGCCACATAGTCCAGGGCATGGGGCGCCAGCCGGACGCCGGGGCCGACGAGGAGGGCCGGCTGGCCGCTCCTGAAGATCTCGGCCAGGCGGGCCGGGGACAGGAGCTCGGTCGAGGAGGCCGGCGCGGGGCCAGGGCGCCAGGCGACCGGCCCAACGCTCGCCGCGAAAGTCCGGGGCTCACCGGCCACCCGCAGCTCGACCTTCCGGCCGCCCGTATCCAGCCACGCCAGATCGGTCAACTGGGCGTCGGAATGCAGGTCGATGTGGAGGACCAGGCTCATCGGCTCAGGGCTCCGCTGGTCTTCGCCGCGCGTCCGTCCTTGGCCCGCGCCAGGGCGATGAGCAGTTCGGTCTGGATCGGCTTGAGCATCTGGAACAGCATCTTGCCCGTGGTGTGGCCGCCGTGGAGCGCACGGATCAGCTTCAGGCGCCGCGTCTGGGTCATGGCCCCGAAGGCCGAACGCGGTCCCAGGCTGAACATGTCGCCGGGCGCGCCATCGACCACGTCATCGCCCGGGGTTGAACCCGGGCGGAGGCCAAAGCTGCGGAGGGGCTCGCGACATGGTCGGGAGGATAACAGCATCGGCCGGGTCAGGCCGTCCGCCGGCCGTTCGCCCATCAGGTCGACGTCGAAATCCAGGTCCCGCAGGTCGGGCCGCAGGCGGACCAGGGCCTCGGGCCGTGGCTCGTAGAAGACGTCATAGAGCGCCAGCGACTCCTCCGGCGTTCGGAACCGCCAGCGCCGCCGCCGGTCGAGGTCCAGCGGCGTCTGGTAGATGCTGACGGCGCGCTTGGTGTGCGTGCCCGGCCTGCCTGTGTTGGTCGACAGGGCCATGCGTGGATAGACGAAGTAGCGATCCGTCGCGACCAGGTACTTGATGTAGTACTTCTTCCAGGACGAGGCCTTCCAGGCTCCGAGTTGTCGCGGCAGCCCCTGAGCGGTCGAGATGGGATTGTCCTTCTCCAGCGCGTACCACTGACGGAAGGACGCCCATTGGTCGGCGGTCCAGGCCTGGCCCCAAGAGGCGGCGACCTGGAGGAAATAGACATCGGACCCATCGGCGATCGGCCGGAAGTCCAGGTTGTTGAACTCGTTGATCTGGTAGCCATACAGCGCGATGCCGCCCACTCGGGGCTGATCGGCGTAGAACGCCATGGCCTGCAGCGCGTAGCCATAGGCGCCGGGCGCGGCCAGAAGGTCGTCCTCGAACAGGACGATCCCGCCATATTCGAGCGCCAGGTCGCCACAGCGCAGTACATGCTCGCGCAGCCCCAGCGATGTTGGGTGGCGGATCACCCGCTTTGGGCCGTGCGGCCAGACGAACGCCTCGGCCAAGGCCCTGACGGCGTCGTCGTCGGACTGGTCGAGGCTGATGACCAGCGGTGTTCGTGGCGGGTATTCGCCAGCGGCAAGCGAGCCGAGCAGGCGTGACAGGGCGTCGGGTCGACTGTGGCCGATCGCCACAATGGCCGGCCGGTACGCCAAGCTCATCGGCCTACTCCTGGAAATCTCGAACGCACGCGATTTACCTGCTCGAACAAGGCGAAGTCAGTCCTCGCCTCATCCCCAAGCGTGTCTTCGCGAAAAACAACCTTATCGGTATTTGACGGAAATCATAGTCAACCGATCAATGTATTTCCGCCAAATGAGCAGTTGGCTCTAGGAAGTAGGTCATAAAAACGAGGTTAAAGCTCAGTAAGTATCCCTGTTAGCAAACAAATTAGGCTGTCGTCCTAAAACGGACCTTCGAGTAGTCGGAGGTCGGGCCTGATGTTCCTTCCCGCACGCGACGCCTTCCAGCGGGAGGTGCGTCGAAACTTCCGTCAGAGTCGGCGCCCGGAAGAGCGGGTGCAGGTTCTTGGCGGGTCGATGGACCTGGTCCGGCCGGAAGAAGTCTTCCATTTCGTGGCCGGCAAGATCGCGGCGCGTGAAAGCGCCGTGGTCGCCAACCATAACCTTCACAGCCTCTACCTGATCCGCAAGGACGAGAAGATCGGCGAATTCTTCCGCAAGGCCGACCTGATCGAGGTCGACTCGGTGCCGGTGATCTTCTGGGCGCGCATCGTGGGTCGCGCCAGTCGCCGGTTCCATCGCTGCACCTATCTGGACTGGCGCGACGCCTTCTGGGCGCGGGCGATTCAGGAGGACTGGAAGGTGTTCTTCGTCGGCGGCGCCCCTGGCGTTGGCGAGAAGGCGACCGCGCGGATCCAGGCCGATTGGCCCGAAGCTCAGATCCAGACCCATCACGGCTATTTCGACATCTTGTCCGGCTCGGCCGAGAATCAGGCCGTGGTCGATGCGATCAACGCCTACAAGCCCGACATCGTGCTGGTGGGCATGGGCATGCCGCGCCAGGAAGTCTGGGTCCTGGAGAACCAGACCAAGCTAGGCCCTTGCGTCACCTTCACGGTCGGCGGCGCGTTCGACTACGAGGCCGGCGTCCAGCGTCCCTCCCCGCGCTGGATGGGGCAGGTGGGCATGGAGTGGCTGTTTCGATTGATGGTCGATCCGCAGCGTCTGTTCACGCGCTACTGCGTGGAGCCCTGGCACTTGATGGGGCCGGCGATGCGCGACCTGCGACGGGCGATCGCCCGCCAGGCGAACACCCGCGGGAACCCGCCACCCGTTGGCGCCGAATATGCAAGGGCCAAGGATCTGGCGCGCTCTGATGGTCTGGGGGGACGATGAGCTTGAATATCCATCCGCGGTCGCCGACCGCGAAGACCGAACCGGCCGGCTTGACGCAGCGGCTCGTGGCGATCCTTGGCCTTGTCGGGCTGGTGTTGGCCTGGGCGGTCGTCCTGCTGCCTTGCGCCGTCTGGCTGCTGTTCACGTTGGTGGCTAATCGTTTCCAGGCGACGCCGGCTCGCCAGCAAGCCTGAACGGCGTTCACTTAGCTCTAGCCAGAAGCGGCGCGCCGCGCCAGGATGGCCGCCGCCCGATGCAGCGGTCCGACCCCAGAGACCGCGCTCTGGCCTCAGGGAGCGGCGCATGATGGGACGGCTGGACGGCAAGGTCGCGGTGATCACCGGCGGCTGTTCGGGCATTGGCCTGGGCACGGTCGAACTGTTCGTCAGCCAGGGCGCCAGCGTCGTGGCCGCCGACGTGCAGGCCGAGAAGGGCGCGATGCTGGAGAAGCGTTTCCCCGATAAGGTCCGCTTCGCCCCTTGCGACGTCACCCATGAAAGCCAGATCGCCGCGGCGGTGGAGCTGGCCCAGGACGCTTTTGGGGGTCTGGACATCCTGTTCAACAACGCCGGCCACGGCGGCGCGCCCAACGGCGTGGCCGACATGACCGCCGAGGGGTGGGACGCCACCTTAGCCCTGCTGCTGCGTGGCCCGGTGCTGGGCATGAAACACGCCCTGCCGCTGATGGTGGCGCGCGGCGGCGGCAGCGTGATCAACACCGCCTCGATCGCTGGCCTGCAGGCGGGCTTCGGCCCGCTGGCCTATTCGACGGCCAAGGCGGCGGTGATCCACCTGACCAAGTGCGCGGCGGCCGAGCTGTCGCCACGGAAGATCCGGGTCAACGCCATCTGCCCCGGACTGATCGCCACGTCCATCTTCGGCGCCTCGATGGGCCTACCGCGCGAGGTCGCCGACCAGATGGCCGCCCGGGTCGCCGAGGTTGGACCCAAGATCCAGCCGATCCCCAAGGCGGGCCTGCCCGAGGATATCGCCCGCGCCGCCCTCTACTTGGCCACTGACGATTCCGAGTTCGTCACCGGCACTTATATCGTGGTCGACGGCGGCATCACCATCGGCGGTCGCAGCAGCTGGGATCCCAAGGCGCCCTCGCCGTTGTTGTCGGCCATGGGCATCACCCCCGAACAAGCCGAGCAGATGCGGGCGGCCATGGTCGCGTCTCAGGGGACGTGACGCCCGCCGTATCCGGCCGGACGGCGGGGTGGTCAGCCTGGATGGAAGCCTCGATACCAGTCGACGAAGCGACCCAGGCCCTCGGCCAGCTTGACCTTGGGTTTGTAGCCGGTGAGAGCGGTCAGCTTGTCAATGTTGGCGTAGGTCGCCGTCACGTCGCCCGGCTGCATGGGGCGCATGACCTTGACGGCCTGCTGCCCCAGAGCCGTCTCCAGGGTGGTGATCATCTCCATCAGGCCGACAGGATCGTTGTCGCCGATATTGTAGATCTCGTGCTTGCCCTTGGCTGGCGGTTTGTCGAGCACCCCGACGATGCCGTCGACGATGTCGTCGATATAGGTGAAGTCGCGGGCCATCCTGCCCTCGCCATAGACCTCGATGGGCTCGCCCTTCAGGATCTTCTGGGTAAAGCCGTAATAGGCCATGTCCGGCCGGCCCCAGGGTCCATAGACCGTGAAGAACCGCAGGCCCGACATCGGGAAGTCGTAGAGCTTGGCGTAGCTGATGCTCATCAGCTCGTCGGCCCGCTTTGTGGCGGCGTACAGCGACACCGGCGCGTCGACCGGATCAGTTTCCTTGAAGCCCGCGCCGTCAATAGGTCGATCACCGTAGACAGAGCTCGACGAGGCGTAGACGAGGTGCTCGATGTCGTTGCAACGCGCCGCTTCTAGAACCGACAGATGTCCGGCCAAGTTGGAGTGCTCGTACGCGAAGGGCTGGTCGATCGAATGGCGAACGCCCGCCTGAGCGGCCAGATGGACAATCCGTTTGATGCCGAATCGCGCGACAAGCGCCTTGAAGGCTTCATGGTCCGCGATGTCGAGGCGGACCATGGTGAAGCCTGGACGCGCTTCCAAATGCTCCGCCCGCGCGGTTTTCAGCGTGGGGTCGTAGTAGTCGACAAAGGAGTCGACCCCTATGACGGCTTCACCGCGATCAAGCAGGCGATTGGCGGTATGAAACCCGACGAATCCGGCGGCGCCGGTAACAAGAACGGTCATGGTCTCCCGTCTTTACGCCCCGCTGTCAGCTCCGTCCAATGCTGGCGTAGGTGAAGCCGGCGCGGACCATCTCGGCGGGCTTGTAGATGTTGCGCAGGTCGACGACGACCGGCGCCTTGAGCAGGGTTTTGAGGCGATCCAGGTCCAGGGCCCGGAACTGGTCCCATTCGGTGAGGATCAGCAGCACGTCGGCGCCGTCGGCCGCCTCGTAGGGCCCGGCCTTGAAGTCGACGCCGGGCAGCAGGTGGGCGGCTTCCTTGGCACCTTCCGGATCGAAGGCCTGGACGGATGCGCCCATGGCCTGCAGGGCCGGCAGGATGTCGAGGCTGGGCGCGTCGCGCATGTCGTCGGTGTTGGGCTTGAAGGTCACGCCCAGCACCCCGACCGTCTTGCCGGCCAGATCCTCCAGCCCCAGGGCCTGGGCCACCTTGTGGGCCATGGCCTTCTTGCGCGCGTCGTTGATCGCCACCGTGGCCTCGATCAGCCGGGTCGGCGCGCCGTAGTCGTTGGCCGTGCGCACCAGGGCGATGGTGTCCTTGGGGAAGCATGAGCCGCCATAGCCGGGACCGGCGTTGAGGAACTTCGAACCGATCCGCTTGTCCAGCCCGATGCCGCGCGCCACCTGCTGGACGTCGGCCCCGACCTTTTCGCAGAGGTCCGCCATCTCGTTGATGAAGGTGATCTTCATCGCCAGGAAGGCGTTGGCCGCGTACTTGATCAGCTCGCTGGTGCGGCGGCCGGTAAAGACGATCGGCGTCTCGTTTAGCGAAAGCGGGCGGTAAAGTTCGCGCATCACCGCCTGGGCACGTTCGTCCTCGGTGCCCACCACCACGCGGTCGGGGCGCTTGAAGTCCTCGATGGCCGCGCCTTCGCGCAGGAATTCGGGGTTGGAGACCACGGCGAACTGGGCGCCCGGATTGGTCTTCTTGATGATCGCCTCGACCTCGTCGCCGGTGCCGACCGGCACGGTCGACTTGGTGACGATGACGGTGAAGCCGTCGATCAGGCCGGCGATCTCCTCGGCGGCGGCATAGACATAGGACAGGTCGGCGTGGCCGTCGCCGCGCCGGGTCGGGGTACCGACGGCGATGAACACCGCGTCGGCGTCCTTGATCGCCTGGGCGCCTTCTAGGGTGAAGAACAGCCGTCCCTCGCGCACGTTGCGCGCCACCAGGTCGTCAAGACCGGGTTCGAAGATCGGGATCTCGCCCTTCTCCAGCCGTTCGATCTTGCTCGGATCCTTGTCAATACAGGTCACCACGTGACCGAAATCGGCGAAACATGCCCCAGACACCAGGCCCACATAGCCAGTGCCAATCATCGCCACGCGCATAGATCACCATATCCTTCGTGCTTACGAGCAAGCCCTACACGAATTGTGCGACATTGCTCCAGTGGCTCCGCTCAAACTGCTGACATTTTGTTGTGACAGTGAAAGGCAGTGGCCACCGGTGTCCTTTTGCAATGCAGTCGGAAGCCCGATGATGTACTGCGGCGCAACATGTCGCAGCCGTGCTGACGGGGGATTGGATGATTCAGAAGGTGCTTGTCGCGGGTGGAGCGGGCTATATCGGATCCCATACCTGCCTCAGACTCTCCGAGGCGGGCTTCACGCCGGTCACCTATGACAACCTGTCGAACGGCTGGTCGGAGTTCGTGCAGTGGGGACCGCTGGAGATTGGCGACATCGGCGACGCGGCACGGCTGGACGAGGTCTTCGCCAAGCACAAGCCGGTGGCGGTCATCCACTTCGCGGCCCTGATCGAGGTCGGTGAATCGGTCAAGTATCCGGGCCGCTTCTACGAGAACAATGTCGGCGGCGCGATTGTCCTGATCGAGGCGGCCCGCCGCGCCGGTGTCGAGGCCTTCGTCTTCTCTTCGACCTGCGCGACCTACGGGGCGCCGGTGAAGGTGCCGATGGACGAGACCCATCCGCAGGCGCCGCTCAATCCCTATGGTCGCACCAAGCTGATGGTCGAGCAGGTCATGGCCGATCTGGATCAGACGGTCGGCTTCAAATACACCGCCCTGCGCTATTTCAACGCCGCCGGCGCCGACCCCGAGGGGCGGGTGGGCGAGCGGCACGAGCCTGAGACCCACGCCATTCCGCTGGCGATCGCCGCGGCGCGTGGCGGCAACCGCGGCTTCAACTTGTTCGGCGTCGACTACGAAACCCGTGACGGCACCTGCGTGCGCGACTACATCCATGTGCTGGACCTGGCCGACGCCCACGTGCTGGCGGTGCAGCGGCTGTTGCGTGGCGAGCCGAGCGAGGTCTTCAATCTCGGCACCGGCACGGGCACGACCGTCAAGGAACTGATCGCGGCGATCGAGACCGTCTCGGGCCGAGCGTTCCCGGTCGAGATCGCCGGTCGCCGACCCGGCGACGCGCCGATCCTGGTGGCCGATAACACCAAGGCCAGGACGATGCTGGGCTGGTCGCCGCGCTTCACACTGGAGGACATCATCCGGCACGCGTGGGCTTGGCATGCTGACGGCGCCCTGCGCCTGGAACGGGAATCCGCCTAGCCCATCAGTTCAGGAGATAGCGTCATTTCGATTACCCGTCGTACCCTCGCCGCCCTGTTTGGAACGCCCGTGGCCGCGGCGGGCACCGGCGCCGCCGTAGCGGGCGAGCGCCAGGGACATTTCCCGGCCTGGACGCAAGACCGGGCGAGAGCTCAGAACGTGCTGGCGGGCCTTGGGGTTTCCCGGGTCGAGGGGCTGGAGAAATACGCCCAGTTGGCCGGCATCACGCTGGGGGTGGGCGATGATCAACCCGCGTTCGACGCGGCGATGGCGGCGATGCGGGCGGCCAGCGGGACCGGCGGCCTCTATGTGAAGGTCCCGCCGGGGCGCTACCGGCTTCGCCGGCTTCGCTTAAGCAACAGGGCCGGCTTCTTCTGCGATCCGAAGACCGTCGTTCTGGAGCAGATGGCGCCGCTGGATCCGGCCAAGCCGGAGGTGTTCGTGTCGTTGTCGAGCCCGTTCGACACCTTCTGGCTGTTCTACGGATTCACCCTCAAGGGCGGCTGGACCTACGGGCGGGCCGGCTATAGCGGAGACGCCGGCGAATCCGATCCGTGGCTCTATCGGCCGCCGACCGAGGACGGCGACGATCCGGAAGACGGCGCCGTCATCGGCCAAACGGCGCTTCGCCTGCACGGCGCCTTTTCCGGCAAGGACGATCCGAAGTTTCGCGCCAACAGCCCCGTCGGCGCCCAGAACCCGCGCGGCCGGGTGGGTGAGCTGGAGATCGAGGGCTTCGGCGGCGATGGAGTCAGCCTGAAGGGCGCGGGAGCCCAGATCTACGGCACGATCCAGGTCTACCGGGTGGGCGGGCGCGGCCTCTACATCAACGGCTACGACTGCAAGCTGGGCTTCATCGATGTCGGTGAGACCGGGATGGAGGGCGTGGTCCTCGGGCCGAACGGCTCGGCCAACACGATGGTGCCGTTCAAGGCCTGGTATTCGGGCGGGCGGCGTCTGCCCGGCCATACCGCCGGCCTGCGCATGGATCGCTGCTCAGGCGTACAGCTGTTCGGCCAGCTGCAGGATTCCAGCGGTTCGATGATCCAGGCGCGGGCCTGCCGCGGCTGCACGCTCATCATCGGCCTGGGCTGGCAAGGCGAGATCGCCAACCTTGACGACGACATGGCGGCCGTCGTCCTGCAGGGCGATTCACGCACAAACACCTTTGTCATCAACGCGGCCATCGGGCCCTATGCATCCCAGACCTATCCGACGATCCGCAAGCTCCTGAAGATGGTCCCCGATGCCAGGGGTAAGCGGCCGCGACGCAACAGCTTCATCCTCAACCACGAAGGTTGGCCCGACGATCGCGACATCTGGAATCCTGCCTGGTTCGAGGGACCGCTCGACGGCAACACCGTCATCGCCAACGACCAAATCCGCCCCAGCCAATGGGCGCCGTCGGACGACGGCCGGGTCAGCTTCGGCTTGGCCGAGCCCGGCGGGCTGGGCCTGGTGGTCGGGGGCAAGTCCAGCAAGCAGCCCGGGCAGGTCATCCTGATCCACCACGACACCGCGCGCATGGATCACTATGCCGACGGCGTCTACACCAACGGCATCACCGCCTCGCAGAAGGTGGTGACGGTTGGGCTGCCCCTGCGGCTTCGCAGCTATACGGTCGACACCGCGCCCAGCGCGGTCGCGGCCGGCGCCGGCGCATCGATCTACGTGGTCGATGAGGCGGGCGGACCGCAGGGCGCCAAGTCGGACGGTCGGGTCTGGCGCCGGGATTCGGATCGCGCCGTGATCCGGGCCTACAAGAAAGGGGAGGGCTAGGATGGCCCTGAGCGAAAACGTGCGCCTCTACGAGGTGCTGATCCGCTTCTCTCCCGATGGAACGCCCTCGGCGGTGCAACGCCGGATCGAGGAGATCGTCCGCGACGGCGAGGTGATTCACGCCACCGAGCAGATGGCCGAACCCTTGGACCCCGACGCCGTCAACGGCCTGATCGAGACCTCCCTGGCCAAGCTGCTGGCGGAAAATTTACGGCTCCGGGCGCTGTTGTCTCCACGGCAGCGGCGCGAGCATGGGTTCGACAGCTAGTGACCGCTTCGGGGGAAGCATGGGCATGATCGAGCGGCTTGGCGGCGGGGGCGCCTTGGGGCAACGGCTCCTGGCGCGCCTTGCCGCGCCCGGCTGGCCGCTGGCCTGCGCGGGCCTGGTCTTCGTCGTGCTGATAGCCGATCTCATCGGCCTTTCGCGACACGGCGGCCTCTTCGCCGAAGACGACGCCTACTACTACCTCGTCATCGCGCGCCACATCGCCCAGACGGGGGTCAGTACCTTCGACGGTCAGTCCTTGAGCAACGGCTATCACCCGTTGTGGATGGTAGTGCTGGTGCTGCAGGACCTTATCCTGGGCGAGTCCTTCTTCATCACCTTCACGATCGAGGCTCTCTTGATCGGGGGCGCGCTGGCTCTGATCCTGCGGCGAGCTCCGGTGGTGCGCGCCGACACCAGCATCGCCTTCACCATCCTGTCCCTGTTTCTGCTGACGCCGCTGGTGATGCGGGGCATGGAAATCTCGCTGGTGGTGTTCTGCATCGCCCTGCTGGTCGAGGCGCTGGAAGCGGCCAAGACCCACAAGCACGGCGGCGTCCTGCTGGGCCTGGCCTGCGCCGCAGTGGTCGGCGCGCGGATCGACGCGGCCTTCTTCATCGCGCCGATCCTGCTCTTCGCGCCGCTGCCCCGGCGAACACGGCTGACCGCTTTGGCGGTCATGGCCGGGCTCGGCGCCGTCTACGGCCTGGCCAACCTGCTAATCTTCGGCGCCCTGACACCGATCTCCAGCGGGATAAAGTCGCTGGGCGGCCTGCAGATCAACCACCCCCTGCTGCTTCAGCTGTCCCAGGTGCTGCACGGGGCGGCGACCGGGCAACTCTATTTCGTGACCCTGGCGGGACTGGCCGGCTCTCCGGTACTGATCTGGCGGTCGCGCCCCGGAACGGTCGCGCGGACCCTGGCGATCGGCGCGACGATCGGCGGCGCGGTCTATGTCGCCAAGCTTTTGTTCGCCTCGTCCTGGGTGATCTGGAACTGGTATAATTTCCCCCTGATGTTCCCACTGATCGCCGGCTTTTATGTCGGTGTCGACCTGCTGGAACGCTGGCGCCTCGCCATCGGCTGGAATCGACTCGCCGAGCGCGTGGCCGGCGGACTGGGCGTGGTGGTCCTGTCGGCGCAGGCGGTGACCGGCGTGATGGGGCCGTTTCGCGTGGATGTCGGCTACGCTGCCCTCAATACCCGGGCCGTCGCGCGGTTCGCGCCGATCCTGGCCGGTCAGCGCATCGCGATGGGCGACCGCGCCGGAGCCTTCGCCATGGCCTATCCCGGGCCGGTGGTCCAGCTTGAGGGCCTGGTCAATGACAAGGCCTATTTCGCCGCGATCAAGCGTCGCGATGACGTCACCCAGCTGCTGTGTGATCGCGGCGTGCGGTTCGTGGTCGACTACGAGGTGGACCTGCCGGGTGACTACGGGACGCACAGGATTGAGGTGTTCCGCACGGTCCTGACCCAGGCGCGAGGACCCAGGTTGGTGGTCCATGGTCGCGATGAGATCGGCCGGGTGGCCGATACGGCCCACCTGAACACCCAGCACCTCGGCGACGAGGCCGACAATACGCTCTACCTGTGGCGGCTGCGCTGCCCAGCGGCGCGCTAACACGCCGACCGAGTTGCCTCAGGACTTAGCGAACGTCAGGTAGCGGTGGCCAAACCAACTGGTGGCGGTGGGCGCGGCGATGGCGATCGCATGGCCGACCGCCTCGGCGTGGAAGGTAAAGCCGATCGCCGGGAACAAATGCTCCACCAGCAGCAGCGACAGCAGCCAAGTCAGGCTGATGCCCACTAGGTTGACCAGCACGAAGTTGCGGATCTGCCGGCCGATCGGTGTCGGCGAGTCCGGGAACACGAACAGCCGAAACAGCACAAACGCCACGACCATGCCAGTGACATAGGCGGCGATCACCGCCCAGGCGAACGGCATGATCAGGTTCCACGCGAAGCGCGAGCTCCAGTTCACGCCGGCCGCCGTGCCGCCCAGCGCCAGGAAGCGGAAAATCCGCCACAGCTCGTTCCGTCGCGAGGTGGTCGGTTCGCGGGTCATAGCTTGGTCTTGTGGAAGATCGGCGCGGGCACCAGCCGGATGATCAGCAGGATGAAGCGCCAGAACCACGGAGCATAGACCACCGGCCCGCCGCCCTCCGCGGCCTTGACGATGACGCCGGCGATCGCGTCGGGCTTGGCCCACAGCGGGCCGCCCTTGGGCAGGTGAGCGGTCATCGGCGTGTCGATGAAGCCCGGCTTGACGATGACGGCGCGCGCCTTGCTGGCCGCCAGCCGGTGGGCCAGGCCCTGAACCAGCGTCGCCAGCCCGGCCTTGGCCGCGCCGTAGACGAAGTTGGACTGCCGTCCCCTGTCACCGGCCACCGAGCCGATCACCACCAGGGCGCCGCTGTCCTGTGCCTCCAGTCGTGTCGCCGCCGCCAGCGACCACAGGGCCGCGGAGGTGAAGTTCACGCCGATCTGGTCACGGACATAGGCCAGGTCGGTGAAGGCGCGGTCCTGGTCGGTCAGGGCGCCGTAGGCCAGCACCACCACGTCCACGCCGCCCAGCGCCGCGCTGATCTGCTCGAAGCTGGCGGCGGGGTCAGGCGCCAGCGCCAGGTCGATAGCGAAGGTGGCGACATTCGCCGCGCCCCGGGCGCGCAGGTCGGCCGCCAGGACCTCAAGCTCGTCGGCGCGGCGGGCGGCCAGGGCCAGGCTCGCGCCGGCCGCCGCGTAGCGACGCGCCACGGCGATGGCCACCGCCGACAGAGCCCCGAGGATTACGACGCGCTTACTCATCAAGGCCGTTCCATTCGCGTGAGAAAGTCTGAACCACAGGCCGGGTCACGAAAGCCCAGGAAGCGGTCGAATTGCGGAAAGCCCAGGTCGAGCATCGCCCTGGGCAGCCGCCCGTCCTTTGCCGGATAGAGCGCGCCGCCGGCCGCGCGCACCACCTCGTCCAGCGCCGCCAGAAGTCGCAAGGTGGGCTCGCCCCGATTGCGAAAGTCCAAAGCCAGCGTGTAGCCGGGACGCGGGAACGACATCAATCCCGGCGAGACGAGGTCGCCGAAAGTCTTCAGCACCACCAGGGCTGAGCCGTCGCCCGAGCCGCCGATGATCGACAGCAGCTCTTGCAGCGCCGCTTGCCCGCCTTCGGACGGCACGACGCATTGGTACTGATAGAAGCCGGTCGGGCCGTAGAGCTTGTTCCAATCCTCCAGCGCATCGAGCGGATGGAAGAAGCCGCCATAGTGCGCCTTGGTCCGGCGCGGCTTAATCAGCTGGGCGGTGCGATAGGCGGTGTTGAACACCGACAGCGACAAGGGATTGATCACGAAGCCCGGCGCCTCGACGGGGATCGTCCGCACCTTGTCGCCGTGCGGACGCAGGTCACCGTCAGTGGCCCAGTTGGCGCGGGTATAGACGCCTAGGCCGACCTTGGAGCCGCGCTGGGTGCAGTCGATCCAGGCCACCCCCTGTTCGAAGCGCTCCAGGCTGTCGGCGTTGAGCGCGAAGAAATCGTCCAGACCGCCTAGCGGCAGGGTCTCGACATCCAGGCTGGCCGAGGCGATCGGCGTCAACTGCACGGTGACGTCCAGGATGATCCCCGTCAGGCCCAAGCCGCCGACCGTGGCGGCGAACAGGTCCGGTTCCTGGTCAGGCCCGATCTCGATCACGCCGCGATCCGAGCGCAGCAGGGTCAGGGCGCGGACGTGCCGGCCGAAGGTTCCGGCGCGGGTGTGGTTCTTGCCGTGCACGTCATTGGCCACGGCGCCGCCCAGGGTGACGCGGCGGGTGCCGGGCGTGACAGGCACGAACCAGCCACGCGGCACGATCACCTTCAGGAGCTCGGCCAGGGACAGCCCCGCTTGGGCCTTCAGCAGGCCCGTGGCGGAATCGAAGCTGATCAACCGGTCCAGGCCTGGACTGGCGATCATGCGGCCGTCTGAATAGAGCCCGCTGTCGCCGTAGGATCGGCCCAGGCCGATGGCCAGGCGCGGGCCCTTGTCGTCCGGCGCCCAGGCGACCATGTCGCTGGCGAAGTTGGGACGGGCGACGGTCTGCGGGCGGCGGATGACGCGCCCCCAGGAGGTGACCCCCGTCTCGCCGTGGAAGTCCAAGGTCACAGCAGGATCGCCGCGGCCAGATTGAGAGCTAGGAAGGCGCCCAGTCCCAGGCTGAGCTTGTCGCGCACCGCGAACACGACGGGGTCGTCGTCCAACTCGCCCCGGCCGCAGAGCAGCCAGATCCGGCCCAGCCACAGGGCCAGCACCACCGGGAAAGTCCACATGAAGGCCGGCGCCCTGTAGAAGCCCGCCAGGAAGGCTTCCTCGATCAGGTACATGACCATCACGAACACCGCCGCCGAGGCCAGCGAGGTGCCCAGCGCCAGGACCAGCGGCTCGTCGGCCGCGAGATAGCCGCGCCCCGACAGCTTGTCGCCGCCGCGCGCCTTCAGCCGGGTGATTTCGGTCAGCCGCTTGGCGAACGACAGCGAGCTGAAGATGAACATCGAGAACACCAGAAGCCAGGCCGACCAGGCGACGCCGGCGCAGATCACCCCGAAGGCGATGCGCAGGGTGAACAGGCCCGCCAGGATCACCACGTCGAGGATCGGGGCGCGCTTGAGGCCAAACGAATACGACAGCGTCACCACCAGATAGAGCGCCAGCATACCTACGGCCGGCCAGCCCGCGCCGGCGAAGCCCAGGGCCAGGCCGCCGACCAGACCGACTGGAATCACAGCCAGGCCCGCCGAGATCGGCAGCTTGCCGCTGGCGAAGGCGCGCGTCTTCTTGGTCCAGTGCTGGCGATCCTCCTGCAGGTCGAACAGGTCGTTGAGCACGTAGGTCGCCGAAGCCAGCACTCCCATGCCCAGGAAGCCCAGCAGGCAGGCGGTCCAGGCCGCAAGGTCGTGGGCTTTCCCGCCCAGGATGATCGGCACGAAGATCAGGCTGTTCTTGGCCCACTGGTGCAGGCGCAGGGCCTTGACCCAGGTGCGAAGGCCCGCGCGCGGCGCGAGTAGGACGGTTGACGGAGCCTTGAGGCGTTCCAGTCGGCGCTGAAGCCCCCGCGAGCCGCCGGCGTAGATGGCCTCGTCGGCGGCCGCCCAGACCTTCAGGTCGGCGGCGGCGTCGCCGGCATAGGCGAAGCCCTCGGGAAAGCGCTCCTTGAGCGCGGCGGCCTTGTTTCCGGACTTGAGATTCACCGCGCCGTCCGAACCGATGATGGCGCGGGCGAAGTCGAACCGCAGGGCCAGCTTCTGGGCCAAGGAACCATCGGCGGCGGTCGCGATATAGACCGGCCGGCCGGCGGCGGCTTGCTCTCGGGCGTAGGCCACGACGTCCTCGCGTACGGGCAACAAGTCGACGTCCAGGTCCACCGCCTCGGCCAGCCGCCGCTTCAGATAGGCCCGCCCCTTCAGCAGCCAGCCCAGCGCAACGAAGATCCGCAGCGGATTGACCTTGAGAAACAGCAGCAGCGTCTCGGCCAGCACGTCGGTGGCGATCAGTGTGCCGTCGAGATCGAAGACGAGGGGCGTCGTGGGAGACGCAAGCGCCCTGTCCGCGGACGCCGGCCGTTCATTCATGTCGATTCCCGTCCAGGTTCGCGAATGCATGATTCACCACATCAACCTTGCGAATGAAGATCGCGTGTATGACACAAGGCTTTGATAAAGCAGTCGCTCAGCAGGTTTCATAGTTTCGGGACGTTCAAGGACATTTTACTCGAAAAGCCAGATTGGCCTCGGAAGATCGCGATCGTGGATATGATATCGGGCGCCGGTCCGTCGAATGGCGAGCAGCGCGGCCAAACCGACGTTCTGGTCGCGCGGCCGGCGGCGCACGCGGTTGCCTCGTCCGTTGCATCGTGTCAAACCCGTGGGCAGCGGCGTGGGTGGGATTGACGTTGGCCTAATGAACCAAGATCAAGCAGTCGTTCTCGGAGCGAGCGGCTTCATCGGCACGCGGCTGGTGAAAACGCTGGTGGAGCAGGGCGCCAAGGGCGTTCGCGCCGTCGATATTCTTCCGCCACGCGAACGGCATGAGGGCGTCACCTACTACACCCTGGACGTACGCGATCCCTTGCCAGAGGATGTCGGGGCGGGAGCCTCGGTCATCTACAATTTCGCCGCGGTTCACCGCACCCCGGGGCACCCGGCCGGCGAATATTATCAAACCAACCTCGCCGGTGCCCTGAACGCCGTCCGCCTAGCCGACGCCTGCGGGATCAGGACGATTCTCTTCACGAGTTCAATCTCGGTGTATGGCCCGTCGGAAGAGACGGTCAGCGAGGAATCCCCGCTGAAACCGGTGTCGCCCTACGGCCGCTCGAAGCGATTGGCCGAGCAGGTGCACGAACAATGGCTACGGCAGGGAGGCGGCCGGCGGTTGGTGGTCGTGCGTCCAGGTGTCGTGTTCGGGCCCGGCGAGGGCGGCAACTACACCCAGTTGGCCAAGGCGCTGCGCAAGGGCTATTTCCTCTATCCAGGTCGCCGCGACGCCATCAAGAGCGGCGGCTATGTGGATGAACTGCTGCGGACGATGAGCTTCACGCTGGCCCAGGACGATCCCTACATTCTCTATAACTTCGCTTACCCCCAACTGAGCACGACGGAAGACATCGTCACGGAGTTCGGCCGTGTGACCGGTCGCAAAAGAAAGCCGCCCACCCTGCCCGTGGCGCCGCTGCTTTTGGCGGCGGGTGTCTTCGAGTTAGCCGACGCGGTGGGCTTCAAGAACTGGATCCACCGTGATCGGGTGCGCAAGCTAGTCCAGTCGACCAAGGTCGCGCCGGGTTGGCTAGCCGCCAAGCGCTACAACTTCTCGACCGATCTTGGCAGGGCCCTAGATCTTTGGTCGGCGGAAACCGATGGTCGGTTTGTCTAGATCCGCGTCCAAGGGGCGATCGCAGATGTCCAGCGATGCGGACGTCGAGCGAAAGTCGCGCTGGTTGGGCCTCGATTCCGCCCGTCGGGTTCGCGAACGGCTCTCGAATGTCCTGCGCCGCCACGGCCTGATTGCCTTCTTCTCGCTACAGGTCGTCGGCCTGACCTTCCTCCAGAAGTTCGCCGTGCAGTTCGACGCCACGATATTCGGCGTCTATATCTCGGTCGGCGCCGTTCAGCTCGCGCTACCGCTCTTTTACCTGGGGCTCCTGGCGCTCTTCGCGTTCGCGCGGCCGAAGGTTGACATTATTCGGGTCGCGCTGTTTTCGGTCTTCATCGTTTCAGTAGTGATTAGCCTGGCCCTGGCGTCAGCCTCTTATTCCCAGTCCAGTGTCCTACTGATGGTGGCCTGCTATCTGCCCTTCATCTTCACTGTCGAGGTCAATGCATCGACTTACCGCAGGATGATGCAGGTCTATCTAAATATCATGATATTCATGGGCGCCATCGTGCTGGTGCAGCAAGTAACACAAAATATATGGAGCTGGAGAGTCTGGCCGAACCTCAACACGCTGGTGTCGCCCGAATTCCTCCTGCCCGGATTCAACTATATCCAGCCGATCATATACGGCTCCAATTTCATGAAGCCGCACGGCGTCTTCTTCTTGGAGGTTTCCACGGTTTCGCAGTTTATCGCGGTCGCCTTCGCGATCGAGATGATCTATTTCCGTCGTCTCTGGCGGCTGATCTACTACGTCGTTGTGCTCTTGGCGACGTTCGCTGGCACCGGCCCCTTGCTCCTGTTGCTCTGCGCACCGGTGCTTTTGGCCAAGCTTTCTTGGCGGACTGTTCTGGTTGTTGCGGTCATCTTCGGCATTGGCTATGTCGCGGCCGACAAGCTCCAGTGGTACCAGCAGGTGCACGGTCGTCTGACCGAATACGAAACCACTAATTCCAGCGCGCACCTACGTTTTGTCGATCCTCTAGAGGACCTCGTTTCCGCGGTTTCCAAGCCGCAAGGCGTGCTGACGGGCATCGGCCCCGGCAATACGGCCAAGGACGATGGGACGGTGTCCTGGGCGGCGACCAAGGTCGCCGTGGAATATGGCCTATTGGCTCTCGTTGCTTTCAGTGGATTTGTTGGGTACGTGCTTCTGAAGGATGCGCCGAGTAAGAGACTGGCGTTTGTGTTGCTCGTGTTCTTTAATTTCATGGGTGGCGGCATCGTTATCCCGATATATCCTATCATGATCTTTCTGATGGGGGGATTGTTCCGGGTTAAAAGTTCGCGAAGGCAGGGCCAAGCTGGGGAGCGCACGGTCGCCGACGAGGTTGAGGCCGCGCCTTGGGGGCTTCGCGTGCTGCCAGGAGCCGTCAAAGCTTGAAAGGGGGAGCGATGGCTTGCCCCTCACGCATCGCGCCCGCGCCGCTGGCGCCTCGCACAAGCCCGCGTGTCCCGGCCAGCAACGACTTAGCGCGCCGAGCAGGCGCTCTGGTGCGACAACTTAGGCGCAGACTTGAATTATTGCGCACTGCAGCGATCACGTATAGGCGCTCGCCTATCGCGGTCCTATAAGGCCAAACTTGAGAGAGGCAATGCGGCGCTCACGTCCGGGCCCCAAGGAGCGGTGGGATGCGGCAATGCACGTTCGCCGTCGGGGTCGAGCCAAGGATCCTGGGTTCGGCGTGGATCGGAATTCGGCTAGGAGACTGAGGCGTGGCGCTCACCACAGCGATCGTCCTGAACTGGCGCCGGCCCTCCGACACCATCGCCTGCGTCGGCAGCCTGATCAGCATCGGCCGCGACCTCGACATCGTAGTCGTGGACAACGACTCCGGCGATGGTTCGCTAGCCGCGATTTCCCAAGGACTGGCGCCGATCGTACAGGCCACGAAGGGTCGCTACGCCTTACTTGAGGCTGAAGGCAGCGAGTTCGTCCCTACGCCCGGCGCTTGTGTCGTCACCTTGGTGCAGTCCGGCCGCAACGGCGGCTATGCCTTCGGCAACAACGTCGGCATCCGCCTGGCCCTGACTAAGGTCGACTGTCAGTACGTCTGGATCCTCAATAACGACACAGTGGTTCGGGATCGGTCCAGCTTGGACGCGCTGCTGGACAAGATGGTGCGTGAGCCGGCTATCGGTCTGTGCGGTTCCACGGTGGCTTACGCGGGGCAGGACGGCTTGGTCCAGGCTCTCGGCGGCGGAGCCTTTGACAGCCGCATGGGCCGCTGCACACAAATCGGCAACGGTCGTTGCTTGGCCGACCCTGTCGATGAGGCGCAGATCGAGGGCTCCATGGCCTATGTCAACGGCGCTGCGGCTTTCGCGCGCCGGGCCTTTGTCGAGGACGTGGGCCTGATGACCGAGGACTACTTCCTCTATTACGAGGAGATCGACTGGGCCAAGCGCTCGGCCGGACGCTGGAAGCTGGGTTTCTGCGCTGAGTCCATCGTCTATCATGAGGTGGGCGCCTCGATCGGCACCGACGACTTTGGCGGGCGCTCGCCCCTTTCGGCCTATTACCTCACCCGCAACCGGTTGAAGTTCCTTGCTCGCCATGCGCCGCGCGCGCTGCCGATGGCTGCCGTGGACCTCCTGAAGGAGGTCCTCCGGCATCTGCGCCGCGGCGAGCGGGTGCAAGCCGGAACGATGGCGCGGGCAATATTAGGTTTCAGTTATCGACCGAGCAGCCGCTAACCCGGATTTCTCACGCGATAGGCCTTGTGCTGTGAAGCTGAGTGTTTTGGGGCCGCCGTTGATGACGAGCGCCTTCGCCGGATGCCTAACTTGAGTCAGCGGACGCGCACCTGGCCGACAACTCAGCTTCCTCCTCCGAGCCATCGGGCATTTGGGGCAGGAGGAGCGGTAGCCATCCCAGTCGCCCTGGGGCCATCTCGCCACCGTGAGGCAAATTCATCGGCGGACCCTGGGCTGAGATTCTCACAAGGTGTGGCTCTCCCATTTCGGTTGTGATCTTGTTGTAAAGGCCGGTGCAACGTTCAGGCCATTGCCGATGTCTGAATCCTGACTGACAGTGCTCTGCATCGGGACATTTTTGTGAACATTTGACTTGGCTCGTCCCCTTCAAGAGTTCCCCTTGACGGCGACGGCAACGCCTGAGCAATACTGCAGCGCAACAATTGGAGGTGTGAGTGCAGGGTGAATTGCCCCGCGATGGCGCAGCGCCGCAGACGCGTGGCGCTGATGCACAATCGCCGATGTTGCTGGCAGTGGCGTCCGGGGGCGGCCATTGGGTTCAGTTGCTGCGGCTGAGGCCGGCCTTCGCGGGGTGGAACGTGTCCTATGTCTCGACGTTCGCCGACCAGGCGTCCGAGATGACCGAAGCGGACATTTATTTCGTGCCCGACACCTCGCGCTTTCGTAAATCTAAGTTGGTTCAGGTAGCCTGGCTGGCTCTGATAATCGTGCTCAAGACTCGGCCCAGGGCGATCATCACCACCGGCTCGGCACCGGGGTTGTTCTTCTTGGTCGCCGGACGGCTGATCGGGGCTAAGACCTTGTGGGTCGATAGCATCGCCAATTCCACGCGTCTGTCCAGCTCCGGCCGGCTGGCCCGGCGGCTGGCCCATTGCACTATCTCCCAATGGCCTGACGTGGCCCGCGCCGAAGGTGTGCAGTGCTGGGGTAGCGTCCTGTGATCTTCGCTTCCGTCGGCTCGCAACTGCCGTTCGACCGGATGGTTCGCGCCATCGACGAGTGGGCCAGGGACAATCCGCAAACCCGCGTCTACATTCAGATCGGTGACGGCGCCTATGAGCCCCGGCACGCGGGCTTCGCCCGCACCATCACGGTGAAGGAGTATCGCGAGCGGGTGCGCAGTAGCAGCCTGTTCGTGGCCCACGTGGGCATGGGCTCGATCCTGCAAGGGTTGGAAGAGCGCAGACAAATGCTGCTCATGCCCCGGCTGAGCGCGCTGGGCGAACATACCACCGACCATCAGTTGCACACCGCTGACCGCTTCCGTGATCGGGAGGGTCTACTGATAGTGGACGATCCGGAAACCTTGAAAAGCTCTATTACTCGCCTGTTGAATGAGCCGCTGGCATCCGGAACAGGCATCTCGGGCGGCGCATCCCCCGAACTTATCAGCCACATCGCGGGGTTCCTGGCCCCCGCCCGGCGCCGGGGCCGATGACGGGGACCGTGCCCATGGCGTGCCTCACGGCCGCGAGGAGGCCGCCGTGCTGACTGATGGCATTGCCGGTCTTGAGGGCGCTGGTCATGACCTGTGCGTCGTGGGTTCCGGGCCGGTTGGGTTGGCCTTGGCGACGGACCTCGCCCGGCGCGGCCAGCGCGTGCTGCTGCTGGAATCGGGAGGCGAGACGGCCGATACGCGCATCCAGTCGCTGGCCAGTGCCGATATCGTCGATCCAAGCCGACATGATGACATGATGATCGCTACGGCGCGGAGGCTGGGTGGAACCTCGCATTTGTGGGGCGCGCGCTGCCTGCCCTTTGACCCGATCGATTTCGAGTTGCGTGACTGGGTGCCGGCCACGTGGCCAATCAGCTATGAAGATATCGCGCCATATTGGAGTGCTGCGGTCCAAGCCACCCAGTCCGGCGCCCCGGTCTATCGCGCGGCCCTCGACGGGATCGATCTGGCGGACGACCGCTTCGACGCCACGGCTCTGGAGCGATGGGCCAACAAGCAGCAGGCCCAGAACGTCCATGCCGAGGCCATCGCCAGAGACCCTAAACTGGACGTGCGGCTGCACGCCACGGTAGTCGGGATGGAGTTCGCGCTGGACGGCCGCGTCACCCATATTGAGGTCGCCCATTCGCTCAGCGGCGAGCGCGTTCGGCTGCCGGTGGGAACCCTCGTGATCGCTGCCGGCGGCCTAGAAGGCGCACGTCTGCTGCTGGCGGCGCGGCGCGATGCGCCCCAGCGATTCGGGGGCGAGGACGGGCCGCTCGGCCGTTATTACATGGGTCATGTGGTGGGCGAGATCGCCGACATCACCTTCGCGAACGAGGCCTCCGACGGCGCCTTCGGCTACCATGTGGACGCGCACGGCTCCTATGTCCGACGGCGGATCGTGCCGTCGCCGGCCCTGCAGCGCGAGCAGCGGCTGCTGAACACCGCCCTGTGGCCCCTCGTGCCTCCAGTGGCCGACGCCCGGCACAAAAGCGCCATCCTTTCCCTCGTCTACCTTGCCATGCGCTGGCCGATCATCGGCCGCCGTATCGTGGCCGAAGCGATCCGCACCCAGCATGCCCCCCTGCCCCGGCCGCCCATCGTCCCGCATTTGGTGAATCTGATTGCCGGCGCGCCTGCGGCCGCTCTATTCGCAGCCGACTTCATGCGCAGACGCCACGATAAGCAGACCCGTCTGCCCGGCTTCTTCGTGCGCAACAAGGCCCGGCGCTACGGCCTGGCGTACCATGCCGAGCAACTTCCCCGTCCCGAGAGCAGGGTAAGCCTGCAGCCTGGCGCCGACCGCCTGGGCTTGCCGCGCTTAGTCATCGACTACCGAGTTCATGCCGACGACGCCGCGTCGGTGGTGCGGACCCACGACCTGCTGGAGGACTGGCTGGCCGCCACCGGCTTCGCCCGACTCGACTATCGCGTGGCCAGGCAAGATCGCGCCCAAAGCGTCTTGGACCAGTCAGGCCATGGCGTCCATCAGATCGGCCTGACCCGCATGGGGGCCAACGCACGCGAGGGCGTGGTGGACAGCAACCTGTGCTGCTTCGGAGCGCCGAACCTTCATGTGGCCGGGACCGGAGTGTTGCCCACCTCCGGCCAAGCCAATCCCACCTTGACCGCGGTGGCTCTGGCCCTGCGGCTTTCTGAGCATCTGTCGACGGAAGCGGCCCGGCCGCTTCGCATCGCTAAAGCGGCGACGACTTAGAGGATATGACGATGGCAACGGATTTTCAGCCCGGGGAGCCCCGCTACAAGGTCGCCCTGTTCAACAGCTCTGACGTGCGCGGCAAGAAGGTCGGCGGTATCCAGACCTATATGCGCGACTACATCCAATACCATCCGGCCGACATGGACCTGCTGGTGATCGGCGGCGACGAGACCGGGCAGCTTCCCCTCGGCGAAGTAACCGAGGTGGAATTTCGCGGCCGCAAATTCAAGTTCCTGCCTCTGTTCCACTTGGACGACATCAACCCAAACTATGCGGCAGGGATTTCCGGCTCGGACACCTTCCGATTCGCCAAGCTGATGATAAAACATTGGGGTAAGCTGCGCCGTATACTGCGCGAGGGCGGCTACACCGCCGAGGTCCGACGCGTCGAATATGCACCGATCTTATGGTCCATGGGGGTCAAGGTGATCACCATGGTGCACATTTGGGGTCGCAAGGACCAGCCCATGTCCAGCACCCTTGGCAAGCATTGGTATATCCGCGACGCGACGGAATTCACCGCCGCCGCCTTGTCGGAAAAGATGTACGGCGTCAGCACGCCCATGACGGAAATGTTCCGCCAGAAGTACAAACCCTTCGCCAGAAAATTCGACACCCTGACGACTTGGGCCAATCCGGAGATTTTCAAGCCCTCGCCCTACAGCTTCGACGACGGCTTGATCCATGTGATCTATGCGGGGCGCATGGACAAGTTCAAGCGACCGGACCTGATGTTCCGCACCATGGCCGCGCTGAACCGGCTCCATCCTGGTGGGGCGCGTTTCCACTATGTCGGCAACGGCGACGTCGAGAGCTTCCCTGAATTCGAGGCCGCCCGGGACATCACCGTGCGCCACGGTATCCTGACCAGCGAGCAGATCGGCGCGCTTATGAACTCCATGCACCTGGGCATCCTGACGTCCGACTTCGAGGGCATGCCCTGCATCGTCATGGAGACCTTGTCGGCCGGACGCCCGGTGGTTGCCCGTCACCTGCCTCAACTGGAGGACGTAATCCACGACGGATCGAGCGGCTGGCTGGTCCCCACGGACAAGGACGTGGAGGTCCAGGCTCAGCGGATGATCGAGGTCTACGAGGCCATGCGCGCCGGTTCGGTAACCCCCGACGGCGTGGCCAAGGCGGTAGAACCGTTCAGCCTGACCGAACTTTTGGGCAAGATCTGGAAGGACCATCGCGTCCTGCACGGCCTCAAGGCGTGAGCCTGCGCACGATCCGCCTGGGGAGCCTGGACCAGGCGGTTTCCGCCCTGGGGTTTGGATGTGCGTCCCTCGGCTCGCGGGTAGGATCGGCCGCCGGCCTTTCCGCTCTGGAGCGCGCGTTCGACGCCGGGGTCACCTGGTTCGATGTGGCTCCCGCTTATGGGGACGGCCAGGCGGAGGTCCTCCTGGGCCAGTTCCTGCGCGGGCGCCGCGATCAAGTTCAGATTCTGACCAAGGTCGGGCTGGCCCCGCCCAAGCCGAGTCTTAATCAGCGCGTCGTGCGTCCGGCCATTCGCTTCGCTCTGGCCGTCATGCCCGGGCTGCGCGCTCAGGTCCGCAAGAGGCGGCCGACCAACACCCGCGTTCCCTTGGACGCCGCCAGCATCGCCGCCAGCCTGGACGCCAGCCTGAAGCGCATGGGCGTGGATCATGTGGACGTCCTGGCCCTGCATGGCGCGACACCCGAGGAGAGCGGCCGGGAGGACGTGATCCGTGCCCTGGAGCGGGTCGTGACCTCCGGCAAGGCGAGAACCGTCGCCATCGCGTCGTCACCCGAGGCCGCCGCGGCGGGTCTTGGCGCCTGGCCGGGTTACGGTCTGGCGCAGTTCGCCAGCAATCCCCTGGAGCCAGGGCTGGAGCAGGTGAAGGCCCTGCTTCCCAGCCGGCCGTTCGACGCGGTGACGCACACGGTCTATGGCAACGAGGGCCAGATCGGGGTTCTGGCCCAGAGGATCGAGCTTGAGTCCGGCCTGCGCCTCGCCCTGGGCCAGGCCGGCTATGGCGGCGAGCCCAAGGCGATCGCGGCGGACGTTCTGGCGGACTATGCTTTCGCCGCCAATCCCGATGGCGTGGTCCTGATGTCGATGTTCAGCGCGCGGCACCTGGCGGCCAATGTCGCCCGCCACGCCTTGCCCCGCGATCCTCAGGCTATCCTGGCGCTGGGTTGGCTGATCGCGGCGTCGCCGGTCGGAGTGACATGAGGGAACAGCGATGGTTTCCGATCTGACTGTCGAACGTGCCCCTCGGGGGCGCTATCCCAGGGTCCATGCCAATCTGGCGCGGGGCCTAGATGCAGGCGTCTGCCACGAAGGGTTTCGTCACGGTCTGGGATCAGACGAAACGTTCTGTGGGCTTCACATGGGCGTTGGGCATGGCGCCGGCGTCATCTTCTCGAACGAATCGCGCAAAAGGTTCGTCTGGCCGACGCGGAGGAAGCTGGCGGCGCTGCTTGGGATGGGTATTCTCACCGCACCACGGTGTCGTTGGTCTATGAATTTGAGAAATGTCGTTATGCGCATGATGCCTAGTATCGGAATGAGTTTGTTGGCGGGGCACCTCTAATGCGCACTCCCCAACAGGCAAATCTTCCGAATTCTCCGACCAGACCCAAGATCGGAAGATACAGTGTCTGGGCGCGCGCCGCGTCGGATGACGTGCACACGAAGGCAGCAACGCCGACATCTTGGCTTGTTCGTGCAAATATTATTCTATTCAGTCTATATTATATAGCCATTGTTCTTTACGACGGAAGAATTGGCGCGTTCTATCTTGGAGAAGAAAAGGGGTTCTTGCTTACGAGGTCATTCTATGTTCTCGGAGCTCTGAGTATGGGTTTGAGCCTTATGCGCGGGCGGTGGCGCGGGCCCTTGGGCGCCTCGCTTCTATTCAGTTTTTTTGTATTCTTAATGTTCCAGTTCGCATCTGTAAGTAGTGATGATTTTGGACTTATTCCTTTGTATGGTCGGCTTGGGATCTTCATCATCCCATCGGTCGTTTTGCTATATGAAGATCGTCAGTATATTCCAATTGAGAAAATAGTTTATCACGTCAGCGCTCTTTACGCCATTTGGTATTTGGTTGTTACCCTGGCCCTATTGTCAGGCATTTTGCATTCCGATGATAGCGGCTTGTTTCGGAGCAGCGCGAACGACGCTCGCGGTAATCGGTTGCTTATCAATGACGCGGTGATGTCTATTCTATTCTTTGTTTCTATTCTTCGGCCTGAAAAGCGCAAGATATATAATTGGATTGTGATATTTGTATGCATCGCCGATCTCTATCTATCGAAATCTCGCGTATATCAGGCAAGTTTGATATTTGAACTCGTCGCGCTCGCGGCTTTCCGAAGCACCCTCAAGGTGTCGCTTTCCGCAATGGCGCTGTTTTTAGCGATATCGGCATTTCTGGTTTCCGGCCTTGGCCACAGTGGAAATCCATTTGTGATCTTTGGGGACGATGCCTCGGCTGCGGCTCGAGCTGTTTCATACGAGATCGCAAAGCCCATTATCGACGCGCACTGGCTTTCCGGCGTTGGCCTTGCCACGACCGCACTGGGAGACAGATCCGTCACCCTCGTGAATCGCTTTTTCTGGAATGATCTTGGCCCTATCGGTGTTCTCTATGTTGGCGGATTGGTCGGCTTGACGATTTTCGCAGCCATGTCGGTGTGCTGCTTTGTGGGCTCTTTCCTCCTGAAAAGGAACGGGGCTCCCCAATGGTTCGCCAACGCCTTTGGTCTCGCGGCGGTCCTCACCGCGCTACTGGGCATCATTGCGCCGACGCTCTTCTTCAATGGACTGACGGTGTTCGCGTTCGCGTTCGCCGCGGTCCTGGTCAGGTCGCCAAGCGCCGAAAAGCCAGTGCGGCTCAAGGTGGAGAAACGAATTCGGCAGACCTACGGCGCAGCCGATTCAAGCGCGGATGTGAATAGCGCTTTCGCAAATACCCGGCCCGCGACCCCGTTGTAGAGCCGGGACCCAATCGACAGACATAGGCGGCCGACATGTCCGATCTCAATCGACGCAGTCTGGTTGGCTCAATGGCTACGGCGCCGTTATGGGCGGGCGGAGGGCCCCCCTCGGGTCTCCGGCTTACTCGCGGCATCAATGTTCACCACGTCGTGAGTTGGCCGGACCACGTCCAGAAGAACCCTGTTCAATACCGCTGGCCACCTTTCGCGGGGCCGAGGTTTGATACGGCTCGGGAGACGGTACAAGCGCTCAAGCGGCTCGGCTTCGACTTCATAAGGTTCGGGGTCGATCCGGCCATTTTTCTGGCCAATGCGCCCCGACGCGCGGAGCTGATGAAGATCGTCGCCTCCCGCGTCCAGCCCTTCCTTTCGGCGGGGCTGAACGTCGTGTTCGACCTCCACCCGACCCCCGATAATCCGCCCTATATGACGGACCGCATCCTGGTCGCTGGCTCCCCGGATTTCGCGAAGTACGTGACATTCGTGCGCGATCTGGCGGCGACCGTGAACGGGCTCCCGCATGACCGGGTCGCTCTCGAAATGTTCAACGAACCGCCGATGACGGGGGGGCGCGGCCTCCGGGTCTGGCAGCAGATGCTCGAAACCCTGCACGCGTCCGCCCGCGCCGCCGCGCCCCGATTGCCGCTGGTCATGACCGGCGGCAACTTTGGCGGCCTTGAAGAATTGACGAAACTGGACGTTTCGCCCTTCAAGGGGAGTAATGTCCTTTATACATTTCACTACTACGACCCGCATATCTTTACCCATCAAGGTATAGATACTCCCACCGACCTGGCTCACTATATGCGAAACTTGCATTGGCCACCGCGTTCATCAGAACAGGATGCGGTTAAAAGCATTGCGGCGGCGGGAATCGACAGCAACGGGAAACTGGACGGGCAGGCCAAGGATCGGATCAAGCGTAGTCTTGAGTATCAAACGACCGTCTATTTCAAGAAGGCGAACGGCCCCGAAAAAATCGCGAGCGACTTCGAGAGGCTGGCCGATTGGGCGCGGAGTCGGAGTATCGACGCCAGTCGAATTTTCATGGGCGAATTCGGCGCCAGGCGACCAGAAGCCGACAGCCCGTCTCTACTCGCCGACCGCGTCGCCTGGGTCCAGGCGACGCGCAAAACGTCGGAGGCGAACGGCTTCGGGTGGAGCTACTGGGATTTGAAGGGCGGCGGCAATTGGAATTTGCTGGCCGACGGAACCAGAACCACTTTTGACCCAAACATGACTCGCGCGCTGGGGCTTAATATTTAAGAGCGGCAGCGGGCGCTCTTCACCGGCTCGCCAACAGGTTCCAGCCTGTCCTCGCTGTCCACGGCCTGATCCAGGCTGAAGAACGGCATGAACAACTATCCGCCAAGCGCTAGGGCCTGTCCGGCCTCCCGGGCTCGGCGTTGAGCCAAGCGAGCGGTAAGCCATTTGCGCACGGGCTTATCGTAGACGTTTAGCATCAGGTAGGAAAAGCTGACGGCGGTCAAGCAGGCCGCCGCTACGGCCCCGTGGCGTCCCAGGACCGGCACAAGAAGCGCCTGCGAAGCCAGCAAGATGGGCCAGTGCAGAATGTATAGAGGATAGGACAAGTCTCCCAGGAACCGCTCCACCCGGCCATTCCGGCCATCTTCCCTGGCGGCGCCGAACAGGATCAGTGCCGGGAAGACCAGAGCGACGGCTAGGAGGTCGAAGGTGAAGCCCAAGGAAACCGGCATGAGGCACACCCCCGCGAGGATCGCCGACATCAGGATGAACGGCGCCTGGTAGGCCGGCGGTCGCAACACATGCTTGAGCCGCCAGAGCAGCACGCCGCCAGAGAATGAGAAAGCCGCTCCGAAGATGTTGGCGAAGAGCGGCATTGTCGGATGCTCGAAATTCAGCGCCTCGTGGATCCCGTAGCCCACGAAGCTCGCGGCGCAGAACACGGCGAGCCACCGCGTGGTAGTGCGCGGACTGAGCGCGCCGAACGCAGCATAGGCCAGCAACTCGAAAAACAATGACCACTGCGGCGGGTTGATCGGAAAGCGTCCGAAGCTGAACAGGGCAAAGGGCGAGGGCAGTCCAGCTGCGCCTAGGACGATGGCGAAAGGCGTTCGGATACTTATAAAGCTGGTCGCGCTGATGCCGAACCAGATTGTGCCGCACAGCACCCCCAAAAGGATCAAGGGGTGAAGCCGAATGATCCGGCGCAGGTAGAACTCTTTCAGGCTCAACCCCGAACGGAGCCGGTCCTCGTAGGCGTAGGCTATGACGAAGCCGCTGAGCATGAAAAAGAACTGAACGGCCAGATATTTGCGAGCGACGATTGTATGGCCGTCGAGAAGAATGGCCTGGGCGTGACCTAAGAGTACAGCGGCGGCGGCCACGCCGCGCAAGCCATCCAAGACTTCAAAATGAGCGACGCGATTCGAGACAACCACCGGGGCTTGTTCGTCCATCCCTGCCGCTCCTTGGGACACGAGGGTGCGCCCCATCGTCTCTCTCGGGTCTGGCTTATAGGACCGCGATTAGCGAGCGCCTATAAGCGATCGCTGCAGTGCGTAATAATTCACGGCTGCGCCTAAGTCCGCCGCATCCGGAGGTCTGCTCCGCCACGCCGGGACAACATTCATCGTCCACCGACCGGCTCTGTTCCCGGGAAGCCAGGCAACGGTCAGGCGTCGTCGGATGTGAGCCCGAGGTCGGAACCTGACGTTTGGGTCGGATTGGAGATCAGGCCATGATCCCGCACCGCCGTGACTCGCCCCTCGTCGCGCCCCATCTCGACGTGAGCGGCGAGCGTTGCAGGCACCGCGCCGCCATCGAACGAAAGCCCGGACCGGGACGACCATCTCACGCACGGCGTTCGCTCCGATTACTTGAGAGACATATCAAATATGTTGAAATGCTGAGCATCTCATCGAATTGGTGTTTCATCGAATATTGACAGTTGTCTCGCTTGACGTGTGAGAAGCTGCGGGCTAAGGGGTCGAACTTCTTCTCAATCCTCGCGCGCTCGGTTTTTCGGGGCCGGGCTCACCGCGGCCGTCGAGCCAGGAACCTCATGTCAGTCAGGCGCTCTCTGGGCTGGACGACCCTCGGCCAGCTGCTGCTGTTTGTCTTCCAGTTCGGCTCGCAGGTCGTGGTGTCGCGCATGCTGTCGCCCTACGAGGTCGGCGTCGCGGCCCTGGGCTTCGCGATCTCCGACTTCGTCAACCTCATGCAGACCTTCGGCCTGCGCAATCTGCTGATCCGCGAGAAGGACCTGAGCGGCGAGGTGGTCAAGACCGCCTTCACCATCAACGCCATCCTGTCGTTCGTCGTCGGCACGGTGGTGTTTCTGGGCGCGATCTGGGGCACGGCCCTGTATCACGAGCCAGGGGTCGGGCGGGTGTTGATGCTGATCGCGCTGATGCCGATCATCGCCATCTTCGAGTTGCGACCCGGCGCCCTGATGCAGCGTAACATGGAGTTTCGTCAGATCGCCCTCATCGCCGTGGCCAAGGCCGGGGTGACCGCGGCGGTCACCGTGACCTGCGCCTTGATGGGCTTCAGCTACATGAGCATCGGCTACGGCGCGGTGGCCGGGGCCTTGGCCAGCGTGATACTGACCAACATCTGGGGGCGCGGCCACGTGGGCCTGGCCCTCAGCCTGGCGCAGTGGCGTCCGGTGACCAAGTTTGGGATGCACATGCTGGCGATCGGCGGGGTCAGCAACTTCGCCATGAAGGCCACGGACCTGATCATCGGCCGCATGCTCGGGTTGAGCGCCCTGGGCTTGTTTTCCCGGGCCTCGGCCCTGAACGGGGTGCTGTGGAACAATATCCACACCGTGTTCACTCGGGTGGTGTTCTCCAGCATGGCCGAGGAGCGCCGCACCACCGGCGGCATCCGCCAGTCCTACCTGAAGACGGTGGACATGGTGACCGCCCTGCTGTGGCCCGCCTTCGCCGGCCTGGCGGTGCTGTCCGCCCCGGCGATCCACCTGATCTATGGGGCCAAGTGGATGGGCGCGACGCCCGTGCTCCAGATGTACGCCATCGCCGCAGTAGGCCTCACCTCCCTGACCATGACCTGGGAGGTGTTCGTGGTGTGCGAGCAGACCGGCCGGCAGGCGCGGTTCGAGTTCATCCGTTCGGGCCTGTCGGTGGCGTTCACCGTGGTCGGCTGCCTGTTCGGCATTCAGGCGGCCGCGGCCTCGCGAGTGGCGGATTCCCTGGTCGCGTTTGGCCTCTACCGCCGGCCGCTCTCACAGATGACCGAGACCACCCTGGCGGAGGTCGCCGTCATCTACCGCAAGAATTTTGTGCTCATGCTTTTGGCAATCGGGCCCTCCGTGGGGCTGATGAGCTATTTCCATTGGCGTGGGGACTTCCCGTTCCCCTTCGTCTTGGCCAGCGTCCTTCTGGGGATGATCCTGTGGGTCGTGGGCGCCCGGTTCCTGAATCAGTCGGTCACTGCGGAACTGGCCCTGGTCTGGGCCAAGGTCACGCGTTCGCGACGATCTGTTACGGTTTAGGGTGGTGACGGCCTAGGCGGCCGGTTGTCATGTTGGACCGGTAGACTATCGGTCGGACGGCGAGCGCGTGCGGCGCCGTCATGGGGTGCAGAGGGCGAAGTTCAGGTGTCGGTACAGGATCCACGAGTCGTCTTTTTCATGTCCGATCTGGAGGTCGGGGGCCTGCAGCGGCATGCCATCGACCTGGCGCGGCGTCTGCGCGCGCGGGGCTATTTCGTCAAGCTGGTGGTCGCGCGCGACAATGTTTCTCCGCGCCTGCTGGAGGGCATGCAGCCCGAGGACTACGTGCTGCTGAACGACAGTCGCCGAATGCTGGATCCGCGCTCCTGGCCTCGGGCATGGAGGACGGTCGCCGGCTTCAGGCCGGACGTGGTGGTCGGTGTGGGTCCCACTCCGCCCAGCATCATGGCGTTCGGCCGCCTTGCGGGCCGGGTAAGGGCCAAGCTGGCCTGCACCTTCGGCACCACCATTCCCAAGCCCCGCGACCCGTCGACCAAGCCGCTCTTTGGCTGGACCATGGCCCGCACCGACGCTCTGGCCTACTGCAGCCAGGTCCAGGCCGCCTTCTGGAAGGCTCGGGGCGTGGCGAGCCGCAATGACGTGGTGATCTACAACGGGGTGGACACCGAAGCCTACCGGCCTCCGAGCGCGGCCGAGCGCGCCGCGGGCAGGGCGCTGGTGGGTCTGGCGGACGGCGACTATGTGGTCGGCCACGTCGGCGCCTTCCGCGTCGAAAAGAACCACGTACAGTTGGTCCAGGCCGTGCATGACCTGCGCGCCGAAGGCCTGCCCGCCAAGGGCCTGTTCGTCGGTGGCGGAGTGACCCGGCCGGAGATCGAGGCCAAGGCCGCCGCCTTGGGCGTTACGGACCACATCGTCCTGGCCGGGGAGCATTCGGACGTGCGGCCCTTCATCCACGCCATGGACATGGGAGTGCTGTGCAGCACAGGGGTGGAGACCTTTTCCCTGTCGGCCCTGGAGATGCTGTCCAGCGGCGTGCCCATGGTTCACAGCCTGCTTGGAGGGGCGGCCGAGATGATGAGGGACGAAGTCAACGGTTATCTGTTCCCCATCGGCGACACCGCTCGGCTGGTCCAGGTATTGACCGAGGCCGCCGCCCCTTCCGTGCGCGCGCGCCTATCCGCCGCCGCCCGAGCTGACATCCTGGCCCGGTTCGCTATCGAGACCATGGTGGACCAGTACGATGTATTGTTCCGCCGGTTGGCCGCCTGATGACCCAAAAGCGCCGTATCCGGGTCATGCTGGTCGCTCCGCATTTCGCGGAATATACGGTTTACCTGGCCAACAGCCTGTGCCGGCATGTGGACCTGGAGGTGGGCTTTAACAGCGCCAACCTGGCCGCCGAGGTCATGGACGCCCCGGTAAAGGCAGGCCAGACACAGCCGTTCGCCGCCTTCACCTTTCTGACCAAGAGCAAGCCCTATCGCTGGCTGGCGGCTTTGCGCATCCTGATCCAGTTGCTGAAGCACTGGCCTGACGTGGTCCACTTCCAGGAAAGTAGCAATGAACTGACCATCCTGGCCGAACCCCTGGCCAGGCTATTTGCTCCGGTGGTTCTGACCGTGCACGATCCGTTGCCGCACATGGGCCGGGACGCCTATGCGCTGAGGGCCTGGAAAAGCCGGCTGAAGGTGCGCCGCCGCGCGGCCCTCAACCTGGTTCACGGCGCCCACTGCTTGGCCGAGATCCGCACCGAGGCGGCCGGGGCCATCACCCGCGCCAGTGTCACGCGACACGGCGTGATCTTGGTGCCGCCGCCACGGGAGCGACGTGAGCCGCAGCTCGGGGCGATGCTGATGTTCGGGCGCATGGAAGCCTACAAAGGCCTGGAGGTGCTGGTCGACGCCTGCGAGCGCCTCCGCGATCGGGGCGTGGCTTTCACCCTGACCCTGGCAGGCAAGGGCCCAGAACTGGATCGATTGCGCGGCCGCGTCGACGCCATGCCGCAGATCACCGTGCTGGACGGTTGGCTGACTCCCCTGGATGCGATTCGCGAGTTCCAAAAGGCCGCCCTCGTGGTGTTGCCGTATTTGGAAGCCACCCAGAGCGGCGTGCTCGCCGCGGCTGTCGCCAACGGCCGGCCCGTGGTCGCCAGCAACGTCGGCGGAATCCCCGACGTGGTGGCGGACGGCCGGACCGGCGTCCTGACGCCCCCAGGAGATGCGGACGCCCTTGCCGACGCCCTGGCGCGACTGCTGGACGAACCGACGGCTCTGGCGCGGATGGGCGCGGCCGCGGCCCTCGCCGCCAGCGCCGACCTGGACTGGGAAGACATCGCCGCCGAGACCGCCCGGATGTATCACGACCTGCTGCAGGCGAAGGACTGACATGGCGACCCACAGCGCAAACACCGCGCAAGCTGAGCGAACTGATGCTGTGGTCGGCGAGGTCAATCGCACAAGCTATGGCCTGCAACCCCTCACCGCATTCCCCCGTTCGGTCAGCCGCCGCCAGAGCCCGCAGCGTTGGATCAGGCTTTCGATGATCCTTGCCAGAAGCGAGGCCCCCTCCTCCAAAGCCCGGCCGCCATGGCCACCGATTTTGGTCGGGCGCCACGCTGCCAGTCCGTCGCACCCGCTTGGCCGTCACCGACGAACTGACGCCAACCCGCTGCGCCGCTGAGCGTCGGCTTTCACAGGCTTAACCGCCGCCAGTCGGTCGCGCGATGCGCGCTCAGGGCGCTGCTGGACTGCTTAGCGGTCTCGTCGGAACGCTCGGCTCAGGTCGCGAGAGATGCGAAGCGGCCCATCTGCGCACAGGCTTCTCGATCCACTTCCGTGTTGTCACTTCGAAAACGTAAAAGCAAACGATCGATGCAGTGAGAGAAGTGACGCAATTGGCAATGAATAGCCAAATGCTCGGAGCAAAATCCAGCCTTTGCCACAGCATCGTCGTCCAAAATAGGATAAGGCCATGGAATATATATATTGAATAGGACATGTCACCAAGCCGTACCAATGCGCGCTTGATGATGCCGTTTGCGCCAATCCCGAAGTAGACGATTGAGATCAGGGGAACGATTGATAGGTAGGCTACCACCTTCGAAGTTCCTGCCTTCACGTGGAGAATTTCCAGAACTAGCGCTAGCGCTAGCGGAATCGACAGCGCGACAGCAGTGCTCCATCGCCCCAAGAATGTGGGTACATATCTGCGCGAGGGGTCTTGGATCCACCGCAGGGCGACACCTAGAGCGAACAAAGCCATGATATTCATAGAGTAAAACGCTAGCGGGTGGGTCGCCAAGCTCGTGCGTTCGGGCTGACGTGACCCCCTGAAACTCCTCCAGAAATAACTAGAGTCCGGCCCAGGAAAGGGACGGACGAATGAAGCGATCACGGTTCACGGAAGAACAGATCATCGGGATTCTCCGCGAGCAGGAGACGGGCGTGCCGGTGGCGGACCTGTGCCGCAAGCACGG
>FTJN01000625.1_pt2 | contig 37402 bp, 28 predicted proteins | sample 1658361 | NCBI WGS metagenome assembly FTJN01 (sample SAMEA3914819, study PRJEB12502) | metagenome | biome: forest; material: soil | place: Canada | collected 2010-06-26 | depth 0.3 m
CCCTTCCCCTATGAGGGCGAAGAGGACGCCGACCTGATCAACGCCGGCAAGCAGACGATCACCGAGCTGGATTCCAGCTCGTACTTCTCGTCGGCCGACAGCTTCGCGATGATCCGCGGCGGTCACATCGCCCTGTCCATTCTGGGCGGCATGCAGGTTTCCGAGAACGGCGACCTCGCCAACTGGATGGTGCCCGGCAAGATGGTCAAGGGCATGGGCGGGGCCATGGACCTGGTGGCCGGCGTCAAGCGCGTGGTGGTGGTCATGGACCACTGCGAAAAATCCGGCGCCCCCAAGCTGCTGCACCGCTGCTCGCTGCCCCTGACCGGCGCCGGCGTGGTCGATCTGCTGATCACCGAGCTGGGCGTCTTCGAGATCAATCGCGGCAAGACGGCCGTGAAGCTGATCGAGCTGGCGCCGGGGGTGACCGTGGATGAGGTGAAGGCCAAGACCGAGGCGGATTTCGAGGTCGGGGTTTAGTCAAAGGCGTTTTCCCTCCCCCGCAAGGGGGAGGGAAGGTTCTTCTTACTTCGTCGACCCGCCGTTCTCCGGATCCGGCGGCAGGCCCGTCACCGGATCCCTCGGAACGGGCGCGAACCCCTGGGCGATGAACAGGTCCGTCCGCCGAGAGTGCTTCCGGTCCAGCCGTACGCTGACGATCTGCAAGTCCGAGGTCGCGGCGAAGTCCTGCTTGATCTTGGCGCGGTAGGTCCCTTCCAGGCTGCCGATCAGCGCCCGTCTGCCCAGGGCCGCGTCCAGCGGCGCCTCGGTCTCGGCCTGGTTGCGCGGGGCGATCTCGTGGACCCACATCTTCAGCGGCGGCGCGGCCGGCGTGCCGAAATAGTCGCGGCCATAATAGGCGGCCACGTTGTAGAGAAAACGGTCGTCGACGGCCACGGCCGTCAGGCCGCCGTGCAGGGCCTGCTCCTCGCGCGAGCGCGCGATGATCGCCTGGACGGTCTGGTCCCAGCCCCGGGCGCGCTTGAAGCTGTTGGCCACGCCCATCGCCTCGGCCGTGCGCGGATTGATCACCCAGGTCAGAAACAGCGCCGCCAGCACCGCCTGCAGAGCGAGGCCCCCGATCAACCAGCGGCGCGCCTCCCAGCGCAGCAGCCAGGCGGCCACCAGCACCGAGCCCGCCACATAGGCCGCGCCCGCCCAGTTGGCGTTGGCCCGCGACACGAAAGCCTGGGCGGCCACCGTCACCAGCGGGGGCAGGGCGAAGCACAGCAGCATGATGTCGGCCGCCTGCAATCGCTTGCGCGCGGCCAACAGGATCGCCCCGCCGCCCAGCACGCCGAACGGCACCGGGCCGAACACCCCGAACTGCGAGCCGATGAACTGGACCAGCTCGCCGGGATTGAACAGCTTGCCGGCCTTCCAGTTGGCGTTGGCGGCGGTGTGCTCCAGCGTCGAGAAGTGGTGCTGGTAGTTCCAGATCATGTTGGGGGCGAAGACCGCCAGCAGCGTCGCGAAGAAGGCCACCGCCATGGCCGGGGTCCAGGCGCGGCGGGCCTCGCGGGACAGGAACAGGTGCGCGCCCAGGCTGGCCAGGGCGTAGATCGCCGCGTATTTGCTCAGGAACGCCATGCCCAGGGCCGCGCCCATGCCGGCGGCGACCCAGATCCGGGTGCGGGGCGAGGCGGCGGGCAGGGCGACGCAGGCCCAGATCATCAAGGCCAGGAAGAACAGCAGCGGAGTGTCGGTCGTGATCAGCACCGACGACAGCTGGATGCCCGGCATCAGGATGAAGATCGCGGCGGCGGCCAAGCCGACCCACTCCCCTCTTGAATGGGGACCTCCGCGCTCTTGCCCATAGAGTCGGGTCGCGATCCGCGAGATCACCAGGGCCGTGGCGGCGTTGATCACGGGGGAACCGATTCGCAGCCAGGCCTCGCCGTCGCCACCGATGCGAGTCGTCGCCCAGATCAGCCAGGCGATCACCGGCGGCTTTGAAAAATAACCGAAATCCAGGTGGCGCGACCACAGCCAGTACTGGGCTTCGTCCGGGTACAACTCCAGGGGCGTGACGAACAGCGCCACGACTCTCAGAATCGTCAGAACCCCAACCAAGATCAGGGTCAGCCGCCAGGCCCGCGCCGGAGTCGCCCGCGCTATTTCATCAAGGGCCACGCTGATTTCTCCCGCACAAGTAAGAGGACACTGACTAAATGTGTTGCAAAGACGCCCCCGCGGATCGGTTTATCCGCCATCGTGGCCTTTCCGTCACCAAACCTTCTAAATAGATCGCTAAGAGCCTCTCAATGATGTGGTCCGGCGGGTTTTCATGCACCCCGTCGCGGCTTGAACGAGGGGAATAGATCAAGATGATGACGAAAAAGCTCGCCTGTCTGGCGTCGACCGCCCTGGTCGGTTGCCTGCTCAGCGCCACCGCCGCCATGGCCCAGTCGACCGGCACGGACGCCGTCGAACAGGTCGTGGTCACCGCCTCGAGCCTGAAGAACCAGAACGGCGCGATCGTTCAACAAGTGGTTCCGAAGTCGCGCTCGACCATCACTCAGGACTTCATCGCCCGCCAGGTGCCCGGCCAGACGATTCTGGACTCGCTGAACCTGCTGCCCGGCGTGAACTTCACCAACAACGACGCCTACGGTTCGGCCGGCGGCGACATCACCATCCGCGGCTTCGATTCGCAGCGCATCGCCCTGCTGCAAGACGGCATCCCGCTGAACGACAGCGGCAACTACGCCATCTATCCGAACCAGCAGATGGACTCGGAACTGATCTCGAAGGTCGACGTCAACCTCGGCACCACCGACGTTGACAGCCCCACGGCCGCGGCCGCCGGCGGCACCATCAACTACGTGACCCGCAAGCCCACCGACGACTTCGGCGGCGTGTTCGAAGCTCAAGCCGGCGACGGCAACTTCCGCCGCTTCTTCGGAGTGATCGACACCGGCAAGGTCGGCCCGTTCGGCACCAGCGCCTGGATCAGCTACGCCGACGCCATCAACGACGTGTTCAACGGCCCGGGCAAGATCCACAAGACGCAGTTCAACGCCCGCATCTATCAACCGCTCGGCGACAACGGCGACTTCATCAGCCTGATCGCCAACTACAACGAAAACCGCAACAACTTCATCAACCGCATGTCGCTGGCCCAATTCCAGCAAGGCACCGGCATTGGTTATAGCCGCGCTACCTGCGCCCGCCCGACCCCGGTCGCCGGCACGGCCCAGATCGATACCAACGCGGGCACCTGCTACAAGTACAACATCAACCCGTCGAACACGGGCAATGTCCGCGGTCAGTCGCTGTTCCACCTCGGTGAGAACTTCATCCTGACCGCCGACCCCTACTTCCAGTACACCCTGGCCAACGGCGGCGGTCGCGGCCTGTTCAACGAAAGCGGTACGGGCACGGGCAGCGGTCTGATCCGCGGCAGCGCGCTGACCGGCGGCCAAGACCTGAACGGCGACGGCGACACCCTCGACACCGTCCTGCTGTACGCGCCGAACACGACGAACACCCGCCGTTACGGCGTCACCTCGTCGCTGATCTGGAAGTTCGCCGAAGGCCAAAGCCTCCGCGCGGCCTACACCTATGACGAAGCCCACCACCGCCAGACCGGCGAATATACGACGTTCAGCGGCGACACGACGCCGAACGACGTGTTCGGCGGCAAGGACGGCTACGGCAAGTCGATCAAGCTTTCGGACGGCAGCATCCTGCGCAAGCGCGACCGCGTCTCGGTCGCCACCCTGAACCAAGTCTCGGTCGAGTACCGCGGCAAGTTCCTGGACGACAAGGCTCTGCTGAACGTCGGCCTGCGCGCGCCCTTCTTCAAGCGCGAGCTGAATAACTTCTGCTATCAGGCCGACACCTTCACGGCCTACTGCACCAACCAGACCCCGACCGCCGTGGTCGGTTCGAACGACGGCAACGGCCAGACCCTGGTCACCCTACCGGGCCAAGGCACCACTCAATACGGTCGTCCGCGCCAGTTCACCCGCAAGTATGACAAGGTGCTGCCGAACGTCGGCGCCAGCTACAACCTGACCGACCACCAGTCGGTCTACGCGACCTACGCCGAAACCCTGTCGGCCCCGCGTACCGACGACCTGTACGACAAGAAGCTGACCAGCCCGAAGCCGGAAACCTCGCACGTCATGGATGTGGGCTACCGCTTCCAGTCGCCGATCTTCCTGCTGTCGGCCTCGATCTGGGCCAACAACTTCACCAACCGCATCGAGCGCGCCTTCAACGAGCAGGACAACATCGCCTTCTCGGTCAACGTCGGCGACGTGAAGCAAAAGGGCTTCGACGCCCAGTTCGGCTTCAAGCCGGAAGATTACGTCAGCTTCTACGCCTCGTTCTCGTACCAGAACTCGGAACTGCAGGATAACATCCCCGGCACCGCCTTGGGCACCGTCCTGCTGACCAAGGGCAAGCAACTGTACGAAGCCCCCAACTACCAAGGCGCCGTTCGCGTCGACTGGGACATCACCGACGCGCTCAGCATCGGCGTCCAAGCCAAGTACGTCGGCGAGCGTTGGACCAACCTGACCAACACCGAAAAGGTGCCGTCCTACGCCCTGCTGGACCTGGACGCGCGCTACAAGATCGAAGGTCTGGGCAAGGACACCTACGTCCAGATCAACGTGAAGAACCTGACCGACGAGAAGTACCTCGGCGACCTGGCGGTCAACCCGTCGGGCACGGGCCTGGGCCAACCGGGCTATCCCCGTACGGCCAGCATCACCCTGCACGCCGGCTTCTAAGCTCGGCGCACAGCGGACTTGAGAATGAGGGCGGCCTGGAAACAGGCCGCCCTTTTTCTTTTGTCGCACGCATTTGCTAGAAGGGCGGCTTGACCCGCGGGCCATCCCGGCCCATTTGCGCCTCCCGTTTCGATCAGGCTAGACTTCATGACCCCGACCGTTCCCGCCGAATGGGCTCCGCACCGCGCCATGTGGGTGGGCTTTCCCAGCCATCCCGACGTGTGGCGCGAGGACTTCGCGCAAGCGCAGGCCGAGGTCGCCGGCCTGGCCCGCGCCCTGGCCGGTCCCGGCGGCGAGCGCGTGCGCCTGATGGTGGTCGGCGACGAGGCCGAGGCCGCGGCGCGCGCCCTGCTGGACGACACCACGGTCGAGATCGTCCGCGGCCAGTTCGGCGACATCTGGCTGCGCGACACCGGTCCGATCTTCGTCGAAACGGCCGAGGGTCCGGTGGCGGCCGGCTTCCTGTTCAACGGCTGGGGCGGCAAGTACGAAATGGAGGGCGACGACACCGTCGCCGAGCAGATCGCCGCCGCCAGCGGCGCGCCCCTGGCCCGCAACGCCTTCGTGCTGGAGGGCGGCTCGCTGGACCATGACGGCATGGGCTGCGTCCTGACCACCCGCCAGTGCCTGCTGAATGAGAACCGCAACGGCGACTTCGACGAAGCCAAGGCCTCGGCCGCCCTGGCCGCCTCGCTGGGCGTCAGGAAGGTGCTGTGGCTGGGCGACGGCCTGCTCAACGACCACACCGACGGCCATATCGACAACCTGGCCCGCTTCGTCGCGCCGGGCGTGGTGGCCTGCCCGATGGCCTTCGGGACCGATGACCCCAACGCCGAGGTCTATGCCGAGACCGCCAAGGCCCTGGGGGCCATGACCGACGGCCGCGGCTCGCCGCTGCAGGTGGTGCGCATCCCCTCGCCGGGTCTGATCCGCGACGCCGACGGCGAGATCGTCCCGGCCTCGCACATGAACTTCCTGATCGCCAACGAGGCGGTGATCGTGCCGATCTATGCCGAGGAGTCGGGCGCCTTCGCCGTCGAGGTGATCAGCGGCCTGTTCCCCGAGCGCGAGGTCATCGGCCTGCCCTCGACCGCCATCCTGACCGGCGGCGGCTCGTTCCACTGCATCAGCCAACAGGAGCCCGGCCAATGACCCGCACCCTCAGCGTCGCGGCCATCCAGACCTCCTACGGGATGGACCTGCGGGCCAATATCAAGAAGACCGAGGCCTTCATCCGCGAGGCCGCCGCCGGCGGCGCGCAGGTGATCCTGCCGTCCGAGCTGTTCCAGGGTCCCTATTTCTGCGTGACGCAGGAGGAGCGCTGGTTCGCCGAGGCCCATCCGTGGCGCGAGCATCCGGTGATCAAGGCCATCGCCCCCCTGGCCGGCGAGCTGGGCGTGGTGATCCCGATCTCGATCTTCGAACGCGAGGGTCCGCACTATTTCAACAGCCTGGTGATGGCCGACGCCGACGGCTCGATGTTGGGCGTCTATCGCAAGAGCCACATCCCCGACGGCCCCGGCTATCAGGAGAAGTACTATTTCCGGCCGGGCGACACGGGCTTCAAGGTCTGGGACACCCGCTTTGGCCGCCTGGGCGTCGGCATCTGCTGGGACCAGTGGTACCCCGAGGCCGCCCGCGCCATGGCCCTGATGGGCGCCGAGGCCCTGTTCTACCCCACCGCCATCGGCAGCGAGCCGCATGATCCGTCGCTCAACACGACCCTGCCGTGGCAGCGGGCGATGCAGGGCCACGCGGTCAGCAATGTGATCCCGGTGATCGGCGCCAACCGCATCGGCTTCGAGCCGTGGGAGAACTATCCGAACGGCGGCCAGAGCTTCTACGGCTCGTCGTTCATCGCCGACCATCGCGGCGACCTGGTCAGCGAGCTGAACCAGACCGAGGAGGGCCTGGTGTCCGCCAGCTTCGACCTCGACTATCTGCGCACCCACCGCGCGGCGTGGGGGTTCTTCCGCGATCGTCGGCCGGAGCTTTATACGGCGCTGGCGACGGGACGGCCGACCTAGGGCTAAGCGGTTCACCCACTTGCCCCCACCTGACCGCTTCGCGGTCTGTCCGCCCCCATAGGGGGCGGAGCCTTAAGCGCTCTTCCCCCTCTGGGGGAAGACGGCCGAAGGCCCGTAGGGGGCAAGTGCTAGCCGCCCGAGCACCCCTCCGGCGCGCCCCTGCCGCGCGACGCCGCCACCTCCACCTTGGCCGTCTCCAAGTCGCTCATGAACGCGCCATTTTGGTGCAGCTTCGACACCATGGCGGCGCCCAGATAGCGTCCCGCCTCGATGTCGCTCTGGAAGTGGACGCCGCAGACGATGCGGCTGTCGCCGAAGGTGCGGCCGCGGGCCAGGATGGCGCTGGCGTGGTCGGGGGCGACCTCGGAGATCACCAGGCCCCAGGACCAGCCGATCATGCCGTGGCCGGACGGATAGGAGCCGTCGGTCTCGATCCACTTCTCGCGCGGCACGCAGATCGGCTTCTTGTTGCCCACCGGCGGGCGCTTCCTCTGAAAGACGGCCTTGGCCGGCTGGTAGATGGTCGAGGCGTCGTCGGTCATCCGTAGCAGCATGCGCGCCAGGACCGGGGTGTCCTCGGGGCCGATCTTCACGCCCGCCGCGCAGGAGAAGCTCTTGAAGCCCTCCGCGCCCGACAGGTCGGCGTCGGCGATGGCCTTGTCCCAGGCCGGCGTGCCGGCCAGCTTGCGGGTCTGGTTGAAGATCTTGCGGTCGGCCCGGCCACGCGTCGACTTCACCTCTGGGGGCGGGCCGACGATCACGGCGCCGTCCAGGCCCGGCGTCGCGCCCAGATAGCCCTTGGGCGGTGGCGTCCAATTGGTCGAGGGCGGGGTCTGGGCGTAGGTCCGGGGCGGCGAGAACAGGTCCTGGACCGGGGCGCAGGCCGCCGTCAGCACGCTAGCCACGGCTATGCTCGCGATACTGGCGGCGATCAAGATCTTGCGGGTCATGGGCGCCTCCGAACGGTCATCCGCTCACAGAACGGCGACGAGCGGCCGCGTCAAGCACGAAGCGGCTTGACGAGTCGATATGTTATTTCATAACACTTCGTCCAAGCCGCTCCCCCGGCCAAGGTTCAGGATTTCCCATGCCCCGTCGCGTCCTTCTCTCCGCCGCGAGTCTGCTGGCGTTCGCCTTCGCCGCGCCGCTCGCCCACGCCGCCGAGACGCCCTCCGCCCCCGCTGACGCTCCGGCCCCCGACGGCGCCAGCGCCGTGGACAAGGTGGTGATCACGGCCGCCCCCTACGCCGTGTCGCTCGACACCGTGACCAGCAGCGTCAATGTCGTGACCCGCGATCAGCTGGACACCGCCGTGCCGGGCGGCATCGGCGACATGCTGAACGGCCTGCCGGGCCTGCGCTCCACCTTCTACGGTCCCGGCGCCTCGCGGCCGGTGATCCGCGGTCTGTCGGGCCCCCGGGTGATGGTGCTGCAGAACGGCGTCGGCCAGGTGGACGCCAGCGCCCTGTCGCCCGACCACGCCGTGGCCAGCGACCCGGGCGAGGCCTCGCGCATCGAGGTGCTGCGCGGCCCCTCCACCCTGGCCTATGGCGGCTCGGGCATCGGCGGGGTGGTCAACATGATCGACGACCGCGTGCCCTCGGCCCCGGCCTCCAACGGCCTGGAAGGCCGGCTGTCGGCCTCGGCCTCGTCGGTCGACGACGGCTACGCCTATAGCGGCGCGGTCAAGGCCGGGAAGGGTCCGATCGTCTTCGCCGCCGACTTCTCCAGCCGCCGCACCGACGACTATTCGATCCCCGTGGCCGCCGTGTCCGACCGCCTGGCGGCGCGCGACGGCCTGACGGTCGATCCCGACCACGTGGTCAAGAACACCGACGTCGAGGTCGACGCCTATGGCGCGGGCGTCTCCTGGGTCCACGACCGAGGCTTCATCGGCGCCTCGGTCAAGAAGATCGACACCACCTACGGCGTGCCCTACGAGCAGATCCTGGCTCCGATCGACCCCAACGCCGAGGGCCCGGTCTCGATCCACCTGCAGCAGACCCGCTACGACCTGCGCGGCGAGCAGGACTTGGACAATCCGTGGTTCGAAAAGGTCCGCGTCGCGCTGGGCTACGCCGACTACGAGCACGCCGAGGTCAGCGTCGAGGATGGCGAAGTGGGCACCCGCTTCCTGTCGGACGGCGTCGAGGGCCGAGTCGACCTGGTCCAGCGCGAGCATGACGGCCATCAGGGGGCCATCGGCTTCCAGGCCCTGGAGCGCCATTTCGAGGCCATCGGCGACGAGGCCTTCGTGCCCTCGACCCAGATCAAGGAATATGGGGTCTTCACCCTGCAACGCCTGGATCGCGGGACCTGGGGCGTCGACGCCGGTCTGCGCTTCGATACGCGCGAGCTGACCACCCCGACGGAATCGCGCGACTTCAACAACGTCTCCGGCTCGCTGGGGGTGTTCTACAAGCCGACCCAGCAGCTGTTCACCGCCCTGACCCTGTCGCGCAACGGCCGGGCCCCGACCGAGTTCGAGCTGTTCGCCAACGGCCCGCACCCAGGCACCGGCGGGTACGAGGTCGGCGACGACAGCCTGAAGTCCGAGACCGTCACCTCGCTGGAAGCCACCGTTCGCTGGAAGGGCGACCGCCTGCGCGCCGAGGGCCACCTGTGGGCCGCCAAGTACGGCAGTTTCATCGAGGAGGCCCCCACCGGCGCGGTCCAGGACGACCTGCCCGTCTACCAGTACTTCCAGACCAAGGCCGATTTCCACGGCGCCGAGTTCGAGGCCGGCTACGACGCCTGGCGCGGCGCGACCCAGTCGATCCGGCTTGAGACCACCTTCGACTGGGTGCACGGCGCCACCGACGCCGGCGTTCCGGCCCGCATCCCGCCATGGTCGCTGGGCGGCTCGGTGGTCTGGACCGCGCCGCGGGTGGAGACCACGCTGGAGGTGCGCCGGGTGGCCGAGCAGGACCGGGTGGCGACCTTCGAACTGCCCACCGACGGCTACACGGTGGTCAATCTGAAGGCCACGTTCAAGCCGATCGCCGATTCGCCCCTGCGGCTGTTCATCGACGGCCGCAACCTGACCAACGAGGAGATCCGCGAGCACGTCTCGTTCCTCAAGGACTACGCCCCGTCACCGGGCCGCTCGGTGCGGGCGGGCGTGGCCTGGACGTTCTGAGGCTCGACAAATGACAGCGTTTTCCGCGCTTCCTTCGCGTCTTAGGCGAAACGGAAGACGGACTTAACCGCAAGGCGGAGGGGTCGATTGCGAGGCCCCTCCGGATCGGCTAGAAGCGCCGGACCTTTAAAGGCCGCCTGAGCGCAATAGGCGTCCGTTCATTAGCCTTTTGTCGAGCTGTTCATGGAAACGACCCAACCCGCCGGCGGCATCTCCGGCAACGTTCTGTTCTATTCGTCGCCGGAGCCGTTGAACCGCGAGCAGCACGCCAAGCTCGCCCTGGTTCATAAGGACAAGCCCTACGGCTTCGCCGTGAAGGGCACGGCCGTGCCGCTGGCCGTCACGGAATTCGCCCCGGCCTCCCTGACCTATCCGGTGATCTTCGCCGGCGAAGACCGCGTTCCCCTGGCCGTGATGGGCCTGAACACCGGCGAGAACCTGTTCATCCAGGCCGACGGCGCGTTCGAGGCCGGCGCCTACATCCCAGCCTACATCCGCCGCTATCCGTTCGTGCTGGCCAATGACGACACTCAGGAACGCCTGATCGTCTGCATCGATCGCGCTTCGGACCTGCTGGCCGAGGGCGGCGAAACCCCGCTGTTCGACGCCAAGGGCGAGCCGACCGAATACACCCAGAACTGCATCAAGTTCTGCGACGACTTCGAAGTCGAACGCCGCCGCACCGATTCGTTCGTGCAGCTGCTGAAGGACAATGACCTCTTCGAACTGAAGAAGGCGGTCTTCGTCCCGCAGAACGCCGACGGTTCCGCCGGCGAGCCGCAGACCGTGGCCGAATATTACGGCGTCTCGGAAGAGAAGCTGAACGCCCTGTCGGCCGAGAAGCTGAAGGAATTCCAGGCCAACGGCGCCCTGGGTCAGATCTACGCCCACCTGGTCTCGCTGATCGGTTGGGACCGCCTGATCGCCCTGGCCACCCTGCGCCAGCAGCAGCAAGCCGCCAACGGCGCGCTGAACTAGTCTTCACGCCTTAGGGTGTGTTGAAGAGGCGGCGGGTTCGAAAGAGCCCGCCGCTTTTTCTTTGCGCGGCCGGGGACACGCGCATGCGACGTCCCCAGCTTCGGTCGCGACCTTCACCGCGCGAAAATGCTCCGCGTCAGGCACGAGAACACCAGCCGTCCGGCCTCGTCGAGCAGGTCGTGCTGGGCGATGACGATGCCCTTGCCCTCGCCGACCGGGTCCTTGCCCATGATGGTCATGCGGCCGCGCAGCAGCTCGCCGGCCGGCGGATTGCGCAGCCAGCGCAGGGCGTCGACGCCCACCCGCTTGGTCTGCGGCCACACCGCGCTGGCCTCGGCGTCCAGCTTGGACCAGATGGCGAAGACCATGGTGTCGGGCGCGCCGCTGGCCGCCGGCCAGCCGGGTTGGAACGAGGCGCAGAACTGCGCCAGCGCCTTGTCGTCGACGACCGTGGTCCCCAGCGAGACCACCTGTCCGATCTCGATGTCGTCGAAGGCCGCGGGCATGGACGAGTCACTCCTGTGAACGCTGGTCTTCGACCTGATCACGATGGCTTGGCCATTGTCGAGAGCGCTTGGAGAGGTCATGTGTGTCGAGCCCTATCGCCGCGCGCCTGGAACCCGTTGATGTCGTTTCGCAAGCTGCTTGCCGTTCTTCCGGCCCTGGTGATCGCCCTACTGTTGGGCGCGCCTCTGTTCACGGGGGGCGCCCAGGCCCAGCCCGTGCAGTCCGGCCATATCGAGGTCGAACTGGTCGCCCAGGAGGCGGGCGCCGCGCCGGGCGCGACGATCTATGTGGCTCTGCGTCAGAAGATCCTGCCCGGCTGGCACACCTATTGGCGCAATCCCGGCGACGCCGGCGACGCCACCAAGATCGCCTGGACCCTGCCGGCCGGCTGGACCGCCGGCGACATCGTCTGGCCGACCCCGGAAAAGAGCCGCGTCGGGCCGCTGCTCGATTTTGCCTATACCGGCGAGGTGCTGCTGCCCGTGCCGATCAGCGTGCCGGCCGACGCCCAGGTGGGTTCGGTCGTCACCCTGAAGGCCGCCGCCGCCTTCCTGGTCTGCGAACAGGTCTGCGTGCCCGAGGACGCCGTCGTCACCCTGACCCTGCCGGTCGTGGCCGGCATGCCCGGTCCCGATCCGAAGTGGGGCGCCAAGGTCACCGAGACCCTGGCCAAGGCGCCCAAGCCGGCCGGGCTGAAGGCGGTGTTCAAGCTGGACGGCGCGGTGCTCAAACTGGCCGTGACCGGCCCGCCGCTGAAGGACGCGGATGTCTCGGGTGCGTTCTTCTATCCCTATTCCGGCAAGGTCATCGAGCATCCCCCCGAGCAGGGGATCGAGCGCGGGCCGGACGGCCTGACTCTATCGCTGACCCCGGGCTACGACTTCACGCAAGGCACGCCCCCGACCGAACTGGCCGGAGTCCTGGCCCTGAACGGGGCGGCCTATGAAGTCACCGCCACGCCGGGAACCATCCCCGCCGAAGCCGGCGGCCTGGGCGCGCCGGCCGCCCCCGCCAAGGCGGCGAGCGGCGGCCCGGCCCTGGATCTGCCCCTGGCCGTGGCCTTCGCCTTCCTGGGCGGGCTGATCCTCAACCTGATGCCGTGCGTCTTCCCGATCCTGTCGATGAAGGCCGCCAGCCTGACCGCCCACGCCCACGACGCCGGCAAGACCCGCCTCCAGGGCCTGGCCTTCCTGGTCGGGGTGGTCGTTACCTTCCTGGCCCTGGCCGGCCTGCTGATCGCCGTGCGGGCCGGGGGCGCGGCCGTGGGCTGGGGCTTCCAGCTGCAGTTGCCGGCCGTGGTCGCGGGGCTGGCGCTCTTGATGCTGCTGGTGGCCCTGAACATGTCGGGTGTGTTCGAGGTCGGCGCCTCGGTGCAGGGCGTCGCTTCGGGCGCGAGCGGTTCGGGTCTGGGTGGTTCGTTCCTGACCGGCGCCCTGGCCGTGGTCGTGGCCGCCCCCTGCACCGCGCCGTTCATGGCCGGGGCGCTGGGCTACGCCCTGACCCAGCCGCCGTTGCTGTCGCTGGCGGTGTTCCTGGGCCTGGCCCTGGGCTTCGCCGCGCCGTTCGTGCTGCTGGCCTTCATCCCCGGCCTGCTGGCCCGCCTGCCGCGTCCCGGTCCGTGGATGGACGTGCTGAAGAAGGGCCTGGCCTTCCCGATGTACGCCACCGCCGCCTGGCTGGCCTGGGTGTTCGCCCAGCAGACCGGTTCGATCCCCCTGGCCGCCCTGCTGGCCGCCAGCGTGCTGGTCGCCTTCGCGGGCTGGCTCTACGGCCTGGCCCAGGGACGGCGCATCGAGGGCAAGAGCGCGGGTGTTCCGTTCGTCCTGGCCGCCCTGTCGGTGATCGCCGCCGTCGCCTTGGTGGTGGTCGGCGTCCGTACCGTTCCCGCCGCTTCGACCGTGTCCGCGACGAGCGCTGAAACCCCGGCTGGTCCGGGCCTGGCCGCCGAGGTCTGGAGCCCGGAAAAGGTCAAGGCGCTGCAAGCGCAGGGCAAGGTGGTGATGGTCGACTTCACCGCCGACTGGTGCGTGACCTGCAAGGTCAACGAGGGCGCGGCCCTCAAGGGCCAGCGTCTGGCCGACACGTTCAAGGCGTCCAACGCCGTGCTGCTGCGCGCCGACTGGACCAAGCGCGACGCCGTCATCGCCGCCGCCCTCGCCGAGCACGGGCGGGCGGGGGTGCCGTTGTACCTGGTCTATCCGAAGGACGGTGGCGAGCCAGTGATCCTGCCGCAGCTGCTGACCGAGGGATTGGTGATCGAGGCCGTGGAGAAGGCGGCGAAGGGGTAGGGCGGCCAGCGCAGCAAACCCCCTCCGGCCCTCTGGGCCACCTCCCCCAGAGGGGGAGGATCTGTCCGCGCTAGATGCTCCCCCTTTGGGGGAGCTGTCGCGGAGCGACTGAGGGGGTCTTTCTGTCTTACTTCTTCTTCTCGCCCTTAACCCCAAACGGCAGCCGCTCCTTCACCTGATCCAGCGGCGTCCGCGTCACCACCACCGGCGCACGCGGCGCGACCACCTGCACCGGCAGCGGATAGGCCCGCCACCCGGTCTGGATCAAGGCCCCGAACCCCTGGCAGCTGGGCAGGATCCGCACCGCGCCCGTGCGCGGCTTGGCGAACGGCGCGGGCTGGAACAGGTCCTGGCGCTTGGGGTCGGTGAACTTCCAGTCGCTGGCCAGGCCGTAGCCCTTCTCGCCCCCGACCCGCACGGCCTGGTAGGCGATATTGGCCTGGAACGACGGCACGCCGTATTTCAGCATGGCCCGCAGGAAGATGGCGTCGGCCTCGGCCCGCTTCCCGGGCTCGCCGATCGTGTAGAGCCAGTCGTGGACGATGGCCGCTCGCGCCGTCGGGCCCATCGGGTCGACGAAGCCCTGTCCGTACCAGGGGACGCTGGCGAAGTCGGTGACGTACCAGCGCGGCACCACGATGACCTTGCCGGTCTGGGCGTCGCAATAGGGGAACTCGGCGTCCAGGGTGAACAGCTTGCGGCCGTCCTTGGTCTGGTTGAACAGCATCACCGGCTGCGGCGTCAGCGAACTGGGCGGCGTCGGGGCGACGACCGGCACGAAGACCGTGGTGTTGGTCTGGGTGGCGCAGGCCGCGACGGTCAAGGCCAGGGCTAGGGCGGCGTAAGGTTTGAACTGCGGCATGGATCGATCGGGGACGCTCGGGAGGTCGGTCTTCTGGACGGCAAGCTTCGCCTTATCAAGCGTCGATGGCGAAGGTGCGGCGATGGGCCCGGTCTTGGTGTTCGACGCGCATTTTCACGTCCGTCATCCTCGGGCTTGTTCCGAGGCCCCCTCGTGCCGTCGCGCTGCCGTCCCTGGTTCAGTCGTGATCTCGCGGCTCGGCGGATCGACCTTCACCTTGGCTGAAACAGGGGTCCTCGGAACAAGTCCGAGGATGACGGGGAGGGGGAACTTACGCCGCCGGCTGTGGCGGGGCGGTGATCACTTCGACATTGTCGTTGAGCAGATAGACCATGTCGCGCAGGGCCATATCCTGGTCCTTGACGGTCTTGGCGTCGGCCACGGCCTGCAGCTTGCCGGGCAGGTCCTGGCTGATGCCGCGCAGGATGCATTTGAGGTCATCGACCGCGCCGCGCTCCTTGAGGGTGACGTGGCCCTTCATGTCCAGGGCCGACAGCTCGCCGATCTGGCCCTGGAAGACGTCGAAGCCCTTCAGAGCCTTGGCCACCGCGTCGGGCGTCTTGGGCAGGTCTTTCCGGTAGGCCTCGGTGCGGGCCTTAAGGCCGGTGGCCCGCTTGATGATGTCACTAAAGAGCGGCTCGCCGGCCACGGAGGCCGGAGCTTGGCCTTGCTGGATCACGGCCGGCGCCGCGCCGGCCTGGGCGTCCGGGCTGAACGATGCGAACCACAGCAGGGCGGAAAAGGCGACGGCGTCACAGGACATGGAGCTCTCCCCGCGAAAAACGTCATTGGTCTTCATGACGTGGCGGCATCCGTTTGGTAAGCCCGCCTAGGTAAACGCCGATTTACCAAACCCGACACCTTTAGTGCGAAGGAACGCCGCATGGCCGCTCTCGACACCGCCTGGACCCGCCTGGAAGCCGCCGCCAAGGCCGCCGGCGAAAAGCGCATCGTCGAGTTCTTCGACGCCGAGCCTGGAAGGCTCGAAGCGCTGACCCTGGATGTGGCTGGCCTGCACATTGACCTGTCCAAGCAGGCCTGGGACGAGGCGGGCCTTGAAGCCGCCCTCGACCTCGCCCACGCCGCCGACGTCGAGGGCGCGCGGGCCCGGATGCTGGGCGGCGAGGCGATCAACGGCTCGGAAGGCCGGGCCGTGCTGCACACCGCCCTGCGCGCCGCCAAGGACGCCGACATCAAGGCCGGCGGCGTTCCTGTCATGGCCGAGGTCGAGGCCGTCCGCGCCCGGATGAAGGCCTTCGCCGAGGCCGTGCGCGCAGGGGAGATCAAGGGCGCGACCGGCAAGCCGTTCAAGGCCATCCTGCACATCGGCATCGGCGGCAGCGACCTGGGGCCCCGTCTGCTGTGGGACGCCCTGCGCCCGATCAAGCCGTCGATCGACCTGCGCTTCGTGGCCAATGTCGACGGCGCGGAGTTCGCCCTCACGACCGCGGACATGGATCCCGAAGAGACCCTGGTGATCATCGTCTCCAAGACCTTCACCACCCAGGAGACCCTGACCAACGCCACGGCGGCGCGCGCCTGGCTGGCCGAGGCTCTCGGCGAGGCCGGCGCCAACGCTCACCTGGCCGCGATCTCCACCGCGCTCGACAAGACCGCCGCCTTCGGCGTCGCCGACGACCGGGTGTTCGGTTTCTGGGACTGGGTGGGCGGCCGCTATTCGCTGTGGTCGTCGGTCAGTCTGTCGGTGGCCGTGGCCTGCGGCTGGGACGCGTTCCAGGGCTTTCTCGATGGCGCCGCCGCCATGGACGCCCACTTCGCCTCCGCGCCGCTGGAGAAGAACGCCCCGGTGCTGATCGCCCTGGCCCAGGTGTTCAACCGCAATGGCCTGGACCGCCGCGCCCGCTCGGTGGTGCCCTATTCGCACCGCCTGCGCCGCCTGGCCTCCTTCCTCCAGCAGTTGGAGATGGAGAGCAACGGCAAGTCGGTCGGCCCCGACGGCCTGCCGGTCAAGCGCGGCACGGCCACGGTGGTGTTCGGCGATGAGGGCACCAACGTCCAGCACGCCTATTTCCAATGCATGCACCAGGGGACCGACATCACCCCGATGGAGCTGATCGGCATCGCCAAGTCCGACGAGGGCCCGGCCGGCATGCACGAGAAGCTGCTGTCCAACCTGCTGGCCCAGGCCGAGGCCTTCATGGTGGGGCGTTCGACCGACGACGTGGTCGCCGAGCTGACCGCCAAGGGCGTCTCGCAAGCCGAGATCGCGACGCTCGCCCCGCAACGCACCTTCGCCGGCAATCGCCCCTCGACCCTGGTGGTGCTGGAGCGCCTGACGCCCCAGACCTTCGGCGCCCTGATCGCCCTCTATGAGCACAAGACCTTCGTCGAGGGCGTGATCTGGGGCATCAACAGCTTCGACCAGTGGGGCGTGGAGCTGGGCAAGGTGATGGCCGGCCGCATCCTGCCCGAGCTGGAGAGCGGGGCCGTGGGCAGCCACGATCCGTCGACGACCGCGTTGATCGAGCGGTTGAAGAAGTAGTCCGCACGGACCGGGATACGCGCTTGTGCGTGTCCCCGGATTTCGCGCGACCCCGGTTGGGGACACGCACAAGTGCATGTCCCCGTCGGTTGCCAAGCCGCGCCCAGCCTGACCGCTGGGCGCGGCTTTTGCGTCTATCGACCCCTCATCCGACCTCGCTCCGCGAGACCACCTTCTCCCGCCAAGGGAGAAGGATCACGACTGCAACCTTGACGCATCCTATGCGAGCGAACTACGATCAAGACAACTCAAGGTGGGAAGCGGTCATGATCAGGAACGGCAAGGACATCCCGAACGGCACGGTGGTTTCGACCCAGGTGTGCGTCGTCGGCTCCGGTCCGGCCGGCGCCACGGTGGCCTGGTATCTGGCGAAGGCCGGGCTGAAGGTCACGCTGATCGAGGGCAGCCGCGACTTCCAGGGCAACCGCAACGCCAGCTGGCCCGACAAGACCCTGCTCTATAACGGCGTGGCCGATGGCCTGTTCGCGTCCAACGAGCCGCAATTCCTGATCCAGCCCTACGTCAACCAGACCGGCAACGGCTGGGAGCGCGAACGCGTCTATGGCGGCACGGGCTCGCATTGGGGCGGCCAGTCGCGGCCGCTGGATCCGCTCGACTTCGAGGAACGCCCAGGCTTTCCCGGCTGGCCCATCTGCCGCGCGGACCTGGACCCCTACTATGCCGAGGCGGCCGCGTTCAGCAAACTGCACGGCGACGATTTCAGCGCCGAGACCTGGGCCAAGATCCTGCGCGCCGAAGTTCCCAAGCTCGCCGGCTTTGATGTCGAGATGTACCAGTTCATCGGCAAGCCCTATCTGAACTTCGCCACCCGCGTCTTCGACGGCCAGACGCTGGAGCAGACCGGGGTCGACGTGATCCTCAACGCCAGCCTGCTGGAGATTGACCATGCCGACGGCGCGGTGCGCTGCCTGCGCGTGGCCAGCATGGATGGCCAGACCCCGCCAAAGCCGGCGACCGAATTCACCCTCCAGGCCGATGCCGTCGTCCTGGCCTGCGGCGCGGTCGAGAACGCCCGCCTGCTGCTGCTCTCGGACGCCGGCAACGAGCACGACCAGGTCGGCCGCTATTTCATGTGCCACCCGCTGTCGAACGGCCAGGTGATCACCACCACGCGGAACTATCTCAACGACGCCCAGACCCGGCTGATGGGCGGCGAAATCCTGTCGGGCGGCGCGCCCAAGTCCTGGACCGACAGCAACGGCGTGCGGGTCACGGGCCGGTTCTCGCCCACCGCCGACCAGCAGCGCGAGCTGGGCATCGGCAGCTGCTGGTTCTGGGCCAATTACGGCCAATACTATTTCGAAATGACGCCCAATCCCGACAGCCGGATCACCCTGGCCGACACGGTCGATCCGGTCTTCGGCCAGAAGCAGACCCACATCACCTGGCAGCTCAGCCCCAACGACGAGACGACCTACAATCAGACGACCCAGCTGTTCAAAACCGCCGTCAACGCCCTGGGCGGTGACATCTCGGCCGCGCCTTGGGCCGTCGTGAAGAGCCAGCTGATCGTCAACGGCCACCACATCGGCACCACGCGGATGTCGGCCGATCCGGCCCGCGGCGTGGTCGACGCCAACCTCAAGGTCCATTCGCTGGACAACCTCTACGTCGCCGGATCCTCGGTCTTCGCCTCGACCGGCATCTCCAACCCGACCTTCACGATCATCGCGCTCTCGATCCGCCTGGCCGAGCACCTGACCGGAGTGTGCAAATAGGGCTGGGGCTGCTTGCTCCTACCCGAGGGCGGTCGTCGCCGCGGTTGCGCCTTTAATCCGTCCATGGCAACGCTACGTTGCAAAGCGGGGGCGCGACCATGAACGATCTGGCGAAACGGTATCGGCGCGGCAGCATGGCGATGCTGCTGGCCGTCCTGACGATCCTGTTGACCGCCAACCCTGGCGGCCCCGCCAAGGCCCAGGACGCCTGGACGAAAGGCCCCAACGCCGCTTCGTCCGGCGATTTCGCGATCGTGCAGATCGCCACCACCGATTCCGCCGCCCTGCAGGCCGAATGGGCCAAGCCGACTCCGGGCGTGAAGCTTCAAACCAACACCCAGATGACCCGCAACCAAGCCATCGAGACCTTCATCATCTTCAAGGGTTGCGGCCTCGACAAGGCCGGCAACTGCAACCTCACCGTCCAGTACGAGGTCTTCAATCCGGCCGGAAAGTCGCTGATCCGCGTGCCGGGCATGATCTGGGTCGGCCTTCCGCCGCCGCCGGATCTTCAGCTGCAGCTGTCGGCCAGCAGCCTGGGGCTGACCCTCGATGACGGCGACCCCCTGGGCCCGTACCGCATCCAGGCCAGGGTCACCGACCACGTGGCCAAGGTCACGCTCCAGACCGAGCAGGTCTTGACCGCCGTCGCCAACTGACGCCCCGCCCCTAGAACGTCTTCCTCACCTTCAGCGACACGAAGGTCACCGGGTTGATGTCGCGGTCCTCGGTGTAGAGCACCGCCCGGGTCGCGCGGTTCGAATAGACCTCGCGGTGGATGGTGAAGTCGTCCCACAGGTTCAGCTGGGCGCGCAGCGACAGGGTCGGGGTCGGCTTGTACTCGACGAAGCTCTCGACATAGCCCGCCCCGCGCCATGTGTTGATCTGGTCGGGGCCATAGGTGCCCTGGCCCAGCAGCGGCAGCCAGTTGATCCCCCACTGGGTCTTCCAGCGAGCGATGTCCTGCTGGACGCCGATATTGGCCTGGGTGGGTCGCACGTCCGAGATCGGACGGTCCTTGCCGGTGGTCGGGTCGGTGACGTGGGTCTCGTTCCAGTCGTTCTTGAAGGTGAAGCGGCCGCCCGGGAAGCGCAGCCTGTCGAGCGGCACCACGATGTTCAGCGACAGGCGGTCCAGGGTGCCGTTGCCGATATTGCCCGTCGCCGACAGGCCGCCGGGCAGGGGCAGACGGTCGATCACGTCGATGATCTTGTCGTGGCGATAGCCGACCGAGACGATGCCCTCGCCCCAGAAGCGGCGCTCGAAGGTCAGTTCCGAGATCCAGCGCTGCTCGGGCGCCAGGTCGACATTGCCGCCATAGACGGTGTTGTCGTCCAGCTCGGCCGAGGCGGCGAAGTCGCTGAAGTCCAGCTGGCCCAGTTCGCGCTCGAAGCGGAAGCGCAGCTGGTGGTTGGCCTTGGGCGTCCAGGTCGCCTGGAACCGGGGCTTGGCGTAGAAGAAGCTCTCCTTGGCCGAGGCGTCGCCCGACTGCTTGATCGTCGAGGTCTCCAGCCGCAGGCCGCCCTCCAGGGTCAGCTTGGGATCCACCCGCCAGGTCCCCTTGGCGAAGGCCTCGCCGCGCAGCTCCTCCACCTTGACCGAGGCGCTGGGCAGCGCGATCGGCGTCCCGCCCTCCGTATAGGCCTGGTCGGTGTCGAGCATGTTATAGGCCAGCTCGCCGCCGGCCTCGAGGGTCAGGGCGCTGGTGCGCTCGTGGCGGACCAGGGCCCGCAGGATCGATTCCGACGACTTGCCCTTGGCCGTGAAGCGCTGCGCGTCTCCGGCCACGCCGCCCACGGTCTGAAGGCCGGTCGCCACCTCGTCGAAATGCTCGAACTGGTGGATGACCCGGGTCTCCAGCGTCCACTTCGGCTTGATCGGCCGGATGTAGGTCAGGCCCAGCTCGCCCGACTTGGTGTCCTCGACATAGTCGCTGTGGTCCAGGTCCGGACCGGCCCCGACGTCCTGCCACTCGTGCCAGTCATGGAGGCCGTACTGGGCCGTGGCCTCCAGCTTGCCGCCGGCCAGCGGGCCCGAATAGTTGACCCGCGCCGAGTCGCCGCCGCCCCAGCCGTCATTGGCGAAGGCCTGGTCGCGCACGCCGTTCGCATCGCGGATCACGTCGCGGCCCGGGCCGTTGGAGTCGCTGGTCGAGGTGCCGTCGCTGAGCAGCACGCTCCAGCTGCGCTCGCCATCCTTGGCGGTGAACTGGTAGCTGCCGCCATAGACGTCGTGATTGCCGTCGAACAGGGCCGCGTTCCAGGTGGCCACCGACTGGCGGCTGGAGCCCTGCTTGAGGATCACGTTCACCACCACCGAATAGCCCTGCATGTCGATGCCGGGCGCCCCGCCGCGGATCAGCTCGATGTGGTCGACCTTGTCGGCCGGGGTGCGTTCCAGCACGTCGGTGCCGGCGTCGTTCTTCGAGGCCGGGCGGTTGCCGTTGATCAGGATATTGCCGACCGCCCCCTCGAAGCCGCGCGCCCCGCTGCCGTCGTCGGACGAGAAGCCCGGCACGCGGTCGACCATGTCCAGGGCGGTGTTGGGCCGCTGGGCGGCGAAGAAGTCGGGGGTGAAGACCAGCACGCCCTTCTGGGCGGCGTCGTCCAGCGGGGCCTGGCCAGAAAGAGGGGGGGCCGTGGGGCCGGTCGGAGCCGGAGCCTGGGCGGCGAACGCGGCGCCGCTCATCAGAAACGCGGCGGCGGTCGCCAGCAGCATGGTCTTGGTCATCGGTAGGTCCCCTCTAGCGAGCAGACAACTGCCGGTCTGGTGCGTTCATCTCAAGTTACAAGACGGAAAGGTGGATTACTTCTCGGACAGATTACAGGACGTTCATGTTGCGCGACTGCCGCCGGCTGTGGATAAACTGGTGAAGCGCGCGTTAAGACTTGGCGAGGTCCGGGTCGAGATCCGGGAAAGTCTCGACATAGGGCGGATCCCCGGGCACGGGCGGGAACGTGGCGATCCGGCCCTCCAGGTAGATCAGGTGCTTATACGCCTGGCGGCGCTTCAGCTCGGCGAGGGCCGCGTCCGCGGCGGCGTCGATATCGGTCTTGGCGGCCGCGTCGGCCAGGCTCGCGGGGTGATGTCTGCTCATCGAGGATCTCCGTTGAAGGGGCCGGGGACATGCGCATGCGCGTGTCCCCAAAGGTGGTGGGGCGGATCTCTGGCGGTCAGGAACGGTCCTTGCGCGCGCTCGCTTCCAGAAGGGCCAACGTCTCCTGCCGGGTGCGCAGGATCCTCAGATTGATCTCCCGCATCAGCGTGTCGCCCGTGCTCTCGATCCGGGCCTCGATCTCCGCGTCGGTGAGGCGGTCGAGGTCGTCTGTCTTCACGAAGGCGGCCAGGTGGTCGTTGGCGGGTGTCTTGGGCTTGCTCATGGAAGTCTCCTGGGTTGAGGCCGGGGACATGCGCACGCGCGTGTCCCCAAACGTGGCGGGGCGGACGTGGGGACACGCGCGTGCGCATGTCCCCGCCGGAAAAACCCGGCGGGCTGGGGAGGCGGCGGAGCGTCCGGGCCATGCCCGGATGTGTGTTTAGTGGAGTACCGTTTCGGCCTGGGCCGGAGCGCTCCGCGCGATCGGTGGACGAGAGCCTTCGGGTCGCGGATTTTTAACCCGCTCCGATGGAGGCCCCCGGCGGGCGGAGGGGCGACGAACCCCGTCCGGACCGCGCGGGCGATTTCAGCCCGCGCCTGTGGCGCCTTGTCTTTCGGCCCCGAGGGGTTCCCACCGTCCGGTCCGGACCGCCCGAAGCCCCTTCCGGGGACCCCCACGTTCCGCCGACCGACCCGAAAGGCCCCTCAGCGCCGGCCGACGGACACGCCCCGCTCGACCGCCCCCATCACCCGTCAGGTCGCCAGCTGGACGGCCTCCCCAGTGATGGGGCGAGGGTTAGTATGCGGGCGTTTCGGGGGTGTAGGATGAGATTGGGTCGATGCTCGGCGTGGGCGGGGGTAGGGCGTTGAATTTGTTGGGGGTTGGGTGGGTGTGTCCCCGTGGTGGGAGGGGGATGGAGGAGTTATGCGCTGGGATTGGCCGGTGGGAGCCGATACTCGAAAGCAAGCGCGCTTAAACGATCGTCCTCGACGCGCCACGGCGAGAAGGCCGCGAGTTTGCCGCCCTTTGGCGCAGTCTCCCCTTCGGAAAGCTTTATATCATGCACGACCAGCAGGGCGTTGTGAGGGTAACTTACTCGGTGAAGGGCAACTTCGTTCCGGGTCAGCAAAACGCTGCCTAAGCCACCTGTGGTCCCCTTCACTTCGACTACCCAGTCTTCGTCGCCGCGACGCGCTCTAAAGTCACAACTATCAGTGGACGATACATTTTTGTATTCAAACCCTTCATCCCGTAGCCATTGCTCGGCAATGATCATGGCGTGCAATTCAACGAGTTTACGCAGCGGAGCACTTAAGCGCCCTTGACCTTTTGGGCGACTCTTAACCGGGGAGGCTAGCTTCTCTAGATCGTCATATAGCCCCAGAATCTCTACGCTGATGCTACCAGGAACGATGCCAGAGTCCTGTGCGTGGTAGAGTTTTTCCAAAGGGCGCATGAAGCGCACCAGGTCTGTAAGTAGCGCCTGATCGGTAGGGATGTGCTCCTTCGGATAGAATTTGGAAGCGACTGTCGTTCGTTCGTACGCACGCGCCAAATCGAATGTGCCAAGCTCTATGCCCAGACGAACAGTAGGGTCTGTCTCAAATTCCGAGCCCAGCACACTGGCGGCCCAGCCCATCACCTCCGCGACTTCCTCGTCGCTGCGATTTACGAAGCCCGCTCCAACTATCTGGGTTGAGCCATGGCTAAGGCAAAGAGAGACGCCCGATCCGTCTGGATGGAAGAGGTAGACGACGTACCACCCATACGTGGCCGATGGAGACCGTGATGTTGAGAACCAACGAACCCACGGAATCCGAGACATATTACCTTGGTTGTCCTTGCCTTCAGCTCGTGCGTCTTCTCCATATTTGCCGAGCGACCGTCGCAAGGCCGAGCCGTTGGCTTCAATGGCAGCGGGAAACGTTTGTCGGATGAGAATGCCGCGTCTATCCATCTCCTGCGTTTGGCTGGCGCTATAGCTCGATTGAAGTGCGACGATCTCACTTAGAATTTCGTGCACTAATTCTCTCCGGCCTGGTCGGGATGTTTTGTTCACCGTGATGAGCGTGTCTTTTTCAGCACGCTCTGTGGATTATTTTTCTCAATCCTGGGGCGTGCGGGCAAGATACACAATATATCGCGGTCATCGGTTGTTTTGAATCAACATAGGCTATTTTGTCGTTAACACATCCTGTGGATAACTTGATATGCTAGCCGCGCTGATGGGGAAAGCGCGATGGGCAAGTTATATTTCGGGGATAACCTCGATATACTACGTGATCAAGTGGCGGATGAGAGTGTAGATCTTGTCTACTTGGATCCGCCTTTTAATTCGAAAGCTCAATATAACGTCCTCTTCAAATCTCCAGCCGGTATCGGGCCTGATGCTCAGCTTGAGGCCTTCCAAGATTCGTGGCGGTGGGGGGAATCGGCCGAATCTGCCTATGCTGATGTCGTAAACTCTGGTGGCGGCGCTGCGCGCATATTAGGAGCTCTTCGCTCGTCAATGGGTGAGAACGACATGATGGCCTACTTAGCCATGATGGCGGTAAGGCTAATTGAGCTACACCGAATTTTGAAACCTACAGGGTCCATGTATCTGCACTGTGACCCAACTGCTAGTCACTACTTGAAGATACTATTAGACGCCATATTTGGGTTTCAGAGCTTCACAAATGAAATAATATGGAAGAGAACTAGCTCAAAGAGCGACCATTCTCAGGGCGCTAAACGTTTTCCGCGCGTTCATGACACTATACTTTTCTTTCGGAAATCTCCATCATCGACTTTTCAGCCTGTTTTTCTGCCCCTGTCCGATGATTACGCTGCCGCAAAATATCCGCATGTAGACGCAGATGGACGCCACTACGGACTATGGGACATGACCGGCCCCGGCGGTGCCGCGAAAGGCAATCCTTACTATGAAGTGATGGGAGTGTCCCGGTTCTGGCGCTATTCCCGGGAGCGTATGGAGCGCATGCTTGTCGACGGAAAGGTTATACAGAATAGGGCCGGGAGCGTACCAAGAGAGAAGCGATATCTCGATGATAGTTCCGGAGTGGCGGTTGGCGACGTTTGGGCAGATATCCATCCCATTAACTCGCAAGCTCGCGAGCGCATGGGTTACCCTACGCAGAAGCCGCTCCCTCTTCTGGAGCGCTTGCTTTTGGCGGCGTCGAATGAGGGTGATGTGGTGTTGGATCCCTTCTGCGGATGCGGCACCACTGTCCATGCCGCAGAGAAGCTCGGTCGGAAGTGGGTCGGGATCGATGTTACGCACCACGCAATCACGGTGATAGAGGAGCGGATTGCGGAGAAATTTCCGAAGCTTAAGGTCGAAGTCGAGGGGCGGCCTCGCGATGTTGACGCGGCTCATGATCTTGCTCGACGGGACAAGTACCAGTTTCAATGGTGGGCAAATTGGCTCTTTGGCGTGCAGCAATATCGCGAACGCAAGAAGGGTGCGGACAAGGGGATCGACGGCGAAATCTTTTTCCTCAACGGACCTCGGGGCGTTGGTCGCGTAATCACGTCCGTAAAGGGCGGTGAGACGGTCGGCGTTCAAGCAGTCAGGGATCTCCGGGCGGTAATTGAGCGGGAGAAGGCGGATATGGGCGTTCTTGTGTCGCTGGGGCAGCCAACTGGTCCGATGCGTGTCGAAGCCGCTTCAGCTGGCTTTGTGCAAACGGCCCATGGCACATTCCCCCGCATTCAGCTTGCACCAGTCTCTGAGTTGTTCTCTGGGACCAAGCCGCGTCTGCCGATACCTGCTCCACTTGATCAACTTCGCCCGCCCAAGCCGGTTAAAGCGCAGAAGGGGGCGAACGATCGCCAGCTTCAATTTGTCTATACTTTCGACGGCGGCAAAAAAGCCGATGCTTCTGGAGCGGAAGTGGTCCACCTCGATCCTCGGCAGCGCTTCGGCGGCTAACATTAGGTGTCTCTCTGGCGGCTAGCTCTGCACTTGACGAACCTCTGCCCCCCTTCCCCCACCCCGGTTCATCCGCTATAGCCCCCGCGCAATGACCCGCCAGCCGCATCATCACGGCCACCACCATCATCCGACCTCGCCTCGCGGGATCGGCCGGGTCCGTTCGCTCTAACGAACACCCAGCCGCAGCCCCGCCCAAGGCGGATGGGGCTCTAGCACAAGCGCCATCCGTCGAGACCTACGACCAGGACCCGACGCGCGCATGACCGACCAACCCGAGACCCCCTTCCGCCCCGAGGCCCGCAATCCGCGCGGGTTCGCCGACAAGCGCGCCCGCGACCTGCGGGCCGAGCGGGCGATCCTGGAGGCGGTGTCGGCCGTCTATGAGCGCTACGGCTTCGAGGCGCTGGACACCGGGGCGTTCGAATATGCCGACGCCCTGGGCAAGTTCCTGCCCGACAGCGACCGTCCCAACGAGGGGGTGTTCGCCCTGCAGGACGACGCAGATCTTGAAGGGAAGGGGGGGCAGTGGATGGCGCTGCGCTACGACCTGACCGCGCCCCTGGCCCGTTTCGCCGCCCAGAACTGGGAGACCCTGCCCAAGCCGTTCCGCCGCTACGCCTTCGGGCCGGTGTGGCGCAACGAGAAGCCGGGTCCGGGGCGGTTCCGCGAGTTCATCCAGTGCGACGCCGACACCGTCGGCTCGGCCCGTCCCGAGGCCGACGCCGAGATCATCGCCATGGCCGTCGAGGGTCTGCAAGCCGCCGGCCTGCCGCGCGGCGCGGCGGTGCTGAAGATCAACAACCGCAAGCTGCTCAACGGCCTGCTGACCGCCGCCGGGGTCGAGACCAACGGCCAGAAGCTGGGCGTGCTGCGCGCCGTCGACAAGCTGGACCGCCTGGGCGTCGAGGGCGTGCGCCTGCTGCTGGGCGAGGGGCGCCTCGACGAGAGCGGCGCCTTCACCAAGGGCGCGGGCCTGGTGGGCAAGGCGATCGACGCGGTGCTCGACTTCGTCCAGGCCGGATCCGGCGGGCGCTCGGACACCCTGGCCAAGATCGCCAATGTGATCGGCGGCTCGGCCGAGGGCGACGAGGGGCTGGAGGAGCTGGCCAAGATCGACGCGGCCCTGAAGAGCCTGGGCGTGGCCGACGACCAGGCGCTGTTCGAGCCGTCGATCGTCCGGGGACTGGAATATTATACCGGCGCGGTGTTCGAGGCCGAGCTCTTGCTGTCGACCACGGACGACAAGGGGAACAAGGTCAGCTTCGGCTCGATCGGCGGCGGCGGGCGCTATGACGACCTGGTGGCGCGGTTCACCGGCCAGGTGACCCCCGCGACGGGCTTTTCGTTCGGCGTCTCGCGCCTGGCGGCGGCCCTGCGGGCGGCGGGACGCGAGCCCGGCGGCGTGGCGCGCGGGCCCGTGGTGATCATCAATTTCGACCAGGCCCACATGGGCGAATACTTCTCCGTGGTCGGAGAGTTGCGCAACGCGGGCATCGCGGCAGAGGTCTATCTGGGGACCTCGGGCATGCGGCCGCAGATGAAATATGCCGACCGCCGCATGGCGCCGGCCGCCATCATGCTGGGCGGCGACGAGATCGCGGCCGGCACGGTCACCATCAAGGACCTGGACCTGGGTCGCGAACTGGCTTCGGGCGTCGCCGACAACGCCGCCTGGAAGGCCGAGCGGCCCGGCCAGCAGACCATCCCGCGCGGCGAGCTGGTGGCCGCCGTCCGCAAGATCATCGGGGGTTGATGTGAGGCTCGAGCGTTCCATTCCAACGGAGGCGCTCGACGCCATCCGCGCACCGTTCCTGTCGGCCGGCGCCACCCCGACTGACGCCCCCGTGCTGCAGCCCCTGGGCCTGCTGCTGGACCTGGCCGGCGAGGCCATGCGCTCGCGACTGTTCGTGGTCTCCGGCGACGTGGGCGAGGAGGCCTGCCTGCGCCCCGACTTCACCGTCGCCATCGCCCGCGAGCACCTCGCGGCCGGAAATGGCGAAGGCCGCTACCTCTATGAAGGCAAGGCGTTCCGCGTCGCGCCGCGCGGCAGCGACCGGGCCGAGGAGTTCCTACAGATCGGGGTCGAGGCCTTCGAGGCGGGCGACCCCGTGGCCGCCGACGCCGAGATCGCCGCCCTGGCCTGGGCCTCGGCCGCGGCCGGCGGGCGCTCGGACCTGACCCTGCTGCTGGGCGATGTCGGCCTGTTCTCGGCCTTCGTCGACAGCCTGGGCCTGACCCCGCCACTCGGCGCGCGGCTGAAGCGGGCCTTTACCAAGCCCCGCCAGTTGAAGATCGAGCTGGAAGGCGGGGCCGGCGTGACCGGCGAGCAGAGCCGGATCGCCGCGCTGCTGGCCGGCCTGCCGGAGGCCGAGGCCTCGGCGGTGCTGCAGGAGCTGTGGTCCCTGGCCGGCATCGAGCCGGTCGGCGGCCGCCGTCCCGCCGAGATCGCCCACCGCCTGGTCGAGCGGGCCCAGTCGGCCAAGGCCGGCGCCCTGTCCACCGGTGAAGCCGACGCGGTGCGGGCCTTCCTGGCGGTCAGCGACCGTCCGGGCGCGGCGCTCGACGTCCTCTCCGCCCTGGGCGGTCCGCAACGGGCGGCGCTTGACGCGGCGCTCGATGGCTGGCGGGCGCGCCTCTCCGGCATGGTGGCGCGCGGCGCGCCGGAGGACCGCATGATGCTGACCGCCGCCTTCGGACGGGCCTTCGGCTATTACGACGGCTTCCTGTTCGAGGTGCGCAGCGCCGCCCTGGGCGAGGATCGGCCGCTGGCGGCCGGCGGTCGCTACGACGGCCTGCCCGCGCGGTTGGGTTCCGAGACGAAAACCGGCGCCGTGGGCTGCATGGTGCGCCCGGCGCGAGCCTATGCGGGAGGCGGCGAATGAGCGCGCCCATGATTTTCGCCATTCCGTCAAAGGGCCGCTTGAAGGAGCAGGTCGAGGCCTGGCTGGCCGACTGCGGTTTCAAGCTGGAGATGACCGGCGGCGCGCGCGGCTACAGCGCCGAGCTGTCGGGCCTGCCGGGCGTGTCGGTGCGGCTGCTGTCGGCCGGCGACATCGCCGTGGGGCTGGACAGCGGCGAGCTGCACCTGGGCGTCACCGGCGAGGACCTGCTGCGTGAGCGCGGCGACGACATGGACAGCCGGGTCATGCTGCTGCGGGCCCTGGGCTTCGGCCGCGCGGATCTCGTGGTCACCGCCCCCAAGAGCTGGCTGGACGTCGATTCGATGGCCGATATCGACGAGGTCGGCCACGCCCATCTCGCCAAGACCGGCCGCCGCCTGAGGGTGGCCACCAAATACGTCACCCAGACCCGGGCCTTCTTCGCCCGCCACGGCGTGGCCGACTACCGGATCGTCGAGAGCAGCGGGGCCACCGAGGGGGCGCCGGCGGCGGGGGCGGCCGAGCTGGTGGTCGACATCACCACCACGGGCGCGACCCTGGCGGCCAACGGGCTGAAGATCCTGTCCGACGGGGTGATCCTCAAGAGCCAGGCCCAGCTGACCGCCTCGCTGATCACGCCGTGGACGGAGGGCCAGATCGAGTCGCTGGCCCGCCTGCTGGCGGTGGTCGAGGCCAAGGGCCGGGCCCGCACCCTGGCCACCCTGGTCTGGCCCGCCGAACAGGACGCGGCCGGACAAGCCGCCGTCGCGCCGTTCGTCGGCCAGGGCGCTCGCCGGGCCAACGGCGCCCTCCTCGCCACCGCCGACCTGTTCGAAGCCGCCGCCGCCCTGGGCGCGGCAGGGGTCGAGCCGGTCACCGTCTCGCGTCCGGACTATGTGTTCGAGTCGCGCTCGGCGGTGCTGGAGGGATTGAAAACGCGCTTGGCCCGGTAAGTTTTGACTGAGTTGTCAAAATTATTATAGGAGAACGGTGATAAGTTTGACCCGACGGTCCAATCTATCCCCTTTGTGTCAAAAATATTCGAACCCCTTACAGATTCAGGGGTAGTTGCCGTTGACACCATCTCGGATTTGCCGTTTCTAACGCTTGCAAGGAAGAAACGAGCCCAAAGAGAGCTCCCTTCCTTCGGCGTTTCGGGGAGGAAACGCCCACCTAGATCGAATGATCGAGAAATAGCCGGACCCGTCGCGATTATCCCCCGCGGCGGGTTTGGTGTATCTGCGGTCCGGTTTCTATTTTTGACGCAAGTGATAAAAAGGGCGGCATCCGCGATGCGGGCCGCCCTTTTTGCGTTTGGAGTATTGGTGACCGTGGACATGCGCTGGTGCATGTCCACGGTCGCCGATCACCAGATATCCACGCGATCCGCCGGCGCGACATACAGCTTGTCGCCGGGCTGGATGTCGAAGGCCTTGTACCAGCCGTCCTGGTTCCGGATCGTGCCGTTGACGCGGTAATAGGCCGGCGAGTGCGGGTCGCTGACCACGCGCTGACGCAGGGCGTCGTCACGGATCTTTTCGCGCCACACCTGGGCCCAACCCAGATAGACGCGCTGGTCGCCGGTGAAGCCGTCGATGACCGGCGCCGGCTTGCCGTCCAGCGAGGCGTGGTAGGCCGCCAGGGCAAAGGCCAGGCCGCCCATGTCGCCGATGTTCTCGCCCATGGTCAGCTGGCCGTTGACGTGGGCGCCGGGCAGGGGCTCGAAGGCGCCGTACTGGGCGCCGAGCCGGTCGGCCTGGACCTTGAACTTGGCGGCGTCCTCGGCGGTCCACCAGTCGCGCAACACGCCATCGCCGTCGGACTTGCGGCCCTGGTCGTCGAAGCCGTGGCTGATCTCGTGGCCGATCACCCCGCCGATGCCGCCGTAGTTCACCGCCGGATCGGCGTCCGGATGGAAGAACGGAGCCTGCAGGATGGCGGCCGGGAAGACGATCTCGTTATTGACCGAGTTGTAGTAGGCGTTGACCGTCTGCGGGGTCATGCCCCACTCGGTCTTGTCGACCGGCTTGTTCAGGCGCTCGACGTCGCGGCGCCAGTCGAACGCCGACGACCGCAGGCGATTGCCGTAGGAGTCGTCGGCCTTGATGACCAGCTTGGAATAATCACGCCAGGTGTCGGGATAGCCGATCTTGACGGTGAACTTGGACAGCTTGTCCAGGGCCTGGGCCTTGGTGTCGGGCGACATCCAGGTCAGGTTCTCCAGGCGACCCTTGAGCGCGGTCTGGATGTTGCCGACCAGGGCCAGCATCTTGGCCTTGGACTCTGGCGGGAAATATTGGGCCACATAGACGCGTCCGACGGCCTCGCCCAGCTGGGCGTTGACCTGGGCGACGCCGCGCTTCCAGCGGGGGCGCTGCTCGGGCTGGCCCGACAGGGTCTTGCTGTTGAACTCGAAGCTGGCGTCGGCGAAGCGCTTGGACAGCATCGGCGCGGCGCCGTCGGCGACCTTGAACGCCTGCCAGGCCTTCAGGGTGTCCAGCGGGGTGTCGGCATAGATCTTGGCGAACTTCGGGAAGGCGGTGTTGGTGGTGACGATCACCCGGTCCAGCTTGGGCAGTTCCGTGCCCACCAGATAGCGGTTCCAGTCATAGCCCGGGGTCAGGGCCTGAAGCTCCGCCCAGGTCGCGGGGTTGTAGGTCTTGTCACGATCGCGACGTTCGACGCGGGTCCAGGAGGCCTCGGCCAGCTGGGTTTCGAAGGCGACGATGGCCTTGGCGTTCTCGGCCGGCTTGTCCCAGCCGATCATCGCCAGCATCTGGGCGACATAGACCTCGAACTTGGCCTTCTTCTCGGCGAACTTGGCGTCGAGATAGTAGTCGCGATCGGGCAGGCTGAGGCCGCCGGCCCCGGCATAGACGGCATAGCGGCCGGGCGCCTTGGCGTCGGCCGAGATGCTGAGGCTCAGGATCGCGGCATAGCCGGTGGTGCGGTTCTTGCCCATCAGGGCGGTGAACGCGTCCTTGGTCTTGATCGCCTTGAGGTCGGCCAATTGGGGGGCGATCGGCTTGGCGTCGAGCTGCTCGGCCAGGGCCTCGTTCATGAAGGCGTTGTAGGCCGCGCCGATCTTGCGGGTGTCGGGGTCGGCCGTCTTGCTGGCGGCGGCCTGGACGATGATCGCCTTGGTGCGGTTCTCCGACAGTTCGGTCAGCTTGTCGAAATTGCCATAGCGCACGCGGTCCGACGGGATCTCGGTGCGAGCGTCCCAGGCGCCGTTGGCGTATTTGTAGAAGTCCTCGCCAGGCTTGACCGAGGGGATCATGCCGGTCGCATCGAAGCCCCAGGCGCCGTAGCGGGGCGACTCCAGCGAGACCGCCTTGTCGCTGGCCGCCGGGGTGTCGGTGGCGGCGAACAAGGCCTGGGTGTTGCAAGCCTCGTCGAGGCAGGTGTGGTTGTGATCCTCGCGCGCCTGAGCGCCAAAAGCCGACAACGACAAAGCGGCCATGGCGGCGGCAGCGAACCAAACGCGTTTCATCAAAATCCAATCCACTGGAACAAGCTGCCGGTAACTTGGCCAAACCAGGGATTTTCGCTCCTTACTTTTTTGTCATGTTCAGAACCAAGGACCGCCATCCTCGGCTCTGAACACAGGCTGACGGCTAGTGATCCATAGGCATGCCGGCCATGGGGTCGGCCTTGGGCGGTCCCGCCTCGACGGACAGGTCGATCTTCACCTTCAGGCCGCTGTCGAACACCAGGGTCACGGGCGCCTTGCCGCCCAGGGCCTGGGCGCTGTTGAGGCCGACCAGCATCAGGTGATAGCCGCCGGGGGCGAACTCGACCTTGGCGCCGGGGGCGATCGTCAAGTCGGTCACCGGCCGCATCGACATCACGCCATTGGCCATGCTGGACTGGTGGACGGTCACCGACTTGGCGGCCGGGCTCTCGATGGCCACCAGCCTGATCGGCTTTTTCCCGACATTGGCCAGGGTCAGGTAGCCGACGCCGTTCATGCCGGCCTGGGCCGGGCGGGTCCAGGGGCGGCGGACCTCGACCCCGCCGACGCGGTAGTCGCCGGCAAAGGCGGGGGCCGACAGGGTGAGGGCGGCGAGGGCGAGCAGGGCTAGGCGGCGCATGGGGTGTCTCTCGGTCAATGTTTCATGCCGGGCATGGCCGGCATGGTTTCGGCGACGGCGGGCGTCAGGCGCACCACCGGCGCGGGGTGGGTCAGTTTCTCGTCGGGGCGCCGCGGATCGGCGATCTCGATCCACTGGCTCTCGCCCTTCTCGCAGGTCTGGATGACCGGGAAGGTGAGGGCGCCCGCCCCCTCCTTTTCGGCAAGGGCCGGCAATTTCATCAACACGGCGAAATCGTCGAACTGGTCGTCGGGCAGGCGGCCGGTCCAGGTGATGGCCGTGGCCCGACCATCAGGCTTGTCACCCTCCTTCTCGATCTCGATCGTCCAGCCCGTCTTGGGCTGCGGCCGGGCCGAGGCCACCGCGTCGGGGATCTCGACCCGTAGCTTCAGCGTCGTGTCGCCGGCCGCGCAGGCATGGCCCACGCGGAAGGCGATGGCGGAATAGGACCCGGCCTTGGCCTCGCCCGGCGAGGCCACCACGTGGGCGTAGGTGGGAAGGGGAGCCAGCAGGGCCAGCAAGGCGATCAGCGGAGTTTTCATGGCTCTATCCTCCCTCAGAAACCGACCGTTACGCCGCCGAACACCGACCGGCCGTCGCCCGGCCAGAGCGTGGCGGTCGCCGGGGTCCAGAGTACGGCGGCCTGGGTGTTGGACACATAGGCCTTGTCCGCCAGGTTCCGCGCATCAAGGAACAGCGAGACCTGGTCGCTGACCTTCCAGCCGGCGTTGAAATTCAGGATCGCATAACCCGGCGCCTTTTGGGTGTTGGCGTAGTCGATCCACTGATCAGTCGCCGACCACTCGACCGACGGGGCCACGAACCAGCCGCGCGGATCGTCGTAGCGGACCTCCGAGCGGTAGAAGTTCTGGGGCACGATCGGCAGGCGATTGTCGCGGAACTGGACGTCGTCCTTGAAGCGGAAGTCCGAAAGCGTCCAGGTCTGGCGGATCCGCCAGCGCGGGGCCACGGCCCAGTCCAGCGCCGCCTCGATCCCCTGGTGAATGGTCTTGTCGGCGTTGAAGGTCGAGGCCGGGATCGACGAGCTGACCGCATATTGCAGCATCTCGTCCTTCAGATCGGCGCGGTACAGGGTGACGTCGTAGGTGAACGGGCCCTTGTGGCCGCGCGCCCCGACCTCGCCGGTCCAGGCCTTCTGGGCGCGGACGGGGGCGAAGCCGGTGTTGGTCGGGCTCATCGAACTGAAGTTCGGCGGCTCGACCGAGCGGGTCAGGTTGGCGAACACCTGGTTGCCGGCCTCGTCCTGCCACAGCAGGCCGATACGCGGCGACACCCAGTCATAGGTCTTGTCGGCCTTCAGGTTGAACGTGCCCAGCACGCCCGGGATGGCGAAGCTGGTGTAGTCCCGCTCCGCCTGGCCCCAGGTCGCGCCGGCCACCACGGCCACGCGGTCGGTGACGAACAGGCGGCCCTCGCCGAACACGTCCACGGCCTTGGCGTTCTGCAGCGTCCGCGAGGTCGGCGCGCCGCGGGCGCCGCGGATATTGGCGTAGAAGTTGGAGTCCAGGTCGCCGGTCCGGTACCAGGCGCCGAAGAAGGCGTCGGCCCGCTTGCCGGCGATCTGGCCGTCCCAGTCGAAGCGGCCGAAGGCGCCGTAGTTGCGGCTCTGCTGGTCGATGACCTGGAAGATCGGGTGGTCCAGGTCCTTCCACACCGCATAGAGCGCGCCCTCGAACACCAGTTGGTCGTTCAGCCGCCAAGTCGTGCGCAGCGAGCCGCGCACGCCGCGCTGGTTGCGGCCCTGGTCGCCGTTGGCGTTGGCCGCGGCGGTCTGGCGCGGGTCCTGGTTGAACTGGGCCAGGGTCAGGGCGCCGGGGATCTCCTGGTTGACGTTGGAGCCGTTGACGATGAAGCGGACCTCGCGGTCCTGGCCGAACGATCGGCCGATGTTCAAGGATCCGAACTGGATGTTCTGCTGGCTCTGCGAGCGCCAGCCCTGGGCGGTCTGGTTGGTGGCGGCGGCGAAGACGTCCCAGTCACCGGACTGGCGCGCGATGGCGACGTGCTCGCGAAGCAGGCCATAGGAGCCGCCGTCCAGGCGGACCTGGTTGTCGAACCCGGCGTCCTTGCCCGTGGGCGTGACCATGTTGATCGCCCCGCCCAGCAGCGCGCCGCCAAAGCGCAGGGCGTTGCCGCCGCGATAGACCTCGGCGTAGCGGGTGTTCAGCGGGTCGGCGACCTGGCTGTCGCCATAGCCGTCGGCCTCGTTCAGCGGCACGCCGTCCTGGGCCAGCAGCAGGCCGCGATTGTGACTGGCGTTGCCGATCCCCGAGCCGCGGATCGAGATGCGCACGTCCCCGCCCCACTTGCGCTGGGCGTAGACGCCGGGGGCGTCGCGCAGCATGTCGTCCAGGGCCAGGGCCTGGCGGTTGATGTAGGATTCCTGGGAGATCACCGACACGCCGCCGGGCGTTTCCGACAGGCGCTTGCGGGCCAAGGCGACCACGGGCGGATCCTCGGGATTGGCGCGGGCGGTGACGATGACCGAGTCGACGGTGGCGCGTTGGTCGGTGTCGGCGTCTCCGGGCGCAGCGAAGGCGGCGGCGGTGGCGGAAGTCAGCAGGCAGAACGTGGCGCCGGCCATCAGGCCCAGGCGGAAGGATTTTGACATGGAGAAGAGCCCCGAAAGCATGACGACGCGCGTCGGCGTGCGGCCGTAACGCGCGGGTGAAGGTGTCAGGCGATCAGGCGGTGGGTGGTCCTTGCCCCGGCGGGCGCGGGGGCGCGCGGGCCAGGGCGACGCCGGTCAGGGCGGCGCGGGGGGCGGCTTCGATGCGGGCGCCGTAGAGCACCGGGGCGACGGCGATGTCGGGCGGGGTGGTGGTGGCCAGGCTGACGGCCACGCACTGGGCGCAGGGCAGGCCACCGAACCCCTTGGGGTCCTTCTTACCGATCACGTCGCCGGCGACCTCGACGGTCTTGGCGCCATCGGTGGTGCAGATGACGACGGCCTGTCCGGCGGCGTCGTGCGCCATGGCCGCGGCCGGCATCAGCGCCTGGACGAGCAGGGCCAGCATCGCCAGCAGGGCGATGGGCCAGGTCGTCTTGGACGGGGTGCGACGAGGAGTCATGATCTTGCGGGAGTAGGCGCTGGCGCGGATTTGGTCAATGCGGCGCCGTGTGCGGCCGGGGACATGCACTTGTGCGTGTCCCCATCTCAAGCCCCGCAGGTTCTAGGCCTGACGCTTCGATGACGCCGGTGGGGACACGCACGAGTGCATGTCCCCGATCCTAGTGCGCCGCCGGAGCCGCCGCGACCTTCCGCTTCGGCGCCAGGGCCAGCATCCCGCGCGCGATCTCCTGCTCGCCGATCAGGGCGTGGTGCGCGCCCACCCCCGTCAGCAGGTCGACGTCGGCGTCGGTATAGGCGCGGGCGATGATCTTGGCCTGGGGGTTGGCGGCCTTGGCCTGTTCGATGATCCGGGCGGCCTCGAACGGGCTGGGCACGGCGACGAACAGGTGGGTGGCCTCGGCCAGGCCGGCCTGCAGCAGCACCTCGGGACGCACGGCGTTGCCCTGGATGACCTCGAAGCCGTCGGCCCGCAGTTCGTCGGCCCGCTCGCCCTCGTCCTCGATCACCACCAGCGGCATGCGGCCCTTCAGGCCTTGCGCCACCGCCTTGCCGACCCGGCCATAGCCGACCAGCACGCCGTGCGGCTGGGCGGCGATCGCCGGGGCTGTCGGCTCGCCGGCCCGGCCGACCAGCTTGGGCAGGATCTTGTCGAGCACGGCGAACAGCAACGGGTTGATCAGAATCGACAGGATGGCCCCGGCCAGGATCAGGTCCTGGCCGTCCTTGGGCAACAGCTTCAGCGATACGCCCAGGCCGGCCAGGATGAACGAGAACTCGCCGATCTGGGCCAGGCTCGCCGAGATGGTCAGGGCCACGCTCTGCGGGCGCTTGAAGGCGATGACGATCAGCCAGGCGGCCACCGACTTGCCGATCACGATGATCGCCAGGGTGGCCAGCACGGCCAGGGGCTCGCGCAGGATCACCGACCAGTTGAAGAGCATGCCGATCGACACGAAGAACAGCACCGCGAAGGCGTCGCGCAGGGGCAGGGTCTCGTTGGCGGCCTGTTGGGAGAGCTCGCTCTCGGCCATGATCATGCCGGCGAAGAAGGCGCCCAGGGCGAACGAGACGCCGAACAGCGCCGCCGAGCCGAACGCCACGCCCAGGGCGATGGCCAGCACGCCCAGGCGGAACAGCTCGCGCGAGCCGGTGTGGGCGATGCGGTGCAGGATCCAGGGGATCACCCGGCGGCCGACCACCAGCATCAGCACCACGAAGGCCACGACCTTGCCGATGGTGATGGCGAAGGCGCCGGCGATGCCGCCGGGACCGGGGGGCGGGGCCTCGCCGCCGAGGATGCCCGACAGCGCCGGGAGCAGCACCAGGGCCAGCACCATGGCCAGGTCCTCGACGATCAGCCAGCCGACGGCGATGCGGCCGCGATCGGTCTCGATCAGCCGGCGCTCCTGCAGGGCGCGCAGCAGCACCACGGTCGAGGCCACCGACAGGGCCAGGCCGAAGACGATGCCCGCGCCGAGCGTCCAGCCCAGCATGTGGGCCAGGCCGATGCCCATG
>FTJN01000267.1_pt1 | contig 37086 bp, 39 predicted proteins | sample 1658361 | NCBI WGS metagenome assembly FTJN01 (sample SAMEA3914819, study PRJEB12502) | metagenome | biome: forest; material: soil | place: Canada | collected 2010-06-26 | depth 0.3 m
AGCGGCCACTTCCACGACACCTACGGCCAGGCCTTGTCCAACATCCACGAGTGTCTGCGCATGGGCATCCACACGTTCGACACCAGCGTGTCCGGCCTGGGCGGCTGCCCGTACGCGAAGGGCGCCACCGGCAACGTCGCGACCGAGGACGTCGTCTACCTGCTGCACGGCCTGGGCATCAAGACGGGCATCGACCTGGACAAGCTGGTCGATGCGGGCGCCTTCATCTCGAAGGCGATCGGCAAGCCCAACGGTTCGCGTGTCGCGCGAGCGATGTTGGCCAAACGGGCCGACGCCACCCATTTCACGGTTTGAAACGGCTTGCGCTCGGCACCGGCATCCGTGCGAACAGCCGTTGAGGCGACGACCCCGAAGAGCCTCCGCGCCCGCCCCTTGATCGTTCTTTCACCCAACACGAGGCCATCATGACCTTTACCGTCGACACCCACCACCACATGCTGCCGGACTTCTTCTGGCGCGAGACGAACCATCCGGACAAGCCTGTCGGCGGCATTGCGCCGCCGCCCTGGTCCAAGGAAGGCTCCCTCGCGGTCATGGACGATGCAGGCATCGACTTCGCGGTGTTGTCCGTGAGCACGCCCGGCGTCCACATCGGCGACGATGCCAAGGCCCGAAATCTCGCGCGGCGCTGCAACGACTTGTCCGCGACGCTGATGCGGGACCATCCCGATCGCTTCGGCGGTTTTGCCTGCCTTCCCCTGCCCGATGTCGACGGCTCCCTGAAGGAACTGGAGTACGCGCTGGACGTCCTCAAGCTGGACGGCGTCGTCCTGTTCTCCAACGCCAATGGCGTCTATCTGGGCGACGCTCGTTTCGAGCCGCTCTTCGAGGAACTGAACCGCCGCGGCTCGGTCGTGTTCGTTCACCCGACCGCTTCGCCGGACCCGCAGGCGCACCAGTTGGGCCTGCCGGATTCGTTGATCGACTTCCCGGTCGACACGACGCGGGCGGTGGCCCAGATGCACTACACGAACCGGTTCGCGCGCACGCCCGACGTCAAGTACATCTTTTCGCATGCTGGCGGCACGATCCCCTATCTCGCGACCCGCTTCGCCATCGTCGACGACATGAAGGTCATCCCGGGCCATGAAGAACGCGGCAGCGCGGCCGACACCTTCCGCCGCCTGTACTGGGACACGGCGTTGTCCTGGAAGAACCCCGTCCTGGAGATGCTGCGCTCGGTCGTCGGCATGGAGCAGGTCTTGTTCGGCTCCGACTATCCGTACCTCCGGCGTGACCTCGCGGTCAAATGCGGCGGTGAATTGCGCGACACCGCCATGTTGAACGACCAGGAGCGCGAAGCCGTGCTGGGCGGCAATGCGGTGCGCTTGATTCCTCGGCTGGCCCAGCTCGCCGAGCGACGTCGGAACACTTGAAGCCTCCGCTTGCCGGCCGCTGCCCGAAGGCGAGCGGGCCGATCGCGGCCCGAGCGAAGCTCGGTCAAGCGCGAGTCTCGGCGGGCCTCGCGGACGAGGGATCAATCCCAGGCGGGGGCGAGTCCTTGCGGATCGACGATCCGGCTGCCCGGTTGCGTGAGCGCGAAGATCGCGGCCATGTCCTCCGCCGGCAGTTCGAAGTCGTAGATCCCCGCGTTCTCGGCCAGGCGATCCGGATTGCTCGTTCGCGAGAGGGCGATCGTGTCTTCCTGCTGGATCAGCCAGCGCAGAACCACCTGCGACACCGTACGGCCGTTGCGCCGGGCGATCTCCTGGAGTACCGGCTCGTCGAAGACGCGCCCGACGGCCATCGCGCAATAGGCGGTCACGGCGAGACCGGCACGGCGCGTCGCGGACACCAGCTTGTCCTGCTCGAGATAAGGGTGGTATTCGAACTGATTGGTCACCAGCGGCACGGCGGAGAGGGCCGTGGCGCGTGCCAGCAATTCGCGGTTGTAGTTGCTCACGCCGATGTGCCTGGCCTTGCCGGCGCGCACGATGTCGTTCAATGCGCCGATCTGGTCCTCGAGCGGGACGGCGTTGCTGGGCCAGTGAAGCAGCAGCAGGTCGACATGGTCGCTGCGAAGCTTGCGCAGGCTCTCGTCGACGGACCGCGCCATCGACTCGGGCGCGTAGTTGCCGTTCCAGACCTTGGTCGTGACGAAGATCTCGTCGCGCGGGATGCCGGACTGCGCGATGCCCAGGCCCACATAGGCCTCGTTCGCGTAGACCTGCGCGGTGTCGATGTGCCGGAATCCCGCCTTCAGGGCGGCCGGGATGATGTTCGACAGCGCCGGGCCTTGCATGCCATAGGTACCGAAGCCGAGCGAGGGAATCAGTGCGCCGTTGGCGGCGACGAATTGCGTTTTCATGTCTGTGCCGGGAGTGATGTCCGCGCAAACGGCAACGGCTGCCACGTCAGGGCGACAGCCGTTGCCGGTCACGCGTCAGGTTTGACGGGCGGGCGAAACGCGTTCCGCTCAGGCTTCGACCGCGCGGATCCGATCCACGCCGACGCTGCTGGCGCTGGTGGCGATGCGGTTGTCCACGCTGATGCGGCCGGCGCCGTAGGCGACGAACTGCAGCAGGCCGCCGGCCATCGCGAAGTTCTTCAGGAAGTGGATCATCTGGTTCTGGTCGGCCAGCGCGTGGTGGAAGACGAACGCGGTGACGATGCTGAACACTGCCAGCGCGGCGGCGACCAGCCTGGTGCGATAGCCGGCCAGCAGCAGCAGGCCGCCGCCGAGTTCGATGGCGACGGCGCCGATGTAGGCCAGCAGCGGCGCGGGCAGGCCCATCGCGGCGATGTAGCCCTGCGTCGCGGCCGGCGCGCCGATCTTGCCCAGGCCGCTGAGGATGAAGATGGCCGCGACGAGGATGCGGCCGACGAAGGGCACGACGCCCGGGTTGCTGTTCGAGGTGGTGTTGCTCATGGTGATTTCTCCTGGGATTGATTGACGAACTCGGGTGGATACGGAACGATCAGTCACCCTCAGGCCAGTCATCACGCAGGCGGCGCTGGGTTGACAGCGTCGACGGACGGCGAACGGATCGGGGTAGCTGCAGTTCCCGGATCCGCCGCGGCCTCGGAGCGCATCGCACTCGTCGGCAAAGACCGGATCCGGTGAAGACAACTTTAGGGTTCCGGTCCCGGCCGAACAACGCGCCGGCATGCAATGGATCTTTCCACCGCGCAGAAAGATGAGGTGGCGCGCCGTCGGGCGACTCGCAGCGGCCGGCATCGCCGGCCCAGCGCTGCCGGAGCCGCCGGAGCCGCATCTTTGCAGCCATGGGAAGGTGCTTTGCCTGCACCCTGCTAGCCACGAACGGCCGCGCGCCCTACCTTTGCAGCGTGGCCCAACACCGGACCACGCCCGTACCCAGATCGCAGGTAGACACCATGGAACTGTCAGTCGTTCGAATCCACAAGACCACCTCGGCCGGCAGCCAGCCATGGGTGCAGGCCCGCTCGGTCGTTCACCCGGACAAGTACCTGAGCCAGTGCCCGTTCATTCTCCTGAACGAGGAGTTCTACCCGCCGCTCAGCGAGTTTCCGATCCGATCCCACGACGGCGTCGTCGCCATGACCCTGGTATTGGAGGGCGGCATGACGCAGACCGACGGCACCGGAAACTCCTGGCGTCTGGAACAAGGCGATTCGGATTTCTCGACAGGACGCGGCGGCGTTCTCCGGGCCGAGACGTCCGGCGAGCAGGGCGTCCGGTTCCTGCATCTGTGGGTCAACATGCCGCCTTCGCTCAAGCCAGACGTGCCGCAGCGCGAGATCGTTCGACAGGCGGACACGCAGAGCGCATCCTTCGGCGACGCGAGCGCGCTGCTGTATGCCGGCTCGCTCGGCGCGGTCTCGACACCGCACAGGTCGCCGTGGCCGATCACCATCGTCGACCTCTCCCTCCAGGCGGGCGCACAGGCCGCCCTCCCACTCGCGTCCAACGAGCGCAGCTTCGCGTACATCCTGAACGGCACGGCCGAACTGGGCCGCAACCAGGTTCGACTCAATCGCGGCAGCGTCGCATGGACGGAAAGAACCGTCACGCCCGGCGACGTCAACTCGTTCAAGGCCCGCGCCATGACGGACACCCGGATGCTGCTCATCTCCAGTCCCGTGATCGGAGAGCACGCGTCGGCGGTCGAGGATGACGCGGCCGAATGCGCGGCGCCGCCGGCAAGAGAACTGATGGCGATCGGCGGGGTTCGCTACGAGCGCTCCGCGCGCTGAAGCTCAGCGGTCGTCACGCAGCGGCCCCGGAAGGCTGAAGGTTCCGTCGAACCGGGTCGCGCGATACCTCAGTCGGCACGTCGACCCGTGCCGGAGGTCCTCGACAGGAAAAGCATCACCACCAGAAGTACCGGGGGGATCGCCATGGCGAAATGCAACCCACCGGAGCCTTCGGACACGGAGCCAACCAGCGCGGGCAGGCAGGCCCCTCCAAGCCCGCCAGCAGCAAAGACGAGCCCTGCGGATTTCTCGGCCTTCGCGGATTCGGAGTAGCGGGAGACGGCAAGCGGGAAGATCGGTGCCAGACCCAGTCCGGTGACCGCAGTCGCCACCAGGATCGCCCAAGGCCGGGAGGCCCCGAGCAGCAGGCAGGTACCGCACAAGGCAACGAGAAGACAGGCGCTGAGCAAACTGGCAGGAACAAGGCGCAGCAGTGCCAGCGTTGCAAGGAATCGTCCGATCAGGATGCCTGCCCAGAAAACCGACGGCAAAGCAGCCCAGAGATCGCGTGTGTCCGAATTGCGCGATGCATACGATGAGAGCCAGCCGTCGAGGCTGCTTTCCACGCCGACATACAGAAACACGAAGATCGCGGTGAGTACCGTGACCTTTGACATTACGCGGCCGCCCTCGCCGCCTGCTTCTGCGACCTGAGCCAGCGCACCAAACCGCCCTGCACTGGCGAATGCCATCGCGACGGACAAACTCCACAGAAAGGCATCGGGAAATGACGCCAGCAGCAACGGGCCGCCGACCGCGCCGATCGACCACGCGAAATTGACCAGCATCACCGCGCGCGACCCGGCGACGCCCAGGTTGGCGGCGGGAACGGACAAGCCCAGGCCACAGCCGATCATCGCCACGGCACCCATCGCTTCGGGCCACGGCGACATCGCGAGCATCGCGGTACCCAGACTGCCGAGCATCAGGCCGCACCGAACAAGCGACACATGGCCAAATCGCAACGCGAGGGGACCCACGAGCGCCCCCGTCACCACGGAGGCCAGGAACAGCGCCGCAAACAGGAGACCCGCCGCGGCGTCGCCGATCTGCCAGCGCGACTCCAGTCTCGGCAACAGCGGCCCGACCATCGTGGTGGCGATGCCCGCGAGCACCATGGCGGCGAAGAGCGAAGGCTGGATCGCCTCGCCCCGCTCGACAATCGCACTCACCGCCACAGGTTTCATCACGTTGCAGTATCGGCATCGCGTCGCCCAGTATCGGCCGACGATCGCATCGGATGGTACGCTTCCCGCGAGATATCCAGCGCGCAGGTGATGAACATGACTGTGCAAAACGGATGGTACGGACAACGCCTCGCGACCACGCATAACCTGGCCGCGGCGCCAACTCTGATACTGAAAGAGCACGGCAATGCGGCCGTTGCGGTCACCCGGATGCGTAGCAGTACAGGCTTGACGGAACCAAGCGAGCCTGTGGCCGCCGACAAGGCGCTCACCGTGCATCTCCAGCTCCAGGAATTGAAGGAGCACGAGGTCTGGATCGAGCGCCGGCGCGTCTACGCGAAGCCCTACGAAAGAGGTGCCGTGACGATCATCGATCTCCGGAGCCCCTCGTTCGCCTACGTGCCCAGTCCGTTCGACGCGCTCAACTTCTACGTGCCAATGGCCGCGTTGAACGAATACGGCGACAGTGAAGGGCTGCGCAGAATCGATGCCGTCGCCTGCTCGTTCGGTGCGTTCGATCCCGTGATAGAGCATCTCGGCAGCGCCTTGGTCCCGTTCCTCGACCGCGCGGAGCTCGCGTCAAGATTGCTTCTGGACCAGGTTCACCAGGCGCTGTGCGCCCATCTCGTTTCGAACTGTCCGGGAACAAGAGCCGCGCCTCCTCCGTTGCGCGGCGGCCTGGCGCCCTGGCAGAGGCGCCGCGCCGAGGACATGCTGCGGGCCAACCTCCAGGGTGACCTCAGTCTGGCCGAGGTCGCAGAGCAGTGCCACCTCTCCGCGGGCCACTTCTCGAGAGCGTTCAAACAAAGCTTCGGCACGATGCCCCATCGTTGGCTGGAACAACTTCGAATCGATGCGGTGAAGGAACTGCTGCTTCATTCCAGCCTCTCGTTGGCAGGTATTGCAGTCGCTTGCGGATTCGGGGACGCGCCGTCCTTGATTCGAAGCTTTCGTCGCGTCATAGGCACGTCGCCGGGCAAGTGGAGGCGGTCTCGCTTGAGTCCACGCGCGTAGAGATCTTCACGATCCAACGAGAGACGGGCTCATGAAAGGGAGTTCACACATCGTGACCTGTGAAGCGGAACCAGGCGGGTACGACATCGCCACGTTCACCTACCAAACTCCCGAGCAGGCCGAGGTCACCATCAGGCATGTTTCACTGCCCGCGCACCGGGAGATGGCACTCCTGCCATCGACGATCGACGAAGCGGGCATGGTGATCCTTCATCAGAGCGAGGCAGACCGCTTCGAGTTGCATGGCCTGACAGGCGTGCTCTGGAGCGGTCGCCGCAATCCAGGTTCCGTCAACGTCATCGAAAGGCAGGAGGCCGTGACGCTCAAGGCCTTTCACAGGCTGGATGCGCTGATCGTGGGCATTCCTCACTTGTCGGTGCCGCGCAGGACGCCCGAAGCGCGAGCCGGCGGAGGAGCGGGTCACGCGGAGGCACATGACGCCGAGGATGCCGTCGGGCACCGGCTTGGCTTGGCCTTCCTGGCCGCCCTCAAGTCGTCCACCGACCCTCGACCGCCTTCGGCGGTTCACCTGGCGCGAGCCCTGTGTTACCACTTCGCGTTCAAGCACGCCTGGGTTCAGGAGAAGTTCGCGAGCGCGGAGCAGGGTCGCCTCGCTCCCTGGCAGGCCCGCACAGCGGCAACGCTGCTGGATCGGGGCGACCTGCAAGTTCGTGACGTCGCGGCGGCATGCCGATTGTCGTCCGGCGCTTTTTCCCGGCAATTCCGGGCAACGTTTCATCGCTCTCCGAACGACTGGAGGGCGGAACGAAGGATTGACGCAGTGAAGAAGCTGTTGCTCGATACCGGAGCCTCTCTTGCAGACGCGGCGCTGCAGGCGGGATTCTCGAATCAGGCCAGCATGAGCCGCTCCTTCCGCCGCATTGCCGGAGAAAGCCCGAGTGCCTGGCACGCAAGCCAACGCGAGGGCCAAGCCTGGCTTCACTTCGCGCAAGAATCGCAAAGCTGCGACTCGTCCGGTGAAGACACCGGAGCCGCCTCTTTGTAGTCTCGGCGGGATGATTGAGCTCAACGCCAGCGCACCGAATGCAAATCGTCTCATCGGCAAGGCACTCGACGACGATCCGCTGCGCCGCATCAAGTTGGAGGGTCGCCTGCTTCAAAAGCCCCTCGCACAGCCCTTGGAGTGCCGAGCAGATGGTTCGAAAAAATACCCTCGCTCGACATTGTTGGCCTCTTCCACCGGCCTGGGCTGGTCCACGATTGCCGCTGAGCTTCGTCGCCACGACATGGGCGGGACACCGCTGGTGGTGTCCCAGCAAGCCGAAGTTTGCCTGGCGGTCGTCGGCAACGAAGCCGGCTTGTTGAAGAGGACCGCCGCTGGACTTTGCCAACAAGCGATACCAGGCACTGGCGCGATCTGGCTCAGCCCCGTCGGGATCAAGGAGGTCGTCACGTTCACGGCGCCGGTTCCGCAGACCCTGCATCTGTACCTGCCCTGGGCGCTGTTCGACCGGTTGAGCAACGACTTCAATGTGCCGGCAGCGCTTGCCCATTCGATCCAGCATGTCGCAGGCATCCGCGACGAGGTGATCGCGCACGTCGGGCGCTCGATCCTTTCGGCCCTGACGAACGAATCATCAGCCGGGCGGATGTACGTCGAAGCGGCGGCGATGACGCTGGCCGCAAGGCTTCTCCAGAAGTACTGTGACGGCGATGCAAGTGCCCCCGCCGAGGCCGCGTCGCATGGCCTCGACCGTGTTCGGCTGCGTCGCGTCCTGGACTACATCGCAGCGAACGTTCAGGACGACATCACATTGGCAGCCCTGGCTGAGATTGCCGGGTACAGCCCCTATCACTTTGCCCGCAAGTTCAAGCTCGCCATGGGTGTGCCGCCGCATCGATACGTCAGCCGGTTGCGCCTGGAGTGGGCGATGACGGAGCTGGCGACGGGGAAGCTGCCCCTTGCCGAGATCGCTCTCAACGCACAGTTTTCTTCGCAGGCCAGTTTTACCCGAGCGTTTCATCGTGCCACCGGCATGACGCCCAAGGCCTATCAGCGCCGTCGATGCTAGTGTCCTGTCCCGGAAATACGTGGCCTGACGACGCGTCGAAACGGGGTGAGCGCAAGGCGCGCGAGGCCCACGATCCTGGTGGGCTCGCGGGCCTCGCGCAACGCCGCGATCGCCCCGTTTCGGCGCGCCCCGAAGGGGTTCGACCCACCCGCGTCGCGACATGCCGCCGCTTGAGCTGGTGCTTGCGCGCTACAGACGGGTCGAATCGGCAGGCCCCGTATTTCCGGGACAGGACACTAGGAACCGTGGCCCGCCAGTCGTCTGGCCAGCCGCCGGCGTCGAAATTCATCCACGATGAATTCGACGAACGCACGCGTCTTGGGTGCCAGCAACGCTCGGCTCCCGTAGTACAGCGAAATCGAGCCCAGGTCCGCGTACCACTGCGGCAGCAGGCGCACGAGCGCTCCGCTCTCGAGATGCGGCAGCGCCTCGGGCACCGCGACGAGCGCCACCCCGAGGCCCAGCTGGGCTGCCCGGCACATGGCCGCGGGGTCGTTCAGAACGATCGTCTCCTTCAATGCGACCGGCACCTGTTCGCCGGCCGCGTTGACCATCATCCATTGCCTCAGCCTGCCGGTGTGCTCGGAGCGCATGACGATGCCATCGAACGGTGCGAGCCCGGCCGGATCCTTCGGACGCCGTTTGTGGAGCAGGTACGCCGGCGATGCAACGGCGATGATGTGCGCAGGCGCCAGGTCGCGCGACACCACGCCCGGTGCGAGCTCGAAGCCGCCGCCGATCGCCGCGTCGAAGCCCTCGCCGATGAGATCGACCGGTCGATTCTCGAAATGCCAGTCGGGCCGGATGTGGGGATAGCGCTCCAGGAACAGCGGAAGCAGCGGCAGGACGTAGTCGAGCCCGAAGGTCAGCGCGACGCTCAGCTTCAGCACGCCCGACGGCTCGCCGCCTTGCGTCGATACGCCGGCAATGGCGGCCTGGACGTCCCCCAGCGGCGCCTTGATCGTGCTCAGCAGCAGTTCGCCCGCCTCGGTGAGCGTCAGCCGCCTCGTGTTGCGATGGAACAGGCGCTGGCCCAGGTTGCGCTCGAGCATGGCGACATTGCGGCTGACCGCGGCCGGCGTCCAACCGAGCTGCCGCGCAGCCGCGGAGAAGCCGCCGCTCTCGGCGGATCGCACGAACGATTCCAGGTTTGCCAGCGTCTCCATGCTCCGACTCCTTCAACGAATGATTGAAGCTGATTCCGATCATTCTCCACTAATCAATCTCGAATCGAACACCCTGTACGGGTCTCACCACAACCCGTTTGGAGCTGAACATGAGTACCTCGACCCCATCTGCCGCTCAAGCCGACCACGTCATTGCGAGCGTCGGGATCATCGGCGCCGGCGCGATCGGCTCGGCCATCGCCCGCGCGCTCGCGCGAAAGAACATCCCCGCCATCCTGGCGAACAGCCGCGGGCCGGAATCGCTCGCGCCGCTGGTGCGTGAACTCGGTGGCTCGATCACCGCAGGCACGCGCGAGCAGGCTGCGCGGGCGGACGTGGTCTTCGTCGCCGTCAATTGGGCTCACCTGCCCACCGCGCTCGCAGGCCTGCCCGACTGGCAGGGACGCGTCGTCATCGACGCCAACAACCCGATCGAGCCGCCGGACTTCAAGCCGGCCAACCTGGGTGGCCGCCTGTCGAGCGAGGTGCTGGCCGGGCTGGTGCCGGGTGCGAAGGTCGTGAAGGCCTTCGGCCACCTGCCGGCGAAGCTGCTGTCCGACGAGCCCGGCAGCACCGGCAGCCGTCGCGTCCTGTTCTACTCCGGCGACGACGCGCAGGCCAAGGCCACGGTCGGCGCGCTGATCGACAAGCTCGGCTTCTTCGGCGTGGATCTCGGCACGCTCAAGGTGGGCGGCGCCCTCACCCGGATTCCGGGTGGGCCCCTGTCGATCCATCACTTCGAAAAACTTGGCTGAGGCAACGAGTCGGGCGACCGTTCAAGGCTCGTCGCCCGACAAGCCACGCCATCCAGCGGCCGTGGCTGCTCAGAAGACCGCCACCAGGCGCAACACGGCCTCGGCGCCTTCCGGCCTGTTCCTCGCGCCGAACTCCTTGTAGAGATTGGCGACCACCGACCAGTGTCCGTCCGACCAGAGCAAGCCGGGACCCGCGCCCCACAGACGCTGCTTCAGGCCGGGAAGCGACCGGCCCTCGATCTTCGAGTCGGTCAACTGCTGCAGTCGATAGCCCGCGACCCCGGCGCGCCAGCCCGGCGCCACCGCATACGAGGTGCCCAGGTTCAGCGAGGCCTGCTGCCCCGCCTGAGTCGACCGGGCCTCCAGCACGGCGGCGGGCGCCTCGTTCACGGCGCTCCAGTTGTAGCTGAGCCGACCGCTGACCTCCCACTTCTCGGACAGATGCCATGTCGCGGTGACGTAAGGCGAGAGCTCCCACACGTTGAAGCCGGCGTTCAGCGGCCTGTAGGCGGAGTACTGCCCGGTCGGGGCGATGAGCACGAAGTCCGCGCGCGCGGCGAATCGATCGCCTCCAACGTCCAGAGCCGGCCATTGCAGAAAGGCGCCGAGGATGAGGTCGCCGACTCCGAATCGGGAGGCGTCCAGGCCTGGCGCGTCGACGTCCAGGTTGGTGAACGGAACGAGCGCTTCGAAGCCGACGTATCCGCCTGCCAACTTGCAGCGGGTGGTGTATGCGACGTGCAGCAGACTCGTCTGCGCCTCCTGCCGGAAAGGGCCGGGCAGGCGATCGCCAGCCGCATCGAGCGTCCGCGTCGCCTCGTAGGCGGTGTTCTGCGACTGGACGAGCATGCCGGGCCCACCCTCGGCGTCCATGAAGCTCGCCAGGCCGAGATTGATCGGAGGCAGCGGCACGGGGGATTGCGCGTGCACGCCGCACGCGACCAACAGAGCGCAGGGGATCGCCCGACGGAAACGCACGGGCACGGCGCCGTCCTTTCATGCTTGTGGACGACTATGCTCGGCCCGGATCGCCTCTGTCTTTCCCCGGCTTGCGCGGCTTTTGACCGCGGCTGCGGGCGACTGTCTCAGCGGTCTTCCGCCACGACGACCTTGCCGATGGTGCGCCCGGCTTCCACGATCGCGTGCGCCTCGCGCAGGTTCTCGGCGTTGATCGGTCCCTTCACCACATGCGAGAGCGTGGTCCTGATCAAGCCACAATCGACCATCGCCGACACGTCGCAGAGCAGTTCGCGCTGCGCATTCATGTCCGCGGTCTGGAAGAGAGAACGCGTGAACATCATCTCCCATGAGATCGTGATGCTCTTTTCCTTGAACACGGAGATGCTGTCGTCGAAGTTGTCGATGAACGAGACGTGGCCCTGCGGATTCAGCGCGCGTGCCAGGCTGGGCGCGCTTCCAGGCGTCGAGGTGATCACGGCCATGTAGTCCACGCCTTCGAAACCGATGTCGCGGATGGCCTGGTCGATCGGCTTGGTGTGGTCCGCCACGTGCGATGCCCCGAGCTTGCGAACCCACTCGGCGGACTCCGGGCGTGACGCCGTCGCGATGACCGTCAGACCGGTCAGCCGGCTGGCCAGCTGGATCATCATGGAGCCGACGCCGCCCGCGCCATTGACGACAAGCAGCGTACCGGAGGACGGCTTCCCGTTCATGGGCACTTTCATGCGATGGAAGAGCATCTCCCACGCCGTGATCGTGGTCAGCGGCATGGCAGCCGCTTCGGCGAAGGACAGCGCCGTCGGCTTCTTGCCGACGATACGTTCATCGACGAGATGGAACTGCGAGTTCGTGCCGGGCCGATCCACCGCACCGGCGTAGTAGACCTCGTCGCCGACGGCGAAGTGCGTGACCTGCCCGCCCACGCCGACGACGATGCCCGCGGCGTCGTAGCCGAGCACGCGGTGGCCTTCGGCCTCGGTCGGATCCTGGAACCGGCGGACCTTGACGTCTGCGGGATTCACCGAGACGGCCCGGACCTCGACCAGCAAGTCGCGCGGGCCGGGTTCAGGACGGGGAAGATCGACGTCGACGAGCACTTGCGGCTCGCCCTTGGCGCGATAGGCGACTGCCTTCATGATCTGCCCCTTTCCCTTACAGCAACGTGCCGCCGGAGACTTCGATGCGCTGGCCGGTGACCCAGCCGTTGCCGCCTGACAGCAGCGCCGCCACGGCGCCGCCGACGTCGTCCGGCACGCCCACGCGGCCAAACGCGGACAGGCTCGCCAGGTGCGCGTTGAGCTGGGCGTTGTCGCGCACCGCGCCGCCGTTGAAGTCGGTCTCGATCGGCCCCGGGGCGATCGTGTTGACCGTGATGCCGCGCGACGCGAGTTCCCTGGCCATGTAGCGCGTCAGCACCTCGACGCCGCCCTTCATGACGGCGTACGCCGAATAGCCCGGCACGGTGAAGCGCGCGAGGCCGCTGGAGACATTGACGATCTGGCCGCCGTCGTTGATCAGGGGCAGGAGCTTCTGCGTGAGGAAGAAGGCTCCCTTGAGGTGCACCGCGACGAGTTCGTCGAACTGGGCTTCCGTCGTCTCCGCGAAGTTGGCGTAGACGCCGGTGCCCGCGTTGCTGACGAGCTGGTCGAAGCGATCGCGCTGCCAGGTCCTGGAGAGCGCTTCGCTCACCTTGCGAACGAACGCGGGATACGCGGCCGTGTCCCCGGCGTCGAGCTGCAGCGCGACGGCGCGGCGGCCCTGCTCCTGCACGAGCTCGACGACTTCCTGCGCCGAGCGCGCGTCGCTCTTGTAGGTGAGGATGATGTCGGTGCCCTGCCGGGCCAGCTTCAGCGCGATGTTTCGGCCGAGGCCTCGGCTACCGCCCGTGATGAGGGCGATGGTGGTGCCGGTGGATTTCATGTTGACGTTCCTTTGCAGAGTGGCGCGAGCGATCGCCTCAGGCGGCCGCGGAGGCGGTGCGGCTGTCCACGCTGATGCGGCCGGCGCCGTAGGCGACGAACTGCAGCAGGCCACCGGCCATCGCGAAGTTCTTCAGGAAATGGATCATCTGGTTCTGGTCCGCCAGCGCGTGGTGGAAGACGAACGCGGTGACGATGCTGAACAGCGCCAGCGCGGCGGCGACCAGCCTGGTGCGATAGCCCGCCAGCAGCAGCAGGCCGCCACCGAGTTCGACGACGATGGCGCCGATGTAGGCCAGCAGCGGCGCCGGCAGGCCCATCGCGGCGATGTAGCCCTGCGTCGCCTCCGGCGCGCCGATCTTGCTCAGGCCGCTGAGGATGAAGATGGCCGCGACGAGGATGCGGCCGACGAAGGGCACGACGCCCGAATTGCTGTTCGAAGTGGTGTTGCTCATGGTGATTGCTCCTGGGGTTGATTGACGGACTCGTTGGCGAAGGCCTGATCCGGTAGAAGCAACTCTAGGTATGCGCCCGCGGCCGAACAACGTGCCGGCATGCAACGCATCTTTCCACCGTGCAGAAAGGTGGATGGCTTTCGAGGCGCGTGATCGATCCGCCCGAACTCGACGCCACGACGGGGCGCTCCGCCCACCGCGCCACCCGAGCCGCAGTCGCCGGCAAGGCACGCGGCTGGATCGTTGCACGCATGCAAAGGTGATTTGCCGCCAGGCGCCTAGGCGAGCCGGACCCCTCGCAATACCTTTCGGGTCAGACGCCGTCGGCGTTCACGGCGGCCAGACCGCGATCCGGCTGTCTCGACGCGGCGCCGAGGCGGCGTCCATCACCCACCCACGACCTGCGAGGCCAGAACATGATCGATCACCGCCCCTTCGCCGGGCTCCCCAGCGCCAATGTCGGCTGGCTGTCCGCACGCCATCACTTTCCCGTGGATGGCCGGCCGGACCCGAAGCACGCGCCGGTGAAGTCGCTCTACGTGTGGAACGACGACACCTTCGCGCCGCGCCACGGATTTCCGCTGCACCATCACCAGAACGTGGAGATCATCACCTACGTCCGGCGCGGCGCGGTGACGCACACGGACACGCTCGGCAATTCCTACGAGGTCACGGCCGGCGACATCCAGGTGATGAGCACGGGATCGGGACTGCGGCACGCCGAGTTCAACGGCGGCAGCGAGCCGCTCAAGCTCTTCCAGATCTGGCTGCGCCCGAACGAGATCGGCAAGGCACCCAGCTATGCCGCCAGGCGCTTTCCCGGCGCGGAGCGGACCAACGAGCTCGTGGTGCTCGCCAGCGGCCTGCCGCAGGACGCGGGCAGCGATGCGCTGCCGTTGCGCGCGAGCGCCCGTCTGCTCGTCGCCCGCCTCGAGGCCGGCCGTTCGGTCCAGCACGAGATCCGCGCCGGCCACGACCTGTATCTCGTGCCCTCCACCGGAACAGTCCGTGTCGACGGCGTCGAGGTGGAGGCAGGCGACGGCGTCGCGATCGCCGACCAGGCGAGCGTCGAGGTCACGGCCGTGCAGGACACGGAGCTCGTCATGGTGGAACTCGCCTAGGAAACGCGGGCCTCTCCACGGATTCGCGGCACACCGCCTCCCCGCATTCCTGCGATCCGTGGACGACTGAGATACGCGCGCGCCGACTACCCGCTTTTCCTCCCGTCCCATAGATTGACGTCATGAACACACTCAACACCGCCCCTCCCCGTCAAGACGCCGCCGCGGCGCGCGCCATCGTCCACCGCACCCGAGGGCATGCCCATGGACCCGTCACGCGCCTCATGAGTCCGCCCGATCTCGGCGAAGTCCTGAAGCCGTTCGTGTTCCTCGACGGCATCGACCTGACCCTGCAGCCGAACAAGAAGATCGACGGCTTCGGACTGCATCCGCACTCCGGCATCGCGACCCTGACCTGGCTGTTCGAAGGTGCCGCCAACTACGAAGACAACATGGGCCGGCGCGGCAAGCTGAACCATGGCTGGATCGAATGGATGCACGCCGGCGGCGGCGCCTGGCATGGCGGCGGCTTCGGCGACTCCGGCCGACTGCGCGGATTCCAGCTGTGGGTCGCGCTGCCGGCTGCTTCCGAACTGGGCGCGCCGTACAGCTCGTACATCGGTCCGGACGAACTGTCCACGGACGGCCCGGTGACCGTGCTGCTGGGCCAGCACGGGCCCGCCAAGAGCCCGATCGAAGCGCCGGCGCCGATCAACTATTTCTCGATCAGCCTCGAGGCGGGTGAAAGCTGGACCTACAAGCCGGCTCCGGGCCACACGGTGGCCTGGGCCGCCGTCAGCAGCGGGAGGCTTCTCGCACCCCAGGCCATCAAGACCGGCGACATGGTGGTCTTCGAAGAGGGCGAGAAGCCCATCCACTTCATCGCGGACGAAGACACCGACTTCGTGTTCGGCTCCGCGGCCAAGCACCCCCATGACCTGAAGTTGGGCTACTACTCCGTCCATACCACCGACGAAGCCCTGGAACAAGGCGAAGCCCGGATCCGTGAACTCGGACTCGCCCTTCGCACCGAGGGCCGCCTCCGCGGCTGAAGGAAAGGCCATCATGTCGAACAAACTGGCCGGCAAGGTCGTCATCATCACGGGCACGGGTGGCAGTATCGGCCGCGAAGCGGCCCTGCTGTTCGCGCGCGAAGGGGCGCTGATCGTGGGCGCTGGGCTCGGCGTCGCGGACGCGCTCGCGACCGTCGACGCCGTCCGGGCCGAGGGCGGGACGATGGTCTCCATGCAGCCCTGCGACCTCAGCAAGGCCGCCGACTGCCAGGCGCTCGTCGACCTCGCAGTGAAGACGTTCGGCCGCGTCGACATCGTCTTCAACAACGCGGCGATGGCGTACTTCAACTGGATCGAAGACATCTCGGACGAGGAGTGGGATCGCAATCGCCGCGAGGAAGTCGACCTCGTGTTCTACCTCACCCGTGCCGCGTGGCCCCATCTCAAGGCCAGCCACGGCGTGATCGTGAACACGGCGTCGTTGACTGCGCTGATGAGCTTCGAGAACCTCGGCTCGCTGGCCCACACCACCGCCAAGGCCGGCATCATCGGGATGACGCGGCAACTCGCGATGGAGGGTCGCCACCATGGCATCCGCGCGAACTCCATCTCGCCGGGCGTCATCGAGACCAACCAGACGCGCGAGCAGTTGAAGGACCCCGAATGGGCTGAATACATGCTCGGCAAGACCCTGCTGGGCCGCCTCGGGCGTCCCCAGGAGATCGCGCAGGTCGCGCTGTTCCTGGCCTCCGACGACAGCTCCTACGTCACCGGCACGGACATCGTCGTGGACGGCGGAATGCACGTCTGGTGATGCGAACCAGGCCACCCGGCTTCGAGCCGGGCTCGGGCTGGATCGACCCGGCCGTCCGCGCGCCGAGATCGGCGCCGACGTCGCCTCCTCGCTTGCCGACCTCGAAGCCAGCGGCCGGATGGCGCCGGCCAATCCGGACTTCGCGGAGCGATCGCGTCGCCGCGACGGCCATCAACCCAGCAGCAGGCTGATCCCGTAGGCCAATCCTGCGACCGCCAGTCCGAGCAAGGTCACGGGCAGGACGAACAGCGCGACCCCGAAGTCCTCGTGGTGTGCTTTCACGTACGTGCAGATCTTCATGATGGCCTCCGCCGATGTCATTGCCGGCCTGGCCGGCGCCGGTCAAGTCCGACGAGTCCAATATCCGCCGCAGGTGCCGCGCCATCAATCGCACGCCGTGCAAAGCATCGTTCTCGCAGTCGCAACGGCCTGGCCGCTGCCCTGAGACGAGCCGCCGGCGCAAGTCCACGACAGACGCCACCTGGCGCAGCCGTGCGAGTCTTCCAGCAGTTGCAAAGGTGCTTTGCCTCCTGCCCTGTTTTTGCGGCGCGCTCCCCGCACTACCTTTGATGCACCTGATCAACGGACGCATTCAAAGGAGTCAACATGCCACGCATTTCAACCCATCGCCGAATCCTCGCAACGGGCTCCGGCCCGAGCTTCGGGGACGACCAGATCTTCGCCAGGCTCCACACCGTCGGCATCCAGGCGGCGCTGTCGATTCTTCTCTCCGTGTTCGGTCTCGGCTCCGCAATGGCCCAGTCCATCGACCAGGACATGGCGCTCAGCGCAAACACGCAGGCAACGCGAGATCGCGTCATCTCCGAACTTCGGCAGGCTCGCACCGACGGAACGATCAAGGGCTGGTCGCCGATCCTCGTGGAGGTGCCCTTCAAGGCCCCGCTCAAGGGCAGCCGCTTCGAGCCGTTCGCGACGCGTCAAGCCGGCGACAGCGGCGATCGCTTCGTCCCTGGCGACAACGCCGTGCGCTCGACCGCCATCGCCAACGTCGCTGCGCACGCCGCGCAGTGAACCATTCCGACCGCCATCAACCGAGACCAACCATGACACACCCGACACGCCCCCTCATCGGTCCGAAGCCGATGCGCTACGTCAATTCGGTGCGCACCGACATCCGCCGGACGTTCCGCCGTTTCCGCCTCCTCGACTACCTGCGCCGGCGCAGCGGGACCAACCTCGCGTCGAGCGGCCTCGCAGCTGCATAGCAGACGGCCAGGCCGATCCAGATTCACTGTCCACGAGCGAAGCGCTCTACCCAACCAGGAGGTCACATGACCCGGATTCTGAAGTTCATCGAGATGACGCGCGAAGACTCACCCGTCGCGTCCGTCATCTTCCCCATCGCGACCATCGCGTTCCTCGCGTCGTCGTTCGGCTATGTCGCGCTGACGATCGCCAACCACTGACCGCATCGCCGGCCAGCCAAGGAGAGTTCGAATGGGCGACGACGCGAAGGCGCGTGACCTCGCGCGCCGGGTCAACGAACTGTCCGCGGACCTGATCAAGGACCGACCCGACCGCCTTGGCGGCTTCGCCGCACTGCCCCTGCCGGATGTCGACGGGGCGTTGCGCGAACTGGAGTACGCCATGGACGCCCTGAAGATGGACGGCGTCGTGCTGTTCTCCAACGCGCGCGGCATCTACCTGGTCGACGCGCGGTTCAAGCCCCTGTTCGACGAGCTCGAGCGGCGCAAGGCGGTGGTGTTCGTGCATCCGACCGCGTCCTACGACGCGTCGTCGCGCGGCCTCGACCTGCCCGACACCCTGATCGACTTCACCGCCGACACGACCCGCGCCGTCGCGCAGATGCACTACAAGAACGTCTTCGCACGCACGCCCAACGTGAAATACATCTTCTCGCACGCGGGCGGAACGACGCCGTTCCTGGCGAAGCGCCTGTCCATCATCGACGAGATGAACGTCATGCCCGGCGCCGCGGAACGCGGCACGGCCGCGGAGACCTTCCGCAGGCTGTACTGGGACACAGCGTTGTCGTGGTCGCCCGCCAACATGGAGATGCTGCGCAGCGTGGCGGGGATGGGCCAGGTCCTCTTCGGCTCCGACTACCCGTCCCTGCGCCGCGACCTCGCCGTGAACTGCCGCAGCGAGGTCGAGCAGAGCCCCGTGCTCACGCCGCAAGAAAGTCGTGCCGTCATGGCCGGGAACGCGTTGAAGCTGTTCCCGCGGTTCTCAGCTCGCGCGGCGGGCTGAGCAACTTCGGCGTGGTCGCCGGCGCGTTGCTGCGGGTGAGAGCACGACCTTCGCTTGGGTCAAACCTCAGGGCATCAAGCAGTTCGCGGACGCCACCTGCGGAATGCTGCCCGATCCTCCGGACTTGAGCACGGAGCGGCTTCTGACGCTCTGCATCTCCTTCGACCCGACGCCGGCCGTCCGACGCTCAGCACGATCGATAGCCGCAACGTTCGTCACCGCAGCGTGTTCGTTCGAGCAGCCGTCGGAAGGCTCGCCAAACGGGATCGAAGCATTGCGATTGCTGATAAACCGCCCCGCTGCAACGGTCAGCTTGGTAGTGGCGGTGCCAGATGAACACGATCTCGAGGTCGAGCGCCAGATTGACACCTTCCTCGACTACCTGCGAACCCGCTCCCGGCACAACCTGCAACTCGCCGTGGCCATCGCCGTCTCGCCAGCCAAATGGGCCGCGTGCGCGTTCGACGGGCTTGTGATGTCGTCTCCCATCAACGGGGTCGGCGATGCGCGCCGCGGTGAACCAGAGTTTGGCATCCTGCTCCATCAACCCGATCGCGGTCGGCAATCAGGCGATCATCGCCAAGAAGAAGCGCGCGATCCTGTACAAGAACGGCTATACCCTTCCGGGTAAGGCTGCCGCACTGCTGGCAGCCGAAGCGGTGAGCGGCATCGAACACTCCCAGAAGCTCGGCCGCAATCTACGCAAGGCGACTCCCAACGCGACCCGGCCCCTGGAAGCCGACGCCCACCACGTCGTCGCTTCCGAGGCCTCTGGTGCACGGGTCTCGCGGGTTCTGATCTTCGCAGCCGGCATCGGTATCAACGACGCGGACAACGGAGTCGTCCTGCCGCGCTTCAAGACGACCAAGGTCGCCAGCATGGCCAACGCTTCCCCACACCAGCACATCCGCACCGACCTGTATCACGCGAACGTCGTGGCCGAGCTGGCCGGCGCGGACGACACCTCTGACTCACAGGAGCTTCGCGGCATCCTGCGGTCGATTTCAGGCCAACTGATGCGCGGTCAGTTCGTTTACTGAGACACATCATGCAAGTCTGGAATTGGAATGGTGCGGCCAACGGGTTCACGACGCTGCTGCCCGTGCGGGATGAGGACATATTCACCGGCGTGTTCACCGCCGACGGCACACCCAAGGTGTGGAGCACCCGCCCTAAGGTGATGCCTGGCATTGAACGCGTCAAGAAGAAGCAACATCCGCTTGGCGACCTGAGCTTCGTGATCGGCGCGAGCATCGTCTTGAACGAGAAGGCCCACGCGGCGCTCAAGGGGTTCCTCGAGCCGTTCGGCCAGTTTCTGGAACTCGACATGGTCGACGAGACGGGGATCGGTGGCGGCGACCAGCGGCTTTACTTCTACAACGTCACCAATGTCATCCAATGCATCGACTTCGATCGATCGGAAACCGAGGGGAAGAAGGTCATCAAGCCTGCGTTCGTTCCAGGCGCCATCTCGGCCGACGCTCAGGTATTCAAAGACCCGCTGCGAAAAAAGATGGACATCTACGTGAATGAAGCCGCCTATGCCGAACTGACCAGCCTGATCGGCAAGGCGGGCTTGCGCGGCTCGACGTTCATCGCGCAGACCTGACGCAGACGCTCGCCCGAGCCGGACGCACTTGAAGATGGCTTGGCAGCATGACCAAGCTGCGGCTGTCGCTATCGCGCTCGCGCCCGCAACCCCTCGTCGCGCGGCGTTGCCGATGCGCCGCAAGCAACGCATCGCGAAACGCGCCCTGTCCTTCACGAAGAACCACGGCACTCTCGCACGTGGGCGTCCTCAACTGAAGCGAGAGGATCGACACACGTCCCGAACGGCATCGCGCCGGTGTGACGGTGCCAGGCAAGACCTGGCACTCATGGCTACATCCGGAACCGCAATGCGTACTACCGCACCAGTGCTACGCCGGCATGCTTGGTGGCGACGATCTGCCGTACGACATCGGACCGTTTGCCTTCGTTTACAAATTATCAGCCGTGGTAAACATCGAAGATTCTGCCGCAATCGACGATGGGTACCATGCCACCGCTTTGCCGAAAGCACGACAAGGCGATCAAGGGCCAGAGGTCGCTGTCAATTGGCAGCGCGCATTGGGAGTCGTCGCGCACGTCGATCATCTGCGGCAAGGCCGGCAACGCCAGTGCTCCGTACTGCAGGCCCCGGCGCGATGCGGCCAGATACGCGACGACCAGGACGTAGGGCAGTTGCACCGGAACATAGTTCGCATAGGCGCGCAGCAGCGTGTGCAGGTCGATCGCCGGAATCCAGCGGCCCTGCCATTTCAGGAGGCCGCGCAGGTAGTAGGCCGAGCCCGGCACGTGGGCCAGGGAGGGATTGTCGAGCAGCTCGATCGTCGCGTGCGGCGCCAAGGCGACGTAGCGCTGCCGGGCGTATTCGATCAATCGGGCTGGTGCCCGGAGTTGCGGCGCACGCGGCCTGTTCTCTTTCATGGCACCGGGGGGGATCGCCGCGATCGGCCGGACGTCGATGTCCATGGAGTCAGCTCCTGCGCGCCAGCGCAAAGCTCGCAAGGCGCCGACCCGTGCACAGAAAGGCGATGCCGTCCTCGTCCTCAACGTAGGTCTCCACCGGCGCGTCCGGCAGGAGCAGCGCCGGCGGTAGCGCCAAGGGCTCCAGGCGGGCGTCGGCCAGCACCTTCACGTCGCTCCAGGCCCACGCGACCTCTTCGCCGGCAAGAACAGTCACCATGAAGCGGTCGCGCGGGAAAGGCTTCGACAGGGTCATGCGGTCGGACAGCGCGCCGACACGGAGCGAGTCTCGGCCGTGCGGCAGGAGCACAAATCCGTCCTGCTCCTCTGCATTCCCCTTCACATCGAAGTGTTCGGCGGCCAGGATGTCGGCTTGCGGCAGCACCAGGCGCAGCGTGTCGGCGCGCAGCAGCATGAAGTTGCCGCGAAGCGGTGCGTTCGACAAGGAAGTGGCGTTCGGACTCATACGCAGTTTTTCCTCCTGGGCTTCCGCTTCAGGCGTCGAGCGCGTGCCGGATGGTTTGCAGCAGCTCGCTTTCGTTGTAGGGCTTGGTGAAGTACTTGTCGACGCCTGCCTGCGCGGCAAGCTCGCGGTGCTTCTCCTGTGAGCGCGAGGTGATCATGAAAACCGGCAGCCCCTTGAGGTCGTCGCGGCCTCGAACATGTGTTGCGAGTTCGATGCCGTTCATGTTCGGCATTTCCAGGTCCGTCAGCAGCACGTCCGGCCTGAAGAAGCGCAGCGCGGCAATCGCCTCAAGGCCGTCGCGCGCCGCCTCAGCACGGAAGCCCGAGTCACGCATCAGCTGCAACAGTGAGTTGCGCACCGAGAGCGCATCGTCGACGATGAGCACGCCGGGCAGTTGCGGATGCGTCGGCGCGCGAGCCGCCGCGGAGGTGCGCGCTGCGCGCGGCGGCGCGGCGCTTGCCAGCAGCTGCGCCAGGTCGAGATTCGCCGCGATGCTTCCGTCACCCAGGATCGACAGGCCGGCGATGCCACGTAGATGCCGCGCGTAGCGGCCCGGGCTCTTGACCAGCAGTTCCCGCGCATCGACCAGGCGGTCGACGGCGAGTGCGACGGTCTTCTCTTCCAGGCGCACGATCACCGCCCCAAGGTGATCGGCCGCGTCGTCCGCATCCATGGGCATGCCCACGGCGTCGGCGAGTCGCAACGCGGGATATACCTGCTTGTCCAGGCGGTAGTTGAGTTGCCCGCCCAGTGCTTCGAAGCGCCCGATGCCGGCGGGCACCGCGCGCTCGACCTGGACCGACGGCAGCGAGAAGCGCTGGCCGCCGAGTTCGACGATCAGGGCGTGCAGCGTCGCCATGGAGGCGGCGAACCGCAGTTCGATGCAGCAGCCGCGACCGGGCTCCGATTCGATGCGGATCGATCCGTTCACCTGGCGGATCCACTCCCGCACGACGTCGAGACCGACGCCGCGCCCCGACACCTCGGTGACGCTGTCCCGGGTCGAGAATCCCGGCGCCAGGATCAGGCGCGCCAGTTCGTCGCCCTCCATGAGCTGGCCGGCTACCAGCAGGCCACGCTCGGCCGCGCGCAGGCGGATCGCCGGGTAGTCGAGGCCTCGGCCATCGTCCTGGCAGCGCAAGACCACCTGCTGGCCCTGTCGTGCGAAGCCAAGGACGATCCGGCCCGTCCCGGCCTTGCCCAGGCGGGCGCGCTCGTCCGGCGTCTCCAGGCCGTGGTCTACGGCGTTGCGCAAGACGTGCATCAGCGGTTCCACCAGGCGGTTCAGCACATCGCTGTCGATCAGGGTGTCGCTTCCTCGCAGTTCGAGCATCGCCTGCTTGCCGGTCGATTGGCAGGTCGAGCGCACATTGCGCTGCAGCCTGGACTCGATGGTTCACACTTCGGCCATGCGGGTGGCACCCACGAGGTGCTGCAATTCCTTGGAGAGCCGCTGCTGGCGCGTCTGCACGCCCGCGGTCTGCGCGATCTCTTCCTCCAGCCGCGAAGCCAGCACGCGGGCGTCCGCGGATTCTTCGAAGAGCGCGTGCGCGGCACTGTGCAACTCGCTATATTGATCCATTTCGAGCGGGTCAAATGTTGCGCCGTCGGCACGACTCGTACGCGAACGCATCAGCGCGAGTGCGCGTACGTCGACCATGGTCTCGAGTTCGAACAGGCGCTTTTGCACGCGAAGGTTTTGCGCCAGCAGTTCGCGCGCGTGCTCGGAGAGTGCTTTGATGCGGACCTCCATCGCCGCGTTGTGCACCGACACTTCGCCGGAGATGCGAAGCAGCTCATCGACCCGGGCGACGCTGACCCGGAGCGCTGCTGCACCGGTACTCGTACCGGGCGACACCGCGGCGCCTTGCCCCCCGGACGGTGTCGCCAGCGCCACCCAAGACATCGGTGCGGTTCCCATCGCCGGGACGCGGACGATGGGTGTATCCAGCGATTCGCCGCGGTCGATGCGATTGGCGAGGTCGAGCACGGCCTGCAGCACTCCTTGTGCCTGGTCCGGGAAGGCCTCGCCGCCCACGACGTAGCCGACCATCTGCTCCAGGCAGTACGCGGCGTCGATCAGCGTGTCCGCGACGGGTCGTGCGGCAACGACGCCCCGGCGCTCGACGTGTTCGAGGATGTCCTCGACGTGGTGTCCCAGCACGGCCAGCCCGCGCAGGCCGATGATCGAACCCGAGCCCTTCAGCGTATGCACGACGCGCTTGGCGGTCACCAGATCCGATGCCTCGCCTTCGCCCGATGCCATTTTCTGCGAGAACTCCACCAGGTGGCGCGCCTGCTCCGGGGCCTCGTGCATGAAGCCTTCGAGCAGTTGCGAATCGATGTCGCGCGCCACCGACAGCGCCACGTCCTCCGGCGTGGCCAGCACAGGGCGTTGCAGCGACGAGGCCCCGGTGCCGGGCAGCGCCACCCGGGCCGGCATCGCGCCCAGCATGTGCATCACCTTCAGCGCCTGGTCTTCGTCCATCGGACTGGGGGCGCCGCGCAGGTGGTCGATCAGGCCAGCCGCGGTCGACGGATCGCTCAAGTCGCGAAGGTATTGAAGGATCAGCGGCGTCCATTCGCGCAGGAAGTCGAGCAACGGCGCGCGCTTGGCGGGAGCCATCGTGGCGAGCAGGAGTGCGTTGTCGACCACGTGGCTGCAGACTGCCCCCAGGCCAGGGAAGCCCACCATCTCGGCGGCTTCACCCATGCGCTGTGCCTGCCCGCTGTACTCGTCGAGTGCAGCCACGAAGCTCTCGTCGTCGACGTCGAGGGCAGCGAGCCTGCCCAGGCTGAGTTCGAGGCGCGGGCACGCCAGCTCGATCTCGCCGGCCAGCGCTTCGATCAGCTCATCGAGTTTCACTTGCGGGTCCTCGGGGTGGGGGCGCGAGGGCCATGATCAGGCTGGCATCGGCAACTTGAACACGCTTACCGATTCGACCAGCTGGCGCGCGGACAGCAGGAGCGAATCAGCTTCTCCCGTCTGTGTCAGGATCTGCTGCGCGGTGCGCTCGGTGCTCGCGCCAATCTCCTTGACGGAGCGCAGCAGCTGGGCGGAGGTGGCCTTTTGCTCTTCGGAGGACGAAGCAATGCGGCGCACCTGTGCGACCAGCTCCGAGGTGATGGCCTGCGTGCGGCGCATCTGGTCACCGGCCTTCTGGGCCTGCTCCGAACCTTGCACCACCTGGCCGATGGTACGGCTGACCGTGTTGATCGTTTCGTTGGTTTCCAGCTGGATGTTGCTCACCAGCGCGGCGATCTGCTGCGTCGCGTTGCGCGAGCTTTCGGCGAGGCGCTGCACTTCTTCCGCCACGACTGCAAAACCGCGGCCCGCCTCGCCAGCGACCGCAGCCTGCATCGCGGCGTTCAGCGCCAGCACGTGCGTGCGCTCCGAGATGGTGTTGATCAAGCCCACGATGCTCGAGATTTCCTGCGAGCGTTCCCCTAGCCGCTTGATGCGCTTCTCGGTCTCGGCAATGGTCGCGCGGATCGACTCCATGCCCTGGACCGTGCCGTTCACCGTTTCAAGTGCGCCGTCGGTTTCTTCGGTCGCCTGCTCGGCGGCGCGGTCGCTTTGTTGCACCAGTTCGGCCATCCGATTCATCGTCTGCGTCGTTTCGGCGAGCGATTCGATCATCAGGTTCACGCTCTTGCGTTCGTCATCGGCGGTCTTCGAGACCAGGTCGGCCTGCGACTTCACCTTGCGGGAGGCCAGTTCCACCTCTCCTGCGAAGTCCCGCACGCCGCGCAACACCTTGGAGGTTTCATCGGTGAGGGCGTTGATCGAGTCGGAGACGGTGCCGATCACGTCCTTGGTGACGGGCGCCTTGACGGTGAGGTCGCGCTGCGCGAGCTGGTTCACCGCGTGCAGGATCGAGATGACCGAATTGTTGAGCGCCACGTTCTCTGCTTCGGCCTTCTGGCGATCCGCTTCGGCCTTTTCGCGGTCCTTGTCGGCCTTTTCACGCGCCGAGATTTGATCCTGCAACAACTGATTGACCGCGAACCCGATGTCGGCCATTTCGTCCCTGGTGTCGATCAAGGCGAGCGAGCCGAGGTTGCCGCCGCCCCGCACGATCTGGATCGATCTCTGGAGGGCGTGCAAGGGGCGCGTGATGCTGCGCGAGATGGCGAAGGAGAACCAGACGGTCAACAGCAGGGCGAGGCCCGAAAGACCCAGTGCGAGGCGAGTGCCTCGCGTCGCCGCGACGACTACCGCGGCTTGGTCGTCCGCGGCCTTCCGGTCCAGATAGTCGGCGTAGTCGGCGAGGAGCTTCGTCCACTTGTCCGCCGCGGGATTCGCTTCTTCGTAAAGTACTTTCAGCGCTTCGCCGGTGTTCTTCTGTTCGAGCAGTGTCAACACCCGGTCCAGGAGCGAATTGACTGCGATCTTCGCCGTATTCGCTTCCTCGAGCCGGCGCTGTCCTTCTTCGGTATCGTCGAGCTCCGTGAGCGCAACCAGGGCCGCGTCATATTTCTCGAGCATGCTCTTGACGTTCGCGCGTGCGGCCGCTTGAGGGCGCGTGTCGTCCGGCAGCAAGGTCGCGGCACGCTGTGCATTGCCGACGGCTCTCGACATGCGTAGCGCGGCGGTCGTCATCTCGCTCACCTGGCGTGCCTTCACGACGCTGTCGCCGAACGCGTCAGCGGACAGTTCCTCGATCTGGACTGTGCGGTACTGCATGACGGCCACCACGGCTATCAGCAATGCGGTCAGGACACTGAAGCCCAATGCGAGCCGGCGGCCGATCTTGAGGCTGGTCAGTCTCGGGATGAGTTTCGGCAGTTTCATCAGCGATTCCTTGCGATTTCTTGCACTAGGCGGAATGGGATTGGGATTTGCGCATTGGGCGTGCTCACGGCGCCGCGCGCAGCGCTTCCTCGAATGCATCGAGCAGCGTGGCGCAGTCGAGGTCGAACCACAATCGCTCGCCGATGAGGCAGGCGCCGCGCTGGAATGGCGCCAGGCGTGCGGGCACCATGACGGCGTCGGCGCGTTCGGCGCTCGACCAGCGCAGGCGTTCAGGCAAGCCGTCGATCACCACGCCAGCCGCGTCTGCCCCGTGCGCCAGGACCAGCAGCATGGACTTGGCCTGCAGGTTGCGTTCGAAGCCGAGGTAGCACGCCAGGTCGAAAACCGGCGTCGGGACGCCGTTCAGGTTGGCCATGCCGCAGAACCAGTCCGGCGTGCTGGGCAGCCGATAGACGGTCGGCATCTCGGTGACTTCGCGGGTTTCCTCGTGGCGGGTCATCAGCCCCAGAGTTCCGATCCGAAAACCTTGACGACGCTGTTCGCCGTCGTCGGCCAACGCCGCGCGCGCCTGTTCCTGGTCGAGCGGTGTGTCGAAGCCGAGTGCCAGCGCCTGCGTTGGAGTCATCAGAACATCGCCGGCTTGCCCGCTGCCTGGTGCATGGGCGGTGTCCGGCCAGTCCTTCACAGTGCGCGAACCTGCGTCAGCACTTGGTCGTCGGTGTAGGGCTTGGTGACGTATCCACTGGCGCCCAGCATCTGGCCCCAAGCCTTGTCGGCCATCTGGTCCTTTGCCGTGACGAGCACGACGGGAATGGCCTTGGTCGCCGAATCATTGCGCAGGGCCCGGGTCGCCGCGAACCCGTCCATCTCGGGCATGTTCACGTCCATCAAGATCGCGTCGGGCTTGATTCGCTTGGCGGAACTGATGGCCTGCGCGCCGTTCTCCGCCGTGCTGACCAGGTAGCCTGCAGCGCTCAGCAGTTTTTCGAGACGGTCGCGGTCGACCTGGTTGTCTTCTACGACGAGGATGGTGCGGGTCATGGCAAGGTACCTTGAAGGGTGAAGGTGATCGGACCGGGAAGACAATCCGTATTCGAGGCGCCGGCTTCGGTGTCGAGCCGGGGCCGGTCGCGGGCAGGAACGGCGGTCGTGGCATCCGGCCGCGCGCGGCCGTAACGGGCGATCGCCTCGTACAGGTGTCGCGGATCGACCGGCTTGGTCAGGTAGTCGTCGCACCCCGCCATCCTTCCTCGGATTCGATCGAACGGGGAGGACTTGCTGGTCAGCATCACGACGGCCGGCCCGTTGCCGGAGCGCGCGCTCGACTTGATGGCGCGGCAGGCTTCGTAGCCGTCGATGCCAGGCATCATGACGTCCATCAGGATGCAGGCATAAGGCGTCACGGCCGCCGCCGTGATGCCTGCGTCGCCACTCGCAGCATCGTCGACGCGGATGCCTTCCGCTTCGAGCAGCGAGCGCAAGTGGGTGCGCGCGATCTTGCTGTCGTCGACCACGAGGACCGCGCCGCGCGCAGGGCCGGAAGGCGAGGCAGCGATGGAGGCCGGCCGCGCCGCTGACGATTCCTCGCGTGCCCCTTGGCTCTGCTCCAGCGCGCGCGCTAGCAAAATGGGCAGCATGGTCCACTGGACGGGGCGGCTCGTCAGTGTGTGGCCTCTCGCGGCCGTCGACCCGTCGACCCATATCACGGCCTTGCCTTCGAGCCACTCCTGGCTTCGCGCCCAGGCCATGGCCTGCGGATCGAGCGCATTGATCATCACGACATCGGCCCGTCGATCCTGGTCATCGGGCAGCAACTCGAGTCGGGGCGTCCGCCGCCGCGACACCATGACGAGTCCTTCCAGCAACCGACGCTCCGTTTCGCGGAAGCCCTTGACGAACAATTTCAGGAGGGATGCCGGCGGCACCGCGGTGTGATCGTGGCTGAATTGAGGTAGCCGACGCATCATGGAAGACGAGGTCATGTGGTCGGGCAGATCAGGGTCGCCGGCTCCGCTCTCCGTTGTCGAATTCGAACGCGATTGAGGAACATATGTGCGGGCGGATCGATGGGTCGAGTTTGCAGGAGCGCGCCATTACAGGTGGCGCGTGGAAGTGGGCCGTAGGTGGTGCGGCGCCACGCCGCACAACTGCCGCACAAGAGCCTCGAGGGATCCGATCGAGGCCGTGCGGGAGGGCCTTCGTGAAAATCATAGGTGCGAACCCTCGTGGGATCATGATCGCCGAGTGATGGTTTTACGACCCGTTCCTTACCTGCGCAGCTCGCGTCGATTTCCTATTGCACCCGCGGTGGTGGGCACCGAAAGGCCGGACTGTCGGCGCGAGGCCTGGAGTTCGGCTCTGTTGCAGCAAGGCGCCGCTGGTACAAGGTGCTGTTCCATCGGCTGAGCGACCTCTTTGACCTGATAGCCGAAGGCCAGCATGACGGTACGCTGCGGAAGCTGTCGATACCCGCACCGTTCAGGACCCTCTCGGCCAAGCGGAGAGGCCAGCAGGGTGATCTGCACGCACGTGCTCAGGCTCTTCGGTGCCGGGGTTCGCAGTCCGATGGATTCGATGGACTTGTCGCGAGAATGTCGCACGACAGCCATCCCCAAAACAGGCCTGAGGCCCGGTGCAGCACTCCGGGCTGCGTCTCCGAACGAATTCGTGGCATCTGGCAGACGGCAGCAGCCGGTTGCGCCTGGTCCAGGTACTCACTCAGCGCAGTAGCCAATGCCGGCCGCAAGAAGCCGTCCGCGCAAAGGACACCTGCGCACGGGACGCTCAAGAGGGCTCTCGCGGTCATTGCAGCACGGTCACGAGGTAAGCCAGCAGACCTACCGAGCGCCACGCTGAGCGGGTTCACCCGGTTCATTGCGCGTCTCATGCTCGGTGCACCTGGCCGACCAGATGCGGACGGTCATCAATTGATCGTCCGTCCATCATGACCTCATGGCACTCGGTCGCTAGCCTTGGTCACCGCTGCGCGCCCTCTGAGGTGCGTGCGAAAGCGCCATGGCGTCGCCTTGGAGCAACCAGACGCGACTCATCCATAACGCCATGCCACTTCGATTCATGTCTCCCGCACGCACGCGGGCCCGTGCCCTCGTCGCATCGATGTTGCTTCTGGCCGCAGCGGCAGCCCGCGCGGACATCGTTGTCGGCCAGGTCACGCCGCTCACCGGTCCGCAAGGTGTCACGGGCCGCGCTATCCATGCCGGTGCAAAGCTCTACTTCGACGCCGTCAATGCGACGGGCGGAGTGCGTGGCCAGCGCATCAAGCTGCTGGTTCGCGACGATGTACAGAAGCCCGAAGAAACGGTGCGACTCGTCAAGGACCTCATCGCTTCGCAGGCGCCGATCGCATTGCTTGGTACTGTCGGCACATCGAACCTTGAAGCGCTGGCGAACGACGGCGCCCTGGCGCGTTCGCACGTCACGATGGTCGGCGCGATCTCGGGCGCGGCCAGCGTCACCAAGGCGGATGGCATGCTGGTCGTCAAGGCACGCTATCGCGACGAGGTGGACCGCCTGTTCGCGACCTTCGCGCATCTGGGCATCCAACGCGTCGGCCTGGTCTACCAGGACGACGGCCTGGGCAAGGATGTCCTCGCCGGAGCCGCAGACGCCGCGAAGCGGCGCGGCGTGACGCTGGTCGGCAGCGTCGCCTATCCGCGCAATACCACCGATACGAGCGCGGCAGCCACGAAGATGGAGGCGCTGGCTCCGCAGGCCATCTTCCTGGGTGCGACCACAGCCGCGGCCATCGACTTCGTGACGCGCTATCGGAGCAGTCATGGCGCAGCGATGCTGTACGGCATGTCGATCATAGATCCGGACCTGCTGCTGAAGAAGGTCGGGACGACGCTGGCGCGCGGGTATGCGTTCACGACGGTGCTGCCGCTACCGACCGAAACGAGCCGGGCTGTCGTGCGCGAATACCTGGCGTTGTGCGCCGCATCGCCGGACGCCGATCTTTCCGCGCGGTCGCTCGAAGGCTTCATTGCGGCCAAGGCGCTCGTGTGGGCGTTGAAGCATGCCTCGCAACTCACGCCTGAGGCCATCGCAGACACCCTGGCTACGTCAGGTTCTTTCGACGTTGGAGATTTCGTCCTGAATTTTTCCGAGAAAGGAAAACCCGGATCGCGCTACGTCGACTTTGCAATGATAGGCAGCGCAGGGCGAATCTTGCGCTGACGTTGAACTCATTGACAGCGTTCTGATGACTGCTGCGACTGATGCGAGGCAGTGTAGGCCGCGACGCTCGCGCGCAGGACAACTGCGTGTCGACCTCGACAATCAACCTGACGACAAAGCTGCGCCGGCGCCTGGGCATTGGCAGGGGCTTCCTTCATGGTGTCGTTGCGTTGGGCGAAGTCGGCGTCGCACGCGACGTTGGAGATCATCCAGCACGAGCTGGAACTGAGCCTGGTGCTTCTGCTGTCGCGAACCGACATCGTGGACGGAGACACTCCTGCCCGGTGCAGTGCCTTGAGCGGCCACCATCGAACGCCTTAACCTCACGATGCTGTTTCGTCCGGCCTAGGCGCGTACTCGAGCCGGTCGCGTCCGTTCTCCTTGGCTCGGTACAGCGCCCGGTCGGCCATGGCGATGAGTTCGTCGACGTTGGCTTGCATGCCGGGCACGAGCGTCACCACGCCGAAGGAGCATGTCACGTGGCCCGCCTCCGGCATGGGCTCGGCGGCCATCACCGCATGCAGGGCTTGCAACCGCCGCTCGTCGCTCGATTTGGCCGAATCCAGACCGGGCAGCACGAGCAGGAATTCCTCGCCGCCGTAGCGGCCCACGGCGTCGTAAGGCCGCATGGCCGCGGTCATGCGCTTCACGAACTCGCGCAGCACGGCATCTCCCGCCGGATGCCCGAAGGTGTCGTTGACACGCTTGAAGTGATCGATGTCGGCAAGCAGCAGCGTCAGCGGCACGCGGTCGCGCTGAGCACGGCCAAGCTCGCGTTCCAGGATTTCCATCAACGCCCGCCGGTTCCACGCGCCAGTCAAGGCATCCCGCGAGGCCAGTTCCTGCAACTGTTCACGCGACGCTTCCAGCTCCTGCGTGCGCTGCCGCACCAGCCCTTCCAGTGTCGCGGCATGGCGCGTCACATGGCGCACCCGCCAGCGGTGCGCAAGCCAGCCTGCCACCAAGACACCGAAGATCGCAACCGCGTAGGCTTGCGGCGTGCGCCACCACGGCGGCTCGATCTCGAAGTCGAACCCGGTGACCGGTGACTCGACGCCCAGGTCCCGGTCCACCACCCGGGCTTCGAAGCGGTAGACCCCTGGCGGCAGGCCCGTCAATCGCACCGCGTCGGCCGGCGCAGGCCCCCAACGCTCGTCGAAGCCGCTCACGCGGTACTCGATGCGCATCGCGCTGCGCAGCCGATACACCGGTGCCGACAGCAGCACTTCGATTGCATCCCTTGTCCATGGGAAAGTCAGGTTGTTCTTGCCTGCAGCAAGCGGCAAGGTGCGCAGGCCGCTGCGCACCTCGTCCAGCACGACGGTGCCGCGGACAGGCTCGAACAGCGCATCTGGCGCCAGCAAGTGCGAGGCTCCCCGGCTGGTGCCGATCCAGATGCTGCCGTCCACGTCCTCATACAAGCCGTCGCCCGAGGTGTCGCTCCAGACAAGGCCGGCCTGCTGGTCGAGCCAGCGCCAGTGCCGGCCATTGAACACGGCCACGCCGGCATCGGTGGCAACCCACCACCAGCCGCGCCGGTCTTCCAGCAGGGCTAGCACTTGTCGCCCTTGCAGCACAGCCGGTGTGACGTCGGTTCGTTTGAATCGATCTCCGTCCGTCTCGAGCCGATGGATGCCGTTGTCGCCACTGGACACCAGCAGGCTGCCGTCGCGCAGGCAGGCAATGCTGGAAACCTCGCCACCCCGGGCGTTGGGCAGCACCCAGCGCCCCGCCCGGAGGTTCAGCGGGCCCTCAGCGCCACCGACCCACAGTTGGCCATCGCGGCCGCGGCAGGCGCAGCCGAAACCGCCCTTGCCCACCACGCCTTCGTCCATGGGCCGCGGCGGGCTACCCGCGCGACCGGGCTGCCAGCTGTACAGTTGCCGCAGGCCGACGATGAGCGATGCCTCAGGCGCATCGGGAAGCAGGCCGTAGACCGTGTCACCCTTTCCGATCGTCGCTTCGACCTGGCCGCGCCCAGCTGGCACGCCTGCATAGCGAATCACCTGGCCGCCCCACGTGCCTGCCCACACCGCCCCCTGCGCGTCGACTGCCAGCGCGCCCACGTCCACCGAGCCGGAGGCGTCCGACGCCAAGGGGCGAAACCTGCGAGTCTGCGGGTCCAGCACCGCCACACCCTTGCCGGTGCCAACATACAGGGGCTGCGCCGCGTCATGCCCGGCCCGCAGGAAGCGCCACACCTCATCAGAGGGCAACCCATCGTGTGCCGACCAGTTTTCCCACTGGCCATAGCCCCGCCACTGCAATAGGCCGGCACCCATGGCACCCAGCCACAAGCCACCTTCGCGGTCGGCTACCAAAGCGCCTACCCGCCCGGGGAATGTCAGCCCCGAGCCCGCACCGAAACGCTCCCAGTGCCGGCCATCCCAGCGCAACAGCGCACCGCGCGTGGCAGTGAGGATGCGTCGCTGCGCATCTTCGGCCATTGGATAGAAGCCTGCGGCCTCGTCCGATTCGAAGCCGGCGCCGTCGTGCTGAACGAAGCGATCGGCGCCGGGTGCCAGCTGCACCAGGTGCCGGCCGCCACGGGCCCACACCGAACCGTCACTGCCGCGCATCAGCCAATCCCAAGGAGCGGCCGGCACTCCCTGCCTGGCTTCGAAATGCTCGACGCGGCCGTCGCGCATCCGGCACAAGGCCTTGGCGCAACCGAACCACAGCGTTCCATCGGGCAGCGTGAGCAAGCCGTCGACCTTGCGCAGTTCGGGCGGCTCAGCCGCGCTCGATGCCTGGATGACACGCCATCCGGCATCGTTGGCCAGCGGCGTCACCTTGTGCAGCCCGCTCTTGGCAGCCACCCACAGGCTTCGGTCCGGGCCCGGAGCGAGTGCGCCCGGCCCGAAAACGGCGAGCGGCTTGCCATCCGCCGAGGGTACCGAAACCAACTTGCCTGCGCGCCACCACCACAACCCGTCTGGGGTGCCGACCCACAGTCCGTCTGCCTGCGGGGCCAACGCGTTGATCCATGACAACCCCTGCCCGGCGCCAATACGCCGGAAGCGCACGCCATCGAAGCGATAAAGGCCGTTCTCGGCGCCGACCCAAAGAAAGCCTTCGGCATCCTGCACCGCTGCGTGGACCGCGAGGCTCTCCAGCCCCTCGGCGGGACCGAACTCGCGCAACGACGCTTGCTCGGCACGCAACGGGCCTGCAACAACCAACACCAAGATCAGGAGCAGCAACAGGCCCCAGCGACGCACGTGCCTCATTTTCCCCTGTCCGGCCTCACGGCCGCAACGTACTGCATATGACCGGCTCGTCGCGGCGTCCCATCGCGAGCCGCGCTGACTACGGGATCTCTTCACGCGCAAACATGAGCCGTTCCCATCCCGGCGCCGCGCCTCAGCCCAGTGATTTCGTCAATACCCATCCCTGTTCCATACCTGCTCAGCGAGGCACTATTGTCACGATGCAGTGCGAGCGCGCAGGGTGTCGTCTCGGCAAATCTGCCAAGACGGTCGCCACAGCAAATGCTCGCACTCGCTTGACCTTCTGCGTCTCACGCGGCTGATGCGGTCCAGCCTCACGGCGGCAAGACTAGTCCATGGTCTTCTGGGAGTCTTGACGGAGCATTGACCGAGGTATGACCGGCGAGTCGCCTCACGGCAGCGACCATCAGCAGCATTGCGAGCACGAACGCGAAAGCCCCGCCGAGACGGACCCGGTTCTCGAGGTTGAAAATGCGCGCTCATGGACGATCTTCGGTGCAACCAGTGACGTGGCGCGACATCGCCCGTCTGAAGTCACTATCGGCCATATCGAGATCCCCGGCAGCGACAAATTGCACGTTATCGAATGCTCAATTGCACCTTTCGGCGATCACAACATCACTGCCCCGGTAGGACAGCACAAATGTGGGCATGGCCACGCGTTTCATCCCGAATCGTCGTCCAGTTCGCGTGCCGCCACGGCGGGGGGGACGGCGGGGCGTTTCCGGGAGAACCGGGTGGACTACTTCCTGAAGCATCCGTCTGAACTGGTTGCCGTCGGGGGGCTTGGCGTCGTGTTCGGTGCGGGCGCGGAGAACCAGACCACTCCGGCGACCGCCGGCGGGCAGTGCCATATGTTGTCGAGGAAATACTTGGCCAGTCCAGCGCCGTTGCCCTGATGGCGCCGAGGGCGCGGCACGCAGTTAATTTCGTGCCTCGCCCTCGCTGCATCGGAGCGAGCCTCGCAACAACGACAGACCGCGTGGCGCCACATCCCGGCGACAACCGCTTCTGCCTGCGCCGCCCTATGGCGCAGCGAATCGCACGTGCGAGTCGTCGCGCGTCGACATGACTCTTGATCAGCTAAACCCGGGCACCGGCCTGTGGCGCCTCCAGCACCACTTCGTCGTCGTCGAGTTCGCCCGGACAGTCCGCAGACAGCCAGGCGCAATCCTGGCAGGGCGACGGATGGGCCATGCGAACCATGTCGAGGCGCTCAGCAGAGTCCTCGGGGCATCCGGTCGCACGGGCCAGGTACCGAGCGTGACGCAAGAGCCCACTGGCCAAAGATCGACACAGCGGCCGTGTCTGAACTCCAGCAGTGACGAACCTCACGTGGATTCGAGATTGCTCGATGATTTCAGAGCCTAGTCATGGCCGGATCATGACGCCTCCAGGACCACTCACGATCATCCCTGCATGACCGGGTTCATCGGAATCCGACCGCAAGGGAATCGGTGCATGAATGCCACGTCCAGAGAATCCTCAGTTGCCGCTGTCATGCCGAGACGCGGCGACCGTCAGCATGTTTTCGATCGACCACGCCAAACGCGGTCGTTCTGCTTACGCCGGGCATGGGGCTTCACGCTGCTCGAGCTCATGTTCACCACGTCGCTGGCGGCGGTTTGTATGTCTATCGCAGTACCGTCGGTTGCAAAGTTGAGCGCCAACACGCGTACTCGCATCACGGCCAGCGAGTTGGCCTCCGCACTGCGACTGGCCAGAGTCAGCGCGGTGACACGCAACCGCACAGCCGTGCTTGCGCTGACGAATGCATCGCCAGCGTACGACGCGGCGCCTGTTCCCGATGGAAGCAATTGGCTTGTCAAACTCGTGCCTTCCACGATCGCAAGTGAGGCCGTCGGCGGAAAGGACTTGATCCAAGCGGCGACTGTGGCCCGCCAAAACGGTGTGGCCCTGAGCGGGCCTGCGCTGGTCTGCTTCGATCCTCTCGGAATGCAAGTGACGACTCCTTCGGAGGCCGTCGACTTGCCTGCCACCTGCGCGTCGCCAGGTGACAATCACGGTGGCCCGACGTACTACCTCGTCTCCCGGGCCGGTGCGACACGGCAGTTCAAGGTGCTTGTATATCGCACCGGAAGGATTCAGGTATGTGAAGCGGGCCAGCAACACGCCGCGGGCACCGATGCATGTCCATGAGCCTGTTCATCTCGACGACATATGAGCCTGACTGCCTGCCAGGCTCGTACATGCGCGACGCGATTCCACGACGCCCGCAACCTGGCAAATGCGACTACGCCACCACGCCGCCGCAGGCAATCTTCTCCTTGTCGAAGGCTTTGAAACCATCGTCGGCAGGAGCGTCGGACATCCGAACAAGAACATACTGCTCGCCTGACCTAACGCAACCTCCGAGAACCTCGGGAGCGTCTCCATCTCTGCCAATCTTGAACAGCCATTGCGTAGCAGCGTTGATGCGGCACTCGCTTTGGATGAGGTGATTGACCTCCGCACTCCAGGCGTCAAGCTTGATAGCCGGCTTTCCACACGCGGGCCGAGGTTCGAGACCGACCGTTGTTGCACGCTTGTTGCGAACTGGAGACCACTCAAGACCAGCGGCACACGCCCTCGGAAAGCAAAAGGCCCGCACAGTTTCCTGTACGGGCCTTCTCTAAGTGCTTGATTTCCCTGGTAGTTCTTGGTCTCCGGTGATCTGGAGTGGCCAAGAGGAAATCGGTGTCTTTGGTCGGGGCGGCGGGATTCGAACTCGCGACCCCTTGCACCCCATGCAAGTGCGCTACCAGGCTGCGCTACGCCCCGACTGAGCCTCGCAGTATAGCCCGAGAATCGGGCTCCCTGGAAGGCGCGCGAAGAAAGTTGTCAACTGACCAGCAGGGCGCGGATCGCGAGCAGTTCGGCGCGGATCTGGTCGGGCGTGGAGAACGCCGTTGGCGAGGCGACGGCCGGCGGCGTGCTGGCGGCGGCGGGCGGGGTGCGGCGCGAGGGCAGCGCGGCGGCGCGCACGCCCGCGTTGCCGGCGGGCATGCTGGCGGCCCCGCGCGTGGCCGCCGTGGCGGCGAATTCGCCGACGCCGCGTTGGGCGCGTTCGATGATCGCGAGGTCGTCGCGGGCCATCGCCTCGAGGGCGGCGTCGTCGAGTTC
>FTJN01010914.1_pt1 | contig 36885 bp, 37 predicted proteins | sample 1658361 | NCBI WGS metagenome assembly FTJN01 (sample SAMEA3914819, study PRJEB12502) | metagenome | biome: forest; material: soil | place: Canada | collected 2010-06-26 | depth 0.3 m
CGCGACCGCCGCCCTTCCCGCCGCCGTGCTTGCGCAGCACGGCCGCGTCACGGCGCTCGTCAACAACGCGGGCGTCGCGGTCGGCGGGTTGTTCAAGGACGTGGACGTGGAGGACTTCGACTGGCTGATGTCCATCAACTTCGGCGCCGTCGTGCGCCTGACCCGCGCGTTCCTGCCGCTGCTGGCCAACGAGGGCGCGGCGCAGATCGTCAACGTCTCCAGCATCTTCGGCATCATCGCCCCGCCGGGACAGACGGCCTACTGCGCGTCGAAGTTCGCCGTGCGCGGCTTCTCGGAATCGCTGCGCCATGAACTCGAGGCCGGCGGATCGCCCGTGGGCGTGACGATCGTCCATCCGGGCGGCGTGCGCACGGCCATCGCCTCGCGCGCCCGCGTTCCGCGGGGACTCGGCGCCGAGGAGATCGAGCGCGAACGCATCAACTTCGGCAAGCTGCTGGCGCTGGATCCCGCGAGCGCCGCGGAGCAGATCGCCGTCGCCATCGAGCGCCGCGCGCCGCGCGTGCTGGTCGGCAAGGACGCCAGGGCGGCGGCGCTGGTGCAGCGCCTGTTCCCCGTGACGTACTGGAAGCACGTCGCTCGCGACATCGCTCGCCGCGTCGCCCGCAAGACGGCCTGACAGGATCGGAGGCACCATGGCAAGCTGGCAGGCCCGCGTGGCCCGATACGTGATCCGCAGGCGCGTGCGCCCGGCCCTCGGCGACATGCGCGACCTGATGCGCGTGCGCAAGGTCATGGGCCAGGCGCTGCCGCCGCCCAAGGGCGTCGCCTACACGCGTGGCGTGCTCGGCGGCGTGCCGGGCGAATGGGTCGAGCGCGAGGGCGTCGCCCCGATCGCCGCGAGTCCGCGCCCGACGCTGATGTACGTGCACGGCGGCGGCTTCGTCGGCTGCTCGCCGCGCACGCACCGGCCGATCACCGCCGCGTTCGCGCTGCAGGGCTTCCGCGTGTTCGCGCCCGACTACCGGCTGGCGCCCGAACATCCGTTCCCCACGCCGCTGGACGACGTGATCGCCGCGTGGCGCGCGTTGCGCGCGCAGCACGACGCCGACTCGCCCGGCCAACGCCTGGTCGTCGCCGGCGAAAGCGCCGGCGGCAACCTGGCGCTCGCGCTGATGCTGGCGCTGCGCGACGCCGGCGAGCGGCTGCCCGCGGCCGCGGCCCTGTTCTCGCCGGCCACCGACCTGGGCGGCGGCAGCCCCTCGATCGAGGGCAACGCCGATCGCGATCCGATGTTCCATGGCCCGTCGCTGGAACACCTCGGCAACGCCTATCTCGGCGCCGCGGGCGACGCGACGAACCCGTTGATCTCGCCGATCCACGGCGACCCGGCCGGCCTGCCGCCGCTGCTGGTCCACGTCGCGGCCGAGGAGGCGCTGCGCGACGACGGCCTGCGCTTGGCCGAGAAGGCGCGCGCGGCCGGCGTGCACGTCGAGACCACCGTGTGGCCCGTGGTGCCGCATGCCTGGCAGTTGCTGGCCAACGTGCCCGAGGCGCGCCGGTCGCTCGCGCGCGCGAGCGAGTTCCTCAAGGCGGCGGTGCCCGACCAGGTCGAGCACCTCGACACGGTCATCATCGGCGCCGGCCTGTCGGGCATCGGCGCGGCGGTGCACCTGCAGACCGATTTCCCGGGCCGCCGCTTCGCGATCCTCGAGAGCCGCGGCGCGATCGGCGGCACGTGGGACCTGTTCCGCTATCCCGGCGTGCGCTCGGACTCCGACATGTTCACGCTCGGCTACGCGTTCAAGCCGTGGACGGACATGAAGTCGCTGGCCGACGGACCCGCCATCCGCCAGTACATCGTCGACACCGCGGTGGAACACGGCCTCGACCGCCAGATCCGCTTCGACCACCGGGTCGTGCGCGCCGACTGGTCGTCGGCCGACGCGCGCTGGACGCTGGAGATCGCGCACGCGCCAGACGCCGCCGGCGTGGCCAGACGCTCGCGCATCACCTGCAGCTTCCTGCTCGCCTGCAGCGGCTACTACAGCTACGCGGCCGGCCACGCACCCGAGTTCCCGGGCGCCGCCGGCTTCGCCGGGCGCCTCGTGCATCCGCAGTTCTGGCCCGCCGACCTGGACTACGCCGGCAAGCGCGTGGTCGTCATCGGCAGCGGCGCGACGGCCGTGACGCTGGTGCCCGAGATGGCGAAGACGGCGGCCCACGTGACGATGCTGCAGCGCTCGCCCACCTACGTGCTGTCGCTGCCCGCCCGCGACCCCGTGGCCGCCGCGCTGCGGCGCCGCCTGCCCCGCATGCTGGCCTACCGGTTGACGCGCACCAAGAACATCGGCGTGGCGATGCTGTTCTTCAAGCTCGCGCGGCGCTGGCCCGCCCAGGTCAAGAAGAACCTGGTGGGCCTGGTGCGCCAGGCGCTGGGCCCCGCGCACGACGTCGACACGCACTTCACGCCCACCTACAACCCGTGGGACCAGCGCGTGTGCTTCGTGCCGGACGGCGACCTGTTCGAGGCGATCAAGGCCGGGCGCGCCGAGGTGGTGACCGACCACATCGACACCTTCACGCCCGCCGGCCTGCGCCTGAAGTCGGGGCGCGAGCTGGCGGCCGACGTCGTGGTCTCGGCCACGGGCCTCACGCTCAACCTGCTGGGCGACGTCGCCTTCCACGTCGACGGCCGGCCCGTCGACTTCGCGAAGACGCTGGGCTACAAGGGCATGATGTTCAGCGGCGTGCCCAACCTGATCTACACGTTCGGCTACACCAACGCGTCGTGGACCCTGAAGGCCGATCTCACGGCCGGCTACGCGTCGCGCCTGTTCGCGTACATGCACAAGCACGGCTACGCCAGCGCGACGCCGGTCGGCGGCCCCGGCATCGAGACGCGTCCCTTCCTCGACTTCTCGTCGGGCTACGTGCAGCGCGCGGTGGACATGATGCCCAGGCAGGGCGCGAAGGCGCCGTGGCGGCTGTACCAGAACTACCTGCTGGACCTGCTGACGCTGCGCTATCGGCGCATCGCCGACGGCACGTTGAAGTTCACGAAGCCGTCTTCTTGAACCTTCGTTGAGCAGTCGTCAATGTGCCTGCGGCGCTGTTTGCCAGGCGCTGCGCACCTGGCGTTCCGGGGGGTGACCGCTTGCGGCAGGCTGGGCCGGGGCTCGGCTCTCCGGCTCGCTTTGGCGTCACGGCGCCGTCCGAACTCTGCGGACCTCGGCTTGGTGCGCGAACGGGTCCGCTTCGCGACTGCGCGCGTGTACGCGTGGCAGCGCGAGTTGCTCTGCAAGGCTGACTTCTTGCAAGTCCTGACCCTTTGCAGGACCTGACACCCTCTCTGCATTTTCTTGTGGGTGATTCGCGGACGCGAAGCGTCCGCGCTGCCGACCAGTGATTTCCTCATTCGCAGCGTTCGGACGGCGCGCAAGCTGTCGAGGCCCTCGATGGGCCGAGACACGCCACTCTTCCAACATCAAATGCGCCGACCGGCAGGGTGGGCAGGGGCTTGGATCGCAGGCGAGCTATCGTTCGAGGGACATTACGCTGGCCCGCCAACAGCAATGCCGAGCGCGGTCCGCCCGCACTGCGCGGTGTCATTCAAGCAACTGGCCCGAGCGAAACGCCGCCGTGTCGCCCAAGCGAGCCGGAGAGCCGAGCCCCTGCCCGACCTGCCGCAGCGGACATGCCGCCCAGGAACGCCCGGCACGACGCGCCGGGCAATCCGCGCCGCAGGCACACCCCACTCGACTAGTCCGTGCCATGCTCCTCGACCCGCACCAGCTCGAAGCTCGCCCCGTCGTGCCACGGCGTCGCCTTGAACACGCGCTGCGCGCGCCCCGTGCCCACCTTGAACAGGCGCCCGCCGGCCTCGACCGTGTCGTCGCCGCAGGTCACCGGCTTGTCCTTGGCGCCCTTCTTCCCTTCGTCGGACGGCGGGGTCGCGTCGGGCTTCTGCGCGTTGCGGCTGCAATCGAGCACCGGCCCGTACTTGGCCAGCGCCTCGCGGTAGAACGCGGCCACCTTGTCGACGCTGTCCACGCTGCGATAGGTCACCACGGCGATCTTGACCCCGAACGACTCGCCCCAGATGCCGAACTGGAAGCCGGACGGATCGCCGCCCTTCACCTGCTTCTTGACGGCGCCGGGATAGGCCGGGAGGCCGACGTCGGCGGCATCGGCATCGCCGTGCAGGTCCAGGCCGCCGGCCTGGCTCGCCCCCGCGGCCAGCGCGAGCGCGGCGGCGGCGAGCAGGTGACGGAACGCGGGAAGGCGCGGTGCGGACATCGGGTTCTCCTGGAAATGACGCCAGCGTAGGAGAACGCGCGGCACGCGGCCAGGCCCGCGCGACGGGCCGGCGCCGCGCCGGGACGGGCCGCAGCGGCGCCGGACGAACGGCATTGGCCCGCGGCCGGCACGGCCTCTCGCGATGCGTTGCAATCGCACTTCCCCCGGGGTCTCGCGACCCTCGCCAGCGTCCTGCCGGAGTGCCCATGCCCGCCCTGTTCCAGCCCTTGACCATCGGCCCGCTCGAACTCGAGAACCGCATCGTGATCGCGCCGATGTGCCAGTACTCGGCCACCGACGGCAACGCAGGCGACTGGCACCTGATCCACCTGGGCCATCTCGCGCTGTCCGGCGCGGGGTTGATGATCATCGAGGCGACGGCGGTGACCGAGGACGGCCGCATCACGCCCACCGACCTCGGCCTCTACTCGGACGCCAACGAGGCCGCGCTCGCGCGGGTGCTGGCGGCGGTGCGCGCGCAGTCCGGCATCCGCATCGGCATGCAGCTGGCCCATGCGGGACGCAAGGCGTCCAGCCGGGCCCCCTGGGACGGCGGCCAGCAGATCCCGTTGGCCCATCCGGACGGCTGGATGGCGGTCGCGCCGTCGGCCCTCGCGCACTCGCCCGGCGAGGAGGCGCCGCACGCGCTCGACGCGGCCGGGCTCGCGCGCGTGCGCGACGCGTTCGCGCTGGCGGCCACGCGCGCGGCGCGGCTGGGCATCGAGGCGCTCGAGATCCACGCGGCGCACGGCTACCTGTTGCACGAGTTCCTGTCGCCCATCGCCAACCGGCGCACCGACGCGTATGGCGGCAGCCTCGACAACCGGATGCGCTTCCCGCTCGAAGTGTTCGACGCGGTACGCGGGGCCTTCCCCGCGGACCGGCCCGTGTGGGTGCGGCTGTCGGCCACCGACTGGGTGGACAGCGGCTGGGACCTGGACGGCAGCGTCGCGTTCGCCCGGGCGCTGAAGGATCGCGGCTGCGCGGCGATCCACGTGAGCACCGGCGGCGTGTCGCCGCAGCAGAAGATCCCGCTGGCCGCGGGATACCAGGTGCCGCATGCGGCGCGCCTCAAGGCCGAGGTCGGGTTGCCGACGATCGCGGTCGGCCTGATCACCGACGCCGAGCAGGCGGAGACCATCGTCGCCAGCGGCGCGGCCGACGCCGTGGCGCTGGCCCGCGCGATGCTCTACGACCCGCGCTGGCCGTGGCATGCCGCGGCGACGCTCGGCGCGAAGGTGAAAGCGTCCAGGCAGTACTGGCGTTCGCAGCCGCGCGAGCACAAGGACTTGTTCGAGGGCGCGGCGATCGGGCAGCGTTGACGGCGTGGGCGAACCGATTGCCCCCACCCGCGGGTTCGAAGGTCAAGGAGCCCGCCATGCTGCAGAAGTTTCCGTTCATCGCCTACATCCCTGCCAAGGACGTCGCCCGCGCGCGGCGCTTCTACGAAGACAAGCTCGGGTTCAAGCCGAAGGAGGAAGTGTCGGACGGCGTGGTCTACGAGTTCGCGAACGGCACCAGCTGCTTCCTCTACCCGACGCCCAACGCCGGCACGTCGCAGGCGAGCCAGGCGTTCTGGCAGGTGGATGACGTCGACCGGGAGATCGCCGAGCTGAAGGCGCGCGGCGTGGCGTTCGAGCACTACGACATCCCCGGCGAGCGAAGCGCCAGCGGCGCGATCACCGCCGGCGGCGCGAAGGCTGCGTGGTTCAAGGACACCGAAGGCAACATCATGGCGATCATCGAATCCACGAACCGCTATTGAGCCAGGATCACTCGCCCTTGTCGGCTTCGCGGAACTCCATCGGCCACACCTCGCCCGGCTGGCGCCCGTTCTCGCGCTGGCGCAGCTCGACGCGGCGGATCTTGCCCGACAGCGTCTTGGGCAGCTCGCCGAACTCGACGATGCGGATGCGCTTGTACGAGGCCAGGCGCGTCCTGGCGAACGCGAGGATGGACTGCGCCAGCTCGGGGCTGGGCGCGAAGCCGGCGCGCAGGATCAGGATGGCCTTGGGCACCGCGAGCCGGATCGGATCGGGCGACGGGATGACCGCGGCCTCGGCCACGGCCTCGTGTTCGATCAGCACGCTCTCGAGCTCGAAGGGGCTGATGCGGTAGTCGGAGGCCTTGAACACGTCGTCGGCGCGGCCGACGTAGGTGATGTAGCCGTCGGCGTCGCGCGAGGCGACGTCGCCCGTGTGGTAGTGGCCGTCGCGCATCGCTTCCGACGTCTTCTCGTCGTCGTCCTGGTAGCCCAGCATCAGCGCGATCGGGCGCGGCGACAGCGTCAGCGAGATCTCGCCTTCCTGCGCCGGGTTGCCGTCGATGTCGAGCAACACCACCTCGTAGCCGGGCAGCGGCCGCCCCATCGAGCCGGCCTTCAACAGCTGGCCCGGCGGATTGCCGACCTGGGCGGTGGTCTCCGTCTGCCCGAAGCCGTCGCGGATCGTGATGCCCCAGGCGCGCTGCACGATGTCGATCACCTCGGGGTTCAGCGGCTCGCCCGCGCCCACCAGTTCGCGCAGCGACGTCCTGTACTTCGCGAGATCCTGCTGCATCAGCATGCGCCACACCGTGGGCGGCGCGCACAGCGACGTGACCTTGTTCCTGACCAGCACGTCCAGCGCGTCGGGTGCGTTGAAGCGCGCGTAGTTGTAGATGAAGATCGTCGCGCCGGCGTTCCACGGCGCGAAGAAGCAGCTCCACGCATGCTTGGCCCAGCCCGGCGAGCTGATGTTCCAGTGCACGTCGCCGGGCTTCAGCCCGATCCAGTACATCGTCGACAGGTGGCCCACCGGGTAGCTCTGGTGGCTGTGCAGCACCAGCTTGGGCTTGGACGTGGTGCCCGACGTGAAGTACAGGAACAGCGGGTCGCCGGCCTGCGTCGGGCCGTCGGGCGTGAACGTGGCGGGCTGCGCATTCGAGCCCGCGTAGTCCTGCCAACCCGCGGGCACCTCCGCGCCCGCGCCCACGACGATGCGCGTGTACGGGCCCGGGAAGACGTCGAACTTGGATGTCGCCGCCGCGGCGCAGATCACGTGCTTGACGGCGCCGCGGTCGAAGCGGTCGGCGAGGTCGTCGGTGCTCACCAGCGTGGTCGTGGGCACGATCACCGCGCCCAGCTTGATGCACGCGAGCACGGACTCCCACAGCGCCACCTCGTTGGGCAGCAGCAGCAGCACGCGGTCGCCGCGCGCGACGCCCAGCGAGCGCAGCCAGTTGGCGACCTGCGCCGAACGGGCGGCCATCGCCGCGAAGCTGACCTTGTCCTCGCGCCCGTTCTCGTCGACGATCCACAGCGCGGGGGCGTCGTTGCCTGCGGCGAGAGTGTCGAACCAGTCGAGCGCCCAGTTGAACTCGCCCAGCTGCGGCCAGCGAAAGTCGCGGTACGCGGTGGCGTAGTCCTCGCGGTGCTGGAACAGGAAGTCGCGGGCGGCCAGGAAGGCGGCGACGCCGGTGCCTTGCGATGCGGTCATGCGAAGTGTCTCCGTGCGCCGTCCCGCCGGTGTCCCGGCTGGCGGCGATTGTCGTGATGCGGACGCCATCATGCGGATTCCGCGCAACCAAGCATAAATGACGCTGCCAACACTCGGCTGACACCGGGCATCATCGGCGCCGCCGCGGTCGCGTGCACCTTTTTCGGCCGACCGGGAATCAACCGGGGCGACCCGCCTGCACTGCGCGGGCCACGCACCCGTGAATCACGACATCCAACCAGGAGAATCCATGTTCAAGACCTCTTCGATCGCTGCCGTCCTCGCCTTGCTGGCCATCGGCGCCCAGGCGGCCGGCGCGCCCGCCGCACCCGCCAACGGCGTGCTCGCGACGCCGTCGGGCGCCACGGTGTACACGTTCGACAAGGACACGGTCGGCAGCGGCAAGAGCGCCTGCAACGGCCCGTGCGCCGGTGCGTGGCCGCCGGTGGCCGCGCAAGCCTCGGACACCGCCAGCGGCGACTGGAGCATCGTCACCCGCGACGACGGCAGCAAGCAGTGGGCGTACAAGGGCGCGCCGATCTACACGTTCTCGAAGGACGCCAAGCCCGGCGACACGACGGGCGACAAGTTCAAGGACGTGTGGCACGTCATCAAGGGCTGAAGCCCCTGTCCACGCCCCGCCTGCGCCTGCGCGGGCAGGCAGCGCCTCAGGCGGCCAATTGGGCCGGGGCGGCCGGGGCGATGGGGATCACGCGCGCCGCGCCCGCGGCGCGCGCCTCGGCGACGGTCGGACGGCAGGCCCGGGCCACGTCGAACGTGTCGCGCGCGCAGTCGGTGCAGGTGCCGCAGGCGGTGCCCACGCGCAGGTCGTCCTGCAGTTCCTCGAAGGAGGCGCAGCCGTGGCGCACTTCGCGCTCGATGTCGCGGTCGGACACGCGATGGCAGACGCAGACGATCACAGGCGGGCCTCCTGCGGTGCGGCGATCTTCGTGGCGGCGGTGGACGACATGCGGGAAGGATCCGGGGTGGCTCTGTGATAACTATAACGCGAATCGTTCGCATTTACAAACCAGGAAACACGACCCTTTCGTGACCTTGTTTTGCGCCCGGTGCCGCACGCAGCGCCCGGGCAGCGCCAATCTCCCCGACAGCTTCAGGGAGTACGATGGCCGCCCCTGCCCGCTGCTCGACCGTTCGGGTCGCCGCCGATGAAGAACCTGGCTCGCGCGATCGTCGCCCTCCTCGCCCTGGCCGTGGCCTGCATCCTGGCCGGCTGCATCCCATCCAGGTTCGCGAGCACGCAGGAAGAGATCACCGCGCAGCATTGGCTCGCCGAGTTGCGGGCGCGCCACTTCGACCCGATCAGCGCCGCCCTCGACCCGTCGGTGCCGACCGACGACCGCCCGGCCGTCCTGGAACGCATGGCCGCCGCCATACCGCCCGGGGAGCCGCGCTCGGTCCAACTGGTGGGCGACCAGCACTTCACGTCGCCCGAGGGGCACGTCGTCAACCTCAGCTACGAATACGACTACGCGGGCCGGTGGATCCTGGCCAACGTCGCCATCAAGTCCAGGGACGGCGTCGACACGATCATCGGCCTCAACGTCACGCCACTGGTCCGGCCGCTGGAGGACCAGCACCGGTTCGCACTCGGCGGCCACGCGGCGGTGGCCTACCTCGTCCTGGCGCTGGCGATCGCGATGCCGTTGCTGACCGTGGTGGCCCTGGTCGCCTGCGTCCGCACGCCGCTGAAGGGGCGCAAGTGGCCCTGGATCCTGTTCATCCTGGCCGGCCTCGGCAGCGTCAGCGTCAACTGGGCCACGGACGCCTGGGATTTCCACGTGCTCTCGGTGCAGTTCCTGAGCAGCTTCGCGGTGTCGGGCGGTCCCTACAGTCCGTGGTTCGTCGGGTTCGGGATTCCGGTCGGGGCGGTGCTTTTCCTGCTCTGGCGGGCCGAGCTGAAGGCCGCCCCGGCGCCGCTGCCTGCCCCCGCCGACGCCCCCGATGGCCTGACGCGCGCGCCATGAAAAAAGCGCAGCCAGGCTGCGCTCGTCGCGGGACAGGCCGAACCGGCCCTTACTCGATCTCGCCCATCATCGACTGCAGGTAGTTCTGCTCGCCGACCTTGGTGGCGACGTCCAGCTGCGTCTCGAGGAAATCGATGTGCTCCTCGGTGTCGTCGAGGATGCCCTGCAGCAGGTCGCGCGAGACGTAGTCGCGGGCGGTCTCGCAATACGCGATGCCGTCCTTGATCGTGGCCTGCGCGGCCACCTCGAGCTTCAGGTCGCAGCCCATGGCCTCGAGCAGCGTCTCGCCGATCATCAGCTTGCCGAGATCCTGCAGGTTGGGCAGGCCGTCGAGCATGAAGATGCGATCCATCAGGCGATCGGCGTGCTTCATCTCGCCGATCGACTCCTCGTATTCCTTCTTCGCGATCTTGTCGAAACCCCAGTGCTTGTACATCCGGTAGTGGACGAAGTACTGGTTGATCGCCGTCAGTTCGTTCTTCAGCTGGGCCTGAAGGTGCGCGATGACCTGGGGATCGCCTTTCATTGGAAACTCCTCGTTGTCGGTGTTCGGTGGACAACGACCATCCTAGCGCGATCGGCGTGGCGGGCGACCCTCGCGAGACGTCTCGAAGGACTCAATTTCACCCCGCCGCGCGAATGAGAACCACTCACGCGGCGAATGCGAATCACTCGCGCGGGCCGGGCGCCCGGCCGCGGATCTCAGTGCCCGCCGGTGTCGGCGTTGCGGCTCGCCTCGAACAGGAACCAGGCCCGGCGCTCGGTCTCGTCGATCCAGTTCTCGATCACGCTCGCGGTGGCGATGTCCTTGTGCTCGTCGCACACGTCGTGCGCCGCGCGCAGGCTGGCGGCCAGCTGCTGGTTGTCCTGGTGCAGTTCGGCCAACATGTCCAGCGGCGTCACGAACTCGGCGTCGTTGTCGGACACGCGCTGCAGCCTCGCGATGTGGCCGATCGAGCGCAGCGTCGTGCCGCCCACCTTGCGCACGCGCTCGGCCAGCGGGTCGGTCATCGCGTAGATCTGGTCGCCCTGGTCGTCCAGCAGCAGGTGGTAGTCGCGGAAATGCGGCCCGCTCATGTGCCAATGGAAATTCTTGGTCTTCAGGTAGATCGCGAACACGTCGGCCAGGATGGCGTTGAGCGCGCCGCTCAGGTCCTTGGTGGCCTTGGCGCCCAGGTCGGTGGGCGTCGCGATCGCGGCGCCGCGGCGGGTCTTGGCCGCAGCGGCCTTCTTGGGAGACAGGGTCTTCGTCTTCATGGGCACCTCCTGGTGGGTTGGATCGATGTCGCAGGGTACTCGCGCGCTAACCGCCGCGTCGTAGGACAGGCACTCGACAGCAGGGACAAATAGCCGTCCCGCGACCGCTTTTCCGCAGTTTGCCGGAGTGTGTCCGCGCTGATATAGGCGGGGGTTTACCGCGCTCATCGGGGATTCCAGCCACGGCCGGGCGCCTACTATTCGAGCATCCAAACCGGAGTTCCACCATGTCCACAGTCCACTCTTCCGGTGCGCTGGCCCCGTTCGCTACGCCCGTCTCCAAAGGCAAGGCCAAGGCCGCGAGCCAGCCCGAGAAGAAGAAGATCGCCGTCCCCAAGGCCGCGCAAGCCGCGCCGGTGGCCAAAGCCGCCGGGGCGACCAAGGCCGGGACGGAAGTCAGCTTCGGCAAGCAGGCGCTGCACGCCCTGGAAGCCACGGGCGAGTTCGTGGGCAAGGCGCTGCTGGTCGGCGTCGAGGACGTCGGCGAGGCGGCCTACTACAGCGTGAAGGCGCTGGGCACGGGCGTCGTCGATGTCGCCAAGGGCCTGGAAGAGGCGGTCGTGGACGGCGTCAAGGGCATCGGCACGGGGCTCGCCGAAGGGGCCACCCTGGTCGGCCACGGCATCGTCCATGTCGAGAACGCGATGGGCGACGTCTGGGGCATGGCCACGCAAGGCGCCTCCACGGCCACCACCCTGGCGACGACGCTGGGCACGGACGCCCAGACGCTGGTCACCAACGTGGGCGCCGCGGCCACCGACGTGGGCGTCGGGGCCAAGGCCGTGCTTTCGGGCGTGGGCAGCATCGCCAGCACCGCGGCCAACTACGGCACCTACATCGTCAAGCAGGGCGGCAAGGTGCTCAACGAACTCACCTGAGCGCGTCGTGCGCGCCGGCACGCGGGACGCGTGCGCGCGCCCGGGCGACCCGGCCCGTCAATAGTGCCGGCGCGGCGGCCGCCAGCGGCTGCCCCACAGGATCAACCACAGCAGCACGACCTGCAGCGGCAGGCGCAGCCACAACAGCCAGACCGGGATGTCGAACTGGTCGTGGATGTGCAGCATGTAGATGTCGGCCGGCGTCACGCACACGGTCAGCAGGAACAGCCCCCAGCCCGCGGCGCGCCGCGTCCACGGCAGCAGCAGGCCGAACGCGCCCGCGAGCTCGAGGATGCCGGTGACCAGGACGACGTCGCGCGCGTCGGGAATCTGCGGCGGCACGATGCGCGCCTCGAGGTCGGTGAACGCGAAGTGCGCGATGCCGCCGAAGAAGAACCAGAAGAACACGAACCACATGGCCACACGCTGCCAGCGCGTGCCGCCGCGCAAGGGCTGCGACGATTCCGCCGAGACGAAGGGCAGGTAATTCACTGGCATGCGCCTCCGCTATGGCAAGGGAAACGGCGGGCCAGGCGGGGAAGCGGGAATCTCGTCACGGGTCTCGTCGGCCGCCGTCTCGGGACGCGGCAAGGGTTCGGGTTCAGGCGGCCATGATCGCGCACCCGCTGCCCGACCTTGGCTCTCTCGACGAAATAAACGTAATCGTTTGCTGCCCTGGTCGAGTTCAGCGGCCGGAGTCCGCCAGCTGCTTGCGCCTGCCTTCGCCCTGGCGCTCGAACATCCAGCCCGGGTATTCGGGCGGCAGCGCGCTCGCCTCGCCGAGCGCCTTCAGCTCATCGGCCGACAGCACGACCTTCGTCGCCGCGATGTTGTCGGCCAGCTGGTCGGGGCGCTTGGCGCCGACGATCACGCTGGTGACCTGCGGCTGGTGCAGCAGCCAGGCCAGCGCCACCTGCGCCACCGACACCCCCTTGGCCTCGGCGATGGGCCGCATCGCGTCGACGACGACGTCGGCGCGCCCGCGATCCACCGGCGGGAAGTCGAAGCTCTGGCGGCGGCTGCCGGCCTCCGCGCCGGATCCCGTCCTGTACTTGCCGCTCAGCAGCCCGCCCGCCAGCGGGCTCCAGACCATCAGCCCCAGCCCCTCGCTGCGGAGCATGGGCACGATCTCGCGCTCGAGGTCGCGGCCGGCCAGCGTGTAGTAGGCCTGCAGCGACTCGAAGCGCGACAGCCCGAGGCGCTCGGCGATGCCCAGGGCCTTGACGATCTGCCACGCGGCCCAGTTGGACACCCCCACGTAGCGCACATGGCCCTGGCGCACCAGCTGGTCCAGGGCGCGCACCGTCTCCTCGACCGGCGTCGCCGGGTCGAAGCCGTGGATCTGGTACAGGTCGATGTGCTCCAGCTGCAGCCGCTTCAGGCTCGCCTTGACGCCGTCCAGGATGTGGCCGCGCGTGTTGCCGCGGCCGTTGACGCCCGGGCCGGTCTCGCCGAACACCTTGGTCGCCACCACGACGCTCTCGCGCGGGATCTTCAGGTTCTTCAGTGCCTGGCCGGTGATCGTCTCCGAGACGCCGCCCGCGTAGACGTCGGCCGTGTCGATGAAGTTGACGCCGGCGTCGACCGCCTGGCCCACGAGGCGCTCGGCGTCGGCCTGGCCCAGGTCGCCGATCTTGCCCCAGATGCCGTCGGTGCCGCCGAAGGTCATCGTGCCCAGGCACAGCTCCGAGACGAACAGGCCGGTGCGGCCCAGAGGATGATTGCGCATGGAAAGGTGCTCCGGCCAGGGGTTGAAACCGGCGACCAGCATAGGTGCGGGCACAAAGACATGCGGCGCGTCGGGGTCATGGCCGGGCGTCAGTGTTTCCACTGATACGACGCCTTGCCTCGGCGTGCAGAATCGCGCCACTGGAACCGGTTCCACCCAGGTTCCACTGTCACGTCCGCCGTCTTCTCCTCCGATCCAGGGCGAGCGCCCCACTGCCTCATGCGGCCCGGCCGCGCGCGAAGGCCACTCTTGAGCAACGCCATTCCCCCCATTCTTCCGCCCGCCGGCTCGGCGATGCACGGCCGCGGCTTCGTGTTCGGCGCCGCCACGGCCTCGTACCAGATCGAAGGCGCGGTCCACGCCGACGGCCGCGTGCCCTCGATCTGGGACACCTTCAGCGCCACCCCCGGCAAGACGCACCTGGGCGACAGCGGCGACGTCGCCTGCGACCACTACCACCGCTACCCGCAGGACGTCGCGCTGATGGCCGAGCTCGGCTTCGACGCGTACCGCTTCTCGATCGCGTGGCCACGCGTGATGGACACGAACGGCCGGATCAACCCCCGCGGCGTCGATTTCTACAAGCGCCTGCTGGACGAGCTCGACGGCAAGGGCATCGCCGCCTGGGCCACGCTGTACCACTGGGACCTGCCGCAATACCTGCAGGATCGCGGCGGCTGGCTCAACCGCGAGACGGCCTACCGGTTCGCCGACTACGCCGAGGCGATGGGCCGCATCTTCAAGGGCCGCATGGCCGGCTGGATGACGCTCAACGAGCCCTACTGCTCCGCCTTCATCGGCCACAGCGAGGGGCGCCATGCGCCGGGCCTCACCGACGTGCGCTACGGCGTCGAGGCGATGCACCACCTGCTGCTGGGGCACGGACTCGGCACGATCGCGCTGCGCGCCAATGACGACGCCCCGGTGGGCCTGGTCGCCAACGTCTGCGCCGTCACGCCGGCCAGCGACTCCACCGCCGATCGCGTCGCCACCGAGCGCGCGGCCGCCTGTTCCAACCACTGGCCGCTCGACCCGCTGTTCCTCGGCCACTATCCTGCCCCGCTGCGCGAGCTGTGGCCGGACGCGCACGCCCCGATCCGCGAGGGCGACATGGCCGCCATCGGCGTGCCGCTCGACTTCCTGGGCATCAACTACTACTTCCGCCAGGTGATCACCACCGACGGCGCGCACGGCTTCGCCGTGAAGCCGCTGCCGGGCGTCGAACGCACGCAGATGGGCTGGGAGGTCCATCCCGACGGCCTGCGCGACCTGCTGCTGGAATTCAAGCAGCGCTACCCGGGCCTGCCGCCGATCTACATCACCGAGAACGGCATGGCCAGCGACGACGCGGTGCAGGCCGGCCAGGTCCACGACGCGCAGCGCGCCCGCTACTTCAACAGCCATCTCGCCGCCGTCGACGCCGCGATGCGCCAGGGCGTGGACGTGCGCGGCTACTTCGCCTGGTCGCTGATGGACAACTTCGAGTGGAGCTACGGCTACGAGAAGCGCTTCGGCATCGTGCACGTGGACTACGGCACGCAGGTGCGCACGCCCAAGGACAGCGCCCTGGCGTTCAAGCAGTTCCTGGAAGGTCGCCAGGCCGGCCAATGAAATCACCGATGCGACCGGTGCGAGCGTCGCGGTACAAGACAATCGAACAAGCAAGGAGACAAGACATGATGAACAAGACCACCCGCCTGGGCCTCGCGCTCGCACTCGCGTTCGGCGCGCTTTCGGGCGCGCACGCGCAGGCGAACAAGGCCGAGGTGCTGCACTGGTGGACCTCCGGCGGCGAATCCGCGGCCGTCAAGGAGCTCGCCAACGCCTACACGCAGGCCGGCGGCACCTGGGTCGACGCGGCGATCGCCGGCGGCGAGCAGGCGCGCTCGGCCGCCGTCAACCGCATGGTCGGCGGCACGCCGCCCACCGCGGCGCAGTTCAACACGTCCAAGCAGTTCCTCGACCTGATCGACCAGGGCATGCTCAACAACGTCGACGTGGTCGCGGCCAAGAACAACTGGGACAAGATCCTGCCCACGCCGATCCTGAACTCGATCCGGATCAAGGGCCACTTCTACGCGGTGCCGGTCGACATCCACATGCCGGCCTGGTTCTGGTACTCCAAGCCGGCGTTCGCCAAGGCCGGCATCACGGCCGAGCCGAAGACGCCTGACGAGTTCTTCGCCGACCTCGACAAGCTCAAGGCCGCCGGCCTCGTGCCGCTCGCCTTCGGCGGCCAGCCGTGGCAGGAGAAGGTCACGTTCTACGCGTGGCTCGCGCACGTGGGCGGGCCCGACATGTACATGAAGCTGTACCGCGACAAGGACGCCGCCATGGTGATGTCGCCGCAGTTCAAGGCGCTGCTCACCTCGTTCAAGCGCCTGCACAACTACGTGGACGCGGGTTCGCCCAACCGCAACTGGAACGACGCCACTGCGATGGTGATCTCCGGCAAGGCCGGCGTGCAGATCATGGGCGACTGGGCCAAGGGCGAGTTCGCCACCGCGCACCAGACGGCGGGCAAGGAGTTCGGCTGCTTCCCCGGCTTCGGCCCGAAGAGCCCGTACCTGGTCGCCGGCGACGTGTTCGTGTTCCCGAAGACCTCCGACGCGGCGCAGGTCAAGTCGCAGCAGCTGCTCGCCACGGTGTTCACCTCGCCGGCCACGCAGGTCGCCTTCAGCAACAAGAAGGGCTCGATCCCGATCCGCACCGACGTCGACCTCAAGGGCCTGGACGCCTGCGCGCAGCAGGGCGTGACGATCATGAAGGACGTGTCGCGCCAGCTGCCCACGCCGGAGATGCTGATCTCGCCGGACCTCGAAGGCTCGCTGCAGGACGTCATCACGAAGTTCTGGAACACCAACGAGTCGGCCGACGACGCGGCCAAGGCGATCGCCGCGGCGCTGAAGAACGGGTGAGAACGCTGACCGGATGACGAGCCGCCGCCCTCTCCTGCGCCACGCCGTCGCGTGGCTCGCCCTCCTGCCGATGGCGGCGACCGTGCTGTGGGTCTACGTCGGCAGCGTGCTGTGGTCGATGCGCATCTCGGTGAGCAGTTCCCGCACGCTGCCCATCGGCGACTGGGTCGGCTTCAGGCAGTACGCGCGCCTGTTCGACAGCGAGCGCTGGACGCTCTCGCTGCAGAACATGGCGCTGTTCGGCGTGCTGTTCATCGCCGCGTGCCTGGCCATCGGCTTCCTGCTCGCGGTGTTCATCGACCAGCGCGTGCGCGGCGAAGGCCTGCTGCGCACGATCTTCCTGTACCCGTACGCGATGTCCTTCGTCGCCACCGGCCTCGTCTGGCAGTGGATGCTCAACCCCGAGCTGGGACTGCAGTCCACCGTCCGCAGCTGGGGCCTGCCCGGCTTCACCTTCGACTGGATCGTGCGCCAGGACGCGGTGATGTACGCGATCGTCATCGCCGCCGTCTGGCAGGCCTGCGGCCTCGTGATGGCGTTGATGCTCGCGGGCCTGCGCGGCATCGACGAGAGCCTGTGGATGGCCGCGCGCATCGACGGCATCCCGCCGTGGCGCGTCTACGCGAGCATCGTGCTGCCGATGATGGGACCTTCGTTCGGCACCGCCTTCGTGCTGCTGTCGGTGAGCGTGGTCAAGGTGTTCGACGTGGTCGTCGCCATGACCCAGGGCGGCCCCGGCCTCGCCAGCGAGGTGCCCGCCAAGTTCATCATCGACAACCTGCTGGTGCGCGCCAACATCGGTCTCGCGTCGGCCGCGTCGACGGTGCTGCTGCTGACGGCCCTGGCGCTGCTGGCGCCTTGGTTCTACGCCCGCGCGCACGCGTCACGCCGCGACGAGCGGGTGGCGCGCGCGCTGCGCGCGAGCGAGCCGCAGGGGGCCGCCCATTGAGCGCCGCGAACGCTCCGGCCGTCCCCGGCCAAGGCCTCGGTCTGGACGCGGTCGCCGAGCGCCGCGCCACGCCGCGACGTCCCGCCCGCCTGCCGCGTCCGGCGCGCATCGGCCTGTACGTCTTCCTCGTCACCGCGGCGCTGGCGTTCCTGCTGCCGCTGTACGTGATGATCGCCACGTCGATCAAGCCGATGGAGGAGATCCGCCTCGGCAACCTCTTCTCGCTGCCGGTCCGCATCACGCTGGAGCCGTGGGCGCAGGCCTGGATGTCGGCGTGCACCGGCCTGGAGTGCGGCGGCATCCGCACCGGCTTCATGAACTCGGTGGCCATCGTCGTGCCGAGCACGGTGCTGTCCATCCTGCTGGGCGCGTTGAACGGCTACGCGCTGTCGTTCTGGCGGCCGCGCGGCGCGCAGGTCTTCTTCGTCGTCCTGCTCACCGGCGCGTTCATCCCCTACCAGGTGATGCTGTTCCCCCTGATCCGCGCGCTCGCCGCGATGGGCCTGTTCGGCACGCTGCCGGGCATCGTGCTGATCCACACGCTGTTCGGCATGCCGGTGATGACGCTGCTGTTCCGCAACTACTACGCCGGGGTGCCGCACGAGCTGTTCATGGCGGCGCGCATCGACGGCGGCGGGTTCTGGCGCATCTTCGTGCAGCTGATGCTGCCGATGTCGCTGCCCATCGTCGTGGTGGCCATGATCATGCAGGTGACGGCGATCTGGAACGACTTCCTGCTGGGCCTGGTGTTCGCGGGCCACGACTGGCTGCCGATGACCGTGCAGCTCAACAACATCATCAACACCACCACCGGCGAGCGCCTCTACAACGTCAACATGGCGGCCACGCTGCTGACCTCGCTGGTGCCGCTGACCGTCTATCTGGTGTCGGGACGCTGGTTCGTCCGCGGCATCGCCGCCGGCGCAGTAAAGGGCTGACATGACGGCCTGGGCTCGCTCCGCTCCCCGCCCCCGAGGGGCTCAGGCCCGCTCCCTCCGGAGCGGCCGCGCGTACGCGGGCCAGGGCGAGGCCTGAGTCCGCCTGCTGGAAAAACGACAACAACGACAATGAACGTCTCCATCAAGCAACTGGGCGTGCGCATCGGCGCCAACGCCATCCTCGCCGACCTCGACCTCGACGTCGTCGCCGGGGAGTTCCTCGTGCTGCTGGGCCCGTCGGGCTGCGGCAAGTCCACCCTGCTGCACGCGATCGCGGGCCTGATCGACGTGGAGGCCGGCAGCGTGCACATCGACGGCCGCGACGTGACCTGGGCCGACCCGAAGGATCGGGCGATCGGCATGGTGTTCCAGTCGTACGCGCTCTATCCGACGATGAATGTCGAGCGCAACATGTCGTTCGGGCTGCGCGTGGCGGGGCTGCCGAAGGCCGAGATCGCCAGGCGCGTCGAACGGGCGTCGAAGATGCTGCAACTCGACGCGCTGCTCGCGCGCAAGCCGGCGCAGCTCTCGGGCGGCCAGCGCCAGCGCGTGGCGATCGGGCGCGCGCTCGTGCGCGAGGCGCAGGTGTTCCTGTTCGACGAGCCGCTGTCCAACCTCGACGCCAAGCTGCGCACCGAGCTGCGCCGCGAGCTGAAGGCGCTGCACCGCGGCCTGGGCGCCACGATGATCTACGTCACCCACGACCAGGTCGAGGCGATGACGCTGGCCACCCGCGTGGCCGTGATGCGCGGCGGCCGCATCCAGCAGATCGGCACGCCGGGCGAGGTCTACGCGCGGCCGGCCAACATGTTCGTCGCCGGCTTCCTCGGCTCGCCCAGCATGAACTTCATCGAGGGCGACGTCGTCGCGGCCCCGGGCGAGGCGCCCGTCGCCGCGGTGCTGGGCGTGCGGCCCGAGCACCTGAGCCTGCATCCGGCCGGCGAGGCCGGGCCCGTCGCCGAGGTGACGCTGGTCGAGGCGATGGGCGCGCACGAGGTCGTGTGGCTGGACATGCAGGGCCAGCGGCTCGCGGCCATCGCACCCGCGGAGGACGTCCACCGCATCGGCGACAAGTTAGGGGTGCGGATGGACCTGGATCGCGCCAGCGTGTTCGACCCAGTGTCGCAGGAACGCATCGGTCTGCATGCGAGCACGTTCCAGCCGCGCCCGCGCTGATATCGTCGAATCAAATGGCAACCATCAAGGACGTCGCAAAGCTGGCCGGCGTGGGCGTGGGAACCGCCTCGCGCGTGATCAGCGGCAAGGGCTCGTTTTCCGAGGCGGCGGCGGCGCGCGTCGAGGCGGCCGCGCGCCAGCTCGGGTTCCGTCCGAGCGCGATCGCGCGCGCGCTGTCCCTGCAGAGCACCGGCACGATCGGCGTGTTCGTGCCGGACTTCAAGGGCCCGTTCTACGGCCCGCTGCTCGACGCCATCGACGCCGAGCTGCGGCTGCACGACCGCCACATGGTCGCCGCCAACGGCTGCGGCGACGAGGACACCCGCCAGCAATCGCTGGACGGCGCACGCTTCCTGATCGAGCGCGAGTGCGACGGCATCATCCTGTGCAGCAACGCGCTGCGCGACGCCGACTTCGCGGCGCTGCGCGACGACTTCGCCAATCTCGCGATCGTCAACCGCGACGTCAAGGGCATGAAGACCCATTGCTTCACCGTCGACCACCGCGCCGCGGGCCGCGCCGCGGCCGACGCGCTGCTGGCGCATGGCCACCGCCGCGTGGCCGTGATCTCCGGACCCGCGGGCGTCGGCGACAACAAGCAACGCCTGCAAGGCCTGTTCGACCGCCTCGGCGAGGCCGGCATCTCGACCGGGTCCGTGCTGCTGGAGGAAGGCGACTTCAGCGCGCCCTCGGGCTGGGCGGCCTGCGAACGCCTGGTGGCGCGCAAGCCGAAGATCACCGCGCTGTTCTGCGCCAACGACCAGATGGCCATGGGCGCGATCAGCTACCTCGGCCACCACGGCATCCGCGTGCCGCAGCAGTGGTCGGTGATGGGCTACGACGACTCCGACGTCGCCGCCTTCCTGTCGCCGCGCCTGACCAGCGTGCGCATCCCGATCGCCGAGATGGCGCTCAACGCGTGCCGCATGCTGCTCAACACGCGTTTCGGCTCGGAGCTGGCCGTGTCGCGCAAGTTCGTGCCGACGGTGGTGATGCGCGACACGCTGGCGAAGGCGCCATAGGGCCTGTTCACACCCGTAGCGTGCCCTGCGCCTTGCCGCGCGGCAACGGCACGATCATCGGCGTCGCACGCCGATAGTGCTCGTAGCTTTCGCCAAGCGCACGTCGCGTGTCACGTTCCTCGAGGACGATGCCGATGAAGACGTACACCGTGGTGGCGCCGGCGAACAGCAGGTGCCCGACACTCATGCGCGGCGTCGCCCAGATGCCGATGAGGACGCCGAGCATGATGGGGTGCCGCACGAAGCGGTAGAGGGCCACCTGGACGAAGGGCACCGGCCGGTACGGCTGCCCCTTCAGGCGCAGCCAGACCTGGCGCAGCCCGAACAGATCGAAGTGGTTGATCATGAAGGTCGACGCCAGCAGGATCACCCATCCCAGCCAGAACACCGCCTGGACGAGCGCCGTGCCGACCGCGCCCTCGACGCTCCAGACCTCTCCCGGAATCGCCCGCCACTGCCAGAAGAGGAGCGCGAGCACCAGCGCCGTGGCCAGCACGTAGGTGCTGCGCTCCGCGGGCTGGGGCACGAGGCGCGTCCAGCGCTCCTTGAAGCCGGGGCGCGCCATCAGGCTGTGCTGCACGGCGAACAGACCGACCAGGACGAGGTCGATCAACACCGCCGGCGCGATCGCACCCGTCGGCGCGGCATCGATCGTCCTGGGCACGAGCATGTCGCCGAGGAAGCAGATCATGTAGAGCAGGGCTGCGACGCCGAGCGCATAGCTGACGATGCCGTAGAGGAAGACGATGATTCTCACGAGCAAACTCCCGGTTGGGCCCCGGCGCCGTCGGCGCCGCAGCGGTTCTCGACGTGCGAGCCTTTGCGCATCCTGGACGCCGGCCTCGCCACCGTCCATCCCCACGCGCCGATGTTCGGTTGCGGCTCGAGGCGCCTCGATCAGGGGGGGTGCCCGCGCGGGCGAGCCCGCGCCGAACCGCCCACGGGCATTCGGCGCTAGCATTCCCCCCTGTCTTCAGGAGCCCCGCATGACGCGCTACGCCAACATCCTCGAAACCGTCGGCCGCACGCCCGTCGTGCGCATCAACAAGCTCGCGCCCGAGGGCGTCGAGCTGTGGGTCAAGGTGGAAGCCTTCAACCCGCTGGGCTCGGTCAAGGATCGGCTGGCGCTGGGCGTCATCGAGGCAGCCGAGAAGAGCGGCGAACTCAAGCCCGGGCAGACGGTGGTGGAGGCCACCAGCGGCAACACCGGCATCGGCCTGGCCATGGTGTGCGCGCAGAAGGGCTACCCGCTGGTGGTGACGATGGCCGAGAGCTTCAGCGTCGAGCGGCGCAAGCTGATGCGCTTCCTCGGCGCCAAGGTGATCCTGACGCCGGCCGCCGAGCGCGGCACCGGCATGGTGAGGAAGGCCGCCGAACTCGCCGCGGCGCACGGCTGGTTCCTGACGCGCCAGTTCGAGAACGAGGCCAACGCCGACATGCACTCGCGCACGACCGCGCGCGAGATCGTCGACGACTTCGCCGGCAAGCGGCTGGACTACTGGGTGACGGGCTTCGGCACCGGCGGCACGCTGCGCGGCGTCTCGCGCGTGCTCGCGCAGGAGCGGCCCGACGTGAAGATCGTCGTCTGCGAGCCCGCCGACGCGCCGATGCTCACCAGCGGCCTGCCGCAGCAGAGCGAGCCGGACGGCACGGCCACGGCAAGCCACCCATCCTGGAAGCCCCATCCGCTGCAAGGCTGGAGCCCCGACTTCATCGGCAAGCTCACGCGCGACGCCGTCGCCTCGGACCTCATCGAACGCGTCCTGACCGTCACGGGCGCCGATGCGATGCACTGGAGCCGCCAGCTCGCGCAGAAGGAGGGGTTGTTCGTCGGCACCTCCAGCGGCGCGACGTTCGCCGGCGCGCTGGAAGTGTGCAAGAGCGCGCCGCAGGGTTCGGTGGTGCTGTGCATGCTGCCAGACACCGGCGAGCGTTACCTCAGCACGCCGCTGTTCGGCGACGTCGGGGTGGACATGAACGAGGACGAGCTGGCGATCATGCGGTCGACGCCGAGCAGCCACCTGGCGCCCAAGGCGGCCTGAGCTCGTACGGGATGGGGTATGCAGCCGGCCTGCCACAGCGCAGGCCGGCGCGCTCGGGACGAGCGCAATGACCTTGGACCTCGGTTTTCATCAATAGTGAATTCCACGGCCTCCTGTTTTTCCCGCGACCCGGTCTTCGTAGAGTGACGGCACCCGGCGCGTCGCCGACGGCCCACGAGGCCAGGCGACGCGCCTCACTCCACACGAGAGACCGTCATGCAAACCCGCCACCTGATTTCCACCGCCGCCCTCGCCCTCCTGTTCTGCGCCTCCGGCGCCTTCGCGGCCGACGGCTGCCGCACGGTCGCCAACGGCGTTCAGAAGTGCGACGTGACGAGCGGCCAGGAGCGCACCCGCGAGGAAGTGGTCGCCGAGATCCACGCCAAGGCCGACACGTCCAATGGTTGCCGCACCGTCGCCAACGGCGTGCAGATCTGCGACGTGCCGACCGGACATGAACGCAGCCGCGAAGCGGTCGTGGCCGAACTGCGCAGCGGCGCGTCCAACGGCGTCGACGGTTGCCGCACGGTCGCCAACGGCGTGCAGAAGTGCGACCTGCCGTCCAGCACCCAGCGCGGCAGCGACACCGCGCTCGCCAAGCTGCATTGATCCGTCAGGCGCGGTGGCGCCTGGAGAGGCACCGCGCGCTCAGTGCCGCTGGACGGTCTTGTAGATCCCGCAGCCCAGCACCAGGTCGTCGCTCACCGGGACGATGAACGAAGTCTTCGGCGCGACCTGGCCGGAGGCCGGGTTGAGGAAGTCGTAGTCCACCCACCCGCCGCCCTTGCCCGCCGCGGCCCACACGTCGTGCGTCAGCTTCGAGACGTCGGTGCCCAGGATCTGCGCCGCCGTCTTGCGCAGGTTGTGCGGCTTGCCCGCGAACGCGTGGTAGACGAGCGTGCGATCCCACGCGAACACGTACATGTCGCGGTCGGCGAAGCCGTTGGCCGCGTCGGTGATCTCGGGCAGGCAGCTCGCGCCGCGGCGCTTGTAGAGCGCGACCGCGCGGGTGACCAGCGCGTGCGCCTCGTCCGCCGTGCCCTGGCGCAAGCGGAAGGTGCTCACCGTGCGTGCGAGCCTGTGCGCGCGTTCGCCCAGGCCCGAGGACGCCGACGAGGTCTGCTCGACCATCGTCGCGTTCTCCTGCGTGATGTCGTCCAGGCCGCGGATGGCCTCCGACATCTGGCTCAGGCTGTTGCTCTGCATCTCGGCGGCCGACGTGATCGCCCGCACGTTGCCGGCCACCTCACCGATGCCGGAGACGACGCTGCCGAGCAGCGCGCCCACCTCGTCGATGCGCGACGCGCCCGAGGCCACCTGCTCGCTCGAGGTCGCGATCAGCGACTTGATCTCCTGCGCCGCGCCGCTGCTGCGCAGCGCCAGCGTGCGCACCTCGGCGGCGACGACGGCGAAGCCGCGGCCGTTCTCGCCGGCGCGCGCGGCCTCCACCGCGGCGTTGAGCGCGAGGATGTTGGTCTGGAAGGCGATGCCGTCGATCACGCCAATGATGTCGTGCACGCGCTGCGAACTGGCGCGGATCGCGTGCATCGTCGCGACGGCCTCGCGCATGCGGCTGCCGCCCGACTCGGCCATCTGGTGCACGCGGCTCGCGAGCTGCTCCACGGCGCGCGCGTCGAGGGCGTTCTGCTTCACGGAGCCGCTCAGGTCCTGCACGCTGGCCGACGTCTGCTCCAGGCTCGCGGCCTGGCGCTCGGTGCGCTGCGCCAGTTCCGAGGTGCCGGCAGCCAGCGACTCGCTCGCCTGCGAGACGAACGTCGCCTCGCTGCGGATGTCGGCCACCAGGGCCGACAGGTTGGCGTTCATGTCGTCCAGCGTGGTGGCGATGGCACCGAACTCGTCGGCGCTCTTCGTGTCGATGCGCTGCGACAGGTCGCCGTCGCGCATCGCCTGGACGCTGGCCTGCAGCGGCCGCAGCGAACGCGTCAGGTAGCGATGCAGCGACACGCACAGCGCCACCGCGGCCGCGCCCAGGGCGAAGCAGACGATCGCGACGATCGACAACCCTTCGAGCTGCACCAGCCGCACGGCGGCGCACACCGCCAGGGCGACGCAGGCCGCGCCCAGCAACGCGAATCGACGGCGCACGGAGGCGCGCACGGTAACTTGATCCATCCCCGATCCTTCTCTTGTGGCCGCATGGGCGGCTCTACTCAGTCAATCCTAGGCAAAACCCGTACGGATCAAACGTTCAACAACGGCCTCAACAGGCTGCATTTCCCGTTTGGCGCCGGCGCGGGCTACAGTGCCGCGATGCCTTTCCCGACCGCCCCGGTGCTGCGCATCGAGCACCTGTGCCTGCGCTGGCCCGACGGCGTGCACCAGTTCCGCGACCTGTCGCTGGCCTTCGGTCCCGGCGTCACGCTGCTCGACGGCGACAGCGGCAAGACGACGCTGCTGCGCACGATCGCCGGAGAGCTCGCCGCGGACGGTCGCATCACGCTGGACGGCCGCACCCGGGACGACGACGCCGCAGGCTGGGCGCGCGACGTCGCGTTCCTCGACGCCACCGACGAGCGCCTGGACGCGCTCACGCCCGACGGCGTGATGGCCGTCGTGCGCGGGCGCCACGCCGCGCTCGACGAGCCGGCCTGGCGCCGCCACGCGGAGGCGTTCGGCCTGGGCCCGCACCTGCCCAAGGCGATGTTCCAGTTGTCCACCGGGTCGCGCCGCAAGGTCGCGCTCGCCGCGTTGCTGGCCACGCGCTGCCCGCTGACGCTGCTCGACGACGCCGCCGCCGGACTCGACGCCGCGTCGCTGCGCCACCTGCGCGCCGCGCTGGCGCAGGCCAACGCCGAGCCGGCGCGCGCCACGATCGTCGTGGCCGGCGCCGGGCTCGACGGCCTGGCGTGCAACTCGACGGTGACCCTGCCCGCGCAGGAATGCACCTGATTCGCCGTGTTGATCGGGCGGTCGCACTTCACGGGCGATCCTAGACTTGCCTGGCGCTAAAGGAGTGCAAGCATGCCCATGGTCACCCCCACCCTCAATCTGCCGCAACCGACTGCGTCGTCCTCGAAGGCGGCTGCTGCTGCGGCTGTCGCCGCGCCCGCGGCTGCGCCGGCACCTGCGACCAAGGCGCCCGACGCTCCCAGCACGACCGTGACGCTGAGCCCGCAGGCGCTCAGCGCGGCGTACGCACTCAGCCATCCGTCGTCGTCCGCCGCGGCCGCGCCCGCCACGCCGGCGGCGCCCGGCCCCGCGCCGGCCACGCACGACGGCTCGGTCTACGAATCCCTGAAGAGCGGCATCTCGAACGCGGTCACCGACGTCGGCGACGCGATCTCCGACGGCGCGCATGCCGTCGTCGACGGGGTCGAGACCGCGCTGTCGACCGCCAACAAGATCGTCAAGGGCACGCTCGAGCTGCCGTTCGCCGCCGTCGCCATGGGCGCCGACGCGGTCGGATCGCTCATCGACGAGCTGTGAAGGCTGCCGTCGAGCAGGCGAACGTGACGTTCGATTGCTCCGGCGTCAAGATATGCAAAGCGCCTTGACGCCTACAGACGTCCGGGTGCTGGCGTGAAGAATGGATTCATCACTCCCTCTCGAAGGAAAAATGATGAAGCTCCAACGCATTCCCACCCTGCTCGCCGCGCTCGCCGTCGCGATCCCGGCCATCTCCATGGCCGACCCGTACGACCACGACCGCGATCATGACCACGATCGCGGCCACGCGGCCTGGCAGCACGACCGTCCCGACTGGGATCATCCGGGCTACCGCCACGACTACTATCGCGGCGCCGGTCCCAACCACGAATGGCAACGCGGCGGCCGCCTGCCCAACGAATACCGCGGCCACCGCTACGTCGTGGACGACTGGCGCGGACACCACCTGAGCGCCCCGCCACGCGGCTACCACTGGGTGCAGGTCAACGGCGACTACGTCCTCGCGGCCGTCGCCACCGGCATCATCCTGGACACGCTGCTGACCCAGTAAGCGGCTCTCGCGCCACACCCCGTGTGGCGCGGGTCAGCCCGCGAGCAAGCCGAGCCGGTCCTGCAAGGGGGCACGGTGGCGCTTGCCGAGAGGCAGCGTCGCGCCGTTCTCGAGCAAGACTTGCCACTCGCCGTCGGTGCCGACCTCGAGCGCGCGCACGCGCGCGAGGTTCACGATCGCACTGCGGTGCACACGGCAGAAGCCGAGCGATCCGAATTCGGACTCGACGGCGCTCATGCTGCGGCGAAGCAGATGCACCCGGGGGCCGACGTGCAGCTCGACGCAGTAGTCGGCCGCACCGATCCAGTCGATGTCCGCCAAGGCCAGCAGCGTGAGTTGCCGGCCGCTGCGCACCGCCAGCCGCCGCGCCGGCGCCGGTGCCGGGCGCGCGTCGATGCGCGTCTTCACGCGCGCGATCGCCTGCGCGAAACGCGCGTCGTCGAACGGCTTGAGCAGGTAGTCGAGCGCGCCGGCGTCGAACGCGCGCAAGGCGTAGCGGTCGTACGCCGTGACGAACACGACCGCCGCCGGCACGTCCGTGCCCAGCAGCTCGAGCGCGCCGAAGCCGTCCACCTCCGGCATCTGCACGTCGATCAGCAACAGGTCCGGGCGTTCGCGCCGCACCATCTCCACGGCCTCGGCGCCCGATCCGCACTCCCCGATCAGCTCGAGGGCGGCGTCGCGGGCGATCAGCGCGCGCAGGTTGCCCAGCGCGAGCGGCTCGTCGTCGGCGATCACCACGCGCAGCGGGCGGCTCATGGCCCCTCCCGCCACGGCACGGTGATCGTGACGCGAACACCGCGGCCAGGATCGTCTCGCATGCACAGGTCGCCGGCGTCGCCATGCAGTCCGCGCAGCCGGCTGCGGACATTGGCGATGCCGATGGACGACGGGCTCGCCTCGGCCGCGGGCGGCAACGGCGGCCCGTCGTTGACGATCGTCAGGACGAGGCGGTCGCCATGGCGCGCCGCGGACATCTCGATGGCACCCGGGCGCGCGCGCTTCGACACGCCGTGCTTGATCGCGTTCTCGACGACGGGTTGCAGGATGAGGCGCGGAACGACCGCACGGGCCAGTTCCGCCGGGACGTCGACGGCGACGCGCAAGCGGTCGCCGAAGCGGATCTTCTGGATGTCGAGGTACATCGCGGCGAACTCGAGCTCCTCGGCCAACGACGCTTCCTGCGTGCCGGCCTCGTGCAGGGTATGGCGCAGGAAATCGCTGATGCGCGCGATCGTCTGCACCGCCTGGTCGTTGCGTCCTTCGCGCACCAACCCGCTGACGGCATTGAGCGCATTGAACAGGAAGTGCGGCTCCACCTGGTGGCGCAATGCGTCGAGCTGGGCCTTCGCCAGCTGCTCCGCGAGCTCGGCCGCGGCCACGCGCGAGCGGGCGAGCGATTCGCGCGACGCCAACGCGTGGCCCGCCATCAGGATGCAGGCGTAGAGGATGAGCGCCGACAGCAGCTGCTGGTGCGCCTTGTCGAGGAACAAGGCCCGGAACGGCGGCGGCGGTTCCAGCGGATTCCATGGATTGAGCGCCACTTCGAGACCCGAGATCCACAGCGCGGACACCAGGCTCAACCCCAGCCACAGGACGGCGTGCAGCGCGACGCCCCGCAGGCTGCTGGAGCGCCGCAGGCCCAGCGGATGGCGCTGGCCCAGGCGAAACACCACCGGCGTGGCGAGCAGCCACGGGAGCCACGACGACGCGAGCAGCAGGAACAGGCTGGGCCAGGCGTGGTGCATGCCCTCGGCGCGCATCACGACGACGTTCTGCGTCGCGTCGAACAGGCCGACGCCGCTCCAGATCGCGACGATCAAGGGCCAGCGCGGCGGCGAGAGACGGACTGCTTCGGTCTGCATGCAGGCATCGTATGCGCGCGGACGCTGAAATGGTCGCGCGCGCACGGGCCGTGCAGCCAACGACGCCGTCGCTGCAGCGAACGCGCTGGCGAACGGCCTCGCGCCGACGCACCATGGCCACATGCGTCAACACCTCCTCCTTCCGGCCCTCGCCGTGCTGGCCTGCGCCCCCTGCGCGACCCCCGGCCTGGCCGCCGCCCCGCCGGCCGCCGCCGTCGTCCCGCAGCTCTCGTACGTCGACGGCAAGCTCGCGTTCCCGCAGGACTATCGCCAGTGGATCTACCTCACGTCCGGCTTCGACATGAGCTACAGCGCGGCGCAGGCGCCCGACCACCACATGTTCGACAACGTGTTCGTCGACCCGGCCTCGTGGCGCGCCTTCCAGGCGGACGGCACCTGGCCCGACAAGACGATGCTGGTCGTGGAGGTGCGCGGCGCCCAGGGTCGCGGCTCGATCAACCAGGCGGGCCAGTACCAGGACAGCGGCGTCATGGGCCTGGAAGTGCACGTCAAGGACACCGCCCGCTTCTCGGGCCAGTGGGCATTCTTCGCCTTCGACGACAAGGCCCCGGCCAGGCGCCTGCCCGTCGCCGCGGACTGCTATTCGTGCCACGAGGCGCATGGCGCCGTCGACACCACCTTCGTGCAGTTCTACCCCACGCTGCTGCCGCTGGCCAGCGCCAAGGGAACGCTTTCCGCCGCCTACCGCGCCGAGGAAAAAGCCCGGAAATAGGCCGTCGCCGCGCGGCGCGGCGCACCTCTAAAGCTTGCGCGGCACCCGCTGCGCCGGGTCGTAGAAGAAGGTTTCCTGGGCGATGCGCTCGCCCTCCCAGCGTTGCCAGGCCAGCTCCTCCATGTGCGTGACGCTGCCGTCGCGCCACGTGAAATGGAAGATCCAGCGGATCACGACGTGGTCGCCGTTGACGAGCACCGGCCGCACGCAACGCGACTCGACCGCGTCGGCACGCGCCATGACCTTGCGCTCGTTCTCGACGTGCAACGCGCGCCCGACCCGCGGTGTTCCCTGGTTCTCCTGCATCGTCGAGAGTTCGGTGTAGAACTGCTCGCAGGCCTCGGCGTGCGCGTTGCTCTCGACCAGCGCGATGAAGCGCTCCAGCGTGTCCGGCGTGGGCATCGCATCCTCCTGTTCGCGGGAAACCGTTTCCCGCGATGGTGTCACATCCCGGTGGGCTTCAACAGCGTCGCGACGACCGCGTGCTGGTAGGTCGTGATCTCCCACGGATTGCCGTCCGGGTCGGCGAAGTACAGCGACCACGAGAGCTGGTGATCCTCCGGTTCGACCGGCCGCTTGAGCTTGTCGACCAGGTGCTGGCGCCACGCGATGAACTCCTCGGCACCCACCGACAGCGCGATGACGCTGCGGCACGGCTGCGGCGCCGCCTCGAACAGCGCGATGTGCACGGTGCCGGAGGAGTTGGTCAAGGTCAGCGGGCCGCCGTCGGCCCAGGACTCGAGCTCGGGCACGCGCGTGAAGCCCATCATCTCGGCGTACCACTGCTCCGCCTTGTTGCGGTTGGCGGCGTAGAGGTGGATGTGGTCGATGCGGTCGAAGGCGGGGATCATGGCGGCTCGTCGAGTGGGTGCGTCAGCGCGGCGGCAATCGTGATGCCTGCCCGCGCGCGTGAGACGCGCGCCGCTCGCGCTCAGCGCGCGTACGAGCCCAGGCGCGTCATGTGGGACGCCCGCGACTTGGCGGCGGCGCCCAGCCAGGCACCCTGCATGAACTCGAGCTCGGCCAGCCGCGTCACCAGGCGCTTCGGGCCGGCGTAGGCGGCGAACACCGCGCGATGTCCGGCAAGCGACATCGAGCCGTCGAGGTCGTAGTACGAGCGCACCCAGCCGAGCAGGTGCTCGAGGTGGTCGTCCTGCTCCTGCTTGGAGCGGTACTTGTGCGGCTCCCACGGCCGGTTGCGGCAGTTGGCGATGCACACCTCCTGCCCGGGCTCCAGGAAGATCAGCAGCGGTCCGTGCGGCAGCACCGCCTCGACCAGGTCGCCATAGCAGCCGTCGATGACCCAGTCGTCGGACTCGCGACAGAACTGCGCGAGGTCGGCGAAGACGACGGAATCGGGCCGTTCCACGGCCACGAGATCGGGCTCCCACACCAGCGTGTCGAGATCCAGCAACGGCATGCCCTGCGTGCGGGCGAGCGACTTCGCGAGCGTCGATTTGCCCGATCCCGCATTGCCGAGGATGGCGATTCGCATTCGGTGGAGTGTGGTGGCGACTCCGGCATTGTCCTCGACCATGGCGCGCAAGTCACCCATGCGGATCTCAGGGTTTGCCTGACACCGATCGCGAAGGCTCGCCACCGAGCTTTCGCCCGGCTGTCACCCCCTTGTCACACAGGCCCTCCACGATCCATCGGTTGTCACGACAAGAGGGACTTTCACCCATGAACACGATCGTCGGTTCCACCCCGTTGCCGGGTGGCGAGGCCGCACCCAGCCGGCCCCGTCTCGACCACAAGCCCGGCAAGGGCACCTGGATCCTGTTCGCCGCGCTGTTGCTCATCGGCCTCGGCTACACCGCGTACAGCATCGCCACCGACTACGCCGGCAGCGGCGAGACCTCGACGGCCATCTGGCCGTTCGTGCTGCTGGGCCTGGCGCTGTTGATCGCGCTCGGCTTCGAGTTCGTCAACGGCTTCCACGACACCGCCAACGCGGTGGCCACGGTCATCTACACCAACTCGCTGCCGCCCCAGATCGCGGTGGTCTGGTCCGGCCTGTTCAATTTCCTGGGCGTGCTCGTGTCCAGCGGCGCCGTCGCCTTCGGCATCATCTCGCTGCTGCCGGTGGAGCTGATCCTGCAGGTGGGCTCGAGCGCCGGCTTCGCGATGGTGTTCGCGCTGCTGATCGCCGCCATCGTCTGGAACCTGGGCACGTGGGCGCTGGGCCTGCCGGCCTCGTCGTCGCACACGCTGATCGGCTCGATCATTGGCGTGGGCGTGGCCAACGCGCTGATGCACGGCCGCGACGGCACCAGCGGCGTGGACTGGGCGCAGGCGGTCAAGATCGGCTATTCGCTGCTGCTGTCGCCGCTGGTGGGCTTCGTCTGCGCCGCGCTGCTGCTCCTGCTGATGCGCGCCCTCGTCAAGAACAAGGCGCTGTACGAGGCGCCCAAGGGCTCGGCCCCGCCGCCCTGGTGGATCCGCGGCATGCTGATCCTCACCTGCACGGGCGTGTCGTTCTCGCACGGCTCCAACGACGGGCAGAAGGGCATGGGCCTGATCATGCTGATCCTGGTGGGCACGGTGCCGATCTCGTACGCGCTCAACCGCGCGATGCCGGTCGACCAGACGGCCCAGTTCGCGACCATCGCCCACGTGGCGCAGGCCTCGCTGGAGCGGACCGCGCCCGGCGCGGTGCCGGCCGACGCGCGAGCGACGCTGTCGCACTACGTGCGCACCAAGGTCGTCGAGCCCACCACCCTGCCGGCGCTGGCCGCCATCGCCGGCTCGATCGGTGACCAGGTGCAGCAGCACGACACCCTGGCCAAGGTGCCGGCCGCCGCCGTCGCCAACGTGCGCAACGACATGTACCTGGCCTCGGAGACGATCCGCCTGGTCGACAAGGACGCGCACATCACGCTGGACGCCGAGACCCACACGCACCTGATGGCGTTCAAGAAGCAGATCGACGCCGCGACCAAGTTCATCCCGCTGTGGGTGAAGGTGGCGGTCGCGATCGCGCTGGGCCTGGGCACGATGGTGGGCTGGAAGCGCATCGTCGTGACCGTGGGCGAGAAGATCGGCAAGTCGCACCTGACCTACGCGCAAGGGATGTCGGCCGAACTCGTGGCGATGCTCACGATCGGCGCCGCCGACAACTTCGGCCTGCCCGTCTCGACTACGCACGTGCTGTCCTCGGGCGTGGCCGGCACGATGGCGGCCAACAAGTCGGGCCTGCAATGGTCGACGATCCGCAACCTGGCCATGGCCTGGGTGCTGACGCTGCCCGCCGCCATCCTGCTTTCGGGCAGCCTGTACTGGCTGTTCGCGAAACTGTTCTGAATCCGGAGTTCGAAGACATGAATGCCTTGTTCGACCAGGACGCGATGCGCCGCCGCATCGAGCGCGAGCTCATCGACGGCTACGACGAAGAGATCGAGATGGAGATGGAAGACCGCCTCGTGGCGGACCCGCTGGACGCCAGCGGCGAGGACGCGACGGAGCGCGTGCGCTACTTCCGCGAGCTGTTCCGCCTGCAGGGCGAGCTCGTCAAGCTGCAGGACTGGGTCGCGCACTCGCGCCAGAAGGTCGTGATCCTGTTCGAGGGCCGCGATGCCGCCGGCAAGGGCGGCGTGATCAAGCGCATCACGCAGCGCCTGAACCCCCGCGTGTGCCGCACCGTCGCCCTGCCTGCGCCGAACGATCGCGAGCGCACGCAGTGGTACTTCCAGCGCTACGCCGCGCACCTGCCCGCCGCCGGCGAGATCGTGCTGTTCGACCGCAGCTGGTACAACCGCGCCGGCGTCGAGCGCGTGATGGGCTTCTGCACCGAGGACGAGTACGAGGAGTTCTTCCGCTCGGTGCCGGCATTCGAGAGCATGCTGCAGCGCTCGGGGATCAAGCTGATCAAGTACTGGTTCTCGATCACCGACGACGAGCAGGAACTGCGCTTCCTCGGCCGCATCCACGACCCGCTCAAGCAGTGGAAGCTGAGCCCGATGGACCTCGAGAGCCGCCGCCTGTGGGAGGAGTACACCAAGGCCAAGGAAGTGATGCTGGAGCGCACCCACAGCGCCGAATCGCCGTGGTGGGTGGTGCAGGCCGTCGACAAGAAGCTGGCGCGCCTGAACTGCATCCACCACCTGCTGCAGCAGTTCGAGTACACCGAGGTCGAGCATCCCACCGTCCAACTGCCCGAACGCCTGCGCCACGAGCACTACTCGCGCCAGGCGGTTCCCGACGAGATGATGGTGCCGGACGTCTACGGCACCTGAGCCTGGACGGGCAGGTCCGGCAACGCCCGGCTGCCCTGCGCGGACACCACCGCCGCGCCGTGCAGGACCTGCGTCGCGACGATGCCCACCACGACGACCGCGTCCGCGTCCGCCGCGGCGATGCCGCGCAACTGCTCGAGCGTGTCGCAGGCGAACTGGTTGCAGACGTCGGAGCGCAGCTCGCGCGGCAAGGCGCAGCCGGTCGCGGCATGGAACACGCACGACGAATGCAGGTGCTCCGGGGCCACGTAGCCGAGCCAGTGGTCGACCGCGTCGACCCAGGCCGCGCCGGGGTGCTGCGCGAGCCAGGCGCGCAGCTGGCGGGCCTCGATGAAGGCCTTGCCATGCAGGCCGAAGCGGCAGCAGCGTCCGCGGCACAGCGCGCACAGCTGGCCGTCGATGGCGGACGACGCGTCGTCGGCGGAGGCGCCGGCGTCGCGCGGCGGTGCGTGCGCGGCCTCGCCTTCCAGCGCCATCAGGTGCGCACGGAGCTCGGCGACGTCGATGTCGTTGGCCGGCGCCAGGTCGGCGTCGTGATGGCGCAGCCAGAGCACCGGCGCGCGCGCGAGCGCGGGGGCGTCCCACGCGCGCGCGCCGGCGGCACGCGCGCGGTCGAGGTCGGCGGCGCGCCGGGCGCGGGCCTGGGCGTCGGCGGCATGGCGGCGGCAATCCATCGCGTCGCAGACGTCGCCGCGCACGCGTGCCAGCGCGGACAGCGCCTGTCCGCAGAACCGGCACGTGGCGGTGGCGCGGGCGGTGCTGAACGGGGCGGACGGCGCGTCGCGGGGCATGCGGCATCGTAGTCCCAGCCACAGGTCGAAAGCCATGACGGTCCGTGGGGGCGGCGACCGCGACCCTATGATCCCGGCAGCCTTTGCCCACCCCATCCCCGAGGACGCCCCATGCTGTTCGACCCGATCGAGATCCGTACCCTGTCGCTTGCCAATCGCACGGTGATGTCGCCGATGACGCGCAGCCGCGCCGTCGAGGCCAACACGCCCAACGCGCTGATGGCCGAGTACTACGGCCAGCGCGCGTCCGCCGGGCTGATCGTCACCGAGGGCACGTCGCCGTCGCCCAACGGGCTGGGCTACGCGCGCATCCCCGGGCTGTTCAACGCGCAGCAGGTGGCCGGCTGGAAGCTGGTGACGGACGCGGTCCATGCCAAGGGCGGCAAGATCGTCGTGCAGCTGATGCACACCGGGCGCGTGACGCACGTGCTCAACCTGCCGGCCGGCGCCGAGGTGGTGGCGCCCACCGCGGCCGTCTGTCCCGGCCAGATGTACACCGATGCGCAGGGCATGCAGGACTACAGCGTGCCGCGCGCGATGACCGAGGGCGACATCGACCACGCCGTCGCCGAGTTCGCGCAGTCGGCCCGGCTGGCGATCGAGGCCGGCTTCGACGGCATCGAGCTGCATGCGGCCAACGGCTACCTGATCGAGCAGTTCCTGAACCCCCACGTCAACACGCGCACCGACCGGTACGGCGGTTCGGCCGAAGGCCGCAACCGTTTCGCGCTGGAAGCCGCGCGCGCCACCGCGGCCGCCATCGGCGCCGACAAGGTGGGCATCCGCCTGTCGCCCTACGGCGTGTTCAACGGCACCGGCCCGTTCCCTGAAGTGGACGCGCAGTACCAGGCGCTTGTCGAGGGCCTGTCGGGCCTGGGCCTCCTCTACATCCACGTGCTCGATCACTCGGCGATGGGCGCCCCGGCAGTCCCGGCGGAGATCAAGGCGTCGTTGCGGGAGGCCTTCGACGGACCGTTCATCGCCGCCGGCGGCTTCGACCACGGGCGCGGCGAGCAGGTGCTCTCGTCCGGCCAGGCCGACCTGGTCGCCTACGGCCGCCCGTTCCTCGCCAACCCCGACCTGGTCGCGCGCATGAAGGCCGACGCGCCGATGAACGCGATCGACATGGACACGTTCTACACGCCGGGCGCGAAGGGGTATACGGACTATCCGGCGCTGGGCTGACAGCGGGACGCGCGATCCGCTGCTGACGATCGAGTTCAGGCACCCCCTCGTCCGCGATCGGCGTCATCCCGATGGCTTGCCGCATCCGCGGACAAGGCGGTGCCAGACCCCTCGGGACCGCGACCGTCGACGTCCCTTCGCGTGCCGTCACCCGAGGGGTCTGGCAACTTCTCGGATCGCGCCGGTGGCTTCACCGGAAGGGGCAGCGCCATCGCGATTCGAGAAGGTGCCTGACCTCGATTCCCTGGCCCCATGCGTCCCCGCCTGCCATCGGCAAATGCCGAGGCTCCGGGGGTCAAGGCGGACGCTCTCGACCTGCCCGCGCTCCGCCTCAGTTCGCGAAGAAGTTCAACGGCTGCCCGTCCTGCGGCTTGATGCGCGCGAAGCGCTGCACCAGGCGGGCCTGGATCGGCGCGGGCAGCGGCGTCAGGCCGCTGCTGCGCACCTCGCCATCGCCGTTCTGCAGCGACCAGAAGATGAACTGCACCGCATCGCGCGCCGCGAGGGCGGTCTTCGGATGCGCGTCCAGCAGCAGGTAGGTGGTGATGGTCAGCGGCCAGGTCTGCGTACCGGGCTGGTCGAGCAGCGTGGCCGTCTCGTCGCCCTTGCGGTTCAGGTCGGACTCCTGGACCGCCGACCTGAAGGCCTCCGGCGACGGCGCGATCCACGCGCCCGCGTGGTTGCGCAGGCGCACGCCCGCGAGCTTGTGCAGCGCGACGCGGTCGAACGACACGTAGCCGATCGAGTTGGGCGTCGCGGCCACGCCCTTGGCGACGCCGTCGTTGCCGTCCACCGCGGTCACCTCGCCGGGCCACTTCACGAGCTGGCCGAAGCCGACCTGGCTCTTCCAGTCGGCCGACATCAGCGACAGGTAGCGCGTGTAGGCGTCGCTGGTGCCGGACTTCTCCGCGCGCACGATGCGCACGATCGTCGCGGCGGGCAGATCCACGTCGGGGTTCAGCGCCACGATGCGCTTGTCGTTCCAGCGCGTGATCGCGCCGCGCATGATGTCGGCCAGCACGTCGCCGGTCAGGCGCAGGCGCTCGTTGGCGACGCCGTGCAGGTTGACCACCGGCACGATGCCGCCGACGGCGGTCGGGATCTGCACGAGGCCCATCTTCTCGAGGTCGGCCGTGGACACCGCCGAATCGGAGGCGCCGAAGTCGACCTCGCGGCTGCCGATGCGCTTGACGCCGTCGCCGGATCCCGTGGGCTGGTAGGTGACCTTGGCATCATGCGACTTGCCGTAGCTCTCGGCCCAGGACTTGTAGACGCCGGACGGGAACGTGGCGCCGGCGCCGTGGATCTCGGTGGTGGCCAGGGAGGCCGTCGTGAAGGAGGAAAGGCAAGCGAGCAGGAGCGCGCCGAACACGGTCGGTGTGGAGGTCATCGGGAGGGGATGAAAGCGGAGGGAACGGGGCGCTCGGACTGCCGTCACGGGCGCGGCGCGGCGCGTCGGCGGAGGGCGGCGACACGGCGAAACCCGAA
>FTJN01929912.1_pt1 | contig 36777 bp, 34 predicted proteins | sample 1658361 | NCBI WGS metagenome assembly FTJN01 (sample SAMEA3914819, study PRJEB12502) | metagenome | biome: forest; material: soil | place: Canada | collected 2010-06-26 | depth 0.3 m
GCCAGCACCATGACCGGCTGGGGATCGATCAGCAGCGGCTCCAGCAATTCCTCGCCGAGCGCGCTGGCCGTTCCCGCCAGGCCGCACGAAACCACCAGCCGCTGCTCGTCGGTGGAAATGCCGCCGCAGACGGGGCATTGCACCTGGATCGGGCGGCGCAGCATGGATTCCACCGACTGCATCCAGGCGACGAACAGCCCGCCGACCCGGTTGGAGGCCCGGAACGCCAGGGCCTGGGCGACCAGGCGGTTGGGTGACTCGTCGGCCGACCTGAGCGCGGCCCATTGGCGCATGGCGCTCAGCAACAGCTTTTCCCCCACGGTCGGCCCGGACGACCAGCACAGGGCGGCGGAGGGGGAGGGGGTCATGGCGGCCTCGATGGGGATAAAGGGGATCGTTGTTGCGATCCATTCTCAACATCTAGGCCCGGCCATTGTTGCGAGTCAATCGCAACAATGGCCGACCGAGGCTCTGGGACTCCTCCGCGCCACCGCTGGACCCGCGCGCGCCAGCGGCATAGGTTGGAATCGCGCGACGCACCCGAATCCGCGATTTCGTCCCTGGAGCTGCCGTTCTGTCCGCCCAACCTCGATCGATCACGCCGATGACCCGGCTGTACGGCGAGAAGCGGGCCAATCTGGTGCGCGTCTTCGCCGCCCGGCTGCGATCGGTCAGCGAGGCCGAAGACCTGATCCAGGACCTGTTTCTCAAGGTCCAGGCGATCGGCGATCTGGAAGTCGAGGGCGACGGATCGGCGCTGCTGTTCCGGATGGCCAACAACCTGATGCTCGACCGACTGCGCAGCCAGAGCCGGGCCAGCGCCCGCGACGAAGGTTGGCGCAGCCTGCAGGGCGTGGCCCTGGGCGACCAGCAGGTGGCCGACATCCCTTCCGCCGAAGAGGTCGTGGCCGGACGTCAGCGCCTGAACGTGATGATGGCGACGCTGGAGACCCTGCCGCCGCAGGTGGCGCGGGCCTTCAGGCTGCACAAGCTGGAAGGCTTGAGCCACGCGGAGACCGCCGAGACCATGGGCGTCAGCCGCAGCTCGATCGAGAAGCATATAAGCGCCGCCCTGAAGGCGTTGATGGCGAAGCTGCCATGAAGGAAATTCTTTACTCTGAAGTGCATTTTGGAGGTCCCGAGCCGTTGGCGACGTCTTACCCTTGCGAGGACGCGACTTGGCGTCAGGACGGAGCGAAATGACGCAGTCCCAGATGGACATCGAAGCCGCCATCGATTGGCTGGTTCGCCTGCAGGGCGAAGCCGTCACCGAGAGCGACTGGCGAGCGTTCGACGCTTGGCTGACGGCTTCGCCCGCCCATGCGGAGGCCTATGACGCGGCGCTGGCCTTCGATCAGCGCCTGGACCTCGACGCCCGGCTGATCGAACGTCAGACGGAGGCGACTCCCGTCGTCGCCAAGGTCGTCCAACTTCGTCCTGTCCGGCGCGCCTTGTTCTGGTCGGCCGGGGCGGCCCTGGCGGCGGCTTTCGTCGCCGGCGCGATCCTGGCGCCGAGCAGCGGCCTGCTGGGCGGACACGAAACGATCTATTCAACGGGCGTGGGCGAACGCCGGACGATCGCCCTGGAAGACGGCACCCGGATCGAAATGAACGCCAGCTCGCGTCTGGTCGTCGGGTTCGACCGCCACGCGCGCCACGTCCAACTGGGCGATGCCCAGGCATTCTTCGACGTGGCCAAGGATCCCGCTCGCCCGTTCCTGATCGAAGCGGGCGACACTCAGGTGCGGGTGGTCGGGACGGCGTTCGATGTTCGGCGTCGCGACGGCCAGGTGGCGGTGAACGTCCAGCGCGGGCTGGTCGAGGTGCGTCCCCATCAGCAGGACGGCGCCACGCCGTTCCGGTTGCGGCCGGGGCAGGGGCTTTCCCACACCGAGGGCCAGGCCGACGACGCTCGCGTCGCGGCCGTCGCGCTCGAAGAGGTCGCCGGATGGCGTCAGGGCCGATTGATCTATCGTGACCAGCCGCTGACCCAGATCGTCGGCGACATGAACCGACTTTTCCCCCGTCCGGTGAAGCTGGGCGACGCCAAGGCCGGTACCATGCGACTTTCCGGCGTGTTGATCGTCGACGAACAGGGTGCGATGGTCGACAGACTGTCACACCTGCTTCCCGTACGAACGACGACGACCGACGACGCTATCGTGATCCAGGCGCGCTAGGGCCTTGCTGACGGGCCTGGAATCGTTCGAAGCGCGAAGCTTGAGCTCTATTGGGGTAGAGCTGGAGCGCGATGACTTCGGACGCGGATTTTCCGTTTTGCCTTCGACCTAGCGTTCCGGCCCGGCCCGGAGCGATCGCCTCCGCGCGTTCGTCGCGTCTCTCGATTTCCTTCTTCGCCCTGACGCTGGCTTCGGGCCTGGCCCTGGCCGGGAAGGGGACCGCCGCTCCCGCGCGTTTCGATTTCAAGATCCCCGCCAAGTCCCGGTCGGAGGCGCTGATCGATCTCGGCGTCCAGGCCCGCGTCACCCTCGGCGGCGCGTCGGCCTGTCCGGGCCGCGGTCCCGCGGTGGTTGGGAAACTGACCCTGCGCCAGGCCCTCGACGCGGTGACCGTGGGAGCGCCGTGCCGGTTCGAGATCCTCGACAACGCCACGGTCGTCATCCGCCCCGTGCCGCCCGCGTCGCGTTTCGTCTCGCCGCCGCCGTCCACGGCGCTCGCCGAGCCAGCCCTGGCGATCGAAAGCGTCGTCATCACCGCCACCAAACGGCCGATGCGGCTGGGCGCGGCGGCCGGCGGCGTCAGCGTGATCGGCGCCCGGCGACTGGACGATACGGGCGCGATCGACACCACCAGCATCTCGCAACAGACCGCGGGTTTCATCACCACCAACCTGGGCGCCGCGCGTAACAAGATCATGCTGCGCGGCCTGTCGGACGGCACCTTCACCGGCCGCACCCAGCAGACCGTCGGGACCTATCTCGACAACATTCAGCTGACCTACAACGCCCCCGATCCCGACCTTCGCTTGATCGACGTTGATCGGGTCGAGATCCTGCGCGGGCCGCAGGGCGCGCTTTACGGCGGCGGATCGCTGAGCGGGGTCTACCGGATCGTCTCGCGCAAGCCAGTGATGAACGAGAACTCGGCCTCCATGCTGGTCGGCGCGGCGGCGACCGAATCCGGCTCGCCCAGCGGCCGCGTGGAAGGCGTTCTGAACCTGCCCCTGGTCACGGACCGCGCCGCGTTGCGGCTGGCGGCCTATGACGACGTGGAGGGCGGTTATGTCGACGACGTGAACCTGCGCCTGTCCAACGTCGACCGCACCACGCGAACGGGTGGCCGTGCCGCCCTGTCTGTCGTGTTGAATGAGAACTGGTCGATCGGCGTCTCCGGCGCCCGCCAGGACCTGCACGCCACCGACAGCCAGTACACGACGCCGACCCTGGGCGGGCAAAGGCGCGCCAACCAGGTCCGCGAAACCCACGACAACGTGCTGCAGCAGGCCGCCGTGACCATCACGGGAACGGGAGACTGGGGCCGGTTCGAGTCATCGACCGGCTATGTCCGTCATCGGTTCGCCAGCCGGTTCGACGCCACCGCGGCGCTGAACGCCGCCGACGCCACCGCGGTTGACGTCGGCCTGTTCGACGAGGCCAGCAAGGTTCGGCTGCTGGTGGAAGACGCGGTGCTGACGTCGCCCGACACCGACCGCGTGCGCTGGCTGGTGGGACTCTACGGCCTGGCCAGTCTCGAGGACGGCGACGGCGAGCTGCGGGCCCGCACCGCATACGATCCGTCGCGCTTGATCTATCTGGAAGCCCGGCGCGATCGACGGCGCGAAACGGCCCTGTACGGTGAGGTCTCCTACGACCTGGGCCATGGCTGGGTCGCCAGCCTGGGCGGGCGCGGCTTTCGCAGCGCCGTACACACCACGTCCGCCGTCCAGGCTCCCGCGCCCGGCCAGTCGCGCATGCTGGATCGGAAGGCGCGCTTTACCGGCGTTTCGCCGAAGTTCTCCTTGCAGCGAACATGGGGGGCAGGGGGCCTGCTCTATTTCCTGGCTTCGGAAGGATACAGGTCCGGCGGCTTCAACTCGGGCGGCCTGGTCGCGCCGTCGACCCTGCGCGCGTCATTCAAGCCCGATCGCCTCCGCAACTACGAGGTTGGCGCCAGCATCCGCCCGTTCGAAGGCCGGATGATCCTGCGCACCGCGCTGTTCCACGACGTGTGGACCGACATCCAGACCGACCAGTATTTGAGCTCCGGGCTATCCTACACCGCCAATGTCGGCGACGGGCGCAATACGGGACTGGAGCTGGAAGGAACGGTCCTGGCCTCGTCCAGCGTGACCCTGGAGGCCAATGCTCTGTTCAACCGCCCACGCCTGACCAAGCTGGACCTGAACTTCGCGTCGGCCGCCCAGAGCGAGCTTCCGGGCGTTCCGGACGTCTCGGCCGGGGCCATGGCGCGCTACCAGAGGGATCTGGCGCGGGGCAGGCGGCTGGTGCTGACGGCGGAGCTCGAATATGTCGGCCAATCGCGCCTGACCTTCGATCGCCGGCTTTCGCCCTCGATGGGCGGTTATGTCACCGGACGGATGTCGGCCGAGGTGTCGACGTCGCGCTGGAACCTGGCCTTCGCGGTCACCAATCCCGCCAACGCCTCCAGCGACACCTTCGCCTACGGCAATCCGTTCAGCTTCGGTCAGGTCCGCCAGGTCACGCCCCTGCGGCCGCGCACCTGGAGCCTAGATGTCTCGCACGCTTTCTGACGAGGCCTTTCCAGAACGATTTCGCGGACTAAGGCGGAAAAACTCCTGAGGTTCCCGAACCGCGGCGACGTCTATTTTCTGACGGAGCCGCTCGCACAAGGCGGTTCCCAAGTCGGGGAACTGTTTCATGCCTGTGCTGTCGGGGCTGGTTTGCGCCCATAACGAAGATTCGCGGATCGCCGAATGCCTGGCGCGCTTGGCGTTCTGCGATGAGATCGTCGTCGTCGCCGACCGCTGTACGGACCGCACCGAAGCGATCGCGCGCAAGATGGGCGCGCGGGTGATTTCGGGCATTTTCCCCGTCGAGGGTCTGCGCAAGGAAGCCGGCGTCGCGGCCTGCCGCGGGGAATGGATCATCGAGCTGGACGCCGACGAGGCGATCCCGCCGGCCCTGGCCCGGGAAATCCGTGAAACCGTGACCGGCGCGACCGCCGACTGGTTTCAGGTGCCTGTGGATAACTTTGTGGGTGAACAGTTGGTGCGCCATGGCTGGGGCGGTTCGTTCGGCGCCTCGTCGGTGGCCCGGCTGTTCCGCAAGGGCGTCAAGAGCTGGAAGAGCGAACGCGTCCATCCGGGCACGACCTTCACCGGCGTCTATGGCGGTCGGCTGAATAACGCGATCCTGCACAAGGTCGACGACGACATCGCCGACATGGTCCAGCGCCTGAACCGCTACACCGCCCTGCGCGGCCAGGACCTGGTCGACAGCGGCAAGATCAAGAGCCTGTGGGACGACCTGTTCCGCGGTGTGCGGCGCTTCTACAAGTGCTACGTCTCGCGCAAGGGCTACAAGGAAGGCGACATGGGCTTCCTGATCGCGATCATGGCCGGGCTCTATCCGCTGCTCTCCAACCTCAAGGCGCGGGAAATCCGCGCCCTGAACGGCCAGCACGTCCAGACGGTGCGGGCCAGTCGCGCCGCCGTGATAGGCTTGGACGCCGAGGACGCCAGATTGGGTCACTCGGCCTAGAGCCCGATCTGATTGAGGCCACCGCGTGTTGCTCCATCGTCTTCTGATCGCCGTCATCGTCGGCCCGGAGCTCCGGCTCTGGACGTCCGCCGGCCACGCGCCCGTGCTCTGGTGGCGCGACGACGACGCGCGCGCCCCGTCGCCGGCCCTGGATCGCCTGTTGGCGCTGTCGCGCCGGTTCGACGCGCCGATCACGATCGCGGCGGTGCCGGACGGCGACGTCGAGGCCTTGGCCAAGGCGTGTCGCGCCGCGGGCGACGTCGAGCTGGCCATCCATGGCTTTCGGCACGAGAGCAGGGCCCCGGCGGGACAGCCGTCCGGCGAGGTCAATGACGAGGACCGCCTGGCCGACGTCCTGTCGGAACTGGGCACGGCGATCGAGGTTTTCCGCCGCGCCGGCGTCGCGCCCAGCCTGTTCGTGCCGCCCTGGAACAACGCCCATCCGACCCTGGTCAAGGCGCTCGGCCTGCAGGGGCTGAGCCTGTCCTGCTACGGCGACATGCGCCGCGAAGGTCCGCCGGCGCGCCTGGACGCCCATCTGGATGTCATGCGCTGGAAGCCGCGTCCGCGCTTCAGAGGCGCCATGCGTTTTCTGCTGCGGGCTCGACGGCTGCTGGCCGACCGCCGCCGGCACGGTCTGTGGAATGAGCCGCTGGGCCTGCTGACGCACCATCTGGACCATGACGCGCCCACCTGGCGTTTCCTTGAGGCCTTTCTCAGCGCTTTGAAGATCGTCAGCCGCGGTGAAATCGCCGGGCCATTCGCGACGGCCACGACCCGGACCGATCCACGACGAAAAGTCGGCTGACTCTGAGGCGCCCTAGTTAATTGCATGCCGAAGCGCCGGCCTGTCGGAGTCTCAAAAGTCCCAGTTCATTGCAAAACGCGGAAATACTTGCACGTTCTGTCCGATATCAGCGCACAACGTTCAGGACCGCATATGACTCTTCCCGGACCATGGGAAGGTCTGCTCCCCGGGAGGGCGCAAGCGCCATCCCGCGCGGATTTTCGCGATCTCCCCTGTCGAAGCTGCTGGCTCTCCGAGGTTCCAGGTATTGCTGAAAAGATGGCGCGCTCTAGTGTTCTATCGAGCCGACGGCGAGTGCTCGGCGGGATGTTTCCAAGCATCGTAACGTGGGGCGCGCATCATGATCGGTCCGCATATCCAGCTCATTCTGATGGTCACGGGCGTGATCACCGCGGGCGCCTTCGGCATTTTCCTCGCACCGGCGACGCTGCTGCGGTGGGTGTTCGGCGAGGTCAGGCCCAGCGCCGTGGGGCTGATGGTGACGCGCCACTGGGGGCTGCTGGTCGCCGGCGTGGGGGTGCTGCTCGTCCATGCGGCGCTCCATCCCGCGGTTCGGCCTCCGATCCTGGCGTTCGCCGTGATCGAGAAGCTGGTGATCGGCGCCCTGATTCTCGGCACGTCCCTGCGTCGACACCGGCTTGCGGCCTTCATCGCCGTCGCCGATCTCTTGATGGCGCTGCTCTACGTCCTGTACTGGGCGGGCGTTTAAAACGGCGATGGGCCGAGCGCGACGGCCAACACGATAGGCGCGGCGCTAGACCATCCGCTTCCCGTCGGACCGGCGATTTGACGGCAATGACCTAAGGTCGATCTCAGCCTCGATGACCGCCAGGTCTCGGGCAGCGCGGATCGCGACTGGCTGGACCCGAGCGCGGCAAATCAGACGGCGGGGTGGGGTCTCCACCTGATGGACGGTCCATTTCGGCAATGTTGTGCTGCCTCCGCGCAACAAGGCGGACGGGCATGGTCCATGAAACGCGGGCTCGGTCGATGAGATCTACCTGGCTCCCCGGGTGGTCCAGCCTGCGCGAGCTGGACGCCAAGGCCATTCCTCGCGAACTCGCGGCCGGTTTGAGTATCGCGGCCGTCGCCGTTCCGGTCAGCTTGGCGCTCGCCGCGTTGATCGGACTCCCACCAGTGTTCGGCCTTTACACAAGCATCTTTTCGACGCTGGCCTATGCGCTGTTTGGCCCCTCGCGCTATCTGATTGTCGGACCCGACACCGCGACCTGTCTGCTGGTCGCATCCGCCCTGACGGCGCTCGGCCTGCACGATCAGGACCAGCGGATCGTCGCGGCCTCGGCCCTGGCCCTGATCGCGGGCGTGGGGTTTGGGCTGGCCAGTCTCGCCCGCCTGGGCTTCATCGCCAACCTCCTCTCGCGTCCTATCCTCGTGGGCTATATGGGCGGCGTTGCTCTTACCCTGCTGGTTTCCCAGATCTCCAGCTTCACGGGGGTTCGCATCACGACGTCAGGCCTGATCCGGCCCTTTGTCGAGCTCTCCCAACGCGCCGGAGAAATCCACGGGCTCACCGTCGCGCTCGCCGTCGGTTTCTCCCTGGCTCTGCTGGGGTTGAAGTTTTTCGCGCCCCGTTTGCCAGGTCCGGTGATTGTCGTTGTCGGCGCGATCCTGCTGTCTTGGGGTTTCGACCTCCCATCGCGGGGCGTCGCGGTCATAGGCCCAGTTCCCAGCGGCCTGCCGGTCCCCTCCATTCCGGACGTGAGCAGCCACCTGGCGGACCTGGGCCTCTCGGCCGTCGGCCTCCTGCTTGTCAGCTTCGTCAGCGGCGTGATGACGGCCCGCAGCTTCGGCCAGAAGCTGGGGGTCAAGAGCGACGCCAACCTCGAACTCCGCGGCTTCGCGGCGGCGAACATCGCCTCGAGCCTGTTCCACGGCTTCCCGGTGACGGGGGCCGACTCCCGCACGGCGGTGAACCTGTCCTCCGGCGGACGCACGGCGCTGGCGCCGATCGCCGCCAGCCTTATCCTGATCGTGGTCGTCGCCGCGCTCACAGCGCCGCTTAGGCTACTGCCGCAGGCGGCGCTGGCCGCCGTGCTCGCCACCTCGGCGCTGGGCCTGGTGGACGTCAAGGCGTTCGGAGGGCTCGCGCGGATCGGGCGGCAGGAGCTGGTCTTCGCCCTCGTGGCGTTGGCGGGCGTGGTCTGGGTCGGCGTACTGCAAGGTGTCTTCCTGGCCATCGCCGTGACCTTTATCCATCTCCTCCTACTGCTGGCCCGACCGCGAAACTCGCGGATGGGGTGGATTGCCGATCGATCCGAAATGGTCTCGCTCGACCACCACCCCACGGCCGAGCCGCCCGCGGACGGGACCGTTTTCGCGTTCGGAGCGTCACTCTTGTTCGTCAATGCGGACTACTTTCACGAGCGCGCGATCGAGGCCCTGGACAGCTCGCCCGGCGCGACTTGGTTCATCCTCGACGCCTCGTCGGTGCCCTATGCGGACTCCACCGCCGTCGCGACGATTCTGGACTTCGCCGAGACCCTGCGGAGCCGGGGGCTGCACTTCGCCATCGCCGGTGGGCATGGGCTGTTTCGGGAAGTGCTCGACCGAGCGGACGTGGCGAAGGCGCTCAGCGCCCAGACCCTTCATCCAACCACGCCCCTTGCCGTTCAGGCGATGCGCGCGCTTTCCAACCCGCCGGGCGGCGGGCTCTAAAACGGATGGCGCTCAGACCGATGTCCGGAGTGACGCCGCTAGACCACTCTTTCCACGATCAACAGGAACAGGGCGACGCCGGCGAGCGTCATCACCAAGGAGATCAGGAGGGTCGGGCGACCCAGGCGAAAATGCTCGGTCCGCTGGAGATCCTTCAGTGTCGTCCAATAGCTGAGGACGCCAAGGATCATCGCGACGGTTCCCATGCCCACCAGAAACAGGCCGACCCGCTGCGGGCTTTCCGGCCGGGCGAGGGCGCCCTGCTTGGCGGCGGTCTCGAGGAACTTGTAGATCGTGAAACCAAAGCTGAGCATGGACAGCGAGGTGCGGATCCAGGCCATCAGGGTTCGGTCCGCCGCCATGATGGTCCGCATGACGCCAAGGTCGCTGGGCAGGGCCGGATTAGCGTTGCGATGGTCGGTCATGGGGCGTCTTTCGTCGGAAGGCCGGGTGGGAACAGCCGCGCCTCTACGCAACGCGCCCCTATCAATCCGCCTCGAACGTCACCCCGCAATCGGGGAATGCCCCCGCCGCGACCGCCAAATCGTCCCAGACGCGGGGCGGAGGCGCTGGAGAGAGTTGTCCGAAGGCTTTCGCCGAGATCATCCATGAACTCCTCCATTTGGCTGGGCCAATACAAGCGATGGAGTGCGGGTTTGGCCCGATGGGGACGGGCGGGCTCTTCTGCCTAAATCCTTGTCGCGCTGTCCTCGCGTCGATGGGTGTGAAGCCGGACGCGCTCGCGAATGCGCCCGCTCACCGCGTTGGGGCGACCAGGCCAGGAGGCGATAGATGACTCTCGTGGAACTCATTCCGCTGGCGATCAAAATCAGCATCGTCACCCTGGTGTTCGCCCTGGGCCTGAAGACCGACGCGAACGACCTGACCTTTCTGGTCAAGCGGCCCTGGCTGCTGGTTCGCTCGCTGCTGTCGATCAACCTGATCATGCCGGTCGTCGCGACGGCCATCGTGCTCGCGTCTGGACTGGGGCCTCCGGTCGGATTGATGGTCGTGGCCCTGGCCCTGGCGCCGCTGCCGCCGGTCCTGCCCAGCAAGAACGACAAGGCCGGCGGTGACGCCGCCTACGCCATCAGCCTGACGGTGACGGCCGCGTTGTTCGCCCTCGTCTCGATCCCGCTGTCGGTGGAGATAGCCGGCCGGCTCATGGGTCTCCCGCTTCACATCAAGCTCTTGCCGCTGGTCAAGCTGCTGTCGGTCACGGTGTTTCTGCCGCTGAGCGCGGGCATCGTCGCCCGCCGCTTCTTGCCCGCCATCGCCGAGAAGCTCAGCGGGCCGCTCTCGAAAGTCGCGACCGTGCTGCTGGTGCTATCGGCCGCGGCCATCCTGTTCGGCGCCTGGAAGGGCATGGTCGCCGAGATCGGCGACGGCGTACTGGCGGCCTTGGTCGTGTTCATCGTGGCGGGTCTAGTGATCGGCCATCTGCTAGGCGGTCCGGCGCCCGACGATCGGACGGTGCTGGCGATGTCGACCGCCTCGCGCCACCCGGGCATCGCCCTGGCCATCATTCAGATGACCTTCCCCGACGCCAAGGGGCTGCTGCCGCTGTTGTTGCTCTATCTGGTCGCCAACGCGATCATCGGCGCGCCCTACATGATCTGGCGCAAGAAGAGCGGCGGCAAAAGCCGGCCGGTGGAGGATCCGGCGTCTAAGGCGCCGTCGGCGCCGGGTTGATCGGGACGGTGTAGCGGTCGAACACCTCCGGCGGCTGCGCCTTGAGGCTGTCGCGCAGCATTTCCATCGGCCGTTGGGACTCCTGCACCCCGCCCAGTCTTGGCCTGTCGATGTCCAGGATCAGGATAAAGGACGTCCCGAGCAACGCCAGGGTGAAGCCGGCCGCCAGGCGCCGACGCTCGCCGACCAGGACGTAGCCGAGCACCGCCGAGCTCACGACGAGATAGATCACGAGCACGGCGAACACCGCGCTGGGCACCCGGGCATTTCGCGCCACCTTCCGTGCCGCGTCCAGGTCGATGACGTTGTTGATCGAGTCCACGAAGGTGCTGGAGAAATCCATGCCCTTGATGGTCACGAAGGCCGCCGCTGTAGCGGCCCACAGGTCGGTCAGCATGGCGTCGTTTCGCTTCAGCAGGGCAGGGACTCTGTCGGGCGAAGCGGTGGCCAGGTCGATGCGATTGTCCGTGTAGGCGACCAGGATGTCGCCGACCCGCTTGCGATGCGGCTGTTCCAGCAATTGGGCACGCAGATAGGCGGTGCCGATGGCGTTGGCCTCCTCGAGCACCAGCACCCTTCGGGCCTCGAAGCGGTCGATCGCCAGGGAGAGGGTGAACCCCGTCAGCAGGGCCAGAAGCCCCAGCACGGCGGAGACCAGATAGCCCTCGGCCCCGTCCGCTTCTTGCGGACCCCGCCGACGATCGTGCCACGCGCGCGTCACGGAGCCCACGATCGCGGCGATCGTCATGCCAACGGTGACAATGCCGGCGACGGCATAGATCGGGAGCGTCGATAGCCAGTTGAACATGAACATGGCGAGTCCTTCCCCATCCGGTGTGGAAAGCCGGCAGGATGAGCTTGGCGCCCCGAAGGAGGATATCGGGGGATCCTACTAGGCGGAGCCTCCAAAACCCTTGCCGGGAACGCCAAACGCCTCGGGGCGGGGGATCTGGCGTGGCGCGACGCGCCAAGGATCGGGCGAAGACCGCGCCCCGCGCCAGCGCCCAAAAGCGCGTTCCGCCTGGCGCCTCGAGCTTGGCGGCGCATCCCGCAAGTCAGCGCCATTCCCTAGGTGGAGGCGCCCGGCCCGCCAAGGGTTCCAACGGATATGTCCGCCCCGATCGAGAGCGCATGTTTCTCGGGCAGCGGCCCAGGTCGCCATCTTGTCGGCGCGTCTCGCGGACGTTCGCGAAGACGACGAGTGCGAGTTCCAGTCTCCGCAACGAGTTCAAAAAAGACCCGAAAGGAAGCCAAGATGAGCGCCTCTGACGAGATCCAACGCAGCGTGCTGCCGATCCCCAGCCAAGGCCGCAGCGGCCTGATCACCTATGACGCCAAGGACCCGGACACCAAGTACCCGCCCATTCCGCAACTTCGGCCGCCCAAGGGCGCGCCCAACATCCTTGTGATCCTGATCGATGACGTCGGCTTCGGCGCGACGTCGGCCTTTGGCGGCCCGTGCCAGACCCCGGCCGCCGAGCGGCTGGCGGCCAGCGGCCTCAAGTACAACCGCTTCCACACCACGGCCCTGTGTTCGCCGACGCGGCAGGCGCTGCTGACCGGCCGCAACCACCACGCCGTCGGCATGGGCTGCATCACCGAGGCCGCCACCGGTTCTCCGGGCTATAGCTCGGTCCTGCCCAACACCATTTCGCCGATCGCGCGGACGCTGAAGCTGAACGGCTACGCCACGGCCCAGTTCGGCAAGTGCCACGAGGTGCCGGTGTGGGAGACCAGCCCGGCCGGTCCGTTCGACGCCTGGCCCACGGGCGGCGGCGGCTTCGAGTACTTCTACGGCTTCATCGGCGGCGAGGCCCACCAGTGGTACCCCTCGCTCTATGAGGGAACGACGCCCATCGAGGTCGAGAAGACCCCTGAAGAGGGCTACCACTTCATGGAGGACATGACCGACAAGGCCATCGGCTGGATCGGCCAGCAGAAGGCCCTGATCCCCGACAAGCCGTTCTTCATCTACTTCGCCCCCGGCGCCACCCACGCCCCGCACCACGTGCCCAAGGAGTGGGCCGACAAGTATAAGGGCAGGTTCGACGCCGGCTGGGACGAGATCCGCAAGGAGACCTTCGCCAAGCAGAAGGAATTGGGCGTCATCCCGGCCGACTGCGAGCTGACCCCGCGTCACACCCAGATCCCGGCCTGGGACGACATGCCGGAGGCTCTCAAGCCGGTGCTGCGCCGCCAGATGGAGGTCTATGCCGGCTTCATGGAATATGCCGACCATCACGTGGGCCGGCTGCTGGACAGCCTGGAAAGGCTGACCCTGCTCGAGGACACGCTGGTCTACTATGTCATCGGCGACAACGGGGCCTCGGCCGAGGGCACGCTGAATGGCACCTTCAACGAGATGATCAATTTCAACGGCGGAGCAGCCCTGGAGACGCCTGAGTTCCTGATGGAACGGATCGACAAGCTGGGCGGGCCCGAGTCCTACAACCACTATGCCGTCGGTTGGGCGCACGCGATGAACACGCCCTACCAGTGGACCAAGCAGGTCGCCTCGCACTGGGGCGGCACGCGCAACGGCACGGTCGTTCACTGGCCCAAGGGCATCCAGGCCAAGGGCGAGATTCGCACTCAGTTCCACCACGTCATCGACATCGCGGCGACCCTGCTCGACGCCGCCGGCTTGCCCCAGCCCACCTTCGTCAACGGCGTGCAGCAGACGCCGATTCACGGGGTCAGCATGCGGTACTCGTTCGACGACGCCGCCGCGGCCGAGCGCCGCGAGACCCAGTATTTCGAGATGTTCGGCAACCGCGGGATCTACCACAAGGGCTGGACGGCCGTGACCCGGCACAAGACGCCCTGGCTGCTGGTCGGAGACAAGGTGCCGGCCTTCGACGACGATGTCTGGGAGCTGTACGACACCAACAAGGACTGGAGCCAGGCCAACGACCTGTCCAAGCAAAACCCCGAGAAGCTGCACGAACTCCAGCGTCTGTGGCTGATCGAGGCCACGCGCTACGACGTTCTGCCGCTCGACGACCGCGCCGCCGAACGGTTCAACGCCGACCTGGCCGGTCGCCCGGTGCTGATCAAGGGCACGCGCCAGCTCCTGTTCGGCGGCATGGGCCGGCTGTCCGAAAACTCGGTGCTCATCATCAAGAACAAGTCGCACGCGGTCACCGCCGAGCTGACGGTATCGGCCGACACGCCCGCCCAGGGGGTGATCATCGCCCAGGGCGGCAATATCGGCGGCTGGGTGCTGTACGCCCACGAAGGCAAGCTGAAGTATTGCTACAACCTGCTGGGCATCAAGCACTTCTATGTCGAGGCCGACGCCCCGCTGTCGGCCGGCGACCATCAGGTTCGCATGGAGTTCGCCTATGACGGCGGCGGGCTTGGCAAGGGCGGGACCGCCACCCTCTACGTGGACGGCAAGTCCGTCGGCTCGGGCAGGGTGGACGCCACCGCCCCGATGGTGTTCTCGGCCGACGACGGCTGCGACGTCGGACGCGACACCGGCGCCCCGGTCGCCGAGGACTACGGTCCGCACGGCAACGCCTTCACCGGCAAGATCAAGGGCGTCGAGATTTCGATCGCTGATGCGCCCGAGAACTCGGACCACCTGGTCTCGCCCGAAGAGGCCGTGCGCGTGGCGATGGCGCGGCAGTAGGCGCGCACTCGTATCGATTATCGTCGCGCCAAGAGGTCATGTTGCGCGCGACGACCTGACCACCTTCCGTGTCTGTCCGAATGGGCGCCGGAGGTGGTCATTTCTTTGGTTCACGACACACGGGCGCTGGCTACACGGCGGGTCAAGGAGATTTAGCCGGACCCTCCGGGACGGCGACAGCCAACTCGCGGCCTAGACGCCGCCCAGAACGGGCGTGACAACCAGAAGATCATCGATGCCGATCATGTCGCGCAACCGCGACCTAAGTTGCCCCAGTGACAGCTCTGTCTGGACGGTCCATGCGTAACTTTTCATAATTCCAGGAATAGTTTCCGCACTCACTCGTGCAGAGATCGCTATAGGCTCAAGGGTCTCTACCAATCCGCCAAGCCTTTCCAGATGAGAACCATTTTCTCGCCTCTCTTCAAGAAGAGAGATTCTTACAAAAAATTGTTTCGGCGTTCCTGATCGGCGCATGTGATGCGTCCATTGCCTGTCATTACTCACGCCTATGCCTTGAAAGCGCGACCATTCAAACAAAATTCAGCTGAAATTTTACAACCACGGCAGGGTGCGGCACCATTCTTCAACCCTCAGGTCATCCATCAGGATCTCCTAAGGTATATTCGCTTCACCAACGCGGGGTGTCCCCGATATAGGCTTAAACCGTTCGACCTATACTCCAGCTCCCTATCCCCATCATCACGGCCGCCTTCGCGAACACTGGAAGCAGGCAGCGCGGATGTCGAAACGAGGAGCGAGAGCATGCTGAGAATTGTTTCGGCCCGAAAGGCCGCCGCGGGCTTGTTGGGCGCCGTCCTGCTTTTGGGGGCGGGGCTCGCGGACGCTCAAACGTCAACGCTCAAGGGCCTGATCATTTCGCGCGACGGCCAGACGGTGGTCGTCCGGGCGAACGGGGCCGACACCCCCGTGACCCTGACCGACACGACCAAGATCCGCGGAACGTCGGGCGCCTTGGGCGTTCGCGGCGAGGACCATCCGCCCGCCGACCTGATCCGTGGCCTGGCGGTCGAGGTGAAGACCGAGAACGGCGCGGCCACCGAGGTCACCTTCAAGAACAGCGACCTGAAGACCGCGCAGCAGATCGCCGCCGGCATCGCCGGCACCGAATCCCGTGTGTCGGAAAACGCGGGCCGCATCGAGGAGAACTCCGACCGCATCGACAATGTGGGTGAATTGGTCGCCGCGGGGCGAACCAAGGTGTTCTTCGCGTCCGGCAGTTCGGCCCTCACGGCCAAGGGCAAGGAGGATCTGAAAGCGATCGCCGAGCAGGCCAAAGCGATCAAGGGCTACCGGCTGGCCGTGGTCGGCCGGGCCGACACGACGGGCAATGCGGCGGCCAATCAAAAGCTGAGCGAAGCGCGCGCCGCCGCCGTGTCCGATTACCTGCTGAAGTCCTGTGGCGTCCTGCCTGGCCGCATTCTGCCCACGGCCGCCTTGGGGTCGTCGGAGATCGCGCAAGATCCCGATCCGCCCAAGACGCCCGAGGAAGCCCGCCGGGTGACGGTGACGATCGCGGTCAGCAAGTCGGCCTCCGGGGCGCCGAAATGAACCGGGCCGCGATCGGCCTCGATTTGGCTGGCGTGACAGGTCCGTTCCTGGCGCGCGACGGCCAGGCGTGACAGCGAGATGGCGTCCGGGTTCTAAACGAACTCGGGCGCGTCCTCCGAAACCTCTTCGGGAATGTCGCAAAGGAACGATGCGATCAGCCCGCCGTCCGGGCGGTAGACCTTTCGGAACCGGCCGGCGTCCCAGCCGCACTGGTTGCACGCGCAGACTCCGCCCTGCCAGCAACTCGGGGTCAGCTCCTTTAGCCGCACGCTCTTGCCGTCCTGGACAGCGCGAACGCCGGTGACGATATAGAGCGCCCCCAGATCCGGCATGATCTGGCTCTCGGGGCGGCTGGGCGTGTCGTCGACGCACTCGACGATGTCCCCGGCGGTGATCTCGGTCAAAGCAACAGACCTTCTTTGCCTCCTGGGACAGGGCGCGCCCGGCGACAGGAGGTTGGAATGCGCTCCAGGTCCCGACAGTTCCCCCGCCGCCGAAGCTTAAGCGCCAACCTGCACGCCTCTCGAGACAGGGCGCAAGCCGCCAAAACGCCGCACGGCTCGGCCGGCGCCGGCGGGAGACCAGGTCGCCCGCTTGATCTTGGCGCGGAAAGTCGCGGGCGTGGCGGCCTGGGCCGCCCGAAAGCATGCGGTCAGGTGGCTCTGGCTGCTGAAGCCGCGGTCCAGAGCGATGCGGGAAATCGGCAAGGTTGTCATGGTCAGCAGCTTGCGGGCCTGCTCCAGGCGCGCGGCCATGACGTAGCGATGTGGGGGCTCGCCCGTGGCTTCCTGAAAGAGGCGGCGGAAATGCGCGAGGCTGACTTGCGCCCGATCGGCGAGCATTTCCGCCGACAGGTCTTCGGAGAGGTGCTCATGGATGTGGTTGAGCACCGTCTGGAGACGCTCGAAATGCGTATGGCGTAGCTTCAGGCCGCTGGTAGCGCGCTATATCCTGTGCCTCCGTGAGGACAGAGGCATGTCGTCTTCGTTTCCAGGAATGCGACGCGCGGGCGAGGCGGTGGATCGTTCGATTTGGTCACTGACCGACGACTGGGGCAGGGGGCGCCAGGTCCTACTCGATCTCTCGGACTTCCTGCTTCACGGCGCCCCCGCCAGGGCCGGAGGCGCTCTCGCCTCGTGGTTCGACCATCCCGACGATCAACCGTTGCCAGGTTTTAGGGGAGCCAGGCCAGGAAGGGGCGTGCTTGGCCGATTGACCGCCCCGTGGCGGATCCGGGTGCTGTCGGCAGTGGCAAAGCTAAATCGACCAAGTGATTGAATTAACTCGCTTTATACCGTCATATGATCCGCTCATGATGTTGATGTGTGTCACGAGCGCCCACGAGGGAAACATGGTTGCGAAAGAATCGCATCTGTGGTCGAGGGCTATGCGCGAGAGAATGGCGGCAGCGGCCTGAGCCGCGCTGGCCAAGCAGGCCTAACAGCGGATCTGGACGCGGCCTCGATCTGTGGCATGGTTTGCCGATAAACAGCGCCTGGTCGCGGCCGCGCTGCGCAACGTCGGCGCCGTCACGGTCGGCTTGGCTGGTGGCTGGATGATCCTGACGCTTTCTTTTCGCTGGGATCTCGCGCTCGCAACGATGGCGGGCCTCGGGCTGGTAATGTTGAGCTTCTTGCTCGTGCCATACTACGCCGAGCCGCCGGAATAACGGCGCCGAGTGGCCCGGTTTTGCTCGCCGGCCTGTGCAAACATCTTTGTCCGTTGCAACGATCTCAAACAGCGGTTGTAGCGCGGCCGGCGGTTTGCAAGGATCTTGGAAACCTCAGAGCTGACCTCGGATATGGCATTCAGTTATTTCTGATAATATTACTTAGGCGATGTTTGTCATTGCGGATAAGTGTCGGTTTTCCCAGATCACTGGATTCCGGATGGAATGTCAGGTTTGACCCCTCATAGCTCGTCGAACGGCGCATTCTGACTCCAATTGAGTGGACTCCGCCCACGAGCCCGTGACCTAGACGATCGGCCGAATTGTGAGATGCTTCTCGCGATGGCCAACCGCACACACTCACCGAGCCTGCTCGGAAAAACCTCGCCACACCTCATGCGCTTGCGCGTCAGAATGTTCGCGAAAGCGATCCGCAACGTTGGAGCCGTTGGTCTTGGCCTTGCTGGTGGCTGGATGGTTTTGACGCTGACGTTCGAGTGGAAGCTGGCGCTAATCGCCACGGCCGGCCTGGGGCTGGTTTTGCTCAGTCTTTGGCTGGTCCCATTTTACGCAGAACCCGACTGAATCTCGGATAGAAACCGCAGCCACCGTTTCGTTGTCATTCGATGCGGATCCGCTCGATGGCGTCTTGGGTGATACCGTCGCGCCGTCGGTCATAGAGCTTGGTGGTTCGCGGGCTGGAATGGTTCGCCATTTCCTGGGCAAGCTCCAGTGTGCCTTCGTTCAGCAGGAACGTCGTAATCCCGGTACCGCGGAACGAGTGGTTCCCGATCTTCGCCACGACCCCGGCGGCGAGCGCCCTCCTCCGCACCATGGCATAAGCATCGTGCCGGCTAAGCCGCTCAATCCCTAGCTTTCCCGATCGACCGCGTGCGCTGCGAAACAGCGGCGCCTTTGGCTGGTCGCGGTGGCCAGCGACGGCCAGGTAGGCGTCCAGATGGTCGAGCAGCTTGTGGTGCACAGGCAACTCGTGAACCTTGCCGCGTTTTTCGTGCAGCCGAACCCACGAACGACCGGCCGTCTGGATCAGGTCTTCGACGTTCATGCCGGTGGCAGCCGACACCCGAGCGAAACTGTAGGTCATCAGGGCGATGAGCGCCCGGTCGCGCAGACCCACCGGCGTGTCGGCCGGAATGCTGGCGATGAGCCGCTTGGCTTCGTCGGCGGCCAGGATCGGCGTCTTGCCACGCTGCACGTCATGGCTGGGGCCGCGGACCGAAGTGGCTGGATTGCTGGCCATCACGCCAGTTCGCACCAACCAGTCGAAGAGGCTCCGTAGGCCCGCTAGCCGTAGCTTGACGGTCGGCGCTGAAAACAGGCCCTGGCACTCTTCTATATAGGCGGCGATATGCAGCGGCCGGATCTCGCCCAGAGACCCCAGGTCCGCCACGCCTCGCCAGCCGAGGAAATGCTCGACCGCCCGTATGTAGGCGCTGCGCGTGTTGGCGTTGCGGAGAGTCGCGGCGAAGAACTCAAGGAAGCGCTCGCCGGCGTCGTCGCTGGTGTCGGCGACGATGATTGGTACGGCGAAGCTTGGACCAGGATCCGGGCGGGCGACGAGACTCGTTCCCTCTTCGGTCGCATCCGATTCCATCTTCCACCTGAGATCGTCCAAGCGCCCTACCCGCGCTCGTCCATCCTATCACCGTACATAAAGGACATTATGTATGATGAACGTGCCCGCAAAGAGAGCGATGGAAAAGCACCGTTCACCATTCTCGACGCGGTTCCGAGATCATTTGATCGAAGACGTCCAGTTCTGCTTCCTCATCCTGCCCATAGAACCTGGACTGATCGCCGAGCAGCAGAAGGGAGACGGCGAAATCGTATTGTTCGGCGAAGATCGTCATCTCGCGCACCGGTTCGCGAAACCAAATGCCAGCCGCCAAGTCCGCGCCCGCTTTGCCAACTGTCTGGTCTTGTCGGCCCACGATCGAAAGCGCCGGGACCTCGATCGGTGCGCCCGAAGTGCGGAAGTACGCACCGGTTCGGAGCGCCGGATCGCTCGCTCGGGACCAAAGAATGTAGCCAGACCTGGACACCACGAGCACGGCTCGCCGCTCAGTATAGCTGAGCCAACGAAGAACCGAGGCTATCAGAGAGACCTGATAGCGATCCGCGCACTGCGAGATCATGTCTAAATCGACCTTGGCACCGGCGTCGATCTGACGGCGGAAGTCGTCGAGCGGCATGAGAAGATTGGCCGCGAAGGTGTTCGCTTGCTGTTCGACCTGGGCGTACTCCGAGTCCCATCGCACCATGTCCTGCTCTCCGCACTGAATGCCGTCGGGATAGGCAAGTCGGTGCAACAGAAAGTGGCCCAGCTCGTGGGCCAAGGTGAAATTCACCCGGCCCACGGAGCTGATCCGATTATTGTAGAAAATTCCCCACCCGGATTTTCCTGACGGCGCGCGGAACAGAGCGCCGTCAAAACCCGGAAGATCGTTGCCCTTAACAAGAGTAATGGCGTCGCCGGGATACCGTTGCTGGGTGTATTCTTTGGCCAGCGTAGGAACGTCGACCGGGAACCGGTCCGAGCCTAGGACGGCGTTGAGCACATGGGTGAGCTCGAAGGCCCAGCGCTCCGGCGTGAACGCCTTCGTCACTTATCCTCGCCCCAGAGGTCCACCATCCGACGAATCTTATCCTTCGTATCCTCAGGCATCTTCCGATATTTTCTGAAGAACGCGGTGTCGGCCGCGTCCTCAACCCTTAGCGTTTCAGTTTGATCGATCAAGTAGTCGGCGGTCACTCCAAGAACAGCTGCGATCTTGGCGACTTTCTCACCTGATGGCCGCGGCGGGTTCTTATTCTCCAGTTCCCAAATATAGCTCTTGCTGGAGTCCGAAAGCTCCGCGAGCCGCTCGAGGGTGTAACCCTTCTCTTTCCGAAGGGTTCGCACCTTGTCGCCTAGCGGCGTTGACACTGCAATTGCTCCTCCATGATTCAGCCACGTTCAGAGTAGCGATACGCGCCTTCCTTGACAACGTCGGTCCTAAGGATTAGTTAAGTTCGGACTAGGCGCACTTTTAATTCTTGAACGCCGACGGAGATCGCAAATATGACGGGCAAGCGTGGACCAGACACCCATCATGTGGTGCCCAACCCGAACGGCGGCTGGGACGTCAAACGCGGCGGCGGCCAGCGCGCGACCGGTCACTTCGACACCAAGCGCGAGGCGATTGATCAAGGCCGTGACGTGAGCCGCAACCAAGGCACCGAGTTTCGTATCCACAACCGCGATGGGCGCATCGCTCAGAGCGATAGCCACGGCCACGATCCCAATCCCCCCAAGGGATGATCCTGAAGTCGGGGGCTTTCCAGCCGTCCGGCGCTGAAATTCACAGATAGCGGCGGGGCGCATTGCCCGCCAGAGAAGGCGGACGGCGATGAGGAATCTGGCGGCCCTGCAGGGCGATGGCGTTGAATTGCCCAAGGGCATCCAGAGAAGCCGGCCCTTGCCCGATCCGGGCTTGGGCGCCCTGTGGGATTCCATCGTCCTCGATGAGACGTTGAAGACCCAGTTGCTGTCGCAGGCAGTGCTCAACTTCACCATCCGCGGCAAGGTCAGCCGGACTGTCCTGCCGCTCCATGGCGTCATCCTGCTGGTCGGCGAACCCGGCACCGGCAAGACGTCCCTGGCGCGCGGCTTGGCGCACCGCACCGCCCTCGCCTTCAGCGGCGGCCGCTTCCGCCTGTTGGAGGTGGAGCCCCACACGCTAACCAGCTCGGCAATGGGCAAGACCCAGCGGGCCGTCTCGGACCTGTTCTCCCAGGCCATCGCAGAGGCCGCTAGCCAGGGCCCGACAATTGTTCTGCTGGATGAGGTCGAGACCTTGGCTGCAGACCGCTCCAAAATGAGCCTCGACGCCAATCCCATCGACATTCACCGAGCGACCGACGCCGTGCTCGTCCAACTGGACGCCTTGGCCGATCGCTTCCCTGACCTGCTGTTTGTCGCCACCAGCAACTTCCCGGACGCGGTCGACAGCGCGTTCACCTCACGGTGCGACCTGGTGCTGAAAATTCCGCTTCCTGACCGGGAGGCATGCGGCCGAATCCTCAAAGACTGCCTGACGGGTCTCGGCCAAACCTTTCCGAGCATCGGGCGGCTGGCGTTGGCGCCGGGGTTCGACCGCTGTGCGGCCGAGTGCGTCGGGCTGGACGGTAGAGCTATCCGCAAAATGGTCGCTAACGCGTTGGCCAGCAGCCCGCAGACAGCCATCGATCCGGATCGGGTCACCCTGGACAACATCTTCGCCGCGGCCAAGGCGGCCAAGGCCAACCGGGCGCCGGGGTCGCGGGTGAAATGAGCACTGTCGCGAGCCGCACATTCAAGAGCACGCCCGAACGTGACGCCGCCGAGACCTGGGACGCCATTGTGGCTCTGCTGGTCCAGGGGGCCGCAGGCGCGGCGCGCGACGAACTCTTGGCGGTCAGAGGCGTCGCCGCCAGCGTGATCGCCGACAAGGCACCCGCGGACGCGGCAATCGTCGTGACCTGCGACGGTCCGCGAACCCGGATCTACTGTGTCTACGATGAAGATGCGGTCGATGGCTCCGACGCCAACGAGGGGGCGCTCGGCTTCGATCCCCTGAAAGGCGATTGGCAGGTTTCGCTGCCTTGTGAGGCCGAAGACCTAGCCTGGGTGCAGGGCACCTTGAAGAAACATAGCAGCCGGATCACCGCGCGGGACAAGACCGCCGCAGCTTCGACCGAGTCGACGAAATCGACGGCTTCCTCGTCGGGATTGACGCTCGATCTAAAGGGGTTCCTGGGCCGATGACCACAGTCGCCGTCAACACCTACACCCACTCGGTCACCTACGTAGCCGACAATATCCTCAAGAGCCTCAAGGACATCATCCGCCTGAGCGGTCTTGATCCGACCAAGCTGGTCGAGAGCTGGGACAGCAACATGCGGGCTCTCAAGTTCTGGCTCGACGGCCAATATTTGGAGCGGGTGGTGCTCGAGATCTTCAACCCGAAGACCGACGCCCTGGTCCTGCGGTGGGATATGGACATCGTCTATAACTGGAGTTCGGGCGACGGGGGTTTTTGGACCGATACCGACCAGCTCCGATACCACATCCGCAAGGCTGGACTTGCTCCAAGCGAGGCCAGCTATCGCTTGCTGCTTCACCACAAGCCCAACGCGCCCGCCGTCTCAGGGTGGAGCGATACCCCCTATCGTTCCACTGCCGGCATGGCCCGGCAGAGCCTCGGCTCGACGATTGAGCACAGCGGGCTGGGCGCCAACGCAGCCTATTGGAGGCAAGCCTAGTGCTGACCGTCGAAGAAGCCTTTCGCAAGTTCAAGAGCCGTTTGGAGCTCAACGACCGGGAGCAGAAGAACGCGTCCGACCGTCAAAACGAGGTGCGGGACTATCTGGTGACGAAGTTCGCCATCGCCCGCAGTTTTCTGACCGGCTCCTACAAGCGCCACACCAAGACCAAGCCCTTGCGGGACATCGACATCTTCTTCGTGCTGGCCGAATCCGAACGGGACTACCGCTCCAAGGCCCCGTCAGTCGTCATCGGCGCGTTCTATGACGCCTTGGTGGACAAGTACGGCGACAAGGCCGTCCGCAAACAGGGTCGGTCGGTCAACGTGGATTTCGGCGTGGTGATCGATGCCGAGGACAACACCGACTATCGCATCGTCAGCGTCGACGTCGTACCCGCTTTCCCGCTAGGCGACGATTACGAGATTCCAGACACCGATACCGGCAAATGGATCAAGACCAATCCCGAGATCCACGCGCGCAAGGCGATCGAGGCGCACCAAGCCTTCTCCAATGAATGGAAGGGGTTGGTCCGAATGGTCAAGTATTGGAACAACCACCCGCGCCACGGCGAAAAGCCGGTTAAGCCGTCGTTCCTGATCGAGGTCATGGCGCTGCAATGCCTCTACGGCGGATGGCAGGGTCGTTTCGACTACGAAATCCAGGGTTTTTTCTCGACTCTCGCCGACCGGATCCTCGACGAATGGCCTGATCCAGCCGGCCTTGGTCCGCCAATCAGCGACGGCATGGACGCTGCGCGCAAGCAGCGCGCCCAGACGCTGTTGCGGGCCGCCAGCCGCGAGGCCGGCGTGGCCATCGATCACGTCCGCCAAGGCCGCAACGGTGAGGCGCTCAAGGCGTGGCGCGCCCTGTTCGGGCCGAAGTTTCCACTGTCGTGATGACGCCCCTCCCCCCTTCGACCGATCAGGCGCCGCCCCATGGCTGATGCGGTCATGGCCCGTTGGCACGGGGATAACTATCAAGCTCGGGTCTTCTGGGAGAATGCCTTCAATCTTCTCCTGCCCAATTCCTGTGTCGTGGAGGTAACGTTCGAGGCCAACGGCCCGAAGGCGTTCGATGACGTGGTGGTCAAGTATGATCCGGCGGTGCCGCGCGGGGGCCCTGATCGGGTCTCGGCCGAATACCACCAGGTCAAATGGCACGTCGAGCTAGGCGGGCGGTTCGGTTATGCCGACCTGATCGATCCGGAATTCATCGGGGCCAAGAGCGTCTCGCTGCTCGAGCGTTTGCAGCAGGCGCGGGAGACTGCGCCCGCTTCCGCTCGCTTCGCCTTCATGACGACCTACCGCGTGAAGGATGGCGACCCTCTGGGCGCGCTGATGTCAGGCACTGATAAGTCGATCCTGATCGAGAAGCTGTTCGACGGCACGACGGACAGAAGTCGGATGGGCAAAGTGCGCAAGCTGTGGCGAGAACACCTCAAACTGGCCAGCGATGACGAGCTGAAGCGGGTGGTGACCGGCCTACGGATCCTAGACGGCCATCGCACGCTCGAAGACCTCCGGTCGGAGATCAACGTCAAGGCGCGGGTCGTCGGTCTACTGACTTGCGAAACCGCCTCGGAGTTTCGATACGACGAACTCGCGCGTGCCCTCAAGGTGCGCCAGCTAAACAGCCTGACCAGGGAGACCTTCCTCAAGCTTTGCGAAGAGGAGGGCCTAGTGGTCACCACGCCGGCGGCCCCCGATCCATTTCTGCCGATTGCTATCCGAAGCTTCCTGGGGCCGGCCGCGGATATCATCGGCGCGGCTTCGGATGACACGTTGCTTCTGGTCGATCAGTTCCGCGAACGTTACCTGCGTGATGGGCGTGACTGGCAAACCGACATCCGGCCCCGCGTTGAGGCGTTCCTCTTAGCGGCGGTCAAACGCTCGGCTCAACTGCGCCTGGTGCTCGACGCCCATGCTTCAATCGCCTTTCTGGCCGGTTCGGTGTTGGATCTGAAATCAGGCGTCGAGGTCGATCTAGTCCAGAAAGGCCGGGTTGGAAGTCGCATCTGGCGAGCCAGCGATGGCTCCGAGGGGCCCGGCGCCGCCCTCACGGTCGCCGAGCGTCCGATAGGGTCTGGCGGCGAGATCGCGTTGGCGATCAGCGTGTCCCAATCTACCGAAGCTCAGACCATGGCCTATGTGGCGGCGCGCTTGCCTAAGGTAGGCAAGATCCTGTCGTTCAGCTTTCCTGCAGGGCCCGGTGGGCAGGCCGTCGCCGGCGGCGGCCACGCCGCGGCCCTGGCCGAGCAGATATCCAACACCGTGCGGGCGCTGAAGACGGAAGATCCCGACGCTCTGGTCCACATTTTCGCAGCTTGCCCGAACGCCCTGATGTTCTTCCTTGGCCAGCAGCACCGCGCGATCGCACCATGCATTGTGTATGAATTTGATTTTGATCGCCGAGGAAACAAGAGCTATCAGCCGTCTTTCATTATCGACTAAACCATTATTCTGCTCATACTTCCGATAGCCGAGGTTCATAACCAGAGCTGTCTCATATATTGTCTAAAAGACAAGGCGAAGAATTAGAGGAAGCGTTCGCTGGCGTTGTCACTAGTTCCGGAGACGCTCAGCTTACATTCAGGCGCTATTTCCCCTTCTAGTGCGAACGACACGCCTGTGGACCGACGACTTAGAGGGGGGGCAGACCGCTTCCGGGCGCATCGAACGGTCCAGCGAGCCACTGCGCAAGGTACTCGGCAACCGCCATCGCCCATTGGCTTCGCTGGTCGTCGGTGTTGCTGCGAGTGAAGGTCTCTAGGGCGAACGCCAGGAGGAAATCGTACGACCGCGGGTGAATGGCGAAACGATTGGAGAGCTGCAGGCCCATCTCCAGGGCTGCGGCGGAGAAGAGCGCACGCTGCACATGACCGTTGCCGTCAAGGAAGGGGTGAATGGCGCCGAACCGAGCGAAAAGATTGGTGAGCGCCCACAGTTGCTCCCAAGGTGTTGCCGCCCGTGCGATCATCGTGCGCACGTCGGCAAGCAACCGCTCGGTTGCATCTGGAACGCCGGCTGGCTCCCTGAAGTTGAAGGTCTTGCCCTGTTGAATCACGCTTGGCCCGCCCATGATGCGGTGTTCGAGCGAAGTGCCCAGAGTACCGCGGTAAGTTCCCGCATATTCTGGATGACTTGGCGGGACGAAGTGCTTGTAGAGATGACGGTGGAGCACCTGCGGGTCCTCCAGAATCGAACTCCGAAACACGGGGTCGTCGCGCAATCGGTCGAGAATTTCGACGCTCGCTGTCGTCATAGCCGCGTCAAAATCGGGATGCGCCTCTGGGTGCCACGAGGGAAATTCATTGGCCATGCTAGCCCATCACCTACGCTGCTACGGAATCGTTGATCTCCTTAGACCTTACGGAATTCGCAGTTGAATTGCTTGGATGAGCAAGGGCGATTCAGGAAGCTAACGTCCTACCCGGAGGCATTTCGCAATCCCGTCGCTGGTCTGGTGAGCGCCCCCGTCCTGGAGCTCGTGGACCTGACGAAGACAACGCAACCATGGACCTTGGCCCGCAATCCCGGCGAGTTGGCCTGACCGCGAATGGCACCCGGATTGCCAGCACGGGCGGCGGCGGCACGCGTGGCTTTCTGAATCCGCAAAGCCGGCTGCTGGATGCGTCGATGCAAGCCCATCCGGGCGTGACCTCGCTCGTCTTGACGACCTGGCAGATCGTCTGGACGACGCCCAGCGGCGCCGAGGCGATCATCACGTTCTAGCCCATTGCTGTCTAGAAGCGGCCGCGACGGCGGTCGCCTCTTCGCGAACGAAGGTCCTGCGAGCCCACTCAGGCGATGGGCTTGTCGTCGCCCGTCGGCCAGGGCGGCAGGTACTTCGGGATCAAACCGCCATGGACCGGAACATAGTCCTTATCCGGTTCAAGATAGTTGATGTTGGACCGCATCGCGCGAACCGCGGCCTTCAACACCGCCATGAGGCTGCCTGAGGTTTCAGCGTCACCGCGGTAGGCGTCCAGGGCCGCGACAATCGGCGGAATATGGCGACGGGCCGCGTAAAGCGAGAGCGTAAGATCGGACCAGTCGCGTGGCCGGTCGGCGTGAAAGGCCATCTGATCGTCGGCGTTGGCGATCCACCGGCGCATCTGGACCACGTCGAGCGGGCGCTCGGCCGTCGCGCGCTTGAGATCGCGCCCGACATTGTTGACGACATCATAGGCAAACATCATCGCGTCCAGGCCGCGGCGATTAAACGTATCGACCCGTTTCTGTTCCCGCTCGGCCTCGACCTGCCGCCGTTCGCTCTCAAGACGCCGCTCGTGCGCTGCCTGACGCTGACCCAGGAACCACGCGGCGAGGATCGCGCCGATCGAGCCCACCGCCTGCACCCAGTCGGCGGCCTTGTCGCCGAAGGTCATGCTCCAGACAACGGGCCACACCCCCGTTGGAATCAGGATGACCCCCACGAAGAGCAGGCAGCCAACGACGATCACAGATGTGCCCCAGCGCATGGGGCTTCATCCCACGATTCCAGCCGCGTGCCGACCGGCCACCGCGCATCGATACGCTTGCACGAGCGTCAGTTGAGTGGTGCAACTGGCGCCGGGGGAAATTGATGTCTCAGGTTGATTTGCTCGCGGCGCGCCCATGGCGAACGGTGACCTTCACGACCTACGCCCTGAGCTTGGCGTTCTTCGAGAGTGTCGTGCTTGAAGGCCTGGTGCGGGGCGGTGGCGGCGACGCCCAAATCCTGGCCGACGTCGCCGGCGTCAGCGCCTGCCTGGGAGAGCATGGCGCACGTGGCGCGGGCCGGGAGTACCAAGTCGAACCGGTCGCCGTTCGCCATGGGGTCTTCCATCCCAAGATCGGCGTACTGCAAGGCGATGACGACGCCCACCTGCTTGTCGGCTCGGGCAACCTCACATTCGCCGGTTGGGGCGGCAACTTTGAGATGCTTGAGCACCTGCACCCCACCTTCGCCGCCACGGCCTTTCTCGACGCCGCCGGCTTCTTCGAACGGATGACCAGCCATGAGCGGCTGCGCCACGGCGCGCAAGATCGCTGCCTAGAGGTGGCCAGGAGCTTGCGCCGCGCCGTCGTGGGTCGATCCCAGGACGGCGCCATTCGGGTCTTGCACAGCCTCGACCAAAGCCTGGTGGATCAGATCGTCGGGTTGGCCGAGGAGCTGGGCGGCGCGCGCGGCCTGTTGATCGCCTCGCCCTATTGGGACAGCGGCGCGGTCGTGCGCGAGCTCCGCGATCGGCTTGGGCTCAAGGTCCTTTCGGCGCACGCTCATCCCGGCGGCACGGCGCGCGGGTCCGCGGCCAATTGGCCGACACTCGATCTGGATCGGCTGCAACCGGTTTGTCTCGACTTCGCGGCCGAGGATTCGCGCCGCCTGCACGCCAAGGCGTTCGAGATCGTCTGCCGGCGAGGCCGTCTGCTGGTGACGGGGAGCGCCAACGCCACCCAGGCCGCGCTTGGCGCCGGCGGCAATGTCGAAGCCTGCGTCGCCCGCCTTCAACGCCAGCGGCAGGTGGGATGGACGACGCAGCCGTCCGAGCCGCCCGCGCCCAACAACGACGACCATGACGACACCGAGGCGCAAGTGACCTTAGGCGTCCTGCGGGCGGTGCTCGAAGGTGATCTGGTTCAAGGATGGGTTCTGACCTCGATTTCGGCGGGTCCCGCCTCGCTCGTCCAACTCACCAGTCACGGCCCGGTCTCGCTCGGTGCGGTCGATCTCGACGTCGATGGACGCTTTGCGTTTTCCGCGCCCACGCTGGAGATGCAGGCGTGGAACGTCGGGCGGCTGATCCTGCGCGTGGAGGGGGAGGACGGACGCGCCGCCCAGGGCTTTGTGTCCGTCGCCGCGGTCGCCAAGGCGTTGCGCCAAGCCGGCGCTATCGCGCCTCGTCTGCTGGCCCTGATCAGCGGCACCGAAACCCCGGCCGATGTCGCCGCGATCCTGGATTGGCTGCACGAGAACCCGGGTCGACTCGTGGACGCCAACGGCGGCTTTAGCAGCGCGAGCGCCGGCCCCTCCACCGCCTATTCAGAAGCGATGGTCGTGGTGGCCGATCTGGAGGAGGTCGTCACCCTCGATGGAAGGGCCACGACCGCGCCTGATCTTGCTCCAGGCCACCACGGCTGGCGGCGCTTCATCGACCAAATCCTGAGGGCGCTGCGCGCACCACGCGGTCCATTCGCCGATGTCGATGGGCCAGACGACGACACGCCCGACGACGACACGCCGATCGAAGAGGACGCGGCCGAGCGTGAACGCCGCCGCGCCGCGCAAATCGCCCGGACCTATGACGCCATGGAGGCGCTGGTCCACGGCCTCCTGGCGCCCGATCGGGTCGAGCGCTTTGGTCTGATCGCCTTCGACATCGTCGCTTATATTTGCGCGCGCCTGGACCTTCCAGAGCACCGCGCCGTGGAATGGGTCGCTAAGGTCGTGGGCGTGCTGCCCGCCAGCGCCCTACCCGCCTCACGTCTGCAAGACGTCGCCGCCTGCTGCCTGCTCCTGCTTCAAGACCCCTCCGACATTCCAGGCGCAAGGCGGGTTCGCGCGACGCTCCATCGCTTCGGGCTGAAAATCCAGGCAGAGCCGCCCCGCTCCGATATGGAAGCTAGCTTCGTTCGGCCGGCGCGGCCGACACAGACCGTCGAGGCGCTCTGGCGGCGTGTCCAGGATGTGCGCACGCACGAGGAAATGGTCGCCGACTACGTGGCGGCGTTGCGATCGGGCGCGCCGACCTCGACCAGCGGAGCGCTGGAAGACTACGCCCCCAACGAATGGCCGACCCTCAAGCGCGCGTTCGATGGCGGCCGCTATCGCGATCAAATCCTGTTTGTCGGCCGCAACGCCCAGATCTGCCCGCGCTGCCAGATGGCCCTGCCGAGCGTCGAGGTTCAGAAATTTCGCTCCCATCTGGTGGCCACCGCCGCCAACTGCTGTGGCCGCGTAGTGCTCTTCGAAGGCGGCGCTCAATGACGACCATCTCCCTGGACGATCTTGTCGCCGCGGCCCAAGGCGCGGAGGACCCCAGTATTCCCGCACCCCTTGCGCCTCAGCTGGGAGGTGTCGATCCACTGGGCTTGCGGCAAGTGAACTTCGACATGATGGATCAGCTCCTGCCGGGGCTGAACAACGTCGCGCGGCGGGTGCGACCGTTCGTGGTGGTGGCGTGGGCCGCGCGAGAGGCCGCCCGCGTGGCCAAGACCTCCGGTCGCGCCGAAATCGGCGAGGACGAACTGCGCGATTTCGTCGATCGCATCGAGGTCGTCTACGCTTGGTCGCAGTTTCTGCGGGACCGCAACGCCGAATTGCCGGGCCGACAGGTGCTTGCGAGTCTGGTCAACGCGTCCGCCTATCGCTTCGGTGGCAAGCCCTGGCGACAGCGGCGCGAAACACGGCGCTACTCGACCGCCTTCACCGCACCCGTCAACTACGGCCCCGCACTCAAGGCGCTGGGATGGGTTTCACTCGACCCCGATCATCGCACCGTCCTTCGGGCGAGCGCGTCGGTTAGCCCCGCGCTGGACGCGTTCGAAGCGAAGATCGCCGACTATCTTGAGCATCCCGTCTTCAGTCAGTTGGGCGACGTGACGGCATCCTCCACGGAGGTCGGGGCCTGGTCGCACGCCTGGTCATTGGACGAGGTTACCACGGCCGAACAGGAGGTGTTCACCGAGCTGCTGATGGGCGCCGTGGCCCATCCTGCCCGCCGGCGCGGCGTTGCCCTGATGCTCGCGGCCACCCGCCACATTGAAAGCGACGACGTCGGCGCGGTTCGCGCCGCCATGGCGCAACGCCCGCCCACCTTTGACCTTGCGCCCGACGCCCGCGACACCGCCGCCCGTTGGCGTCAGCTGCAGGTGCGCCAGCTCTTTCGGCACACCTTGGAAAATCTGCTTCATTGGATCATCTGGACCCTAAGCGACGGCCCGATGAGCACGGCGCGGCTGGTCGAGACATTTGTCGCCGAGTGCGACAACTGGCCAAGCCAGGATGGGCCGGCACCCTGGCGAAACGCGCCCCCGACGCAAGACCCCGTTGCCTTGATGGATCGGATCGAGGCGACTTCCGGCGACCCTCACGGGACGGGCTATGCGGTCGCTCTGGCCGACGGACTGGCCTTCTGCCTAGTCGAGCCTGTCGAGGACAAGCCGGACGGCGCGCGGGCCGACCGGTTGCCGCTCGGACGCGCCGTGCGCGAAGCGTCGGCCTGGTCGGGAGCGTCCGCCCCGGCGTTCATCAGCCACGTCCTGGAAGCCTGGGTTCTGGCCCAGCACGTCTACTGGTCCGTGGGGCGCGGCCTGACCGACGCGCGGGGCTCCGGCAATCAGATCTTGCGCCTGAAGGTGGTGCTGGATGAGAGCGGCTGGACGCTGGCGCCGGGCGTGAGGCTTGGAGACGCACCAATCCCAACGCCCGATAGGCTCGCCGCCGCGCTAAGCCTGACCCGAGAGTGCGGCGTTCTTGAAACGGTCGACCAGGGCACAAGCGCTCCCTAGCCCGGCCCCCTCACCCGCTGTGTCCTCAACCGCCCCATCCCGAAGGTCGGCGGAAACGCCGGCCCGAATTGATGAAATTGGCGACGGGGATAGCCAAGTCACGTTAACTTGCCGCCTGCAGTGAACAGGGATCGTGTCCAGCGAGATTTGGCGCGGATGCGACTCTGGATGGGGTCTGGCGGGGAATACAGTTGGACAATAATACGTCGAAGCAAACACAGGTCTCCAGTCGCGCGCGCCCCGTTCGAACCGCCTTTTTCGTCGATGTCGCCAACACAAGCCATGAGATCGTCGATGCGATCTTCGCCTATGGTTTTTCGATTTGGGGCGGAAGGTTTTCCTTGATCGTGCCCTGCGAGAATGGCGCCCCTATCAGCGAGTTTTGGCCGTGGTTGAGAACATACGACCCGGATCAGATCTATTCCTACGTCGATCTCGACCAAGCCGTGCAACAGCGAGTCCACGAGACGCTCTATCCGGCGGCGTTTCAATTCCATGGCCGCGAACAAGATGGACGCGCGCCAGGCCTCGCGCCCAACCCGCAGATAACGCCCCTGTCGGCCGCCTCCGTGCTGCCGCTTGCCGGATTGCCGGGTGGCTTTGACGGCGTGCGCGGCATCAAGATCGTGGGCGCGATGGGCACGCAGGAAAACGATCGGTTCTTGCGCGACAGTTTCGGCTACCCGCTACCTCAAACGCGCAATGCCATGCGCAACATCCTTTCGGACGCTGCCTCGATGCTGCTGGTGATCGCGGACGCCGATCTCCAACCCCGCCCCCGTTATGTCCACAATTCCGAGGCGACGACGCCGAACGTTGGCACACTGCTGACGATGATGGCCGACAACCGTCGCATCCTTGGAATGGCGCAGCTATCGGCGATGGCCACGCCGCGCCTGGATCTCAGTTCGCGTGGCTGGACGGATGCGTTCAACATCGTGGTGGGCGATACAGTCGCCGATCGCATCCTCTACTGGAACGCCAGGGCATTGATGTCGCCCTGGCGCGACGGCACCGATGTAGATCTGTGCATTCCGCGCGCGCACCTGGAGGATCCCGCCTTTATGGCCGGTCTGCGCGATTTCCTTAATCGCCGAAACCATGTGAACAACAATGGCGGCGGCGGTGGGGGCCCCTCTCGTGTGACGTTGCGATCGATCAGTCTGGACGACGGCGAATTGGAAGCGGTCGCCGGGACGATGCGGGCTGGTCAAAGCTGGGTACAGTTCAGTCACCAATCACTTGGCTCATTGGCCGACTGCGTACCCGACGCCCGCGCCACTGAACACGCCGATCTGATGGTCGGCCGGCCTGAGCTGCGCTCCACTAGTGGATGGACTGAGTCCCACGGCCTTGGGGACGAATTGCGGCTCATCCCGCCTTCGCCGGACCACCTGAGGCATGCGCCCGTCGCCCTGATCGATCAATCCATCGGAACCTGGGCGGTCGATCTCGATATCGCACGAGGAATCGACCATTCTCCCTATACAAATGTCCAGCACCGCTGGCGCCTCCCGCGCCGACTGCGCGTGACCCGGGCGTTCGTGGCCGGCTACCAGTTGGGCGGGCAGCACGGGGCGTGGATCTCCCCTCGGGTCTGTTCCGGCGGATTTCTGACGCTGTTTTCAGCCGCCAACGCCAAGCTGCCGAAGATCATCTTGCCGACCGACCTGCGGGCTATACGTACAGGGCTAGAGAGCGGCCGTGACTGGCCTCCTTTCGAGCGAGGGATAGATCAAATCTCCCCGGAGCAGGCCTGCTACGCGGCTGAACGCTCTAGCGCCGGGCGACACTTCTGGGGAGTTTATCAGCTTTTCGGCGGCATGAACGCGGCGAGATCGGTGCTGCTCAACGCCTTTTGGCGCAAGCAATTGGAGGCTTACGGCGCGACGGATCAGCGAACCGACGCCAGGCGCGATCGAGTCGAAAAGCGGCTCGCTCGCCGTCTCGGCAGCGGTGTTCTGGACCTGAGCGACGAAGGACATCTACAGACCCTCGCGGACATCGTGCTACAGGATGCCGATGTCGTGCGAATGACCCTGCCCTCGCGCGATTGGAGCGATTTTCACGACGACTTCCGGGGTATTCTAGCGCGGTTCAACGCCGACAACCCGGCGACCGAAGATCTGAACCTGGAGGAAGAGCTTCGTCTCAACCAGAACGCCCTGAGGGAATCTGTCCAGGGGCTGTGTGAGCGCGGGGTCCTGCATCAGGGCTACGAACATCGGTGCGAGAAATGCCTGCATCGAAGCTGGCTTGGCATCGGTGACCTGAAGCCTCGGATCATTTGCGAGGTCTGCCATGGCGATCAGCCCGCGCCGATCGACAGGCCCTGGCAGTTTCGGCTGAACGGCTTTCTGCGCGAAGCCTTGCAGCGACACGGCGTGGGACCTTTGTTTTGGGCGTTGGGCCGGTTGCAGCGGCACAACCAGAACTCCTTCTGGTTCGAAGGACCGCTCAACATCTATTTCGACGAGGTCTCTTTCGAGATCCGACGCCCGCAGACTGATATCGACCTCACCATAATCGACAACGGTCAGGTTCTGATGTGCGAGGTCAAGCAATCGACCCGACAGTTCAAGGATCCTCAGGGCTTGGCTAGAACCATGTCTCGGCTGAGGCCTGATATCGCCATGATCGCGGTGATGGAGCCGCTTAGTCCGGCTTTGACGACGAAGTTCGCGGCCTTCTCGACAGCGCTCGACGGCACGGGCATCAAACCCGAGTTGATGACCCTGGATGCAGAGACCGATATCGACGCTTCGCCCTATCTCTGATTGGTGTGACCAAGCCGACGCTGGCGGCCATCCGCGCGCTCTCTTGATGCGTTCGTAGGTCGCTGCGGTCGGAATCGACATAAACTATCCGGCTCGTCTTGCAGTCCCGACAATTCGACGGTCCAGCTCATGCCTAATGACGACGAGTTTCTCGAACGGATCGTCGCTGGCATTCACGCTGTCACAGCCAACGACGCCGACGTGCGCTGGAACGACAAGATCGGCGGCCGACAGTTCGACGTGTCCGTTCGCTTCAAGATGGGGCCGCTGCGCTACTTGGCGGTCGTTGAGGTCAAGAACCGGACCCGCAAGGCCTCGGCCGAAGACATCGAAGCCTTCATCACTAAGGCCAAGGACCAGAACGCCAACAAGTTGGTGTTCGTCACGGCCGCAGGCTTTCAAAGCGGTGCCAAGGCCGTCGCGCGCCGCCATGGCGTAGAGATCTTCACGGTGACGTTCGACACCGAAGCGGCCGCGATCTTGCCTGAACTCGGCGTCATCACGATTCCGCCGAAGGGGCCGGGGCCCCATCCGCCGATGGAAATGGGCGTGAGTGAACCGGTCCTTTCCGCAGTCGTCGACAAGGTGGTGGTCGAGTACGGCACGGGACGGCGTGTTGCGCTGACCGACGAGCAATCCCAGCTGAACTACTACACCCATAACACCAAGCTCGCCGACGGCCGCACCTTGTACGAGGTCATCGCCCAGCCGTTGTTTGATTTGGAACTTCACGAGGTGCGCCATGGCGTGGCAGACTTCGATCCGCCGTTGGCCCTAGCGCCGCCCGACCGCTACGTCCTGGAGCCTGGACTAGTCCACCGCCTGGAATGGCGGCTGACAGGCGAGTTCGCGCGCTTCATCACTGGCAACAGCATGATCGATCCGGGGGCCTTCAGTGTTCCCGTGGTCTACACCAATGCTCTGACGGACGAGGTGCTGCGTTTTGCCCTCCATCAACTCCCGCTCGGCGTAGAGTCGATCGTCGCGGGCAAGTTCTACTGCTGCCAGCAACCGTTGCAGTACAGTTTCTGCGAGGCGGTCATGGGTGGTTGGGTGCGCATGCACATCGTTGAGAGCTTCCAGCTCGGCGAGTTGGTCACCTTTAGTGTAACTCTGACCCTACCGGACACGCGTCACCTGATCGAAGTGCGGGACAAGAAGCTGCTTGCCAGGCTTGAGGGCCGCTACACGGACCTCATGGCTGACCGCGCCACCCGCCAGGTTCGTCCATGAGTTTCCCGGAACGGGTTGCTGACTTTCGACAGCGCTACGAGCGGACCTTCTCCAAGGTCCGACAAGAATCAAAAATTCCCATAGTCATCGCTCCGTGTCGCGCTCAAGTCGGCGATATACGGTCGCCCGCCCGCACCCGATCAATTTAGCCACAGCTGCAGGGCGCATTTCCCCGGATCTTAAGAGGGGGGCGTAGTGGGCCCACTGCTCTCGGCTGATACGTTCCGGCCTTCCGAACCTCACACCCCGCGATTTGGCGGCTGCCCGACCCGCGCCCGTCCGCTGAAGGATCAGCGCCCGTTCGAACTCGGCAATGCCGGCGAAGACGGTCAGCACCATCTTCCCGGCCGGCGAGGTCGTATCGGCCCAGGGTTCGGCTAGAGACTTCAGACCGGCGCCAAGGTCGCCGATCGCGTCGGCAATCTCCAGCAGGTCTCTGGTCGAACGCGCCAAGCGATCAAGGCGAGTGACGACCACCACGTCGCCTTCGCGGAGTTGGCCAAGCAGTCGGTCAAGCTCCGGCCGGACCCGCTTGGCGCCGGAGATCTTCTCCTCGAACAATCGACGGCAGCCGGCCGCAACTAGGGCGGCCCGCTGGAGCCGAAGATCCTGATCATCGGTGGAGACGCGTGCATAGCCGAGATTCATGCGGGGTAGAGTCTCACAAGTCGTCTCACAAATCAAAGCTTGTGAGACGGACTTTTGAGACGCGCCCCACCCTGTTCATTCAACGAGGCATTGGCCGTCTCAAAAGTTAGGAGTTTTAAGACAAAACCGGCGGCCACCAGGCCCCGCCAGAGAATGCGCGCTCCGCAAGGCACCCGGCACGAGAGTCGCTGGCTGATCATGGAGAGGAGGTGCTGGCTAAAGTATATTGCGCCGCCTTCTCCGCGATTGTTGTCTGTCGTGCACGGGCAGCCCGGCTCCATATATTGGAGCGGCTGACGTGACCCCCATTTCTCATCCAGCCATAACGAGAGTCCTGGGTTGATTTGAGCCTTGGTCGTGTTGGGTGGCAAGAGGCCGGCGCGCGGAGCTATCAGCCTGCGCAGCGTGCCGGCCGGTCTCTCCGCAGAAGGCGCTGGCGTACTCCCTGGGCGTCATCCAGCCGAGCTTGGAGTGGGGCCGGCGCTCGTTGTAGTCACGCCGCCAGGTTTCCAGCACGGCACGGGCGTGCGGCAGCGACCGGAATAGGGTCTCGTTCAGCAGTTCGTC
>FTJN01907229.1_pt1 | contig 36731 bp, 31 predicted proteins | sample 1658361 | NCBI WGS metagenome assembly FTJN01 (sample SAMEA3914819, study PRJEB12502) | metagenome | biome: forest; material: soil | place: Canada | collected 2010-06-26 | depth 0.3 m
GAGGAGACACCATGGCCCAGACCCGCATCGCCGTCATCGTCGGCAGCCTTCGCCGCGATTCCTTCAACCGCAAGCTGGCCGACGCGTTGCCCGGCCTCGCCCCGGATGTCGCGTTCACGCAGTTGCGCATCGACGACCTGCCGCCGTACAACCAGGACGACGACGGCACGCCCGCCGAGTCCGTCAAGCGCCTGAAGGGCGAGATCGCCGCGGCCAGCGGCCTCGTGTTCGTCACGCCGGAGTACAACCGGTCGATGCCGGGCGTGCTCAAGAACGCGATCGACCACGCGTCGCGGCCCTACGGCCAGAGCGCGTGGAAGGGCAAGCCCGCGGGCGTGCTGGGCGTGTCGATCGGCGCGGCCGGCACCGCGTTGGCGCAGCAGCACCTGCGCAACGTGCTCGCCTACCTCGACGTGCCCACCCTGGGCCAGCCCGAGGTCTTCATCCATGCCAAGGAGGGCGTGTTCGACGCGTCGGGCAAGCTGGGCGAATCCACCGCCAAGTTCATGCAGGGCTGGATGGCGGCGTACCTGGCGTTCGTGAAGCGCCACGGCGGCTGAGCGAAAAAAAAGGGCCTCGCAAACGAGGCCCCGGCCCGAACGCGATCGGTCGATCACTGCGGCACGACGAACACCACGGCCGTGCGCGCGGGGATCGAGAACGTCCCGGTGGCGGAGTCATAGGTCGCCTGCGCGGCGCGCGTGTCGGCCGCGCCGGCGGCCAGGTGCACCGGGTGCAGCACGAAGGCGCGTGAGGCGAGCGCCGGGATCACGATCGGGTGCGCCTGCTTGTCGACGTTGATGAAGTAGGTCACTTCCTGGAAGTTCGCGCCGGCGTAGCCGCTGCCGTCCAGGTCGCCCACGATCACCGTGGGCACCTGCGTCGAGCCGGTGTTCCAGAACTTCAGCCGCGCCTTGATGTCGTCGGCGCTGGCCATGTGCAGCAACGACGTGCTCTTTCGGATGCGCAGCAGGTCGCGGAACTGGTCGCGGGCCCAGGCGATCTGCGTCGCGGTCGGCTTGACCAGCGCGTTGGACAGCAACGGGGCCTGCATCGTCCAGTCGGCGCCGTTGACGCCCTGGGGCGGCAGGCCGACGCCGAAGTTGTTGTCGGCATAGCTCCAATCGAGCTTGTTGAACCAGTCGCCGGAATCGTAGGTGTTCTTGTCCAGCGACTTGCTGCGCAGCGTGTCGACGCCCGCGTGGTAGTAGGCCACGCCCTGGCCGAACGAGACCACCGCGGCGCCGAGCATCTGGACGCGGGCGCGGTCGTCCTGCGTCGTCGTCAGCGGCAGCTTGTACGCGTTGTTGTCGAACAGCGTCTGGTTGTCGTGGTTCTCGACGTAGATGACCGACTCCGACGGCTGGGTGACGAAGCCCAGCGGGCTGCCGCCGACGTCGATCTGCTCCAGCGGGAGTTGCGCGTCCCAGCTCGTGGTGAGCGTGTAGCTGCGGATGGAGCCGGCCATCGCGCCCTTGACGAGGTCGGCCGACCACATGAGGTCGCTCGCGCTGGCCGTGCCCAGCGCATTCGGGTCGTAGAACTGGCCGTTGATCCAGCCCTGGTTGGCGATCAGCGCGTTGCCGCCGTCGAAGCCGCTGCCGCCGCGCACCGCGTCGCGCACGTACGGGTTGAACGAGCCGATGCCGCTGTCGTTGAGGCTGAACATGCTGGCCTGCACGAAGCGGGCGCCGTTGGCGGGTGCGCCGAAGTTCCAGCCTTCGCCCATCATCTCCACGTGGCGGCCGGTGGCCGCGTCGACCTTGGCCTGCAGGTCGGTCAGCACGGTGCGCGGGATGAAGCTCATGATGTCGTAGCGGAACGAGCTGACGTGGTAGTCGCGCGCCCACAGGATCACCGAGTCCTGCACCAGCTTGCCCATCATGTGGTTCTCGGGCGCGGTGTCCGCGCAGCACGAGTCGGTGAGCTGCGCGCCGGTGTTGCCGTAGCGGTAGTAGTAGCCCGGCACGATCTCGTCGAGCACCGAATGGTCGTTCTGGCCGGAGGACGTCGTGTGGTTGAAGACGACGTCCATGCCCACGCGCAAGCCCGCGGCGTTGAGCGCCTGGATCATGCTGCGGAACTCGAGGACGCGGGTCATGCCGTCGTCCACCGAGGTGGCGTAACTGCCCTCGGGCGCGTTGAAGTGGTAAGGGTCGTAGCCCCAGTTGAAGCAGTCGGTGCCCGCGGCCGCGACCACCGCCGCCTGTTGCGACGGGTCGGCCGGCCCCCCGCTGGGCGCCGGCGTGACGCAGCCCGTCTCGGGCACGCTGGAGAAGTCGAACATGGGCATCAGGTGCACGTCGGTCATGCCGGCGGCGGCGAGGGCCTGCAGGTGCCGCATGCCGTTCGAGCCGGCGTCGGTGAACGCCATGTACTTGCCGCGATGCTGCGCCGGGACCGTGGAATCGTTGGCCGAGAAGTCGCGCACGTGGAGTTCGTAGATCGTCTGGTCGGTCGCGGTCGACACGGTGGCCGGCGGCGCGCTCGCGTCCCAGCCGGCGGGCTTGGTGCGCGAGTCGGCGAGGCTGATCACCTCGCTGCGCGCGCTGTTGGCCGCGAGCGTGAGCGAGTACGGATCGGTGACCAGGTTGCGCACCAGGCCGACGCCGCGCACGAACACCTTCACGCCGAAGCGGTAGTAGGTGCCGGACGCGTCGGACGGCACGGTGACGCTCCAGATGCCCGTCGCGGCGTCGAAGACGAGCGCGTCGGCGTTGGTCGCGTCGGAACTGCCGGTGGCGTAGCGGTACAGCATCACGCCCTGGGCGGTCGGTGCCCACAGCTTGTACGTGGTGCTGCCGCCCGAGACGGACGAGCCCAGCGAGGCCGTCAGCGCGCCGGCGTACAGGTCGTCCAGCGCGCCGGCGACCTGCGCCGTCGTGGCGTTCTGCACGAGGCCGCCCGCATCCTCCTGCGCGATCACGACCTGCGCCTTGTGCAGGTTGGCGAGCGCGGCGACGTCGGCGTCGCGCACCGTGTAGGCGCTGCCCGAGCCGACCCACTTGAAGCGGGTGGCGGCGTCGGCGGGAATCGTGCCGGTGAAGTCGTCGAGCGTGATGGCGCCGTCCGCGCCGCCGATGGCCGCACCCTCGGTCGCGGTAATCTGGCCGGTGTTCGACCAGTACAGCTTGACCTTGCTGCCGCCGGCCACGCCGGGCCACTGCACGATCTTGCCGGTGAGCCACACGGCGCGCTGGTCGAGCGTGGAGACCGAGCGCGTGTCGGGCGGGCTCGCGAACACGGTGGTGTTTTGCTGCACCATCCAGATCTCGCCGACCTGGTTGGCGACGGTGAGTCCGGCGTAGTTGACGACGATGTTGTCGTCGCGGCCGTCCTTGTCGTTCTGGTTCGGCGCCATGCCGTGGATGATGAATTGCAGCGACGTCGCGCCCGGCGTCGTGAGCGGGTTGATCACGGGGATGTCGAAGGTGACCTCCGAAGCCGCGAGCGCGTAGCCCGGCATCGCGGTGAACGGCACCGGGTTGTTCCAGTCGCCGATCGCGGTGCTGCCCATGCGGGCCGTGTCCAGGCCGCTGCCGCCCCACAGGTGCAGGCCCCACGTGGAGTAGTCGTTGGCGTAGCGCAGGTAGTGCACGCGCACGGTGGTGATGTCGATCGGGGCCGCGCCGACCGGGTTGCTGGTGTACGTCGTCAGGTCGTCCTGCACGCGCCAGATCTCGTTGGCGCCCGGCTGCAGCGTGTAGGCCTGGTCGGCGCCGTTGTCGTCCTTGGTGTCGCCGATGTGGAAGATGTAGCCGACCACGCCCGAGGACTGGTTCAGCTGCACGTTGAAAAACACGCCGAAGCTGTCGCTGCCGTCGGGGTCGAAGCCCTGGTTCCAGACCGGCGCGTTGGCGGCGCCGAAGGTGTGGATCATCACGCCCGCATAGTCGGCGTTGGTGCGGCGGTAGTGGATCTTCAGCGTCGTGACGGTGGTGCCGGGCGACGACGGCGCCACCGACGGCGGGACGGCGTTGAGCACCATGCGCAGGTTGGTGGAGTTGCCGTCGGCCAGGTTGGGATCGACGGTGGGCGGCACGACCGGGGGCGTGCCTCCGCCGCCGTCCCCGCCGCAGGCGACCAGGGCGAGGGCCGTCGCGGCCCCGGCGAACACGTGGCGAAGGCGGCGCCACGTTGTCATCCAACTTGTCTTCATGATGTCTCCGTTGTCAGTCCTGGGCCTTGTGCAGCAGGCACCACCCCGGTATGGCGGCATCGTAATGAAGTAAAACTACAGGTACTAGTGAGTGCTTTCCCTTGAGATATTGCGTAACTACATTTAAGTTGTAGTCAATCTTCGACCGCGCGACGCGATCGGTGATGCCTCGCACGCGAACCGAGGAAAGGTGGGTTGCCGCACGACGAACGGCGTGCGGCCGGGCTCGCTCAGGGCGCTTGTTCAGGCGCCGGTCGCGGCCTCGTGCGCGCTGCCCGCGAGCATCCGCGCGAACGCGGGCTGGCGCTCGCGCAACTGCGCGAGGGGGCCGATGTCGACCAGGCGTCCGGCCTCCATCAACGCGACGCGGTCGAAATGCGCCAGCAGGCTCATGCGATGGACCGATGCGACGATGCAGGCGGACGGGAAGGTCGTGTCGAGCGCGTGGTGGATGCGCGCCTCGGTGACCGGATCGAGCGCGCCGGTGGGCTCGTCCAGGAACACGATCGAGCTGCCGGTGGCGGCCAGCGCGCCGCGGGCCAGGCACAGGCGCTGCCGCTGTCCGCCCGAGAGGTTGCTGCCGCGCTCGGCGACGGCGAACTCGAGGCCGCCATCGAGCCCGGACAGCACGGCGTCGAACGCGCTGCCTTGCATCGCGGCGGCGAGCCGGTCGGCCGACAGCGCGGTGCCGAAGTCCAGGTTCTCGCGGACCGTGCCCTCGAACACGTCGGCCTCCTGCGGGATCAGCGTGGACAGCGCGGCGAGGTTGTGGACGCCGGGACGGACCTGGCCGTCGACCTCGACGACGGTGCCCGGCGCCGCGTAGAGCCCCGCGAGCACGCGCATCAGCGTGCTCTTGCCCGCGCCGCTGCCGCCGACCAGCGCGATGCGCTCGCCGCGGTGCAGCGTGATCGCCGCGAGCCCCAGCGGAGGCGACTCGGGCGCGGCCGCGGCGTGGCGGAACGCGATGTCGCGCACGACGATGCGTCGCCAATCGGTCGGCAGCGCCGCCGCCGGCTCGCCGATCGGCGCCTCGAAGATCGGGCGCGCGCTGGCGAAGTCGGCGCGCGTTCGCGACAGCCCCTGCATGCGTCCGGTCATGTCGGTGGCCACGGCCGCGGTGCGGCCGGCGTATTGCTGCACCATGAACACCGCGCCGATCGCGATCGCCCCGGTGCCGCTGCGGCTCAGCGACCAGACGTAGGCGATGACCAGCGCCCAGGTCGTCAACGTGCTGACCAGGTCCACCATGCACCACTTGTATTCGTTGATGACGATGATCCGGCCCAGCGGGATGAAGATGCGTGCCAGCCGCAGTTGCAGGAGCCGGCGCGAGGCCTCCTGCAGCCGCAGGCTCAGCACGGTGCCGATGTGGCCGAGGAAATCGGCCATGCCCGCGCCGTAGCGGCGCTCGGCCTCCATCTCCTGCAGGGCCAGCTTCATCAGCGTGCGGTCGATGCGCATGCTCACGAGCGCCAGCGAGCCGAACGCCAGGAACGCCGCCAGCCCGATGCCCGGCGACAGCGCGGCGAGCGCCACCAGCGGGCCGACGAGGCCGACCAGGCTTTGAAGGTAGATGAACTGGTTGGCCGAGAACTCGTAGAGCGCCTGCGTCGATTGCCGCACGCGCTGCTGCATGTCGCTCGAATGGTGGCGCTCGTGCCAGCCGAGCGGCGCGGCGGTCAGGCGGCAATACAGCTCGTCCGACAGGGACTCGCGCACGCGCATGCCCACGCGCCGCTCGAGCACGCGCCCGGGGCCGTGCAGCGTCCACGCGCCGATCGAGGCGCCCATCACGCAGCCCACCCACGCGAGCGCGCGCCCCAGGCTGCCCGGGTCGCCTTTCTGCAACGCGTCGATGGCCTGCGCCGCGAACCAGGGCACGGACAGCCGCACCAGTTGGGATCCCATCAGCAAGGCCATCGACGCCACCATCGCGACGCGGGCGCCTGCGGCGTAGCGCCAGATGCCGCGGTACAGGCCGGCGTCCACGGGATTGGCGGAGGAAGGGCGGGCAGGGGGCACGAGAGGCGTCCGTTGATGACGTTGGCGACAGCGACAAGCCGTCGCCGGACACCATACGGCAAAACGCCCCATGAAAAACGGCCGGACAGGCCGGCCGCTTGGGGAAAGACGAGCCGGCCAGCGGCTCAGGCGACGTCAGCGCTGCTTGTCCGAGCGGTTGCCGTGGTCGCCGCCCTGCTGCGCGGTGCGGCTCTGCGCCTGGCCCGGGTCGGACTTCAGGTTGCCACCTTGCTGGTCGCGGTCGCCGCCCGACTGGTTCTGCTGATTCGAGCCACCGCTCGGCGTCTGCTGCCCGCCTTGCTGGCCTTGCTTGCCCGATTGGCTCTGCTGGTCGTTGCGGCCTTGCGATGGCTGGTTCGGGCTGTTGCCCTGTTGGCCTTGCTGGTTCTTTTGCACGTGATGCTCCTTGGTTGGGTTGCCCCGCCGTTCTCCGGGGGGAGACGGCCTTCGAAGGCGTTCGGAGGTCGTCACCGGAGGCGGCAAGGTGCATTCCCGAAACGTGAAGCTGGCTTCACGCCGGGACACATGCCACGGGCACGCACGCCCTGCCGCGCAGGACGCATGCGGCGCGTCAATTCGTGTAGTTCTCCACCGTGCCGACGTCGCGCGGGGCGGCCGATTCCGGGTCCGCGCCGAACTCGCGCTTGGCGCGGCGTTGGCGCAGCAGGTCCCAGCACTGGTCGAGCTGCTCGGCGACGCTCTTGAGCCGGTCGGCGTTCGCCTCGGGGGCGACGGCGTCGCCGCGCAGGCGGTGTTCCTCGTCGACGAGGGCGGTGATGCGGTCGAGAATGGTCTGGTCTTCCATGGGAACTCCGAGGATGGCTGGGGGCGGGCACGGGCGCGCTCGCATCGAGCGGCGCGGGCAATCGGCGCTCCCTGGCGCGCGCTGAAATCCGCAGCATGCGCTCGGCCGGCCGCCGTCTCGACGTCAGGGTCAAATCGCGGCGCGGGCGTCCGCGTTACCGGGTCGTCAGGGTTTCCAGCAGGATCGCCGCGGCGATCGCTTGCCAAGGTCCTGTGGACAGCCCGCCGGCTCCAACGCATACTGCTAGTTGGAGTTCGAGCTTCGAACCCGAACGAGTTCCTGCCGATGCCCGCGTGAGCGGACACGAGCGGAAACCGCATGTCGCGCGCTTCGGCACGAGGGATTCTCTATGGTGGCAGCTGCACAGCGGATCGAGCGTCTCGATCGGCTCGAACGCATTATCCAGACGCAATCGCTGCTGGTCCAGGCCGACCTGGCGCTGAACCCGTTCATGCAACTGGTCATCGACAAGCTGCGCGAGCTGACCCAGGCGCACGGCGCCTCGGTCGACTTCGTCGAAGGCGAGACGACCGTCGTGCGCCGCGCCAGCGGCGTGATGGCCGGCCACCTGGGCCTGCGCATCTCCAACGACACGAGCCTGTCCGGCGTCTGCGTGCGGACCGCCACCGTGCAGCGCTGCGACGATTCCGAAACCGACGAACGCGTCGACCGCGCCACCTGCCGCGCGCTCGGCGTGCGCTCGATGATCTTCGCGCCGCTGCGCCAGGGCAGTGCCGCCGTGGGCGTGCTCAAGGTGTTCTCGCAGCAGCCGCAGGCCTTCGACGACGGCGACGTGCAGATGCTCCAGCTGATGGCCAGCGCCATCGTCGCGGCGCTCGCGAAGAAGTCCGCGCTGGACGCCCGCAACGAGGCCGAGGCGCGCCTGCGCACGAGCGAGGAACGCATGCGGGCGCTGCTCGAGCACGCGCACGACGCGGTCATCTCGATCGACGAGCACGGCCGCGTCTCGCAGTGGAACCGCGCGGCCGAACGACTGTTCGGCTGGTCGCCGATCGAGACCATCGGCCAGGCGGTGGCCGACCTGATCGTGCCGCACTCGATGCGCGGCGAGGTGGCGAGCCTGGTGTCGCGCTACGCGACGGCCGAACGCCTCGAAGACGCCCACCAGCGGGTGACGCTGCTGGCGATCGACCGCGCCGGCCGCCAGTTGTCCGTCGAGGTGAGCCTCACCGCCACGCGCGTGGCCGGCCGCTGGGAGTTGACGGCCTTCGGCCACGACGTCTCCGAACGGCGCCAGTTCGAGGCCAAGCTGCGCGCGATGGCGCTCAGCGACGGCCTGACGGGCCTGTCGAACCGCCGCGGCTTCATGGAAGTGCTGGAGAAGGCCGTGTCGCGGCACGCCCGGGGCGGCCCGCCGCTGGCCCTGCTGTTCCTCGATCTCGACGGCTTCAAGGGCATCAACGACCGCTTCGGTCACCACGTCGGCGACCTGGCGCTGCAGGCCTTCGCGCGCCGGCTCGAGGGTTGCGTGCGCAAGGGCGACACGGTCGCGCGCCTGGGCGGCGACGAGTTCACCGTCCTGGCCGAGGGCGTCGTCTCGCTGGAGCAGGCGCGCGCGATCGCCGACAAGATCATCGAGGCGATGAAGCCCCCGCTGGAAGGCCACAAGGTGCGCCTGCGCGCCAGCATCGGCATCAGCCTGTACCAGGCGCCGGCCGACGCGTCGCGCTTCCTGCGCGAGGCCGACCACGCGATGTACCACGCCAAGCACAACCACGACGAGGTCGAGGGGGTGTCGGCGTTCATGTCGGGCGCCGAGTTCCTGGCCTGAAACCCGGCGTCGATCCGGTTCAGAATGGGGCCACGATTGCCCGCTTCGAGGAGCCTAGCGTGACCGACCCGCACCCGCACGTCCCCGCCGATGCCGCCGACCCGCCCTGGAAGCACGACGGCGTGCGCGTGGTGCCTGCCGACAAGCTCGACCCGAACACCGCGCAGACGCCCGGCATGGACCGCCAGGCCGCGATCACGTTCGCGCGTACCGGGGCGCAGAAGCTGTGGGCCGGCACCGTGCACATCCACCCGAACGCCAAGACCGGTGCCCACCACCACGGGCCGCTGGAGAGCGTGATCTACGTGGTCAAGGGCCGGGCCCGCATGCGCTGGGGCGAGCGCCTGGAGTTCACCGCCGAGGCCGGCCCGGGCGACTTCATCTACGTGCCGCCGTTCGTGCCGCACCAGGAGATCAACGCGAGCCCCACCGAGACGCTGGAGTGCGTGCTGGTGCGCAGCGACGGCCAGGCGATCGCGGTCAACCTCGACATCGAACCCGCCGAGCCGCCCGAGGACGTGGCCTGGGTCGACCCGACGCATCCGGCGCCTTGAGCGTCAGTCCGCGAAGAACTGGTCGCGCGCCGAGCTCGTGATGGCCGCCACGCACGGATGCGTGATGCGGCGCTCGGTGGAGATCGCGTGGAACTCCTCGACGAGTTCGTCGCTGCGCCCCACCACGCGCACGCCGTACTGCGCGGCCGTCTCCGACTCCAGCACCGCGGGCGTCATGAACACGCCGCGGCCCTCGCCGCCGAAGGCCTTCATCAGCGCGGCGTCGTCGAATTCGCCGATGACGCGCGGGCGGATCTTGCGCGACGCGAGCCACAGGTCGAAGCGCTGGCGCATCGCCGAGGCGTTGCCGGGCAGCAGCATCGGGGCGTCGTCCAGGCATTGCGGGAACGCGCCCTTGAGCGAGCGCTTGAGCTCGGGCGTCGCGAAGAAGCTCATGGCCGTCGAGCCGAGCGCGTGGTTGAACGCCTTCATGCCGGCCTGGCGGCCCAGCGGCTCGTCGGCAAGCACCAGGTCGAGCCGCTGGACGGCCAGCTGGCCCAGCAGGTCGGTGAGCTTGCCCTCGTGGCAGATCAGGCGCACGTTGGCGGCGGCGGCCAGGGCAGGCTCCAGCAACCGGTAGGCGATCGACTTGGGCACCGAGTCGGACAGGCCGACGCGGAAGTCGAGCGCGGCCGCCACCCCGCTGGTCTTGCCGATGCGCGCCTCCAGCTCGGCGCCGAGCGCGAAGATCTGGTCGGCGTAGCCGACCGCCAGGTGGCCCTCGTCGGTCAGCTCCAGTCCGCGTCCGGCCTTGCGAAACAGCGCGCAGCCGAGCCGATCCTCCAGCAGCTTGATCTGCCCGGAGAGCGTCTGCGGCGAGATGTTGAGCTGCTGGCCCGCGCGCACGACGCCGCCCGCCTTGGCGGCGGCCCAGAAGTAGTGGAGGTGCTTGTAGTTCATGCCGGTGCCCTGAAGATGCGGATTTCGCGATATGACGAAGCGACCAATACGACTTTACGCTGAAAGTCGCGTTGCCTAGAGTCTCGTGTCCGCCACCGCATCGGAACGTCCCCATGGAACTCCTTCTCGACCCGACCCTCTGGGTCGCCTTCGCGATGCTCACCACGCTCGAGATCGTGCTGGGCATCGACAACATCATCTTCCTGACCATCCTCGTCGGCCGGCTGCCGGCTGCGCGGCGCGACACCGCGCGCCGGGCCGGGCTGGCGTTCGCGATGGTCACGCGCATCGCGCTGCTGCTGTCGCTCAGCTGGGTCATGGGCCTGACGGCCGAGTTGTTCGCCGTCGCCGGCCAGTCGTTCAGCGGGCGCGACCTGGTGCTGCTCGGGGGCGGTGTGTTCCTGCTGTACAAGGCCTCGCGCGAGATCTTCGAGGCCGTGGAGCAGGGCGAGGGGGGCGCGCACGCGCCGGCGGCACCGAAGGGCGCGGCGCACTTCTGGAGCGTGATCGCGCAGATCGCGGTCGTCGACATCGTCTTTTCGCTGGACTCCGTGATCACCGCCGTGGGCATGGTCGACCGCGTCGGCGTGATGATCGCCGCGGTCGTCGCTTCCGTCGCGCTGATGATGTTCGCCGCCAAACCCATCGGCGAGTTCGTCGATCGCCACCCGTCGATCAAGGTGCTCGCGCTGGCGTTCCTCGTGATGGTGGGCATGACGCTGGCCGCCGAGGCGTTCGACGTGCACGTGCCCAAGATGGTGATCTACGCCGCGATGGGTTTCTCGCTGGGCGTCGAACTGCTCAACATCCGCGCCCGGGCCAGGCGCCGCGCCGCGGGGGGCGGCACGGGCCTGGAGCGCCTCGGCCAGGAGCCGTCCCCGACCCACTGAATTCCAGACAATTCGCTTTATACGATCCTTCTGTTCGATTCATTCGCATTTACGCGAAGTGTCGAACAGGGGACAGTAAGGCATCCGCAATGCAAGGAGTCTTGCCGTGAAGTTCAATCTGCAACCCAGTCCCGACAACCCGCGTCGCCCGTCGTACGCCGAGGACGCCCGCGTCGTGTCGGCGGGCGGCAATGCGCGCGTGCTGCGCAACACCTACGCGCTGCTCGCGCTGTCGATGATCCCCACCGTGGCCGGTGCCTGGCTGGGCCTGGCCACCGGCCTGTCCACCTCCATGGGCGGCATGCTCGGCATGATCGTGTTCATGGTCGGGGCCATCGGCCTGATCTTCGCGATCGAGAAGAACCGCAACTCGCCGATCGCCGTTCCGCTGCTGCTGGGGTTCACGTTCTTCATGGGCCTGATGCTGTCGCGCATCCTGGGTTTCGTGCTGGGCATGCACAACGGCACCGGCCTGGTGATGACGGCGTTCGCCGGCACGGCCGGCGTCTTCTTCGGCATGGCGGCGCTGTCGTCCATCATCAAGCGCGACCTGTCGACGATGGGCAAGTGGTTGTTCGTGGGCGCCGTGATGCTGCTGGTGGCGGGCATCGCCAACGTCTTCATCCAGTCGAGCGCGCTGATGATCACGATGTCGGTGATGGCGATCGGCATCTTCTCGGCCTTCGTGCTGCACGACCTGAAGCGCGTGCGCGACGGCCTCGAGACCAACTACGTCATCGCGACGCTGGGCGTCTACCTGAGCCTGTACAACGTGTTCCAGAACCTGCTGGTGCTGCTGGGCGTGTTCGGCGGCCGCGACGAATGACGCCGGGCTGAAGGCGAGAGAGGGCGATTGGCGGGGAGGTTGCGAAGGCGGTCTCCCCGCTGTCGTTTGCGGCTTCGCGCCGCCAAAAAAAAGGTCTCGGCACACTGCCGGTCATCCTGCGCGCAGTCGCAGGATCCACGCGTACCGGGCTCCGGCAAAGGACTCGACCTGCACTGGCAATGAACGGCTTGGCCGGGGTGGATCCTGCGACTGCGCGCAGGATGACGGCTTTCTCCAGCGGTCGGATCTTTCCCGCGGATCGGCGATGAACCAAAAAGAAGCCCCCATCAGCCCGAACTGATGGGGGCTCCAGGCGCCTTGTGTTTCCAGCCCGACCCGAGTCGTGCCAAGGTGCCTCGCCCCTCGCGTCGTCGCGTGCGGCGCCGCGAGGAAGAACAAAGGATCAGAACGCGAAGCCGACGCCCAGGTTCAGGGAGTTGCCCAGCGTGAAGTGCTCGTCGGTGTCCGGCAGCTTGTGCTGGCGGTAGTCGCGGTAGTCGGCCTTCAGCACGATGCCTTCGCCGATGAACAGGCTGGCGCCGACGGTCACGATCTTCTCGTCGGGCTGCTTGATGCCGCCGGCGGACACCGGCAGCGAGCCGAAGCCGGCGGCGGTGTTGAGCACTTCGTAGCGCGCGAACGGCGTCAGCCTGTAGTCGGCCGCCAGCGGGATGTTGTACGCGGCCTGCACGTAGCCGCCGTAGAACAGGTGCGGCACCAGCGTCGGCGACTCGAAGTCGCCGGTGGCGAGTTCCTGGTTGAAGCGCGTGGCGCCGTTGATCTGGCCGCGGACGGCTTCGGCCGCGAGGTCCAGGCCGCCGATCTGGTAGCGCGCGTGGCCTTCGATCATGAACAGCTTGGCGCCGTTGCCGGCGAAGCCGGCCTGGCTCTGGCCGATGTTGTCGAACACGGCCGAGCCGCCGACCCACAGGCCCGGGACGCCGCGCCAGTTCAGGGCGGCGACCGTGCCGAACGTGCGCGCGGCGGCGAACTGGCCTTCGCCGTGGATGGACTGCAGCGGGCCGCGGTCGCGCGCCTCCGTGGAGCCGGCGTCCCAGCCGGACAGGTTCGGGGCGGTGGTCAGGGCGACGTCCCAGTTCAGGCCGTTGCCCAGGTCGCCATTGGCGCCCAGGCCCACTTCGCGCCAGGTGCTGGGGATGATCTTGGTGTCGGTGTCCGGGCGGTAGACGCCGTAGTAGGCCGTCGGCTCGTGGTACTGGTTGAGCAGTCCCACGGGCATCAGGAACAGGCCGGCGCGGCCCTTGACGCCGTTGTCGAACTCGCGCTCGACCCACAGCTGTTCGACTTCCGATTCGCCGGAGTCGTCGGCCGAGGTGATGGCGTGTTCCCACTCCCACTCGGCCACCATCTTCGTCTTGTCGTCGAAGCGGTGCTGCATGCCGATGACGGCGCGCTGCACGTCGACGTTGGACGCGCCGACCTGCTTGGTCGGACGGGTGTAGCCGATCTCGCCGTAGCTCGACACGGTGGTGTTGGCGGCCCAGCCGGCACGCTGCGTGGCGGCCGTGTTGGCGGCGATCGCCTGCTGCGTGGCGGCCACGCTGGCGGCATCGGCCTTGACGGCCGCCTGGTCCTGCGCGACCGCGGCGGCCTGCGCCTGGATCTGCGCCGACTGCTGCTGCGCCACGGCGGCCTGCTGGGTCGCCTGGGTGGCCTGCGCGGCTTGCGCGGCCTCGAGCTTGGCGACCTTGTCGGCCAGCATCTTGTTCTGCGCGACGAGGGCATCGAGCTTCTTCGCGAGGTCGGACAGCGTCGCGGCCTCGTCGGCGGTCTTCTTCTTCGGGGCGGCGGCGGCGTCGCCGGCGGCCACCAACATGCAGACGAGGCCGGCCGAGGCCAGCGCCGTCGTCAGGGGGCGGAGCTTGTGAGCGTTCATCGTGCGTCTTTCTTGCGTTGAATCATGGGTGAGGGCGATGCGCCGCCCCGGCCGTCTTTCGAGGTGCTGAACCCTCCGGGCCGCTGGTGGCGCAAGGCGCCGCCCAGCCAGTCGTCCTGCTCTGCATTATGTCTGGGAAACGCAAATGCTAATAGTTCGCATTACGTTTGCAGAGGATTTGGCGGCCCGAAGCAACAGCCCGTCGCGATCGGCCGGCCATCGCCGTCGGCGCTTCCGGACTCACGCCGCCGCGACCGCCTCCTGGAGACTGCCCGCGAACCCGATGGCGCAAGGCTTGTCGAGCCGAACGCAGCGGATGCCCAGCAGCGTGCAGTGCGCCTCGACCGTGTCGCAGGCGCCCTGGCACACGTAGCGCGGCTGCAGGATCACGACGTCGGCGGCGGCCAGCGCCTGCCGCAGGGCCGGCAGCCCCAGGGCGTCGGTGCCGTCGGCGTGCGCGAAGCGGCCGCCGCTGCGTTCGACCAGTTCGCGGTAGATCGGCATCTGGCGCGCGCGACCGCCCACGCACAGCACCCGGCGCCCACTCAGCGCGGGCGGCTGGCTGCCTTCCTGGCGGACCGCCAGCGTCTCCCGCAAGGCCGCCAGCTGGGTCTCCTTGACGATCGCCTCGGCGCGGGCACGCATCAGCAACGCCTCGAGCCGCTCGGCTTGCGCGATGCAGTCGGCGCGCCACCGGGTGCATCGGGCCTGCACCCGGCCCAGTTCGCGGGCGAGCAGGGCGTTCTCCTCGGCCAAGGCGCGCAGCGCGCGCTGGTCCGCGCCCTGCGCGAGCAGCGGCTCGGGCGATGGCGGTCGGCATGCGACGAGCGCGAGGCCATGCTCCGGGCGTTGCACGACCGCGCGCATCCGTCCGAGCCTGCGCGGATGGCCCCGTGCGGGTCGGCGGCTCATGCGGGCAGGCGGGCCGGCATGGCCACGCAGGCGGCCGGGCGTATCGCGGTGTCAGGGTTCATGGATTCAGTGTAATGCGAATCATTCGCATTAACCGCATATCCCACTCCCGATCAGGGCACGAACGCGCCCGCTCAATCTCCGTCGGAAGCGGCGTCCTGGCGCAAGGCCTCGAACCGCGCGCGGTATTCGGAACGCAGCGCGCGCCGCAGGTCGGCCGTGGCGAAGCGCCGGCGCTCCTCGGCCGTCGTGGGAACCAGCGGCGGCACGGCCACCGGCTTGCGCTCGTCGTCCAGCGCCACCATCGTGAAGAAGCAGCTGTTGGCATGGCGCACCTGTTGCGTGCGGATCTCCTCGGCCAGCACCTTGATGCCGACCTCCATCGAGCTGGTGCCCGTGTGGTTCACCGAGGCCAGGAAGGTGACCAGCTCGCCGACGTGGATCGCCTCGCGAAACATGACCTGGTCGACCGACAAGGTGACCACGTAGCGTCCCGCATAGCGCGCGGCGCACGCATAGGCGACCTGGTCCAGCAGCTTCAGGATCGTGCCGCCGTGCACGTTGCCGGAAAAGTTGGCCATGTCGGGTGTCATGAGCACCGTCATCGAGAGTTGGTGCTTGGGGGAGTCCATCGGATGCCTTTCGAAAGAGGAATCAGGGCGCGGACGCGGCGACGGTGGCGCCGGCGACGGCGTGGCGGACAAGGGCGTCGGCCACGAAGCCGCTCGCCTTCATCTCCTCGACGAACGCGCGCAGCGCGGCCTCGGCCGCGGGACCGCGTCCGCGCGCGAGGCCCATCGCCTGGCGGATCACCATGAAGCGCCCCGGCAGCACGCGCAGGCCCGGCGTGCGCGCGGCCACCTCGACGAGCACCTGGCGGATGCCGCCGGCCACGTCGGCGGCGCCGGCGCGCAAGGCCTCGACCACCTGCGCGGCGCCCGCCACGCGCACGAACGCGGCCTGCTTCAGCTCGCGCGTGAGGAACAGGTCGTAGGCGCTGCCCTGGCCCACCGCGACACGCGTGCCCGCGCGGTCGACGTCGTCGTTACCCTGGCAGGGCGAGTCGTCGCGCACCAGGTAGGCGCCCTCGATCAGGAGGTAGGCGTCGGTGAACGCGATGTCGGCGCCGCGCAGCGGGTCGATCGCGAAGAAACCGACGTCGGCGGCCCCCGAAACGACGGCATCGACCGACCTGGCGGCGGCCGGGAACTCGATCGTCTCCAGCGGCAGCCCCAGCCGCTCGGCCAGCGCCTGCGCCAGGTCGACCGACACGCCGCGCGCGCGGCCCGTGGCCGGATCGACGCCGGCGAGGATCGGGTTGCCCAGGTTGATCGAGGCGCGCAGGCGGCCCGTCGGGGCGAGCAGGGCGGCGGTGGCGGGATCGGGAAAGGACGCAGGACTCATCGGGCCATTCTCCAGGATGTGGCGACGCATCCGGCAGCGGGAGGCCACCGTATTGAACCTATGGGGCGAGCCGAGGTCATAAACCCTGCGTCGCGCGCCGGTCGTGCGGACGTCGCAAGATCCGGACCGCCGCGTTGTAAGGAACGGGCACGTTCCCACGACAGACACTCAACCCCCAACGAAACCCAGAAAGCACGTCATGTCTCTCGCCCGTCGAACCGCTCTCCTGTCCGGCGTCCGCCTGCTGCTCGGCGGCAGCATCGCCGCGCTGGCATCCGCCTGCAGCCGCGCCGGCGCGGCCACGGGCGCGACCGCCAAGGAGCACTTCGAGGTCGAGATGACCGACGACCAGTGGAAGTCCAAGCTCAGTCCGCAGGCCTACGCCGTGCTGCGCCACGAAGGCACGGAGACACCGTACTCGAGCCCGCTCAACGACGAGCACCGCAAGGGCACCTTCACCTGCGCCGGCTGCGCGCTGCAGCTGTTCTCGTCGCAGACCAAGTTCGACAGCGGCACCGGCTGGCCCAGCTTCTTCCAGCCGCTGCCCAACGCCGTCAACCAGCGCGTGGACCGCTCGCTGGGCATGGCGCGCGACGAAGTGCACTGCCGCCGCTGCGGCGGCCACCTCGGCCACGTGTTCGACGACGGCCCCAAGCCCACCGGATTGCGCTACTGCATGAACGGCGTCGCGATGGCGTTCACGCCCGCCTGACCCGTTTCCCATCCATCCCCAGGACTTCACCATGAACCGCACCGCCACCCTCCGCGTCGCCCCGTCGAAGGCGACCCGCTTCTTCCTCACCACCGTCGGCGTTTCCTGCCTGCTCGCGATCGGCCTGCACTTCGGCCGAGCCGGGGCGGCCGAGCCCGCGGTCGTGATCCCGGCTCCGGCCCTGGACGAACCCGCGGCGGGGCGCCACACCGAGACCGCCGTGTTCGCCGGCGGCTGCTTCTGGGGCGTCCAGGGCGTGTTCCAGCACGTCAAGGGCGTCACCAACGCCGTCTCGGGTTACTCCGGCGGCGAGAAGAAGACGGCCGAATACGAGGTCGTCAGCACCGGACGGACCGGCCACGCCGAATCCGTGCAGGTCACGTTCGACCCCGAGCAGGTGAGCTACGGCAAGCTGCTGCAGGTCTACTTCTCGGTGGCGCACAACCCGACCGAGCTGAATTTCCAGGGCCCCGACCACGGCACGCAGTACCGCTCGGCGCTGTTCCCCGTGGACGACGGCCAGCGCAAGGTGGCCGCGGCCTACATCGCGCAGCTGGACGCGGCCAAGGCGTTCCCCAAGCCGATCGTCACGAAGATCGAGCCGTTCAAGGCCTTCTACGCCGCCGAGGGCTACCACCAGAACTTCCTGACGCTGAACCCGGACTACCCGTACATCGTCTACAACGACCTGCCCAAGGTGGCGGACCTGAAGAAGGTGTTCCCGGCGCAGTACGCCGACAAGCCGGTGCTGGTGCCCAACGTCGTGGCGTCGAAGTAGGCGCGCGGCTTCGGATGAAGAAAGGCCCCGTCGAAGCGGGGCCTTGTCGTTTCAGCGCGGTCGACTCACTTCGTGAGGAAGCCCAGCATCGTCGTCGCGAACTTGCCGTACGGCGGGCCGATGAGCTTGAGCGCGCTGAAGCGGGCCTGGTAGAACACCGGGCGCAGCTTGGAGAACGTGTCGAAGCCCTCGCGGCCATGGTAGTGCCCCATGCCGGACTCGCCGACGCCGCCGAACGGCAGGTCGTGCTGGGCGACATGGAACAGCGCCTCGTTGACCGACACGCCGCCCGACATCACGCGATCGAGCAGCATCTGCACCTGGCGCTTGTCGTTGCTGAACGGGTAGATCGCCAGCGGACGCGGGCCGGCATTGATGGCCTGGATGACCGTCTCGAGCGAGTCGTAGGCGCGGATCGGCAGGATCGGGCCGAAGATCTCGCGCTGCAGCAGCACGCAGTCGGACGGCGCGTTGAGCACGATGTGCGGCGACATCTTGCGCGTGGCGCGGTCCCAGGGCTCGCCGGGGATCACCTGGATCACCGTGGCGCCGCGCGCCTTGGCGTCGTCCAGCGCGCCCACGAGGCGATCGAACGAGCGCTCGTCGATGACCGAGGTGTAGTCGGCGGACGTGATGGCCGGATAGCGCGCCGTGACGATCTCGCGCGCGACCGCCACGAACTCGTCGACCTTGGCGCGCGGGATCCACGCATGGTCGACCGTCGTGCAGATCTGGCCGGCGTTCATCAGCTTGGCGAACAGCATGCGTTCGGCGGCCAGGCGCAGCGGGAAGTCGTCGCACAGGATGGCCGGCGCCTTGCCGCCCAGTTCCAGCGTGACGGGCACCAGGTTGGCGGCCGCCGCGGCCATCACCGACCGGCCGGTCTGGCCCGAACCGGTGAACAGCAGGTGGTCGAACGGCAGCTTGGAGAACTCGATGCCCACGCCGCCGGTCTCGTCGAAGAAGCGCAGCTTCTCGCGCGGGAAGTAGCCCGGCATCTTCTCGATGAGGAACGCGGCGAGGTGGCGCGAGTTCTCGCTCATCTTGATCATCGCGCGATTGCCGGCGGCGAACACGTAGGTCAGCGGGATCAGGCTCAGGTGCAGCGGGAAGTTCCACGGCACGATGATGCCGACGACGCCCAGCGGCTGCGGGATCACGCGGTTGCTGGCGCCGATGAAGTTGCGCAGGTCCACCGAACGGCGTTGCGGCCGCATCCACTTGCGCAGCGAGCCGATCACGTGGGAGATGCCGTCCATCGCGGGAAACACCTCGGCCAGCAGCGTTTCGTGCTGCGAGCGGTGACCGTAGTCGGCGCTGATCGCGTCGCACAGCGCCTGCTTGTTCTCGCGGATGAAGCGCTGCAGGGTGCGCAGGTCGGCCTTGCGTTCGGCCAGGGTAGGCACCGGGTGCGCGAAGTACGCGGCGCGCTGCAGCGCGAGCGAGTCCTCGAGCGTGCGCGCGATCTCGGCGGGGGTCGGGGCGATGTTGGGCAGGTCGTTCTTCATCGGGAGGCTCCTCGGGAACTGCAACGACGGCGCGTGCGCGCGTCAATGCCCGATTGTCCGCCCGCGGCAGGCCACGAGGCTCAGGGACAACCACTGTCGCGTGGGTGACATGTTGGCTCGCGAAGTCAGTCCCCGGGCCGGGGGAACATGGGACCGCCTCGTCAAACCTCGTGCATTTCAGCGGTCATCCTGCGCGCAGTCGCAGGATCCACCCCTGAGAAAGCGTTGCCCGGTGCGAGGATCCTGCGACTTCGCGCAGGATGACCGACGGGTCAGACCTCGTGTGCCATCTCCAGCTCGGGCTCCGCGGCCGGCGTCTTCGCGGCCGGCTTCGCCTTGCGGATCAGCAGCAGCAGCGGCAACGACACGACGGTCAGCGCCAGCATGAAGCGGAAGTCGTCGAGGTAGGCCATCATCGCGGCCTGGCGATCGACGAGGCCGTTGAGGATGCCCAACCCGGCCGCGGTGGAGGGATTCACGGCGCCCGGCAGGGACTGGAAGGCCAGGTTGCCGGCGGTGATGTCTGTTGCGAGTTCGGCATGGGCGCGCGCCGTGCCCGACGTGAGCATCGCCTGCACGATCGAGATGCCCACGCTGGAGCCGATGTTGCGCAGCAGGCTGAAGATGGGCGTGCCGTCGTTGCGCAGGGCGGGCGCCAGCGTGGCGAAGGCCACGGCGCTGAGCGGCACGAACGTGAAGCCGATGCCCAGGCCCTGGATCACGCCGGAGACGATGATGATGCGGCTGCTCATGTCCAGCGTCATGCCGGTCATCATGTACAGCGCGATCGCGGTGAGCGTGAAGCCGAGCGCCATGATCGCGCGGGCGTCGACGTAGTGCAGCATGCGGCCCACCATCAGCATCGCCGCCATCGTGCCGATGCCGCGCGGGGCCATCACCATCCCGGTGTAGACGACCGGGTAGCCGAGCAGGCCCTGCAGCAGCGTGGGCAGCAGCGCCATCGTGGCGTACAGCACCAGGCCCACGATGAAGGCGAACAGCAGGCCGGTGACGAAGTTGCGATCCTTGAGCAGGCGACGGTCGAAGAACGACGTGCCGATCGCGGTGAACGTGTGGGCGACGAAGAACGCGAATGCGATCAGGCAGCCGATCGCCTCGACGCGTATCTCGATGGAATCGAACCAGTCGAGCTGCTCGCCGCGATCGAGGAACATCTGCAGCAGGCCGATGGCCAGGCTCAGCGTGGCGAAGCCGAACAGGTCCAGCTTGATGCCGGCCGGGCGGCTCTCGGGCAGGTAGCGCGCGATGCCGTAGAAGGCCAGCACGCCCACCGGCAGGTTGATGTAGAACACCCAGCGCCAGCTCGCGTTCTCGGTGAGCCAGCCGCCCAGCATCGGGCCCAGGATCGGGCCGATCATGATGCCGGCGCCCCAGATCGCCATCGCCTGGCCGATCTTCTCCTTCGGGTTGATGTCGAGCAGCACGGCCTGCGACAGCGGCACCAGCGCGGCGCCGAACAGGCCTTGCAGCAGGCGCGCGGCGACGATCTCGAAGATGTTGTCGGCCATGCCGCACAACGCGGAGGCCACGGTGAAGCCGGCCACCGCGATCAGGAAGACGCGCCGCCGGCCGAAGGCCGAGCACAGCCAGCCGGTGAGCGGCGTCGCGATGGCGGCGGCCACGATGTAGGAGGTCAGCACCCAGGAGATCTGGTCCTGCGAGCTCTGCAGGGCGCCCTGCATGTGCGGCAGCGCGACGTTGGCGATCGTCGTGTCGAGCGCCTGCATGATCGTCGCCAGCATGATGGAGACGGTGATCATCCCGCGGTGCGGGATGAGGCGGTGGTCGCCCAGGCTCACGGCGCGTTCCCTTCAGCCGGCGCGTCGCCCTGCAGGTTGGCGCGCACGCGCTGCAGCATGGACACGAGCTGCTTGCGTTCGACGGCGCTGAAGCCGGCGAGGGCGCTTTCCTGCACGCGATCGCTGACGGCGAAGGCCTTGAGCAGCGCGGCCTCGGCACGCGGCTGGAGCTCGATCGCGTTGGCGCGGCGATCGGTCTCGCTGGGCCGCCGCGTGATCCAGCCCGCGGCTTCCATGCGGTCGACCAGCGTGGCCACGGCCATCGGGGTCAGGTCCAGGTGATGGGCCAGCTCGGACTGCGTCGGCGGATGGCCGCTCTCGTTCCACGCCACCTGGCCGATGAGCCGGCACTGCGCGCGCGACAGGCCCAGTTCCTCGCGTGACAATTGGTCGAACTGCCGTCCGTAGAGACGGCCGACCTCGTTGACGATGAACCCGAAGCGATTCGAGAATTCAGCTGGCTTTTTCATATAGGGCTATATGATAAGCCAGTTTATTAATTGAGGCTGAATCCGCGGAGCCGCCGGGGCGTTTCGCACGCCGGCCAGCCGGCCGCGGCGGACTTGTCGCCGGCCCCGCGCAGGCGCACCGAGTCGCCGCTAACATCGGGGTTCCCATTCCGCCGAACTGGCTCCATGCCGACGTCGTCGCGTCCGACCGCCGCCCTCGCTGAAAGCTTCAAGACGCCGCCGCGCTGGCTGCTGACGCTGGCCACGGCGGTCGTCGCGATCGGCCTGCGCGCACTGCTGCAGCCCGTGCTGGGCGACAAGCTGCCGTTCCTGATCGCCTATCCCTCCGTCGTGCTCGCGGCGTCGCTGTGGGGCATCGCGCCCGGGGTCGTCGTCGCCATGGCGTGCGCGGCGATCGCCGCCGTGCCCTGGATCCCGCCGACCGTGCCGCCCGATGAAAGGCCCATGCACATCGGCGCGTTCTTGCTCGCGGCGATCTTCATCTGCCTGGTCAGCAACCTGCGCGCGCGCCGCGAGCCGGCGGCCGCCGACGCCGACACCGGCTTCGACACCCCCCTGGCCACCTGGCTGCGCGCCGTGCTGTGGGGCGCGGTGCTGGTGCCCGTGACCACGTTCTTCGCCGCGGCCTGGTGGGGCTACGAGCACGCGGTGGGCGAGGCCCAGGCCGCCTCGGAGCGCGCCGCGATCCTGGTGCGGGGCCAGGCTCAACGCACCTTCGAGATCGCCGAGCAGATCGCCCACCGGGCCAAGGACGCGGCCGCCGGCGACGACGCCGCGGTGCGCGCGCGCGAGCCCGAGATCCACGCCCGGCTCGCCGATATGGTGGCGGGGCTGCCGTCGGTCGTGAACCTCAACGTGTGGGACGCGAACGGCCGGCCGATCGCCCGCAGCGACCGCTTTCCCACTGACCGCATCGTCTCCGTGGACGACCGGCCGTATTTTCTGCAGCAGAAGAACACGCCGGTGCCCTTGGGCATCAGCGACGTCCTCGTCGGCCGCCAGACCGGCCTCGAGCTGCTCAACACCACGATCCGGCGCACCACGCCCGAAGGCCGGTTCGCGGGCATCGTCTCGGTGTCGCTGTCGCCGGCCTTCTTTCGCGACTACTACCGTTCGCTGGCCGCCGAGAACCCGACCCTGGCGCGCTTCGCGCTCGTGCGCACCGACGGCGCCATCCTGGCGAGCTGGCCCCAGGCGCAGCCGGGCGGCGAGCCGCAGCGGGTCGGGCTCAACGACGAGGTCTTCGCCAGCGTGAAGAGCGGCAACCGCGAGGGCCACCTCGAGGTCACCTCGCGCCGCGACGGCGAGCAGCGCTTCGTCAGCTTCCAGCGCGTGGGGGACTACCCGCTGTATGTCGTGGCCGGCGTCAGCCGCTCGGCCATGCTCGCCGGCTGGCTGCGCTTCGTCGGCCTGCTGGCCGCGCTGCTGGTGCCCGTCACCGCGGGGCTCACCTACGTGTCGCTGGTGGCGCTGCGCAAGACGCGCCGCGAACACGCGATCACCGCGGCGCTCAACGACGCCGTCGAGCGCCGCATGACGGCCGAGAAGGGCATGCTGGAGAGCCAGAAGCTCGAGACGCTGGCGCAGCTCACCGGCGGCGTCGCGCACGATTTCAACAACCTCCTGGCCATCGTCAGCAGCAGCCTGCACGTGCATCGGCACCTGCATCCGGAGTTCGGCGAGGAGCGCCACGTCCAGGCCATGGCGCGGGCCGTGCAGTCCGGAACCCGGCTCACGCGCCAGTTGCTGTCGTTCTCGCGCAAGCAGGCGCTGCGTCCCGAGCTCATCGCGTTGCAGGCCTGGCTGCCAGGCGCCGAGGGCCTGCTGCGCAGCACGCTGGGCTCGCGCATCGCGATGGAGGTGGCGGTCGACGCCGACGCCTGCCCGATCAGCGTCGACGCGGCCGAGCTCGAGCTCGCGCTGATCAACCTCTCGCTCAACGCCAAGCACGCGATGCCGGCCGGCGGCGTGCTGCGCATCAGCGCGCGCAACGAAGGCGCGTCGGAGGACGGCACGACGATGGTGGTGATCGCCGTCGCGGACACCGGCGTCGGCATCCCCGCCGACGTGCTGCCGCGCGTGTTCGAGCCGTTCTACACCACCCGCATGCACGAGGCCGGCTCCGGGCTGGGCCTGAGCCAGGTGCACGGGTTCTGCGCGCAGGCGGGCGGGCGCGCGCGCATCGCCAGCGAGATCGGGCAAGGCACGACGGTGGAGATGGTGCTGCCGGCGGAGTCGCCTTACAGCCATGCCCCGACCGCGCCGGCGACGGTCGATCCCGGGCGGCTCGAAGGGCGGGTGATGCTCGTGGAAGACAACGACGACGTCGCGCAATCGACGGCCGCGATCCTGCAGGCGGCCGGCCTCGAGGTGACGCACTACTGGAGCGCCGATTCGGCGCTGGCGGCCCTGACCGGCGGCGCGAGCTTGCCCGACATCGTGCTGAGCGACATCGAGATGCCCGGCAAGCTGAGCGGCATGGACCTGGCGTTCCGCCTGCGCGAACGGTGGCCGCGGCTGCCCGTGGTGCTGATCACCGGCTATGCGAAGCAGCTCGAGGACGCCGTCTCCGGCGGGTTGCGCGTGCTGCCCAAGCCGACGCCGCCGCAGGAACTGCTGCGCGTGCTGCGCACCGGCATGACGGCCCTGGCGGCTTCCTGAACGACCCGTCCGTCCACGCGGACGGCGCCCTCACACCCCCGACGGCACCCGGATGACGAACTCGGTTCCGCGCGCGGCGGCGGGCGCCAGCGCAATCTCGCCGCCCATCGCGCGCACGATCTCGCGCGCGATCGACAGGCCCAGGCCCGCGCCGCGCCTGGCGGTGCGACCCGCCTCGCCCTGGGCATAAGGCACGAAGAGCTGCGCGCGGTCGGCGGCGGCGATGCCCGGCCCGCTGTCGCTCACGTGGACCTCGAGCTCGCGGTCGGCCACGTTCCAGATGCCACGGACCTCGACTCGCCCGGAGAGCGTGAACTTGATCGCGTTGCCGACGACGTTGGTCAGCGCCTGGGCGAGCCGGACCGGGTCGAAGGTCAGCGGCACGCTCGCGACCGGACCCTCGTCGAGCAGCTCCAGCCCCTTGGCCTGCGCGCTCAGGCGCAGGGGCGCCATCATCTGCTCCCACCAGGGCGTCAGTTCGACGCGCGCGGGCGCCAGGTCGACGCCGCCGGCCATCATGTGCTCGTGGGCCAGCGTGGTCTCGAGCAACTGCTGCAAGCCGTCGGCGGACGACTTCATCGCGTCGGTGAGCCGCGCCTGCAAGGCCGGATCGGCGTTGTCGCGCAGCAGCGTGGCGCCCGAGGAGATGCCGCCCAGCGAGCCGCGCAGTTCGTGCGCGAGGTAGCTCAGGAAGCGTCCGCGCGCCGCGGTGGCCTCCTCGGCCTCCTCGCGCGCCGCGTGCTCCCCGGCGATCGCGCGGCGCAGCCGGCGGTTGGCCGCGACCAGCAAGGCGAGCCCGAGCACGGCGGCGGCCATCGTGGGCAGCGCCCATTCCAGGATGTCGCGCCATCTGAGTCCGGGCTGCAGGGACACGAACACCCAGTGGCGCTGGAGTTCGGCCGCCTCCGACGGCGTGATCGCGTCCAGGCCCTTCTGCAGCAGGCGCGCCAGCTCGGGCTGGCTCCGCGGCACGCCGAAATAGAGCTCGCTGTCGCCGTCGCGCAGCACGCCGGTGACGTTCAGGCGCCCGGCGTAGCGCTGGTCGATCAGCCGGTTGACCACGACGCCGTTGCCGATGGCCGCGTCGACGCGGCCGTCGTCCAGCGCGCGCAGCACCTCCTCCTGCGAGGCGAACACGACCAGGTGCAGCGCGGGCCGGCGCGAGTGCAGCTGCGCGATCAGGAAATGCTCGCGCAGCAGGCCGAGCGTCCCGCCGCGGATGTCGTCGGGTTCGTTCCAGCGGCGCGGGTCGTCGCTGCGCATGACCATGGCCGTCGGCGAGGTGGAGAACGGGCCGATGAACTCGAAGTCGGCGCGCCGGGCCTCCGTGCGCGCCATGCCGACCACGACGTCGATCTGCCCGTTGCGGGCGGCGTCGTAGACGTCCGCGAAGGTGCCGCCCTTTTGCGCGATGACGCGCAGGCCGACCTTGTCGGCGGCCAGGCGGACCATGTCGGCGCCCAGGCCGTTGAAGGTGTCGAGCGCGCCGCGCGAGGTGAACGGCGCGAAGTGCTCGTCGTAGCCCAGCCGGATCGCGCCCGCGCGCTGCACCCAGGCGCGCTCGGCCTCGGTCAGCGCCGGCTTGCCCTTGACCCAGGGACTGTCCACGCCCGACGGCAGCCAGCGGCGGGCCGCGTCGGTACGCTCGGCCGCCGACAGCGACGCGATGCCCTTGGCGAGGATGCCCGAGAGCACGGGCTCGCGCAGGGTGACCGCCGGCCCGAAGGCGCTCACGGCCGCGCCGTCGAAGCGCTTGACGCGCAGGTTGGCAAGCAGGTTGGCCTCGATCGTGTAGACCGCGTCCTGCAGCCAGCCCGGCGCGAGGTCGGCGCGACCGTCGGCGATGGCGCGATAGGCCTCCAGGCGGGTCGCCGCGTGCACGAGGTTGGCGTTCGGGAACTCGGCGACGACGCGGTCGGCCATGGCCGTCCCGTCGACGACCGCGATGCGCCGGCCGGCGAAGTTGCGCGTCGCCGAGACGTCGCCCACGTCGCTGCGCGACACGATCACCTGCTCCGCGGCCACGAACGTGCCAGGGAAGCTCAGGATCTTCAGGCGCTCGGGACTCGGCGCGGCCATCGGCGTGAGGTCGGCGCGGCCGTCGGCGAGTTCGGCCATCGCCTGTCCCACGTTGTCCACCGCGTGGTACTCGAGCCCCAGGCCGGCGCGCCGCGCGACCGCTGACAACAGGTCGATGCCGAAGCCTTGCGGCGGCGACTTGCCGTCACCGGCCGAATAGAGCGGTTCCGCGTCGCGGATGACGACGACGCGCAGCACCGGATGGCCGGCGATCCATTGCCGCTCGGTGGCGCTGAGCTCGGGCGTCTGCGCGCTCGCGTGGCCGGCGACGCCCAGCAGCAGCGCCAGGCACCAGATCAATGCGATTCGGACGGGAGCGCACAGGTCTCGCATGGGCGGATGATCACGGCGGCGGACGACCGCGACCGGCGCGGGACGACGCAGTTTAGCCCGGCAGTACGCGCGGGCCGTCGTCAACCGCCGAGGTAGGCTTCCTGCACGCGCGGCTCGTCGAGCAGCTCGCGCCCGCTGCCCTGGAGCACGACGCGGCCGTTTTCCAGCACGTAGGCGCGCTCCGCGATCTTGAGCGCCTGCCGCACGTTCTGCTCCACGAGGAAGATCGTCAGGCCGTCGGCGTTGATCTCGCGCAGCGTGCGGAAGATGCCCTGCACGACGATGGGCGCGAGCCCCATCGACGGCTCGTCCAGCAGCAGCACGCGCGGCCGCGCCATCAACGCGCGGCCGATCGCAAGCATCTGCTGCTCGCCGCCCGACAGGTTGCCCGCCAGGCCGGCCTCGCGCTCCTTCAGGCGCGGGAAGAGCGTGAACATCCGTTCGAGGTCGCTCGCGCGCGCGGCCGCGCCGTCGCGCCGCGTGTAGGCGCCCAGCTCGAGGTTCTCGCGCACGGTGAGCGTCGTCAGCGTGGCGCGTCCCTCGGCCACCTGCACGAGGCCCGCGGCCACGAGCTTGTGGGCGGGCAGGGCGGTCACGTCGTGGCCGTCGAACATCACCTTGCCGGCCGCCTTGGGCACCAGCCCCGACAGCGCCAGCAGCGTCGTCGACTTGCCCGCGCCGTTGGCCCCGACCAGGGTCGTGATGCCGCCGGCCCGCAGCGACAGGTCGACGTCGCGCACGGCCTCGATGTGGCCATAGTCGACGCTCAGGCCGGTGACGGAGAGCAGCGCTTCAGTCATTCGGCGACTCCCGTCACCACCGAGACCTCGTCGTCCTCGCGTCCCAGGTAGGCCTCGATCACCTGCGGATCGTTGCGGATCTGCTCGGGCCCGCCGTGCGCGATGATCTTGCCGAAGTTCAGCACCGAGATCTCCTCGCACAGGCCCATCACGAAGCGCATGTCGTGCTCGATCATGAAGATCGTGTAGCCGCGGGCCTGGATGTTGACGATCTCGCGCATCAGCTCGGTCTTCTCGGTGCTGTTCATGCCGGCCACCGGCTCGTCGAGCAGCAGCAGCGTGGGCTCCGTCGCGAGCGCGCGCGCGATCTCGAGCTTGCGCTGGGCGCCGTAGGACAGGTTGTCGGCCAGGTCATCGGCCTTGTGGTCGAGCTTCATCCACGACAGCAGCTCGCGCGCGCGGTCGCGGGCCCGCTTCTCGGCGGCGCGGTACTTCGGCAACGCGAACACGAGGCCGGCCACGCCGTAGTCGAGGTGGCGGTGCATGCCGACGATCACGTTCTCCAGCAGCGTCATCTCCTTGAAGATGCGGATGTTCTGGAACGTGCGCGCGATGCCGCTGCGCGTGATCTCGTGCGGCCTGCGGCCCAGCAGGGTGGCGCCATTGAACGCGATGTCGCCGGTCGTGGGGGGCAGCAGGCCGGTGATCAGGTTGAAGACGGTGGTCTTGCCGGCTCCGTTCGGCCCGATCAGCCCGGAGATCGTGCCGGGCCGCACCGCGAACGAGACGTCCTGCAGCACCTTCAGGCCGCCGAAGTGGCGCGAGACGTTGGTCAGGTTCAGGAGCTCGCTCATTTACCGATCTCCGTCCTGCGGCCTGCGAGGCCAGCGCCTGCTGGCGGCCGGGCGTCGCTCATGGCGTCACCCCCTTCCCGCGCAAGCCGAGCAGCCGGCGCATCCAGGCCGGATTCCACAGCCCCTTGGGCAGGAACAGCACGATCACGACCAGGATCAGGCCGTTGGCCACCGCGCGGTAGTCCTTGAAGCTGCGCAGCAGCTCCGGCAGCAGCGTGATGATGAAGGCGCCGATCACCGGCCCGAACAGGCTGTTGATGCCACCGAGGATGGTCATGGTCAGGATCTCGACGCCGCGATCGAAGCCGAATTCCTGCGGCCCGATGAAGAAGGTGAGGTGGGCGTTGAGCGTTCCCGCCAGGCCCGCGATGGCGGCGCCGAGCGCGAAGGCGAGCATCTTGTGGCCGTTGACGTCGATGCCCATCAGGCCCGCGGCGGTCTCGTCCTCCTTGATCGCCTCGAACGCGCGGCCGATCTTCGAGCGGCGCAGGCGCGCCAGGAGGAACAGCACCAGGACCACCGCCAGCAGCACGTGCCACCACATCGTCAGCTGCGGGATGCCGTTGAGGCCCAGCGCGCCGCCGGTGAGGCTCTCGGCGCGGATGATGACCAGGCGCACGACCTCGCCGAACGCCAGCGTGGCCATCGCGAGGTAGACGCCGGACAGCCGCAGCGTCGGCTTGCCGATGACGAAGGCCACCAGCGCCGGCGCCGCCATGCCGGCCGCGATCGCGGCCGGGAACGGCCAGCCGTAGTTCAGCGTCAGGATGGAGGACGTGTACGCGCCGATGCCCATGAAGGCGGCGTTGGCCATCGCCAGCATCCCGCACGACAGCGTGAGGTAGATGGACAGCGCCAGCAGGGACGCCGTGCCCAGCGACAGCACGAGGTTGCTGTAGATGGACCAGAAGTTGTCGAGGTAGGCGATCATCGCGTCGAGGTCAGACTTTCCGCTCTTGCACGCTGCCGAACAAGCCCTTGGGCCGCACGAGCAGCACCAGGAACAACAGGCCGAAGGCGATCGCGTCGCGCATGTCCGAGCCGATGTAGGCCACCGACAGCACCTCGGCGAAGCCGAGGAACAGGCCGGCCAGCATCGCGCCGCGGATGTCGCCCATGCCGCCCAGGATGATCACGGCGATGCCCTTGTGCAGCATCGGCTGGCCCATCAGCGGGAACAGCGCGTTGGAGTACAGCCCGATCAGCACGCCGGAGATGCCGCCCAGCCCGGCCGCCACGAACGACGTCAGCATGAACAGGCCGTCGACGTTGATGCCCAGCAGCCGCGCCGCCTTGGGCGATTCGGCGATCGCGCGCAGCGCGCGGCCCAGCTGCGTCTTCTTCAGCGTGACGAGCAGCACGGTCATCAGCACGAACGACACGAGGATGATGCCCAGCTCCAGCACTGTCACGCTGACGCCGGCGACCACCAGCGAATCCTGCGGCAGCACCTCGCTGGGAAAGCGCTGGTTCTCCGCGCCGAACAGGCCTTGCACGAGGCTGTTGATCGCGATCCCCAGGCCGATCGTGGCGATCATCGGGATCAGGTGGGGCGCGTCGCGCCGGCGCAGCGGCTTGAGCACGATGCGGTCGATCAGCAGGCCGACCCCGCCCGAGAAAGCGAACGCGAACAGGATCGCCGCCCACAGCGGCGCATGCAGGCGCGTGATCGCCGTCAGCGCGGCGTAGGCCCCCACCATGAAGATGGCGCCCTGCGACAGGTTGACGACGCCCAGCACCCCGAAGACGAGCGTGAAGCCGAGCGCGAAGAGGGCGTAGACGCAGCCGAGCGACAAGGCGTTGAAGAGCTGCTGTTCGAGCACGTGGGAACCTGGTGGAGTTGAAAGTCGGCTTCTTCCCCGACCGGCGCTGCCGCTGGTTCAGCGCCCGGAAGATCCAAGCTCTCGGGAAGCGAGGATCACATCCGAGCCAAACCGAGCTCCCCCTCGGGGGGCAGCGACCAGCGGGAGCGTGGGGGCTCTACTTTTCGATCTCGTAGTACTTGCCGCGCGTGGTGCTGACGATGGGCACCTGGCTGGCGTCGTAGCCGGCCGGCTTGCCGGCCTTGTCGTTGACGCGGCGGAACGAGAACGGGCCGGTCGCGCCCGTCCACTTGATCGCCGGCAGCGCGGCCTGCAGCGCCTCGCGATCCTTGGCCAGGTCGCCGCTGAGCTTGATCTTCTTCAGCGCCTCGGTGGCGATGTGCATCGCGTCGTAGGCCTGCGCGGCGAACTGGTCGGGCGGCGCGCTGTACTTCTTCGTGTAGGCGATGATGAAGCTGTTGTTCTCCGCCGTGCGGTTCTCGATCGACCACGGGCTGCCGACCCACAGGCCGTCCGAGGCGCCCTTGGCCAGGTCGAACACCTTGACCGAGTTCATGCCGTTGCCGCCGATGAACGGCACGGTCAGGCCCAGCTGGCGCGCCTGCACCATGATGGGGGCACCCTCGGCGAGCAGCGCCGACAGCACGATGGCGTCGGGATTGGTGGCCTTGATCTTGGTCAGTTGCGCCTTGAAGTCGACGTCGCCCTTGGCGAAGGTCTCGGTCGTGGTGACCGGCATCTTCTGGTCGTCGAGCGCCTTCTTGAAGTTGTCGTAGCCGCTCTTGGTGAAGACGTCGTCGTTTCCGTACAGCACGGCGACCTTCTTGATCTTGGCCACCTTGGTCGCGGTGCGCAGCGTCACCGGCAGCACGTCGGCCTCGGTGACCGAGTTGCGGAACACGTGGTCGCCGATGGTGGTGATGCCGTCAGCGGTGTTGGAGGTGCCGAAGACGACGATCTTCGACGCCTGCGCGACCGGGTCGGCGGCCTGCGCCGAGTTCGACAGCGTCGGCCCGAACAGCATCAGCGCCTTGTCCTGGAAGATCAGCTTCTTGAAGGCGTTGATCGCCTCGTCCTTCTTGCCTTGCTCGTCCTCGATCACCAGCTCGATCTTGGCGCCGTTGACGCCGCCGGCGGCGTTGATCTCCTCGGCCGCCATCTGGAAGCCGTTGCGGATGCTGATGCCGTACTGCGCCGCGCCGCCCGAGAGCGCCTCCGCGACGCCGATCTTGATGGGTTCCGCGGCGTGGACGGCGCCGAGCGAGACGGCGGCGGCGAGCGCCACGGCGGAAAGTCGGGCGAAGCGGGGAAGGGCGTTCACTTGTTTTGTCTCCAATGGGAAAGATCGGACCTCCTCAAATGTAAGCGTTCGCGGGCGTCCCATCGAGTCTCGGGGATTGCGCATTGACAACCGGGGCGCCGCGGAGTTAGACCGCGCGACAGCGCCGGCGGTGACGCCGGCAGGGACGGGCCGCGAGGCGTCGATTTTCGGGTAACGTCCGCAGCAAACCAATGACTCCAGGGACCGCGTGAGCATCCGCACGAGACTGCTGCTTCTCGTCTTCGCCGTCTGGCTGCCGGCCATGGCCGGCTTCGGCGTGCTCGCGCGCTCGACCTACCTGCACGAGACCCAGGCCGCCACGCAGCACATCCGCGACCTGGCGCGCTCGATCAGCTTCGTCGTCGACAGCGAGCTCGACAAACGCGCCGCCATCGCCTACACCCTCGGCGCGGCCCGCTCGCTGAAGGAAGGCGAGCTGGAACGCTTCTACGAGCACGCCCGGCGCGCCACCGAAGGCACCGGCAACACCGTGCTGGTGGTCGACGCCACGCGGCAGGTCCTCAACACCCGCAAGCCGTTCGGCACGGCGCTGCCGGACCGCGGCTGGGTCACCGATCCGCCGCTGGTCACGGGCGCCCCGATCGTGACCGACCTGCTCACCAGCCGGGTCAGTGGCCAGCCCGTCCTCACGGTGCTGGCGGCCGAGCCCGGTGTCGAGGTCCAGAGATACAACATCGGCGTGGCCTTCGGTCCCGAGGTCATCCAGCACGTGCTGGACATGCAGAAGATGCCCGATGGCGCCGTGGCCTCCGTGCTCGACGGCAAGTACCGCACGGTGGCCCGCAGCCGCGATCCGCAGAAGTGGCTGGGCTCGCGGGCCGCGTCGGCCACGGTCGAGGCGGCGTCCCGGAGGCTGCTCGACCAGCAGTTCGAGTCGACCTCGCACGAAGGCGAACCGACGGTGGCCGTCGTGGCACGTTCCCAGCGCTACGGCTGGACGGTGGCCGTCGGCCTGCCGCGCAGCGCACTCGACAAGCCGGCCATCCGCGTCACGCTCCAGGCCTTCGTCGCCGCCGGCGCGCTCGCGGCCATCGGGCTGTTGCTGGCGCTGTTCTTCGCACGCCAGATCGGCCGGCCGGTGCTGGCGCTCAGCGACGCCGCCGCCGAACTCGGCCGCGACCGCATCCCGGCACCGTTGCGCACCGGGCTGTTCGAGGCCGACAAGGTGGGCGCCGCGCTGCACGAGGCGGGGGCGCGTTCCGCGCGCGCGACCGAGATGCTCGAGTCGCGGGTGGCGGAGGCCATCCGCCAGACCCAGGAGGCGCAGACGCGCCTGCTCGATGGCCAGAAGCACGAAGCCATCGGCCGGCTCACGGGCGGACTCGCGCACGACCTGAACAACTTCCTGCAGACCATGAGCACCGGCCTGCAGGTGCTCGATCGGCTCGTCGAGGAGGACACCGGCCGGCGCGTCATCGAGGCCAGCACGCGCGCGCTCGACAAGGCCGCCACGCTGGTGCGCCAGATGCTGGCCTTCGGCCGCACGCAGCCGCTCAAGCCGCAACCGATCGACCTGCACGACTTCGTGCTGCGCTGCGAGGACCTGATGGGCCGCGCGGTGGGCGGCAAGGTGCGCCTGAGCGCCGACATCGAGCCCGGCCTGCCGCCGCTCCTGGCCGACCCGACGCAGTTCGAGCTGGCCTTGCTCAACCTCGTGTTCAACGCGCGCGACGCGATGCCCGACGGCGGCACCGTGACGATCCGCGGCCGCCTGGCCAGCGCCACCCAGTCGGCGGCGCTGCCGCTCGGACGCTACCTGGCCGTCGACGTGGTCGACAGCGGCGGCGGCATGGACGCCGAGGTGCTGCAGCGCGTGTTCGAGCCGTACTTCACCACCAAGGCGGTCGGCGTGGGCAGCGGGCTGGGGCTGCCGCAGGTGCGCGCGTTCGCCGTCCACTCGGGCGGCGCGGCCACGATCAGCAGCGAGCGCGGCGTCGGCACCACGGTGTCGCTGCTGCTGCCGGTGTCCAGCGATCCGGTGCGCGCCGTCGGCTCCAAATCCGCCTCGGCGCGGGAATTCATGCCCTTGCGCGTGCTGTTCGTCGAGGACGACCTGCTCGTGTCCTCGGTGGTCGTGCCGGCGCTGCGCGCGGCGGGCCACACCGTGCGCCACTGCCTGACGGGCGACGCCGCGGCGCGCGCGCTGCAGGACGGCGGGCTGTTCGACGTCGTGTTCACCGACGTGGTGATGCCCGGCTCGATGAGCGGCCTCGACCTCGCGGCCTGGTGCCAGGCCAACATCCCGGCGATGGCCGTGATCGTCGCCACCGGCTACACGACGCAGCACATCGACGCCGGCGTCAAGGTGCTGTCCAAGCCCTATTCGATCGACGCCTTGCTGATGGAGCTGCAGTACGCGGTGCGCGTGAAACGGGCCTGAGGATTGCCCGGCGAGCCCATCCGAAACGGAGGGCTTCGATGACCGAACCGCGCAAGGGCCAAGCGCCGGGCCAGATTTCCCGCGCCGAATTCAGCGACCGCTATCAGGCCGCGTTCCGCGATCCGGCGTTCGCCGGCGAGAAGGAGGCCATCGCCCGCATCGAGCAGATCGCGTGGCTCGCCTACAAGGAAGAACGCAAGGCGCCGGTGACGCGCAAGGCCGGCCCCGGCTACGCGGATCCGGACTACGACCTGTCGGTGGACTGGCTCGCCGCGCACGACGCGATCGCCTCCGCGCAGGCGGCGCAGGCCGACGCGACCGCGCAGTCGCGCGTGCTGATGATCATCGGCTCGGCGCGCAACGACGGCAGTTGCCCCGGCGAGATCTCGAAGTCGTTCCGGCTCGCCCGCTGGATGTCGGAGGAGCTGCACGGGCAGGGGATGGCGGTCGACACGCTGGACCTGAGCTTGACCACGTCGGAATACGGCCGCAGGATCTTCCCGTGCAAGGGCTGCGTCTCGACGGCCATGCCGCTTTGCCACTGGCCCTGCAGCTGCTACCCGAATCACGCCCTGGCGCAGACCGGCGACTGGATGAACGAGATCTACCCGCGCTGGGTCGCCGCCCACGCGATCATCATCGTCTCGCCGGTGTACTGGTACCAGTCGCCGAGCCCGCTGAAGCTGATGATCGATCGCCTGGTGTGCGCGGACGGCGGCAACCCCGACCCGTCGTCGACGCACGGCAAGAAGGCCGCGGAGGCGAAGGATCTCGAGATGCGGGGCTGGGACTACCCGCAACACCTGGCGGGCCGGGCCTACGGCCTGATGGTGCACGGCGACGTCGCCGGCATCGAAGGTTCGCGGCGCAGCCTGAGCGACTGGCTGGACTGGATGGGCCTGATCGACGCCGGCCAGCCCGCGCTGCTCGATCGCTTCGTCGGCTACTACGAGCCCTACGCGACCAGCCACGAGGCGCTGGATCTCGACCTGCCCGTGCAGCAGGAGGCGCGCAACGTGGCGCTGGCGGTGGCGCACGCCGTCAAGGCGCTGCGTACGGGAACCCTGGCGGCCGTGCAGCCGCAGGTGCGGCGCCCGCGGCCGAAATGAGGTGCGGCGGCACAATGGCAGCTTGCCTTCGCGAGCGCTGCCCATGATCGACCACATCGACCACATCGTCATCACCACCGACCACGAGGCCGAGTGCATCCGCTTCTACTGCGACGTGCTGGGCATGCGCTGCGAGACCTTCATCGGCGGCAACCCGCCGGTCGAGCGCAAGTCGTTCAAGTTCGGGCCCAACAAGATCAACCTGCACGTCAAGGGCCATGAATTCGAGCCCAGGGCGCACCTGCCGGTGCCGGGCGCGATCGACCTCTGCTTCATCGCCAGCATCCCGCTGGACGACGTCATCGCGCGGCTGGCCGCGTCGCAGGTGGCCATCGTCGAAGGACCGGTGCTGCGGACCGGCGCGACGTCGAAGATCCGCTCCGTGTATGTGCGCGACCCCGACCTGAACCTGGTCGAGATCTCGGAGCCGGTGGCGCCCTGAGCGCTCAGTGCGGGTGGTCGTGCCCGCGCGGCGTGGCGGCTGCCTTCTTCCTGGAGCGACCCGGGGCGGCGGCCTGGCAGTCCTTGCACAGGCCGTAGAGCGTGATCTCGTGGCGCGCCACCGCGAAGCCCGGCGGCGCGAGGCCGGACAGGTCGCCCGGGCACTGGTGCACGTCGAACACGCGCTGGCACGCGTCGCAACGGAAATGGTGGTGGTGCCCGCGCTGCGCGACCTCGTAGCGCGCCACTTCGCCGGGCAGCGTCACGACCTGGATCGCGCCCTCGTCGACCAGTGCCTTCAGGTTGCGGTAGACGGTGGCCAGCCCGAGCGCCGCGACGTGGCGGCGCGCCTCGTCCAGCACCTCGGTGGGCGACAGCGGCCGGCCGGCGGCCTCGATGGCCTCGCGGATGGCGGTGTTCTGGCGGGTGGCTCGTTCCATCTCGACAAAATTGTGCCACGTCTGTTGATATTGAGGATGCATTATCATTAAGGCATGCTGTCAGGAATCTCGCCGGTCGCCCTGTCCGCCGCCGCCGTCGTCTCGACCCTGGCCGGCGGCGCGATGGCCTTGCGTTTTCGCGACCGGCTGCACTACCTGCTCGGGTTCACCGCCGGCGTGCTGCTGGGCGTGGTCGCCTTCGACCTGCTGCCCGAGATCTTCGCGCTGGCTCGCTCGCACGCGTTCGAGCCGACCGCCGCGATGATCGCGCTGGTCGTGGGCTTCCTGCTGTTCCACAGCCTCGAGAAGTTCGTGCTCGTGCACCCGGCGCAGGAGGAGCACTATTCGCACCACCATCACCCGAACGTCGGCCTCGCGTCGGCGGCGGTGCTCGCGGCGCACAGCTGCATGGACGGCATCGCGATCGGCATCGGCTTCCAGGTCTCGCCCATGGTGGGCCTGACGGTGGCCATCGCGGTGGTCGCGCACGACTTCTCGGACGGGCTCAACACGGTCAGCCTGATGCTGCGGCACCAGAATTCCACGCGGCGCGCGATCGCGATGCTGGCTGTCGACGCGCTGGCCCCGCTCGCGGGCGTGCTGCTGACGCTGGCGTTCACGATCCCGCCGTTCCAGCTGATGACCTACCTCGGTTTCTTCACCGGATTCCTGCTCTACATCGGCGTCTCGGACATCCTGCCCGAGGCCCACTCGCGCGCTGGCCCCGGGGTCGCGCTGAAGCTGATCGCGCTCACGTGCTGCGGCGCGGCGTTCGTCTACGCGGTGGTGCGGCTGTCGCCCTGAGTGTGGCTTGGCGCTTCGCGCGTGCGGGCGTTGCGCTTTGTGCGTGCGTGCGGGCGTTGCGCTTTGCGCGTACGGGCTTGCGCTTCGCGCGTGCCGGCGGTGCGCGAGCGGCGAGGTGGGCGGGGGCTTGTTTCTCCGGCGTGCGGCCATCTGAAATCGGCCTGAACGGCGCGATTTCCTTGGGCGTTCGGTTAATTTCAGACCGCGGCATCGATGGCTTGGCCGCGTCCTGCGCCTTCGTATACCACGCCACCGATGCCCAACGACGTGGCG
>FTJN01003293.1_pt1 | contig 36215 bp, 58 predicted proteins | sample 1658361 | NCBI WGS metagenome assembly FTJN01 (sample SAMEA3914819, study PRJEB12502) | metagenome | biome: forest; material: soil | place: Canada | collected 2010-06-26 | depth 0.3 m
TTTTGATAGCCTGGAAAGCCGGGGCTCCGCGCCCTCGCGGCCCATATTGCGGGCTAAAAAGGGACCCAAACCGGAATGTCAAGAGGGGATGAGCTATTATGTACACGCGTATTCTGTACACATCCGCGACGTTGAGACGCGGTGACGCAGGGACATGCACGACACGGGGACGCCTGGACCTGGAGCAAACGCAGGGCCAGCACACGGCATGGCTAGGCACACGGGTACACCGCCAAGCGAAGTCACTTCCGCCCCCTCTAATACGGCCATGTACAGGGGCGCTGTCCCGCATGAGGGTTGACCACACATCAACCCCTAGCCTTCCTCGCCTGTAGCGCCCCTCTGAGGCCCGGCATGGGTTATCTACGCGCCAGGGGTACAGGCGAAGAAGAAGAGCGCTACGCAGCGCACAAAGAAAAACCCCGCCTTGTGAGGGCGGGGCTATCAGGTCGGGGACGAAGTGACTTCGGGCTAGATGATCACTATCAGCAGGCAAAGCCCTGCGAAGGCGGCAAGGCACACGATGATAACGACTCTGAGCCTCTTAGAAATACGCTCACTGTTGCGTTGTTCGTCCCGTGCTTTGCGCCACGGCATGGCATCGCCCCTTTGCATGTTGAGCACGAACCTTGGCCGAGTACTTCGATTGGATAGGAGGCGGGCCGCTCTTGTCCTTGGTGACACGGGCCGCGTTGCGCTTAGAGTTCTTCATGATCAGGTTATCCATGTAATGACTAGGGACACTAGGGCCACGATGACCACTAGCGAAGCTACTTCGCGAAAGAACACCATGGGCTAGGACTCTTGGCTGATAGGCCATTCCCTAGGCTTAGGGTCGGGCGCTTGTCCGCCTGAAGCCTTGGCGAGTGCATCGTTACGCGCCTCGCCTGCTTGCCGCATCTCCCCTGCTAGCAGGTCCAGCACGCGGGCCGCTGACAGATACGCCCCGTCTTCCATGTACGTCTTAGCGAGCTGCACACGGTTATTGAAATCGAACTGAGCACGTTTAGCCATGGGGATTAGACCTCTTCGATTTGGTGTTGATAGACAAAGGCGAGAGTACCCTTGCAACCCGCGCAATTGACCGCCGCACGGGTAGGCTTGCCTTTCTGCTTGGCGTGCAAGAAGTCAGTCAGGCCGCACAAGGTCACATTGCCGATGATGCTAGGCCCGACGTAGTGAACGAGGTTTTCGTCAGGCTCCGTTACGCGCCCCATCTTGGGGAGGGCCATTATGCAAGCTCCTTCCTGTTGAGCCGCGCAATCGCGGCGTTGATGTGCTTGGCTTGGGCTGACTTAGTCGTGATGACCAAGTAACAATCCGACGCGCCACGGGGACCGATCTTGCGGGCCTTGTCGTCCGCTCGCCATTCCTCTTTCTTGGCGTTCGCGGTTTCTTTGTTGGCGCTACCGAACGCACGCCACCACTTGGCGTGCGGGTTGTCGCGGATGACCAGAACGAAATGATAGGCCATCTTACTTAGGCTCCAGCGTTTCGGCGTAAGCATTCACGCCTTTCATGATCGGTTCAAGGTTAGTGGTGTAATCGTTGATCACATCCCAACCCGAATTGCCGTAGACGAAATAAACCCAACCTTCCCATTTTCCGGGGTGCTTGTGATCCGCCTTGCGAACGTACAGGCGGTCTTCGTCGGTCTGGAAAGCAACCGCCATGACCGCCTCAACCTTGGCCGAGTCCTTGATTTCGAACTCTTCGCCGCTATCGAGACTGACCAGATACCCGGCCTTAATGAAGTCCGACACGCAACGGCGCATGATCTTCAGTTCAGTTCGAATGCGGGCGCATGTCGGACAATGCTCCACCCGCGTTGCGATCGGGTCTTTCTTGTGGCGCGAGCATTGAGCGTCAAACTGTACGGCCATGGGTTAGGCTCCTTTGAAGGGGAGAAAGCGCCCGTTGCTGTCGCGAACGCTTCGGATGATATCGGCGGGCCACATCTCCTTAAGCCCGCGTGCGGCGTCCCCGGCTGTCGGGTACAGAGCCTTGGGAAGGTCCGCCATGAATTGTTGACGGCGTGTCCAGCCGGGACGGCTCCAGAACACGGCGTAAGCGTGTCGTGCGATCTTCACTTGCGGACACTCCAGAGCGAGAGGAACCCGGCGAGGAGCGAACCCACGGCCAGGAAGACAATAGAGCCCGTGGCGACGGCGCGAGTCATCGGCTCAACGCTGGGGCTCATGGGGGAGGCGAGCAACAGGGCCAGGAAACCCGCTCCGGCGGCAAAGCACATCGCGGCGACGCCAAGGCCGGTCAACCGGTGTTCCGCCCGTTCACGGGCTTTACGGCGATCGGTGAGGGTGAGACGGCGGGCCATTAGAACGCACCTTGCATGGCTTGAGCGATGGCGAAGGCGGCGCGGGCGCTGGCGTAGCGATGCGAGCGGATCACGGCGGCGCGCTTGACGGCGCGGTCAAGACGGCGCGTGAACAGGTCCGACTCATCCTTGAGCGCGGCGACGGCTTCGCGGTGCGCGTCGTCGGGATAGCCGCACGTCTGAGTCATCTCGACGCGGGCGCGGGCGGCTTTCTCAGCTTCCCACGACTCGACGACGCGTTCGCCAGCGCGGACAAGTTGCTGCTTGGCGCGGGCCAGTTCGTCCGCCTGTTGGCGAGCAACGGCGGTCCACTTGCGGGCCAGGGCGATGTCGTGGCGAGCGTTGCGGAGGTGACAGCCGGGCGACAGCTTGTCTTGATACTGAGCGAAGGCGTTCGACTTGTCAGCGTGGCGGGCCAGCTCTTTGCGGGCTTGACCAAGATAGAAGGCGGCTTGTTCGCGAGCGTTGATCATCTGGAAATCTCCAAAGGGGCGGACGCAATGCGCGCCGCCCCCTCTACATAGTGGACTTTTAGCCCCTGTCAACTCGCTAGATGTGCGGCGGATGATACCGCGTGAGGAGGAACCACACGAACGCCACTAACAGCGGCCCGAACGTGAGGAGACACGACAGGCCCATTTTCCAGAGCCATCGAAGTAACTTCGCCTTGGTGAAGCCTTCGGGCTCAGTCATTGTTCCGGGTCTACCTCTAGGGAGTAATCCGAAGGGAACCCACAAGAAAAGCCGGATTCGAAATCAACGCGTATACAGTCGTCACTCTCGCGAACGACGTTCAACACGACTTCAAAGGCGTATTGAAATTCTGGATGCTGAGAGTCGGACGTGTCGCCATCCGCTGCATATGTTTCCGGGTCCGCGTACATATCGCCTTCAAGGTCGATTCGTTGTCCGGCTTGAAGGTCTAAAACGGCACAAGTTACGGCCATGGTTAGCCCCTCCAAGGCTGAGTTTGGAACCGCGAGGCGGTTTGTTCTGGCCCCCGGTTGACGCGGCCCTTGCGGTCACGGATCGCGCACCTGTGGCCATGCAGCTTGGCGAATTGCAGGGCGTTCTTTTGGGTCGTGAACGGACCGGGGGAGATATAGCTCCCGCCGCTCAGCCGAATCTTGCACGGGGTGACGATGCCATCCCCCGAGCCGACCAGTTCCCATTTCGGGGTATGCAGATGCGTGGTCTTTTGGGCCACAAGGATAACCTCCCGCTGCGTATAGTTGGCGGGGAGAAAGAAGTGAAATTGTTCGGCCATGGGTTATCCTTCCACGCGGATGAGCGGCGAGCCCTTGGCGACGAACGCCTTAGACCCGTCATCGAAGAGGTAGGCGGTCCCGTGTTGGTTCTTCACGGTCCGCTTGAGCCGAACCCGGAAATACACCGGCATAGACCATGCAACGGCGGACCCGACTTCCTGGCGTAGGTGCTGAGCGTAGTTCATTTGTAGAACCTCGCGAGGGGGTGGATATGCCGGACTTCAGCCTTGGCGGCTTCACGGTCTGGAGCCCATACGAACCCCTTGATGCACTCATCAAGGGCGAACCCGTACAGGCGGACCGAGCCGCCATGACCCCAATAGGCCCCGCCAGGATCATAGCCGCCCGCGTCAATGGGGACCTGCACAAGGCGGAACGGGCGGGCGTTGTCCAGCACGCGCAAGTCATGCCAATCACCACGCTTGTCCGTGAAGCCGGAGACGTTGCGGCGGCCGAGCGGCGCGCCGTAGGGGCTGGACACGCGGGGCCAAAGGATTTCGGCGAGGGGCTTGTTAGCCGTGGCTCAGACCCCCGCCGCGATGTAGGAGTCCGCCGCTTCGCGGGTCTGGCGATGCGTGATCAAGTCACGGTCGCCGTTGGGGTACTCGCCCCAGATAGCGAACGCCCCGTACAGCGGATCGAAGTGCGTAAGCTCCTCAACCCACATACGCACGGGCTTGACCGGCTTCGCCGCGATCCGTTCGAGTCCGCCTTCGTGCAACTCGCGCAACCGCTCGACAAGCTCAGACGCGGAGTTGTAGCAGTTGCTCAACGTGTGGTCCCATTCTTCCGCGTCGTCCGCCAGCTTTCCGACGTTGAAAACCGTCATGCCGAGCAGCGGCTTTTGCATGAACCACGAATAGGCAATCTCGACGATGATCGAAGAGCCCGCCAGCGTGCGATATTGCCACACGTCATCCGTCATCATGTTCTTAGCCGAGGCGCGGCGGACTTGCGTCGGGTTCATGCGCCGAAGCGCAACGCCCTTCGTGATTTGCATCCCGACATGCGAGAGGGCGGCTTCAGTCTCGCGCTTGAAATCATGGTAATCGAACATGGGGGAAATCTCCTAAGCCGGTTGATCCGGTGAGCCGTCTTATCGCTTGGACTTTCCTAGCATGTCAACGCGTCACAGATAAAAATCGTCAAATGTCGATTGTGGGTTGACGCTAAAAACGGTTGTGGTATTCGCGCGCGCCCGCGTACACGTATGCACACACGCGCGTGCGTCAGGCGTGCAGGCCTACCCACACCGCCATGCACCGAAGTGACTTCGGACCCCTCCCAAGGGAAACCGGAGGCCGAGCCCGCTCCTCGATTTACCACCTACTCGGGGAACTCTAAAATCCCGTTTGACAGGTTCAAATAGTTCAGTCATATTTCCCAGGCACAAGGAGATGAATTCACATGGCCGACGATGAACGCCCCCGCTCGCGCCGCAGCGACACCCCTATGACCGCGCTGGAGCTGCGCAACCACCTCGAAAAGATCATCTTCGTGTACGGGCCTGACGTGCCGGTCGTGTTCGGCGCTGCGCCGCTCGCGGGCGGCGTCCTGATCCAGCAAGGCCCGAACTCGTGGAAGCTCAGTCTGGCGTGCTCGGCCATGGGTGACTTGACGGGAGGGTTTTAGCCGTGCCCGGCAAGACCTTCGAACCGTCGAAGTCGAGGACCGCGCATTTCGCGCACCCGATGCCTTTCGGGCCGGACGCCATGAGTCAGTTGCTCCGCGACGCCACTCCTGACGGTAAGCCGGACCTGTATTTCATCTGGCCCCTGCCCGCCAGGGTTCGCGAGTGCGTCGCATACCCGTTCACTCAGTACGTGGTCCCCACGGGTCTCCACTGTCTGGTGTTCGAGGATGAGCGCTGGCGCGACAACTATCTGCTCAAGTTCCCCGAAACGGTGATCGTCGTATCCGGGTACGTCACGATTAAGAGAGGCTGTAAATGACCCCGCTCCTCGCTCGCGACTCCCTTGAAGGCCTGCTGCTCAACCGACTGTTCCCGCGTGGCGTGGTCATCGTCTCCGTCCCTGCCGGTACGCAGATGAAGGCTGAGGACGGCACGCTGCACACCGTGACCGACACCAACGCTGTCGCCGAGGCTAGCGGCCGGAACATCTATGTCACCCCGCGCACCTACGAAACGCTCAAGCGCGTCGTGCCGGAGCAACAACTGGAGATGCGGCTATGACCTACGCTATCGACGAGCGCCGTCCGCCGCGCCAGACGATCGAACTCCTTCACCTCCCCGACGACGCCTTTCGATGGGACGATTTCATGCGTGACATGAATCGGATGATCGCCGCGTCGTTCGGTGAGACTTACGAGGAAGCATCCAAAGGATATGACGCCGTGCAACGTTCACAGGCCGCAGAGCTAGCGGCTAAATACCGTCAGGCCATCCGAGACGCGGCGAACCCGCTACCGCCTAGCCCGCTGACACAAGCCATCCAGGGGCTTTACAAGAAGCCGTGCAAGCTGCACCGGACCTGTAAGTTCTGGCCCGAGCGCGAGCCGGTCGGCACGGTGTTCGAGTTCGCGATCTTTGACTACGGTGGCGAGTATCTGTCCATGTCACTGTTTCGGAATCGTGCCGCGCTCGGCCACTGGCGGCGCAACGGTGGCAGGCATGTCCTCGTGATCCAGACCGGCCGCATCCAATGGAAGCGCCACCTTCTCAACCTCACTGAACAACCGGAGCCAGTGATCCTGCCATGACACGGGTTCTCGTCTGCGGTGGTCGCGACTTCGCCAACTATGGACTCGTTGACCACGTCCTGACCGCTCTCGACGAGCGCCACATCATCTCCGTCATCATTGAAGGCGGCGCGTCCGGTGCGGATCGCTTCGGCAAGGATTGGGGTGAAACCAACTGGTGCAAGGTGGAGACCTACCGGGCAGATTGGGACGCCTACGGTCCGTCCGCCGGGCCGATCCGCAACAAGCGTATGCTCGTTGAGGGCAAGCCCGATATCGTGGTTGCCTTCCCCGGCGGACGCGGTACAGCTAACATGATGCGACAGGCACGCGATGCCGGGGTCCGCGTAATCGAGGTAATGGAATGACCGAAGTAGCTTCTATCCGCGTCCAACTGGTGGCGCTCAAGCCCGGCCAATCGTATGCCGAGGCGGTCAAGCTGAACCCCGACGCGGTGAACCGCACCAAGATCAGACACACCTTGCGGAAGCTGAGCGACCGGGTCAACGCCTCCGTCGCCCGCGCCAAGGCCGAAACGGGAAGTAACTTCGTGACCAACACGGGAAGCTTCCTCACCGCCACCACACACGACCTCATTCTGAGCGTCGTCGTCACTCGGGAGAGCTGACCCATGGATATCGACCCGCAAATCATGGTGCTCTACCAGACCCATAACCGCGAGTTCCGGTGCATGGTGATCAACGACCGCGCACACCGGCTGTCCGGTCGAGTCGGATATATCAAGGAAATCGTGCGCCAGTTCGATCGGGACGCGCAACCCAACGGGATGTGGATGATTGATCTTCCACCGGGCGTCACCGCTCAACAACTGGAGCCCTACGGCGAATACGCCAGGGGCATGATCATCAAGACAGTGGACGCCTAACCATGGCCGATACGCTCTTCAAAGATTGGCTCGCCAACTGCACGCCGTGCGGTCAAGCGCAGCACGCCGATGAGATGGACTTGACTGAAGCCAAGAAGGCCCTACATCGCATGGGGTGGGTCACGCGGGGTGGTCATTGGGTCTGTCCGCGTTGCGCACCCGACTATAAGCGCGGCGAAGACGCCTCTGAGAGGATCGTGATATGACCGCCTACCGCATCAAGCAGCACCTCATGGAAGACGGCGCGGCGCACCCGCACGGTGGCGACATCGACGTCCCCACGGTCGCCAAGGCAAAGGCCAAGGCCCGCAAGTCGTGGACCCGGCTCGCCGAGCTGCTAGGCCCGACAGCGGTGGTCCGGACCGAGTTGTTCGCCGTCGATCCGATGACCCGGTCGGAGAAACCCGTAGCCAAGCTGGAGGGCCGCTGGCCCGATGTACCCCACTGGAGGAACTTCTAATGGCGAAGTACCTTTGCTCCCGCGACGACGGCGTCTGCTGTCGCGTGCTGTCGCCCGACACGATCGACCTGACTTGCCCGTACCTCAAGCGTATGGGCGACGACGAACCCCTACTGCCGTCGACTCCCGCCGGGACCATCGGCGACGTCAAGGTCATGCAGTTGGGATCGGGCAAGCTGTACTTCGACGGCCCGGCGGGTGGGCGCCAAGAGTTCCCGGTCATGGGCGTGACGATCGAACGGGAGAAGCCCAAGTACGACATCTGGTCCACTGATGAACTGCTAGACGTGACGCGGCGTGGGACGTTCAGCCTTGATCCCATGCCTGCATGGATGAGCGCTTTCGGTCCGGCTGACCTTGGCACGCGTTACCACAAGGATATCGAAGACCAACTGTTCGCTAAAGAAGTTGACGGCGTGTGGTCCATCTTCACTGATCCAGAACGCCGTTACTACGTGATGGATGAGGTCATCGTGGAAGCCAAGCCGCGAAGTGACTTCGACCTGTCGGCGTTCAACCTCCCTCCCAAGGCGAACCTGCCGATCGGCAAGAACACGCCGGAGTGGGCGAAGGACAAGCACGCGCGGGAGGAGCGGAACCGCAAGAAGAACTACCTCGACTTCGAGTCCTACTCGCGGGCGGCGCTCCCTCGGCCAAGGTACGAGGAGGTCCTGACGATCCGTCCGCGTCGCGGCGACCTCGACGACACGCTCGGCGAAGTGCGGGGGCGCGAGATGGAGTACATGCGCCAACGTCGGCACCAACTGGCCGATCAACTGTTCATGTCGCTCTTGTTCGGCGCGTTCCTTGCTCCACCGTCGAGCTACATCGACCCTGTCAAGTACAGCGGGCCATCTGGCGACGCTGGTAAGTGGTATAGCGGGCTCATGCCGATGCGCGACAACGTTGTCCCTTTCAAGATCAGGCCGCTGACATGAGACCGCAAGACATGTCACCCCGCTCCCTGGCGCTCCATCGTCAGCTTTGCGACATCCAAGTTGGTCCGGCCAGTGTTGGCAAAACGCTTGTTGTGAGCAAGGAGCTGCACGACATCTATTCGTCTGCGATTCTGGCGAACCGCCTATCGTGGTGGAAACCGGAAGACTACAAGCGGATGCCGCTGCTGTTCCAGCTACTAACCGCCGCCCCTACTATATGTGATGGGTGCAAACAAGCGCGCCCGATCGTCACCAACCTTGACGGCGATGACTTGTGTCAGAGCTGCGCCAACAAATGGGTCCGAGCCGAAGGCGACTACCAAGCATATCTGGAGATGGAGAGCGGAGATGATTGATATCTGTGGCGGCTGCGGCCTCGCTAATCCCGCTGACGACCCGGCAGGCAACGAGCTAGGGCGTTGCCGGGAGTGTGGCTATCCGCCCGACTACTGGATTACAGGTCCCGAACTGCCGGTCGTCTACGTGACGGACCGGGAGATTGTCATGGTCCTGCGCAAGCAACTAAAGGACGTCTGCTACGTCGAGTACAGACTCCCGCAGAGCGCCGACGCCCCGATCCACCTTGACCTCACCGAAGTTCCTTCGGGGACCATCCTGCCGGGCATGACCGACCTAGTCGATAGGCTGCGTCGGCGGCTCGATGGCGTCAGTGTTACCACCTTCCACAACCCCATAGACGAAGAGCGACGTCCTGCCTGGAAATCGCCATACGACCGGAGACACGGCAAATGATCATTGATCGACGCACCAATCCGCAAGGCGAACAAGAAGTCTGCGAAATCGTAGACGTTCCGGTGTTCGTCCCGGCGGATGACCCGGCCGTCCCCGGCGCGAGTATCATGGTTCAAGACCGGGTCGAGCCGACTCCCAAGTGGCGGCTGGCGACCGAGGAAGAGCAGCAAGCGTGATCCTGACCCACCGCCTCTACTGCTGCGACGGCGACTGCATGGACCACTGTCCGGTCTGCGACGATCGCATTCGTATGTGCATGGTATGCGGTGGACTCACGAAGTCACTTCCGACCGATTGTCCCGGCCAAGTGATGGGTCCGGAACACAACATCGCCGTGTACGACGGTGAGCTAGATTTTCGTGGACTCGATTGGGTCCGTGGCGTATCCATTTTCCATAGCCCTCTCGCACAGGACACCCGTTATGACGACCTTGAACTCTGGTAATTCCGTGGCGTGGTTCGCCTTGATCCGCCGTTGCCGTTCGGTCCTGCCGGGCAAGCGCCTCGAACTGGATCAGTACGAGGCGAAGCTGCTGGAGATGACGGACGGCGTGCAAACGCTCCTGAATGACGTCGGCGTCAAGGGCGCGAGCGTCGTACAAAAGCCTGACGGCGGCCGATATCGAAGCTACTTCGAAATGCCTGCCGCCGCGTCGGGCGGCGTGGATACGGATCAGGCCATCGCCTCGAACGCGGCCGACACCATCCCGTCGAAGGTCGTTCCGGCCTACGTGCAGCCGGTTCACGAAGACATGGAAGAGATGATCGCCGACGCCAAGAAGTACACGAGGGTCGGCGGCGTATCGTTCATCCGTCGCGCCACGGTCGAGCGCTTAGACAAGCAGCACGGCCTGATCTGGCGCTCCGAATTCCTCGACAAGCTCGGCTCTGAGTTTTCCGTGGAGTCCTGGGAAGGCGACATGCTGACCTTGCGCCGGGGCGAGTGGTATCAGCCACTTGGCGACCACGTCTTGCGCCTCAACAACGCCTTGAACACGATCCGCGCCTTGCCGCCGGGCGGGGTTTACGCGTTCGACTACACCTTCGTGCGCCTGCTCAACGAGTTTGTCGGCGACGTGTGGAAGAGCGAGGTTAAAAAAGCTCTCGGAGACAACTTCACCTTGGCCGCCGTGAATGACACCGCCAGCGTGCAGCGGACTAAGGTGGAGCCCGACCCGTTTTGGCCTCCGGAGCCGGAGACCGAGGCCAACCGGCATCTGCGCGAGCGGGCGGCCAAGGTTGATCATCTGCCGGAGCATCCGGAGCCGAACTACTCCGGTCGTATGACGCTTCTTCCGCTCGGCGGCATCACGAAGCCGGAGTATAAGAAGGATGATCGCTTCGAACGCATCCCGTACTCGGAGAGCTATCCCGTGCGTCCGCGACGCGAGCCGCCGGTCATCAAGCGCGTTCCCTGGCACGAGCAGCCCGCTCCGCAATGGCTTTTGTTCCTGGCGGGCGCGGTCTGCATGTTCGTGCTGCTCGCTGTCGCGGGGCTGCTGCGATGACCGGCTACGTGGTAGGTCGCTTCCACTCCGGCGGCGTGGCGGGTTTGCGGCCTAACGAGGTCGCGGCGATCTTGAAGCCTCCCCGATCTGTCCGGCCGGAACTCGTCGAACGTCGGATAGGGGATTGTGGCTGTCCTGAAGAGCAATGGCTGTTCGACACCCTGGACCTCATTATCCACTTTGAGCCGAACGGCGACGTTGACGCTCATCTCGATGGCGGCGACTGGGGTGAAGCGGACTTCGGCGTCAAGAACTGCCCCGATGAAGAGGAAGGCCGTCAGCGGGTCTTTCTGTGGGCGCTCCGCTTGACGGAAGGGCCAGTGACATGACCGAACCTGACGATGAACTGGCGATCGAAGCCGCAGGTTGTGGCGTCGCTATCGGCGTAGTAACCATTGTGCTCGTGATCCTCGGTGCGGCGGCGATCATATGGAACGGGTAATCGCCGTCTTCCGCGAAGGCGTCTACCGTCACGAGTGCGTGGGAATCTTCACAACCTACGACCTCGCGTTCCAGGCTGCGCGAGCGGCGGCCGACGCTGACGTTGACAGCTACCACCGCTACGAGGGTCGAGAGTTCATCCTGAACCACCCGGTACCGATAGAGCCCGGCGCTCGCGGCACGGGTAGCCCGCTACTCATCGAAGCGCCGATCCTGTTCAGCGTATGTCACAGGTAATTCGCCACGCCGCCTTATCGCCCTGCGGGCAGTACCGATCGCTGCTGACCCGGCTGTATGACCGTGAGGGAATTACGGCGGGCCTGTTCGGGGTGAACCCCTCCAAGGCGGATCACATGATAGACGACCCCACGGTTCGCAGGCTTGATGGCTTTGCGGACCGTCTGTCGTGGCGGCGAATCCTCCTCGGCAACTTGGCCGACTACCGAGCTACCGATCCGAAAGAGCTGGCCCGCGTCGAGCACCCGATCAGCGAACTCAACGAGACGCACCTTGAGATCATCATCGCGGAGTCGGACATCCTGATCGCGATGTGGGGTCCGAACAAGAAGCTCCCGAAGTCACTTCGCGACGCCTGGATTACCCTCTACGCGATGTGCTGGGATGCACAAAAACCACTCATGTGCTGGGGAACGTGCAAGGACGGTCATCCATGCCATCCATTGTATCTCCCGTACGAAACGCCGCTTGTGGAGTGGCGCATTTGAAGGTATGGAAGTTACTTCGAAACCTCGCACCGGAAACGATCATGCACCCCTCACAATTCTTCCTCGCCCTCGGGGCGGCCCTGCTCGCGCTTGTCATCGGCGGCGCGGCTCTGCTGGACTACGTCGATCGCGCCACGGGACCCCAAGAACAAACCCCCTGGACCCAACGCTAACCCCTTCGCACAAGGAGAACCAACATGTCTGATATCGAACGCTGCGACATCTGCGGCAACCCCATGAGCCTGGATGAAAGCCCTGATGCCACCGTCTGCAACAGCACGCGGTGTTACACCAGTGTCGTCCGCGCGCGGGCGGCGGCCAGGGGCGTCACCTTTGAGCAAGTCTTGAAGGATGATCCCGCGCTCGCCGCCGGGCTGGAGATCGCCAAGGCGGTCCAACCGGTCGGCTTGTTCGAGGAGGAGTCGGGCGACGAGTACGCCGAAGGCAAGATGGCGGACCTCGCCGCGAACGGCGGCACGGTCGGCGACACGTACATCCCGCCCGTGAAGCAGTCCCACGGCTACGTGGATCACACGCTCTATCCGTCGTCCTTCGGCGCGGCGGTCATCCCTTCGGCCGTCATCGGCGACAACCCGCAGCTTCTCGCGTACCTCCAGGGTATGCAGTCGCAGCTCGGCGACGGCGTGAAGATCGAGCGCATCGTCACCGCCCACCACTTCGCGTTCGGCGCGCCCTACGGTCAGTCGATGGACTTCGCCGACGTCGAGCTGCGAGTCATCGCCGCGTCGCATGGCGAGGTCTTCGATCGCACGGTGACGGAGTGCGCCGAGGCAGACGCTCAGCTCTCGGCCCTGGCGGACAAGCAACCCCTGCCAGAAGACCCCGACGACGACGAGCTGCAACGGCTGCGCCGGGAGAACGCCGACCTTCAAGGCGCGCTCGGCCGGGTCCAACACGTCGCCGAGGACAAGGCTCGCTATTGGGAGATCAGGTGCGAGTACGCCGAAGTTGCTTTGGCAGACCTCGGCGTCTACCTGCAAAGCGCGCATGACCGTGGCGTACCATCGCAACCGATCGTCTTCAAACCTGCGATAATGTCGATCGAAGCGACCTTGAAGGATCGGGCTGAGCGCGGAATCGAAGACCTCGAAAAGACGCTTCGCGACCGGCGACAAGTCCGCATCCTCGATACCGCACGTCGCTTGTGGGGCGCGAACGCGGACGTCGATAACATCGTCGAGCGTGTGATCCGCTTCTACGAAGAGGCGACCGAACTCCTCCAGGCGGTGTTCGACGCTTACCCGGAGGCAAGGCGTGCTCGGGCGGCGGACGGATGGTTTGTGATGGCGAGCAGAATCATCGGTCGGGCCGTGGCACATCCGCCGGGCGACCCGGCATCCGAAGCCGCCGGTTGCTACTTCACACTGGCCGCGTTCTGCGAGGCGGCCAAGTTGTCGGGGCAAGAGCTTGAGGTTCGTGAGGCGATCCGCGTATCGAACCTTGACCCTGCCGCCGCAGCCGCCAAGCACCAATCCAAAATCGACGAAGGCATCTGAACCATGACCCTGGACATGTACGACGATGCGGACGGCAAGGGGCTCGGTTTCCTTTACGACAAAGCTGAGCCTGAAGTCCGCTACGAAGTGGTTTCGCTGCTCGACAGGTCCGGCGACGACGTCACCAACTTCGAACTGGCAGTCGGCGGGATCGTGAAGATCGCGGATGAATGCTTTCAAATCTTCACCTTCTAGGAGCTGACTATGTCCGCGACCTCCTGGCACATCGCCGTCTATGAAGGCATCCGCCGCGTTCCTGCCTCGGCTCCTTTCTGCGCCACCGTCTACGTCCCCCACGCGGACGTCACGAAAGCCAAAGAAGGGATCAAGGAAGCCCTGACCGTCCGTTTCACCGGCAAGACCGCCGACGAAGCCGAGCAGCGGGCTCGCAAGCATGTGCTGGATTTCCAGGCGCAGGCGAAGCGCATGGAAGCCCGCACCACGCGCGGCAAGCCTGAAACCTTCCCCTACTCGGAGGAACTTCGCCTAGCCATTGTGGCCTGGAAAGACGCCTTCAAAGAATCCACGGAGGATGCATGAAACTAGACCCCCTGGTTCTACTCGCCGGTCAAGCTGAGCGGCAAGTGGAGCAGACCTCGGCGGCGATCGACCTTGCTTTCGGTTTCGCCTTGTTCAAGAACAACATCGCGGACGACAACTTTACTTTCTCTCAAGACGAGCTGAATACTTTCGTCTCACAGTGGAAAGTGATCCGCACTATTGACGACAAAGGCAACTGGACTATCAAAATCCAGGAGCGATAATTCGAAGTTACTTCAGGGGAAAGTCCATGCTATGTGTGGGCTTTCCCCTCTTTCGATTCCACAAGGAGACTACCGAGATGATGAAGTTGCTTCGCGGTTTCGGCGCTGCGCTATTCGCCGTCCTGTCGCTGTCGATGATCGCCAGCGTCCCCGCCCGCGCCGAAGTGATCGAGGTCTACGGCACGACCGCCACCAACTCCAAGTTCTTCGTCGGCGGCGACGCCACCTATCGCGGGATGTACGTCACCTTCCCGCCCGGCTACACGCCGCCTGCCGCCGGAGTCAGCGGGGCCTCGACGTTCTGGAACGACACCACCACCGCGCTCACCGGCTCCGCCACCTACACCGGGACCGGCCGGGACGCGGGCTACGCCGCCGCAGCGCCGGGCAACCGAGCCTACTTCAACGCGTTCGTCCTGGCCGATCAGACCGGGACTTTCTATCTCGACTGCTCCAACGACAACACGACGTTTTACGTCTGCGCGACGGCGGCGATCGTGGCGAGCACGCCCCTGACCCTGACCACCCCCGTGATGACCCGCTACCACCGCGCCAGGGTCGTCAACGGGTCCACCGGCCAGGGTTCGCTTCGGGTGAACACCTCGTACACGGGCGGCTAATCTATGGCCCTGTTTAAGGGTCGCCTGACCCATACCGTGAGGGCGCTAGCTTCGGCGGCGCTCGCGGTCATGATCGGGCTCGGGAACGTCGGGGCTGGCGCGGGGGTTTATCCCAACGTCCGCGCCCCGGTCTACCAGCCTACCTTCAACCCCGCTGTCGGCAAGACCGCCTCGCGGGTCACTACCACGCCCTCCACCCCTCCTCCCGTCGCCAGCGGCCCGCTCAAGGCTTCTGGCCTTCTTGCGTTCCAGGGTTCCGTCTATACGGCGGCCCTGCCGGGTCACACCTACAACGCCCCCGTCACCGTCACCTCCAGCGATGGAACGACGGTGGTCTTTACCGAGGGCATCGCCACCACGCAACCCGGCGTGGTTACGGGGACCTACACGGGGACCGGGACGCCCTATCTGACGATCACCGAGACGGTCGCCGGGGTCCCTTCCACGTCGATCGCCCCGATTACCGTGGTCGCGCCGCCGTCCGTCCCCTCGGCGTCGGTGTTCACGGCTTCGGCCGACAAGATTCTCGCTGCTTACAACGCCAAGCAGGGGAGCATCGCCGTCTCCGGTTCTCCGGCGACGATCACCACGGACGTCACGGCTCAAGTCCCGTCGCGGGTTTCCATCCCGATCGACAGCGTTCCGGACGGTTATTCCGGCTCGCCGGGCTTCGGCAACAACAAGACCCAAATCTATGCCAACACCCTTAGCGGCGCGAAGCAATACGCTCGCGGCGCATCTAAGCGTTTCCACTATGCCGGTCGGTATGTTGACCTCCCGGTTGGTAGCGGAACTGGCCTGACCTATCTGCGTGTTCGCACGCAGCCCTGGAACGGCGGCGCTGGCGGGACGATGACTTGGGCGACGGCGGCCCCCTACACTTCCGATGCGGGCGTCGGCGGCTTCGTCACGGTTGACCTCGGAAGTTACTCCGACAGGATCGTGGAACTCATTGACGACGAGTTCGCCCTTGTCAGCTTCATGGGGGCCGAGTCGGGCTACCCGGTCACGGCTGCGCCGAACACCGCGCCGCGCGTGGCGATGTTCAACGATAGCTACATCTGGGGCCAGGGGGCAGACGAAGCCCGCACCGGTCTGTCGTACAAGACCGGTGAAAACATCGGCGTGTACGACATCTATGCGCAGGGCTATCGCACCAACGCATGGGCTCGCTTCGGCGGCAGCATCGGGGCGCATCCGTTCGTCAGCGATCGTCTTCTCAGCAACCCCTACAACATCAATGAGCTGACGCAGTTCGGGACGCTTGATCTCGTGGTGCTCACCGGCACGTTGAACGACAACACGTCCAACACGACGCAGCTCTACAACCTCGCCAAGTCGGCCTTCCAAAAGACCCGACGCGGCCAACCGACAGCTCTGATCGTCTTCACCCTGCAACTCGCCGGGCCGGACGCCAGGGGCTCGACGGGGGTTCTGAACGCCTACCGCAACGCCTTCAATGACGCTCTCGGGTCCGACCCCGGCGCGATCATGCTGGACACCGCCAACGACAACTGGATTCCCGCCACGGGCGTCGGGTCTACGGCGTACTTCCCCAGCGGCGCTTCGGGAACGGGCGATATCTCGGGAACGACGTTCAACATCACCGGGACGCCGTCCGTTAACAACTTCCGCGTCGGCGACACGATCGGCAACTCGGGAGCCCCCAACGGTCTGCACATCGTGTCGTTCTCCAGCGGTACGGGCGGCGCGGGCTCGGTGGCGGTCATGAACCGTCCCTGGACTCTCGCTTCCACCACCGTCGTCACGGACACGGCCCACCCGATCCAAGCCGGTCATACCTTCTTGGCCGGTAAGATCGCGGACGGGATCATGTCCCTGGTGAACTTGCGTGCTTCCTCGAACGACAACATCGCTCACCTTCGCACTCAGAGCGGGGCGAACTTCGTCACGCAATCTGGCGCTGCGCTGGTGTGGCAATAAGCCCCCTGGAAAGGACAACACGACTATGACGCTTCCTCACCTCCGGCGCGGGCTGTTTGCCGCCCTCGCGCTTTCCCTGCTCGGCTCTGTCGCCCTGGCGCAGTCCACGAGCACGATCACCGCCCTGCCCGCCGTATCGTCGCTCGACGGTACGGAGGTCATGCCCGCTGATCAGGGCTCCGGCACGGTCATCACGAAGAAGACGACGCTCACCGGCCTCGCTGACTTCGTCGAAGGCCGCACCAGCCTGAACACCAAGATCGACAACCGCGCCAAGGCCGTCGTCGGCGGTCAGCTCGCGGCCGGGACGAACGTCACCGTCACTTGCACCGGCTCCCCGGCCGTCTGCACCATCGCTTCGTCGGGCGGTGGCGGTGGCGGCGGACCGTCTCCGCATGTGGATACCGTCAACCCCACGGCGGCGGCGGACACGGGGGCCGGTTACGTCGTCGGCCAATTGTGGGTCACGACCGGGACCGGAAACGTCTTCGTCGCTCGTTCGGTGGCGTCCGGCGTGGCGGCCTGGACCAAGCTGAGCCTGCGGCCCTCGGCCCCCTACACCACGGGGACTTGGTATCCGCCGGTTCGTTCCACCATCGGCGCGACGGCGGTTGTCGCCGACACGCTGTACGGCTCTCTGTTCGAGGTTCGTGAGCGGACCACCATCCAGGCGGTCGGCACGCGGGTCACGGCTCTGGTGTCCTCGACGGCGGCGAAGGTCGGCATCTATACGACCACCAACGGCGTGTGCGACGCCAAGCTCGTTGAGATCGGTTCGCCGCTCTCGACGGCTGCGGTCGCCAACGTCTCGGCCGCTCTCGCCACCAACCTGACGGTCGAGCCGGGCCTGTACTGCATGGTCAGCCTGTTCAACGGCGCGCCGTCTGTCTCGACGGTGTCCGGCGCGGACCAAGGCGTCACCGAGCGTATCGGCGGCTCCAGCGTCGGGGCCGTCCTGAACACCGCCAGCCAATCGGCGGGCTACACCGGCACGGGCCAGACCTACACGGGCGGCTTGCCGTCTTCGTTCGGTACGGCTACCGTGTCGGCCTCGGCGGTTCCGGTCTTCGCTTTCCAAATCCAGTAATCGCGAAGTCACTTCGCAAAAAGCGCCCGCTCGGCCTTGACAGGTCGGGCGGGCGTCGTCATGTTAGCCATACAACGAATTGAGAGACAGCTTCAAATGCCTCGCACCCACTCTCACGCGGACCAAGCCAACGCCAAAACGGATGAGTTGGCTCTCGAATCCGCTGCGACGATCGTAGACGTTCTGAACGGTCCGGCCCAAGGTCAACTTCGCTCCGTCATCGACCGCGTCGAACGCCTGCTTGTCGAGAAGAGCGAAGTGATGGAGCAGATCAAAGAGGTTTACCTTGAAGCCAAGGGCAACGGCTTCGATGTCAAAATCCTCCGCAAGGTCGTCAAACTCCGCAGCATGGACCGCGCCAAGCGGCAGGAAGAGGATGCGATCCTTGACCTGTATCTGTCGGCGCTCGGCGAGTTGGACGACCTGTGACCATCGCGCCATTCACGCCCCGCGTAAAGCTCACCCTGCCGATGCTGAAAGCATGGCACGCCGAGGAGGCGAAACGCTACAAAACCATCGGCCTGAATTATCAGGCGATCATTGACCGCGCAGACCGGGGCGACAAAGATCGCAGCGGTTCCATCACTCCGATGAAGCGCGCGCAATCCTTGGCTTGCAAAGCCGAGGCAGATACGATTAGTAACTTCCACCGTCAGGCCGCCCGCCTGCTCATTCTCCCGAAGAAGGATATCTGAAATGGCTAAGCTCACTCTGCCCGCCCAAGACTGGACCGCCGAACTGGTTTCGACCTCCGCTGACAAGGCGGCCAAGGCTTCCGGCGCGACCTCCGTCAAGATGCTGATGGTCCCGGTCGCCGCCATCCGCCCCATCCCCGGCTTCAACGTCCGCGTCGAGACGCCCGACTATCTGGAGCACATCGACAGCCTGACGCAGTCGATCCTCGCCAACGGCTTCTACCCCAACAAGCCGCTCGGCGGCTACGCGGGCAAGGACGACGGCGCGGACGTCATCTTCGTGACGGACGGCTACTCCCGTCTGCGCGCCGTCGAGGCCGCGATCAGCTTCGGCGCTGAAATCGCCGCCCTGCCGGTGGTCATCAAGCCGCAGACCGACACCCTGGAAGACCTGACCGTCGCCCTGGTGCAGGACAACGAAGGTCGGCCGCTGACGTTCTACGAAAAAGCGATCGTCGCCAAGCGCCTGCTGTCCTACAACATGGAAAAGGCCACGGTCGCCAAGCGCCTGAACGTGACCGAACGCGGCCTGGACGACTTCATCCTCGTGGCCGGTGCGCCCTCCAAGGTCCGCGATCTGCTGATCTCCGGCAAGGTCTCCGCCTCCCTGGCCGTCGTGCAGCTTCGCAAGAACCCCGAAAAGGCCGCCGACGTCCTGCGGTCCGCCGTCACCACCGCCGAGGCCGCTGGCAAGACCAAGGCCAGCGCCAAGCACATCACCAGCGGCGAGACGACCACCAAGGGCGCGGCCTCGGCGACGAGCAAGCCGCACCAGCGCAAGTCGGTCTATCGCCTGATCGGTGGCGAGACGGTGTCCCGCGACCAGATCAAGGAACTGCTCGCCGTCGAATCGGGCGACGCCAAGTGGTGGTCCTACGTGGACGAGAGCGACAAGAAGAAGGGCATCCTGATCGACCGGACCCTGACGATCACCCTGATCGTCGAAGACGCCTCGCTCGATGGCACGCCTGCCGAAGACGAAAGCCTGGAGGCCGCCCCGGCCGCCAAGGCGAAGCCCGCCGCCGCCAAGACCCCGGCGAAACCGGCCGCCAAGGGCAAGGCTCCCGCCAAGCCCGCCGCCGCCAAGACTACCCCGGCCGCTCCCTCCAAGCCGGGCGACAAGAAGAAGATCGGCGCGAAGGCCGAACCCGCTGCCGAAGCTGCTTCGGATGAGCTGGACAACATCTCGCTCGACGACGAGACGCCGACGATCCAGACCGACGACGTGTTCGACGAAGCCGCTGGCGACGGCGAACTGTAAGCCTAACCCCGCCCGGTTCGCCGGGCGGGTACCCTCGCACAGGGATACCCCATCATGTCTACCGCTCTTCATCCCCCGCAGTTGTGTGGCGACGCCAAGCCCTGCCCCTTCTGCGGCTCTCCGGCCCTCCTGGCGGATATCGCCTCGGCCGAAGGCGGCACCACTCCTCGCGTCATTCTCTACTGCTCCAACGAGTCGACTCTTGAAGAGGGCGGTTGTGCCGCTCGGCCAAGGGTGTTCGCCGAAACGTCCGTTGCGGCGCTGGAGCAATGGAACCGCCGGGCAGGCCCCAACAAGCTGATCGTCGCTCAAGCCGTCAACCGGCTGCGCCAGCAAGCCCGCGAAGTCGCGGCGAAGGACCCCGGCAACGAAATGGTTCGTGACCTCGCTACCGTCTTCGCCTACATCGCCACGAGGAAGTGACTTCAATGGCTAGTGGACACACCGATCGTGACACGATCAACGAGCGCAAGCCGCTCACCGACCGTATGGCTTACCTGTTGCTGCGGATTGCACGGCCGACGGATGACGTTCAAGAGCGTGACCTCACTATCGGCAGTAAGAACGCCCTACGAGGTCTTCGCGATCGAGGCTTCATCCGAGATAACCACGGCCGGAATGACGAACCGATCTGCTTAAGTCCCGAGGGCGAGGCGTGGCTTAAGACAGAAGAAGCCTTGAAATACTCTCGCGGGGCCTACTAACCCGCTGTAATTCTCAGGCCGCCCCGCTTAACCGCCGGGCGGCCTTCTTGCACATACACCCCGATTAACCGATGGAGCGAATTATGGGGAAGCTGGAGGATGCATTAGACCGGATGGGCGCGGCGATCGCCCGGCGCACGCCCGATCGGGAGCCCGTGGTTAATCGCGATCGCACTCGGCCGAGGCTGACTGACCTGGGAACCGAATGTCAGGCGACGCAGTACAGCGACCAGATGTATTGCCGGGTCTGCAACCTGTCCTATGACGTGAACGATCCCGATCCGCCGGTATGCCCGGTGACGTCGGCCGAGGCGCGATCGGCGGGCGGCCCCGGCCGGAAATAAAGAAAGCCCCCGACCGGCCGTTGGGCTGATCGAGGGCTTTCCGCTGCATGGCCTCGCACAAGGATGCGATGACCCGTATAGCCGCGATCGGCGGCAGTCGCAAGAACTATTCCTTGGCGGCCTGCGCCAGGGCGGTCCGGACCGAGGCCGACAGGACGTCGTTCTTGGCGATCAGCTTGTTCAGCGCGACATGCACTTCGGACTGATCGTGGCTCGACAGCACGCCGGAGACCTCGGCGACGAGCTTCTGCGCGACCTCGGCGACGGCAGCGGCGGCCTCCAGGGCAGCGATGATGGTTTTCACATCCATGGTCTGATTTCCTTCTGAAGATCCGTGGCGCGCTACTTGGCGGCCAGGAGGGTTTGGATTTGACCGGCCAGGGAGATGACCATTACGGCGCTGGACTGCGTCGTCACGGCGTCCCCCATCACCGAGGCGGCTTCGGCCGTGCGCCGGAGCTTGTCGGCGTTGTCGATCAGCGACAGCACCTTGGCCGCCCGCTCGCCCTTGATCGCCCCGGCGTTGGTGGCGGCCTGGATGCCGGTGAGAGCCGCCGCATAGGCCGCCTCGGCGACGTAGAGCGTCTGATCGGCCCGCAGGCTTAGTTCGGTCAGGGTCGAGGTCGGCGGGGGAGTCGACGGGACCGAGGCGCAGGCCGTGAGGCTCATGCAGCAGGCCAGGGCGAGCCCGGCGATGATCTTCCGTTTCATGGTAGCTCCTAAATGCGAGAAAGCCCCCAAGGCGGGGGCTCAGCTACTATGCGCCAGGAGAGACGGATTTACAACGGGCCGCGCCGGGGGGCCTGCGCCAGGGAGTGGATCGCAAGGGCGAGGTCCCGGCTGTTGCGGCTATGCTCTTCAGTGTCCGCCCTGACCGCCTTCTCGACGCGATCATATGCCGAGCACAAGCGGTCGATCGCCGCTGTCGTCCGGTCCTCGGCGTCGCCGAATTGCTCGGTGAGCCCGTTGCCGATCTCTAGGTGTCCTTCGATCCGCTTCAAGCTCTCAAGGAGCAAGCGCATCTGATCGGTACCGGCGAAGGCTCCGGCGATCACCGTGGCTTCCACGCCGCCACTCCCCCCGGAGACGGCCGGAGGAAGTAGCTTCTTGTTGCGGAGGTAGCTGACGGTCGCGACGACGAACGTGGCGAGCCCGGCGGCGATCGTGAAAGCGGTCTGGAGACTCGCGGGAAGTCCGGCAATCGCAGAGGGTTCGGCCACGGTACTGTTCCCTGAACGCTAGTGCTTCAGACCTTGTTGATATCGCTTGTCTGAGATGCCAGCGTCACGGGCTGCGACATGGATGCACCAAATGTCAGTGACCAAGAACCACGGATAAACCGCCATCCCTGTATTCGGCATACTCAGATGCCACAAGCCAAACACGATTTGCAACCAAAGGAAACAAGATAGAATGGCGCAGGCTACTCTTAGGTGTGGAGTAGCCCGCCAGGAGCCATTGATCACCAGCACTGTGAAGCGGCCTGCACCAAGCAACAGACAGCACCAGCCCCATACGGGTTGAGGGGCCATGTGCGCCATCTCTTCAAATGAAGGATTGACCGCGAACATCGTCGGTTGGCCGAAGAGAACCACGGCCCACGAGATAGCGATGAAGCTCATCAACCACTCGGGGAATCGGATGCGAAAGGTCTCTTGAAGTCGCAGGACTACCATTTGACTTACTGCCTTCGTGTCTATTAGCACGACGCCCCCGCGAGGATTAGAGTTGGACCGTCAAACAACGAACCGTCAGAGCGATCCGAAGTTCCAGGCCGTTGTAGCCACCATTGATTGATTTGGTCAGCGCCCGGTAGCCCTGGTCTCCCAGGTCCGCCAGCTTGTTGCAGCGGTGATCGGACCAGTAGAGCATGGCGAGCTTGACGCCGATTTCCGGCTCGGCCGCGCGCTCGGGGTAGCTGACTAGGTCAACTCCGATCCGATCGCCGTAACGCTGGTAGTTGTCGTGACCGGTGATCATGATGTCGCCTCGGCCGCGATAGAGTTCGCCGTCACCGCCGTGGCTGTTGCCGAGGTCCGCGCGGAAGTCGTATCGCTCTAGATAGTCATCCCACTTGTCGGCGTCCGGCCCGTCGCCGTTGCCCTTCTCGACGAAGGTCCGATACTTCTCCGTCTCGCATCCGGTCTGCCCGATGTACCCGGCGATCCGGAAGGGCGTCGTAATGTCGTAGACGGGGAAGTTGGCGGCGAAGGCGCGCCCCTTCAGCTTGCCGAGCGCGCCGAGGTCACGACCCATCGTGTAGCTGAGAAGAGCGGAAAAGGTCTGGGGGCCTTGCTCCCCATCCAAGGGGCCGGGATCATACCCGGCCGCCTTGAGGCGCTGTTGTTGCGCCAGGATGCGGACGCTCACTTGAAGATGCCGCTGACTTTGTGCGTCGCGGCGTAGCGGCCCCAGAGGGTCAGCGCAGCGCCGATCAGGACGCCGAGCCCTTGGATGATGGCGGCCTGCTCACCGGCCTCGTGGATGCCGAGCTTATCGAGGATTGTCGGCGCGAGGTAGCCAAGCAGCATGACGGCGACGCCGCCCGCCGACTTGGTCTGAACCAAGGGCTTCGAAGGAACTTCGGTCGGCGGGGAATTGGGGGTGTCGGACATGTGCGGGGCTCCTGTTGACAAAATAAAAGAGACCCAGAATCGCTTCTGAGCCTCTTTTTGTCAAGCTGAGCGGCCGGAGCCTAGGCGGCCGGGGCGTTGTAGGAGGCCACCTCGGCGGCGATCGGGTCGCGGCGGAACTGCATTCCCTGCTCGCCCTGCGACAGCAGGTTGACCAGATTTTGGTAGGTCTCCCCGGCTCCCGATCCGGCCGGGAAGCTCTCGCGAAGGGCCTGGAGGTCCACGAGGGCCTTCTTCAGTTCGGGGCGTTGGAAGATGGCGATGGCGGCGTCGATGGCGGCCAGTTGATCTTCGGCCAGTTGCTTGCGGGCTTCGATCCGTTGTGCGGCGGTGAGGGCCATTTCTGTATCCTTCGAAGTAGCTTCGGTTGAGGGGTTGAGAGATAAACAATATCAGGGTCGATGTCACGCGAAATCGTCGCTAGGCGGAGCCGCCAGACGTGTCCGTGGCTTGACCGCCGCCGGGCTCTATCAGGTCAAGTATCCGCTCGCCGATCGTCAAGGTTTGCGTACTGAAGCGGGCGAGGATGGAGAACACGTAGACGTGCGGACCGGGGGTCGGGGTGTGCCGGAACTTGTACGTCTCGTACTGCAACGCGTTGAAGCCCGGCGCGACGAATGGAATCTTCTTGATCAGGTTGCCGTCGTAGTAGAGGCCGAAGGCTCCGTTGCCGCTACCCGCCACGACGCCCCACTGAACGGTCATCTCAATCTTCAGCTCCGCGCCGGAGAAGTCAGGCTGGTTGACCGTGACAAGCTGCGTATCCAACGACCCGCCGACGTTGTGATTGGTGAAGCCGGGGAAGGTGTCGCCGCCCGGCACGTAGCCGTAGTGGCGACTCTTCTCGACGGCGGCCGGAGCGAACGCGGAACCGTTGACCGTGCCGTTGACCGTCAGCCCGCCGTCGATCTGAACGTTGTTGAAGAAGCGGACGTTGCCGCCCACGGCATACATGGCCGGGACCAAGCGACCGTTGATCGTGTTCGTGACCCCGACCACCGCAGCGGCCAGGGCGATGTTCGAGCCGTAGCCGTCCGCATAAATCTGCAAGAAGGCCGGGTCCGCACCCGCCGCCGCGACGATCTGCATGAAGGCGACGGTCCGCCCCTGAACGTTTGCGACGGCGGCTTGCGTCACCGTGAGCGAGGAGGCGAGGCCGCCGACCGATGCATTCGTCGAGTCAATTCGTGAGCCGAGCGCACCGTCAGCGTTAGAGCGGGCGATCGTCTCAGAAGTTACATTGGCGTTCGTCGCGTCGATGTACGACCCGACAATATTGATCCGCACGCCGAGGGCCGTATCGGCGTTGGCGCGAGCGATTGTCTCGGAAGTCACATTGGCGTTGGTGGTTCCAACGCTGGCGGTAACGGTGTCGATTCGCGTACCGAGGGCAACGTCCGCGCTCGCCCTGGCGATTGATTCAGACGTTGCATTTGCAATGACTTGCCCGACCTGCGCGTTCGACGCGTCGATTCGTGAACCGAGCGCGCCGTCAGCGTTGGCGCGGGCGATCGTTTCCGCTGTAACATTGGCGTTGGTGGTCCCAATGCTGGCGGTCGTTACGTCGATCCGGTTGCTCAGCGCGAGGTCCGCAGCCGCATACGCGAGCTGAGTGGACTTCAACTGCGCGAAGCTACTTCGGACCGTGGCATTATCGGGGTACGGCGTCGCGACAGTTCCGACCTCAACCTTGATCTGACGAACTCTCGGATACCAAGGGCCTCCCAAATGCATATCGTAAAAGATAATGATCGGGATAGCCCAATTAGCACCGGGAGGTGGGCTGGGATCGGTCAGCTTGGTCAGGTTGCGCTTGGCCTGAATATCGTCCGAGAATTCCCGGTACCCGACGAAACCGGCCGTGGCGGGACTGTACCCAACAAACGTGCTTTGAGATTGATCCGTGAAGTACGCCATCACCATGTAGAAGGTGGCGTTACCGAGGGCTCCGGTCGAGATTAAGCCGATGTCCGCAGATACCGTCAGGGCTCGGGTATTGGCCACCGAGACCCCAGGAACATTCAAATTCACTTGGCCGACAGTGCAGGGACCAGCTTGCGCGAACGTCCCCCAAGATGAATTGTTTAGATAGACAGTCCATACGCCTTGATTCGCCGGGTTGCTGTAGTAGAACCCATAACCGTCAAGCCCGTTCTCGAACCCGCCGTTATAGTTCAGCATCGACGAGCCGCGAGTTTGCGCCGTGATGGTGTCGATCCGCGTACCCGCAGCCGAGTCCGCCAGGGCGCGAGCCGTGGCCTCGGAAGTCAGGTTAGCGTTGGTGGTTCCCAGGTTCGCCGTGACGGTGTCAATTCGTGAGCCGAGGGCGATATCAGCGTTAGCGCGCGCGATTGACTCGGCTGTCACCGAGGCGGCGAACCCGCTCATGCTGGCGGACACGGTGTCGATCCGGACGCCAAGCGCGCCGTCAGCGTTCGCACGAGTGATCGCCTCGGCCGTCACCAGCGCGTTGAACCCGCCCGTGCTGGCGCTGACGGTGTCAATCCGCGCGCTCAGCGCCCCGTCAGAGTTAGCGCGGGTGATCGCTTCAATAGCCACCAGGGCGGAGACGTCGCCAACTGCCTCAGATGTAGCAAGCAGGACGTCGCGCCGGGCCTGATCGGTTTCCTGCTGAAGCTGGTAGACCGCGTTCTTGGTGTCCTGCACGTCGGTGGCGACACCGTCTGCGATTTGCTTCGACTGCTCCGCCGCCGCCGCCGCTTCGGCCGCCGCCGCCGCAGACTCCGCCGCCGCGTCAATGCTGCCAATGGTTTCGATGATGTCGTCGATGTTCTGTTGAGCCTGCTGAAGCTGCTCGTTGATCTCATCGGCGGTCGTTTCGAAGTTGCCCCAGGTAATTCCGTCGAAGACGTAATAGGATTTGCTGGCGCTGTTCCGCACCTTCCATCCTTCAACCGGCTGGTAGTAATTCCAGCGGCCCTTCTCCCACAAAGCGATGGAGTGGCGATGCCCGGCCCATGCGCCCGTGAGCGCGCCGGAGAGCAGCAACCACATCTGACCGGGGACCGGGTCCGCCGGAGGTACGGCCAAGTTGACGTCCTGCACATTGCAGAACAGCAGCGCGTTGATCTTCTGGAGGTCGGCGTTGATGGGCGGACCCCAGCCGTCTTCTAGGTCTTCCCAGAAGTAATGAAGGCCGAGGTTGGGGCCTGCTGCGTTCGACATGCTCTAGCCCCTGTTGACGGTGAAGTGGTAGCCCTGGAACGAAGTGAAGCCATTCCGCACCGACTCCAGCTCGAAGACTATAGCCGCGCCAACCGCGTCAGCCAAGGCCATCGCCGCCGTGTAGGTAAAGGTCAACGCGTCGATCGCAGGCACAACCCGAACATTCGTCCCGTCCGCTTTGTAGACTCGGACAGTATAAGTCGTCCCAGGTTCGCCGTTGATGTTGTCGCTGGCGTGGCCCACGAGCTGATCTTGTTGCGTGATCCGGTTGCGCCCGGCCCACGTCAAGACGATGTCCACACCGGCCCCGACGACGACTGCGTTCGTAAGCGGCGCAGCGCCGTTGACGAGCACCTTGCCCGGCGGGTAGGGCCGCGAGTGGCGGCGCGAGACGTCAATGAAGTTCTCCGGCGCGTCGGTCTCCGGCAGGATATCCGACGACGTCTTGGTGAGCATCTTCACCGTGACGCGTTCGTTGTTGAGGTATTCTCTGAAGTCACTTCCGCTGTAGGAGTCGAAGAACCACATGACGGTGTTAGCCGCGTGCGCTACCGGAATCGTATCCACGCAACCGCGAACGATCGTCACGACACCCGTCTCGGCGTCATAGGCGGACACCTGAACGATCTCGTTGTCGATCAGCGCCGCGTCGCCGAGAACCACGCGGCTCAAGTCGGCAACCTCCGTCAAGGTGATCGTCGTGGCGTAGACGCTTAGCGCGCCCACGAGCCGGGCTGCTGGAGCGAAGTCCACTTCACCGTGGAACGCGTAGTCTTCGCCGTCCGCCTTGCTGGCGAGCACGAAGCTCTGAGACAGCGCGGTCGGCCGGACCGCCATGGCAATGACCGTGCCGACGTCGTCCGACACCGTGTTCAGGTCAGCGGTTGAGAGGTTCGAGTACAACTGCCTGTAGGTCGCTTCCATGAGTCGACGGAAGATCGGAACAGAGACAGCCGTGTTCGGCGGTTGCCAGCCGGATTGCTGCTCGCCATTGAACGCGGTAGCGGGCAGTCCGAAGACGTCCTGCACCGCCGAGATGGTCATAGCGCCTTCCGTCATCCGGCCGTCTTCCACCTTGCCCGCCCGCAGGATGATCTTGGTAATCCCCCGGTCGGGAGCCGAGATGGAGAACACTTGGCCGGGAGCCAACTGCCACGCCCGGCGGTCCAGCGTCACCTTCATGCGCTTCAGGGCCGTAGCGCGCGCCTTGAGGTCTCTGTGGGCTACCCGGTCGGCCAGGGAGAAGGTCGGGAGACCGGGGTATGAGACAGACGTCGAGTAACCCGCTTCGCTGGAGGCCCGCGCCGCGAGGTTTTGCGCTCGTGCCGTCTTGTCGGTGTTGGTGATCGGGTCTCGGTAGGTGACGACGATTTCGTTGATCGGGTCGTCGTTGGCGGCGGCGTCGTCTTTCTCGACGTTGAGCAGGCCGGAGCCGTAGCCGAAGTGGGGAATCGAGTCGACGTCATACCCGCCCCGGATGAGCAGGATATCCAGCAGGCCGGTCCCCCGGTCGATGTAGACCGACGCGCCAATGTGGTTGATGACCGACTGCACGAACGCGGACAGTTTGTCGATCCGGTTCCACTTGATGCACATGCCGAAGGCTTCGTCGTAAATCGTGTCGGCCGCCGCGCGCCACACCGCGTCGTTGAGCCGCGTGCGGTCCAGGCCGCGCCCCCAGGTCTTATTAGTGGCGGCCTCATAGATGATGTGGACCGGGTTCATGGCGTGGATCGTGCCGCCCGCGAGCAAGATTTTCGCCTTCTCCGGATACCAGCAGTCGTCACCTTGCCAGCCCTTGACCGCCCGGCGGACCCGGAACTTCCACGTCTTGGGGTAGGGGTTGTTGTTCGAGATGAGCCCCCGGTAAAACAGGGTCGTGACGCCGCGCCAGCCGGGGACGCGGAACACCCCCATGAGGTCTCTGACCCAATCGGGGACGATCTGCGTCCGCTCTCCCATCATCAAGCGGGCCTGTCCTTGGATGCCACCTTCCTTTTGCTCGCCGCCGAACAGGTTGGGAGCTTGGATCATGAAGTCCTGCGACGCCGTGATCCCGTAGCCCTCACCCCCGACTTGGATTGCCAGCAAGAACACCCAATGCCCGCTGATCAGCGGTCCGACCTTTTGATAGATGCCGTTGTTCGCCGGGTTCGGGTCGTCGGTGACTTGCGCGTAAATCCCCTCCTCGTGGAACTCATCCGCGAACAGGGCCGCCCGCGTCAGGAAGAAGACCGTGGGGTTGTAGGTGTTGTCGTCATAGGTTTGGTTGAGAGGCCACGCCTCCCGATCACCGACCTTGATCATCCGCAGCTCGTCGATCGGACCCCGGCTGATCCCCATGTGGACGCCCATGCTGTAGGCGTACCCGGTGATCTGGTTCTTGCTGCTACCGCCCATCGGACGCTTCCTTTCGTGCGAGTTCGGCCAGGGTGATCGCGAAGGCGTCGCCGGTCGCTTCGGCGGCGCTCACCGGAATGCCGATCGTCGTGAAGTCGTGGAACGACAGATCGTGCAGCTTGAACCACTCCCGCGCGCCTCGGCTGCACAAGCGAGCCTGACGAAGGTGACGCGGGAAAACGCGGGGCTCTTCCATCGAAGTTACTTCTTGCCCTTGGCGTTGTGGAGCGCGGTGACGCCCAAGTTGCCATACCAGAGGACTTGCCAATCTTCGGTCCAGACGTCGCCGAAGATGATCTGCTGCGGAGTCTTCTCGTCGGACTGCGGGAAGTTGAAGTCCCCCAGCGCGGCGGGCTTGGCGTCCGTGGGCTTCTGCTGGAGGAAGCTTCCCAGGACGGCGGAGGCAACCAACAGGGCGATTGCGAAAAGGAGTTCCATGATTGATCCCTTAGAAAACCGGGTTGCCGTCGAACGGATTCGAACCCGGCATGAGTTCGAAGCCACCGTAGTTGTCGTAGTTGTCGAACTTATCGCAGCAGCCCGCAACCGTGCGGTCGCCGCCGGGATAAACCGTCAGACCTTGGCCGATCTCCAGGCCGTCCGTGAAGCTCAGCAGAGTCAGGACCAGCCCGTCATGGCTTTCAATCGGCCGCCGTTCGAAGACGTTGTCGGCGATGGACCACTCGATGTATCCCCCGGTGAACCAACCGTTCGGCTTGCCGGTGTCGGCGATTGTTACGGCGTTGCCGGTTAGATCGGTTACGGTGGTCTCCACCTTCCATGCCGCCGGGTTCACGCCGCACTCTTCGTCGTACAGGAAGTGCGGGCAACCGCGTTGCCACGTCAGCCGCAAGCCCTCGCGCTCGAACGACACGGACAGGACCCGCAGCGTGACGCGGTACTCGACGAGACTGACTTGCGACACGTTGGTGATGAAGCCGATCCATACGACGGGAGCCTCGGCGTCGCCGTAGTGCTGCTTGCGGAGCGTCAGATACAGCTTGTCCGAAGGGGGCGTGCCTCTCCACCCGGCCAGGAGGGGGATACCGGCCGGGACCGTGATGACGAAGTCGTCCGAGGACGGGTCTCCGCTCTGCGCGAAGCCGTCGTCCGAGATGGTGATGGCCTCGTACACGGCCGGGGTCACACCGTCCGGCAAGAAGCCGTGCGTGATGTCGCGGTCCGCGTTGGTGTAATGCCAGAAGATGGTCTTGCGGTTGAACTCATAGAGCGCAAGCGGCTTGCCATCGGCTACCGATCGTTCGCGGCTGTCAAAGCTCATACGTCACCCACGTTCAGGCCACCGTAGTTAGCGCCCCAGCCGAAGCCCCAGCCCGACGCCAAGAAGCTGACGGGCAAGGAATGGAAGCTCAACAGGGCAATCGCGACGCCGTCGATCGACGTCTTGTGCGTGATGTCTACCGCATCTTGATCCATGCGCGCAATCGCCATGAAGCTGACGCGCAGAACCGCATCGGGATTGATCGCCGCGTGGAAGACCTCGTTGACCGTGATCCGCTCGACGCTCGTACTGACCACTTGCGACGCGGTAATGCGACGATAGACGTTGGTCCCGTCACGCATTTCGAACCGCACGAACCGGCGTCCGCTGGCGGGTCCACCCATGGCGGTATAGCCGCACATCCGCACATCGAAGGTCGCGTCGTTCACGTCGATCGGCGAAGTGACTTCGAAGTCGATATAGAACGTGGGAATCCAGAGCGCCTTCTGACGGCCCCGCAGCGAATACAGGAAATTCTTGAAGGCGATCTTCTCATCCACGCCGTGCAGGAAGAACGAATGCTGCTGCACCGGGAAGGCGTCAAGCGCCTGATCCGCGTTGAGGACGACGCCCGTGTCGTTGTCCAGGCGCAGCGTGTTGCGCGTGTAGGCGAACGTCATGGTCTGACCTTCATCCGGCGGGAGCTTCAGCACCGGGTAGCCCATGTAGTCGTCCTCGACGACCTCTTCGTAATCGTTCACGCCGCGCAGTTGGAACCGCACTTGGCCGGACCAAATGCCATCATTGATCCGACTGAACGACGGCTGGTCCGTGAGGAAGCAACGCCGGACCGGAAGTAGCTTCGTGCCTTTCGGCCAAGTGGTTTGGAGGCCGTTCGTGAGCACGATGTGTCCGTCGTTGACGGCGTCGATCTCAACGAGTTCATACTTGAACATGTCGTGATAGAGCAGCGCCGCGTCGCCCGCTTCGAACTGCCGCCCGATAACCGGCGCGAACACCGAGGCGTCGCCGTTCGTCGCGGTTGCCGTGAGCACCGTGACGTAGGGCCACATCGGGACATACCAATCCTGATCGCCCCACGCCATGAGATAGAGGTCGGTCTGCGTTCGCTCTTCGCGCACGGCTTGGGAGGACCACTCGTAGGTCACGCGGGGGGACAGCCGCAGCTCTCGCCGCTGTTCTACCCCTGTGGGGCTCGCCAAAACGTCTGTGAGCCACGAAAGGTTTTCATGCACGTCCGCAGCCCAATTCGGCGGCAGAGCCCACACGGGAATATTGTCGAGCATTAGCCGATCCCCAGAAGTTGACGAACGGTTTCCCGGTTGTTCGAGATGTGCGTCACGATGACCTCTTCGCCGTGCGCGCCTTTCATGGCTTTCGCGATCTGGTCTTGTCCGATCGCCAGGACTTGCCGCAGCGGACGACCGCCGCCGGAAACACCCGCATCGACGTTCTTGGCTCCACCCATGTTGCGGATGTTGCGCGGGCTCTCTTTGCTCAACACTTCCTCGCCAAGCTCCAAGATCGCGGCCCGCTCGTTGGGCTTCATCCCCAGGGGACCGCCCGTGCCGGAGTGATAGCGGGGCGCGCCGACCCACGCAAGCGGGCTGACGCCGCCACGGGTCTGACCGGACGACGAGCCGATCACGCCGCCGCCGTGGAAGAACGACGCGGCGATCTCCAGCGAAGCTGCGGCGATCATGGTGTCAGCCGCAGCTTGGATTTGCTGAGCGACGAAGGTCCAGGCGACCGACGCCGCCAGGAGCAGCGCGCCGCCCTTTACGCCGGGGTCTCCACCGTCGTCCATCTTCAGCAGCGCCTTGATCGCCCGCAGCGCCAACATCTGGAGGATGACGTTCGCCATATCCTTGAGGAACTGCGCGACGAAGCCGAGGGCCGCCCGACCGATATCCCGCAGGGTATCCGTCGCTTTCTCTCCACCCGTGACGAACCGGCCGAGGGCTTCCGCAGCCTCGTCGATCGCGGAAACCGCACCGCTGACAAACGACGTGACGATCGTGTTCCGAAGTTGCTTCATCTCAGCGGACGTGTACCGGGACTGCACTTCCACCAGCTTCAGCTTCGTCGCCATGAGGCTGTAGGCTTCATCGCTGCGCTGACCGGTGTCGTGCAGGGTATCGTTGAGCTGCTTCAGCGTTTCGATCTGCGCGCGGATATCCGCATTGGTGTCTGCGTAGGCCTTCTGATTACTGGCCTCCGCTTCACCGATCGTCATGGCGTTGTTGTCCACCAACTGTTGGTTAAGCTGGAGGATCGTGCTGCGCTGCTCAAGCAGTTCGTTGAGCCGGGCCGTAGCCGTGGCTTCCGCCACCGCGCCGACGTCGCCGACCGGACCCTTGGGACCCTTGCTGGAGTCGGACGACGACGCGGCCTGCGCCTTGGCGACGAACGCCGAGGTCGCACCGTTCGACAGGCTGCTGAAGGCCTTCGCGAACTTCTCGGCGTCTTCCGCCAGTTGCTTGACCTTCGGCGCGATCTGATCGACCGCGTCTTGCGCCTTGGTGACGGCCTCGGCGGGCGTGATCGCTCCGTTCTGCACGTCCTCCTTGATCCGGTCCAAACGGATTTTCAACTCGCTCTGGAGGCGGTCGATCTCCGTGCCGATGCTCTTGCTTCCCAGGTTGAAGAAGTCCGAGTCCGACAGGCCCTTGGCGTTGGTGAACTTGGTGATCAAAGACTCGAGTTTCGGATCAGGCACGGCCCCACGGATCGACTGAGCGAACTTCTGCCCGTTCTCCGCCGCCGTCACGATCAGCGGCGCGAGCTTGGCGTTCGCATCGGTCATCTGTTGCAGGGCTTGCGCCTGCGTGATCGCGCCAATGTCCTGCTGAGCCTGGATAGACTTCAGCATCTCCGATCGCCGGTTGAGCAGCGAGTTCAGTTGCTCCTCGTAGAACTTCAGCGTCTCGTTGTTCTTGGCGATCTTCTCTTGCGTGTCGAGCTGCGCCTTATACTGGTCCACCGTCTGGCCCGGCGCGACTTCCCGCAGACCTTCCGACGAAGCCTTGTCCGCCGCGACCTTCAGCGCCTTGAACTTCTCCGTAATGGCGTTGAGGCGTTTGTTAAGCGACTGCTCCTGCGCCGCCGCGTTCGCGGTCTCGGCCGCCGTCAGCGCGGCGAGAAGTGACTTCCGCTGAGCGTCATGTTCGTCGTCGATCTTCTTTTGCTCGACGGCGCGGGCGAGCATGATGGCGCGCTTGCCGTCATCTGACTTGTCATCGCCTCCCGCGTTCGTGATTTTCATCCGTTCCTTCAGCTCGGCGTTCTGAAGACGGATTTCATCGGTCTGCTTGTTCTGCGCGTCATAGATCAGTTGTTGCGCGTCAAGCTCTTCCTTCGTCGCCTTGGCGCGGTCCTGCGCAGCCTTCACCGTATCAGCCGGGTTGGCGGCCGGAGCCGCAGCAGCGCCTTGCGGGCGCATACCAGGGAAGGTCCCGCCGAAATACTGCTGGCCCGCGATCGTGGCGACGGGAGTCTTGCCTTGCGCGAAGCCCGGCACGAGCGGACGACCGTCAGCCGCCCGCGCTTGGTTCCCGGCAGGCGAATAGAAGTTGACCGCTCCCGGCGCAACCTCTTGCAAGTCGCCGCGCATTGCCATGATCGTCCGAGCACGAGCGTACTTGTAGTCCGTGGAATTGGTGTCGATCGCGTCAAGCTTCTTCCGGTCGGCCGGGTTGTTCCGCGCCTCGAACTGACCGGGCTTATTGATGACGTCAAGCAACGACGTGCCGCTGAGCTGAGCCCGACGGCCGATGACTTCCGCGACGGCCTGTTGGCTGCGCGCGTCCCGGCCGCCTTCCATCATCACGGTTTTGACGACCTGTTCCATATCCGCGTCGCTGGTGGAGTTCACCAGAGCCGCCGACGACGTAGCCTGCGCGCTCAAGTCCTTCAGCTTCGTGGCGAGCGTGTCGATCTTTTCCGCCAGGAAGTCGAAGAACAGGACGACTTGCGATCCTTTAGTAACTTCGCCAACGTAGTCGAGGAACTGCGCCACGGCGGACTTGAGGCTGATCCACGCCGACGCCCAAGGGCCGCGAGCCTTGGCCGCCGCCGCCTCGTTGCGATCATAGAAGTCTTGGAACGCCCTGGCCCTGGCCCCGGCTGCGTCGCCGGACTCGAACATGGCCTTGATGTGTTCCCGTTCGGCCAGGGTGAGGAAGTTGAATTCGTCATCGAGCTTCTTGATTGCGTCGTACCCGGCGCTGAAGCCCTCGGCTAGGCGAGCCGCCGCGTCGGGGACCGTCTTGCCGGTGATCTCCGCAACATCGCGGGCCGCCCGTCCGAACCGGATGAGCTGATCGGGGGCGATGCCTTTGTCCACGAACTCCAGCAGCGCGGCCTTGGCGTCCTTAGACTTGACGCCGATGTCCTGCAACTCGCGGCTCACCATCGCGAGGTTCTTGGCGTTGTAGGTCGCACCGTCCGCGCTGGCGTCTATGGCCTTTTGGAAGTCCTTCACGTCCTGCTTCAGGTCCGTGATCCGCTTCAGCGCGCCGTACAGCAGCGCGAAGCCCGCGACGACGGGGAGGATGATCGGCAGGAGCCCGGCGATGGCGGCGAACACGCCGGGGAAGATTTGCAGGATTTGGCCGCCTTGTTGAGCCGCCGTTTGCATAACGGATGTACCGCTAGCAATTTGTGTAAATACATCGTTAAGTTGATAGCCGAGGTTAGTTAGCGCATAAGGCGAGAGACCGAGCGGCCCATCCTTCCCCGCCTTGGTCCCGGCGTTGGCGATCTTGGATTGCGCTTCGGCGGCTTGGTTCGCCGACACCTTCAAGCGGTTCTCGGCCGCCGCGAGGTTGTCGGTGTCGATCATTGCCTTGCGGAGCGAGCCGGACAGGCTTTCCAGTTTGCCTTGCTCGCGCGCCAGGGCGTTCCCCGCCAACACCGCGCCGGTTTCAGCCTGCTTCAGACGCTCCGTCAGCTCAGCCGAAGGAACTTCGGCCGCCTTCATGGCGGCGGCGACGCTCAGCACTTCGTTGCGGGCAAGCTCGTATGCGGCGGCCGACTCCGTGACAGCGGCCTGTTGCGCCTTGAAATTGTCAACGAGGCTCGCTTGCCGGAGCAAGGCTTGTTGGGCCACGGACAGCCCTAGCGAGGCCTCCTGATAATTACGGAAGGGCTGCGTCCCGTCCCCCACGGTCTTCGACAGCTCAGCGATCCGCGACTCCAGACCGTTGATGTTTTGGATCATGACGGCGGTGGGTTGCGTGATCCCGGCCAGTTTGTCGCGAAGGAGACTAGTTGCCTCCGAGGCCTGCTTACCGGCCACGGTGAACGTCTCAAGGCCGCGCGACGCGGCGAGCGCCCGGTCGGCTTGCGCCTGGAACGACGCCAGGGCTTCGGAGTTCTTCTGCGCCTCGGCGACCGAACGGACCGCAAGTTCTTCGCGCTCCAGGGCTTCGGTCAAGGCGTCGATGTAGCGCATGTCGTTGACGCGCTGGCGCTGTTCGGCCGCAGCCGTGGCGGCGCGCGTGGCTTCGGCTTCCTGATCCTTGGCGTTGGCGAGCCGTTCCAGCTTTTCTTGGTAGCCGTCAAGCGTGGCGTTGGTGACGGTGAGCGCCTGACCAACCCGCGTCATCGACGTAGCGAGAGCGTTGTTGACCGTGTCGAGCTTGGTGGCGTCGATGCCGACGCGCTCCAGCACGCCCGCTTGCTTTACGAGGTTGACGGTCGCACGCTCAACGGCGGCATCGGCCTTCGTGACGGCGGTCTCTTGCTTCGCCAGGGCGGTCGCTTGCTTCGAAGTGACTTCGGCGCTGTTCGCCGTGGCGGC
>FTJN01929930.1_pt1 | contig 36116 bp, 32 predicted proteins | sample 1658361 | NCBI WGS metagenome assembly FTJN01 (sample SAMEA3914819, study PRJEB12502) | metagenome | biome: forest; material: soil | place: Canada | collected 2010-06-26 | depth 0.3 m
CCGATGTCGCCGATGCAGGTGCGCGTGCCGGTGCGCCCGAGCGCGTGACGCGCAGGTTCGGGCGGGCGCGCGCGCCGGCTGCCGAGTCGGCGCGTTCATGCCGCAGACGCGCGGCGGCTGACGTTTCGTCGGCGAAATCGGCATCTGGCGCCGCGGGCGGCGCGACTCGTCGCAAGCCGGTTTGCGGCCGCGAGGCAGGCTCCTAAAGTTCATTCATCGGATCACGAAACGCATCCGAAACCAACCACCGGACACCAGGAGCCCACCATGACCAAGACCACCGCCCAGATCGCCGCCTTCGCCCTCTCCGCCCTCATGACCCTCGGCGTCGTCGCCGGCATGAACGGCCTCGCGACGAAGCAATACGCGGCCGCGGACAGTCTGGCCATGGCCCCCTACGGCCAGACCCACGTCGCCGTCCAGCACGTGACCGTGATCGGCCGCCGCGCCTGAGATCCAGCGCGCCTCGTGCGCGCGCCTCGCTCCTTCAAGCCCCGCTTCGTGCGGGGCTTTTTTTGTGTTCATCGCCAATTTGCGGGAAAGGCACGGCGTCGTCGTGGAGCCGATCCCCTGGCTACGTCATTCCGCGCGCAGTCGCGGAATCCACCCCTGCGCCGACGCCCTTCGCCGGTGTGGATCCTGCGACTTCGCGCAGGACGACGAGGTACGTCGTTGTGCAAGGTGTCAGGTCTCGCAAGACCTGACACCCGTCAGGAGGTTCGCCGCGCTGGCATCATGGCGACATGAAGAAAATCCTGCTGTCCCTCGCGATCTCCGTTGCCGCCGGGCTGGCCGTCGCCGCCGATCGGCCGTATGACGAATCGGCCGACGCCAAGGCGCAGATCGCCGCCGCGTTGCACGACGCGGCCGCCGCCAAGGAGCCCGTGCTGCTGATCTTCGGCGCCAACTGGTGCAAGGACTGCCGCGCCCTCGACCACGCGCTCAAGACCGGTCGCAATGCCGAGCTGATGGGCAAGTTCAAGGTCGTGAAGGTCGACGTGGGCAACTTCGACCACAACGTCGACGTGAGCACCGCCTACGGCAACGCGACCCAGAAGGGCATCCCGTCGGCGGTCATCGTCTCGCCGGAGAACAAGGTGCTGTTCATGACCCGCGCGGGCGAACTCGCCGACGCGCGCAGCATGAGCGACGACGGCATCTACGAGTTCTTCTCGAAGGCCGCCGCGGCCGCGAAGCAGTAAGACGGCAACGCGCGCCTCAGGCGGCGCGCGCCGTCGCACCCTTCCAGCGCCGCAGGGTCAGCGCGTTGGTGACGACGCTGACGCTGCTGAACGCCATCGCGGCGCCGGCCACCATCGGGCTCAGCAGGCCGGCCGCGGCCAGCCCGATGCCGGCCACGTTGTAGGCGAAGGCCCAGAACAGGTTCTGGCGGATCTTGGCGACGCAGCGGCGCGAGATGTCCAGCGCGTCGGCCACCAGCCGCGGGTCGGGCCGCATCAGCGTGATGCCGGCCGCCTCCATCGCGACGGCGCTGCCCGAGGCCATCGCGATGCCGATGTCGGCGGCGGCCAGCGCCGGCGCGTCGTTGATGCCGTCGCCCACCATCGCCACGCGCACCAGCCGCGCATGGCTCGCGAAAAGCGAACGCCCGCGGCGAAGCCCCTCGGCGGTGGCCAGCGACCGGAGCGACGCGAGCAGCGAGGCCTTCTCGCCCGGCAACACCTCCGCATGCACCTCGTCGATGCCCAGCAGTTGCGCCACGCCTTCGGCGCTGGCATGGCCGTCGCCACTGATGATCACCGTGCGCACCCGCTCCGACCGCAGGCGCTGCACCGCGTCGATCGCGCCGTCGCGCAGCCGGTCGCCGAAGGCGAGCAGGCCCAGCAGCCGCGGCGTGTCGCCCGAAACGTCGGCCAGCCAGGACACCGTGCGCCCCAGTGCCTGCAGCTCGACCGCGCGCGCCATCAGCGGCGCGAGCTCGACCCCGAGTTCGGCCATCCAGCGCGCGCTGCCCAGCCGCAGGTCGAGCTCGCGGCCCAGGGGATCGACCGCGTGCTCGGCATCGAGGGCGAGGCCGGTGCCGGGCGACAGGCCCGCACTCTGGCGGGCGCTCATGATCGCGCTGGCGGCGATCGCCTCGGCCAGGCGCACGTCGGCCTGCGCATGCGCGGCCAGGGGCACGCGCACGCGCGCGGACACGCCCCGGCCCGGTACCGCACGCTGCGCGCTCGCGGGCGGCACGCGCGCGTTGGTGCCATGGGCCATGTCCATCACGGCCTGGGCCAGCGGATGCGCGCTGCCGCCCTGGATCGCCGCGGTGAGCGCCAGCAGGCGCGCGCCGTCGCCGTCGACGGCCACGCAGGCCACCAGCATCGGCTTGCCCTCGGTGAGCGTGCCGGTCTTGTCGAACGCCACCAGCGAGACGTCGTGCGCGATCTCCAGCGCCTCGGCGTCCTTGATGAGGATGCCGTGGCGCGCCGCGACGCCGGTGCCGGCCATCAACGCGGTGGGCGTGGCCAGGCCCAGCGCACAGGGGCAGGCGATCACCAGCACGGACACGGCGTTGAGCAACGCGCGCTGCCAGTCGCCGGCGGCCAGGCCCCAGCCCAGGAGCGTGCACAGCGCCGCGACGCAGACCACCGGCACGAACACCGCGCTGACGCGGTCGACCAGGTGCTGGATCGGCGCCTTCTTCTCCTGCGCCGTCTCCACCAGGCGCACGATGCGCGCCAGGGTGGACTCGGCACCGACGGCCGTGACCTGCACCAGCAGCAGCCCCTCGCCGTTGATCGCGCCGCCGGTGATGCGATCGCCCGGACCGCGCGCCACCGGCAGGCTCTCGCCGGTGACCAGCGATTCGTCGACGTGGCTCTCGCCCTGCGTCACCCGGCCGTCGGCGGCGAAGTGCTCGCCGGGCCGCACCACGAGGACGTCGTCGACGCAGAGGCGCTCGATCGCGATGTCCGTGTCGGCCCCGTCGCGACGCACCCGCGCGGTGGCCGGCTGCAGCGCCTGCAGTGCGCGCAGGGCCTGCGTGGTCTGGCGCTTGGCGCGCGTCTCGAGCTGCTTGCCCAGCAGCACCAGCGTGATGACGACGGCCGCCGCCTCGAAGTAGAGGTGCTGGGGCGTCATGCCGCGCATGCCGGCACCGGCCCACCATTCGTACAGGCTCAGGCCGTAGGCCGCCGAGGTGCCGAGGGCGACGAGCACGTCCATGTTCGCGCCGCCGCCGCGCAGCGCGCGCCAGGCACCGGCATAGAAGCGGGCGCCGAACCAGAACTGCACCGGCGTCGCCAGCAGGAACTGCACCCATGCGGGCCACGCCCACGTGAATCCCGCCACGCCCGCCAGCATCGGCAACAGCAACGGCGCGGACAGCGCCCCGGCGACGATCACCGCCCGCCAGCCCTGCGCGTCGGACCCGGACACCGGCGCGGGCAGGTCGGGAGCGCGCGCCGCGTAGCCGGCCTTGCGCACGGCCGCCTCCAGGCCGTCGAACGCCAGCGGGGCCTCGGCGCGCACGCTGGCCACCTCCGTGGCCATGTTGACGCTGGCCTCCGTGACGCCGGGCACCGCGCGCAGCGCCCGCTCGACCCGTCCGGCGCAGGCGGCGCAACTCATCCCTTCGACCGCGAAGGACCAATCGCGGCGCGCGGGCAGGACGGGAGCGGAGGGCAGGCTGGACATCGTCAGGAATTGAAGCGCAAGAACCAGGCAGTGTCGACGGTCTGCCTGTAACGATCTGCGCAGATTGGAAAAACCCCACGCAAATGGGCATTCGAGAAGGCCTCTCGGCCTGGCAGGGGCAAACCCGCATCCCACGAGGGGCCGCCGCGCTGACGTTTGCCTGACATCGCCGCGCGGCGCGACACTGTGGGTCCGATCCCCCTCCAGGAGAACACCATGACCGAATTCCTCGTCGAAGGCATGAGCTGCGGCCACTGCGTCAACTCGGTCACCGAGGCCATCCATGCGCTCGATCCCGCCGCCAGCGTGGACGTGAACCTGGGCACCAAGCTCGTGCGCGTCCACTCCGACCTCGACCGGTTCCTGCTGTCCTCGGCCCTGCGGGACGCCGGCTACGACCCGATTCCCGTCGGTCTCGAGTCGTCCGACCACCTCTGAAGGAGCCCCGACATGCCCCTGGTGACGCTCACCGTTCGGCGCGGCAAGGATGCCGCCTTCAAGTCGGCCGTGCTCAACGCCGTGCACAACGCGCTGGTCGCCTCGGGCGTGCCGCAGGCCGACCGCTTCCACCGCGTGCTGGAGCTGTCGCCCGAGGATTTCCGCTTCGATGCCAACTACCCGGACCTCGCGTCGCCACGCACCGACGACTTCGTGCTGATCGAGGTCCTGCTGTCCACCGGGCGCAGCGTGAAGGTCAAGCGCAAGATCGCCGTCGACCTGATCGACGGCCTGCGCCAGGCGCCGGGACTCGATCCCGACAACGTGATGCTGGTCTTCAAGGAGACCTTGTGGGAGAACTGGTCGTTCGGCGGCGGCCGGTTCATCCACGTCTGAAGGTCAGGGCGGCGCGCCGGCGGCCGCGCGCGGCGGCCACACGAAGTCGTGCGGACGCCGGACCAGCCGCTTGAACACCAGCCGCAACACCAGCCCGGCGCGCTCGTAGCGCACGTGGCGCGCCCGGAACGCGGTCGCGAACGCCAGGCTGTAGCTGACGGTCACGTTGACCGCGCCCACCAGCACCACCCCGGCGACCGCGAACGCCGCCGCGGATTCCGGCTCGCGGCCGTGCAGCGTGGCGAGCGCATAGGCCGTGTTGGCCGACGCGAAGGCCACGTGCCGGATGTCGATCGGCAGGCCGGTGAGAAACCCGATGAAGCCGACGCCGCCCAGCATGAAGCCGAACGACAGGTTGCCGAGCAGCGCGCCGAGGTTGTGCTCGACGTAGCGCGCGAAACGGGCGGTGCGCGCGGGCCGCAGCACGCGCAGCGCCAGCGCATGCACGGCCAAGCGCGCCCCAAGCCCGCCGAACACGCACAGGTTGTCGTAGTAGCCGCTGATGACGCCGGACAGGAACAGGCACACGCCCGCGATGGCCGCGTGCAGCAGCGCCCAGCTGGCCCAGGGATGCAACTCCTCGAGCATGTGCTGCGCCTTGGCCGGCGGCACCGGGCTGGTGCCGGTGGCGACCTGGAACGCGAACAGGATCAGCAGCGCCGTGGGCACCGCCAGCGCGACGTTGCCGACGATGGCCACGACCTGCGTCCGCACGGTGCGCACGATGAGGTCGGCCAGGCGCGCGGCGCCGGCCGGCGTCGCGTCCTCCTGGTCGAGCCGTTCCGCCAGGAGCGCGGCGGTCATGGCGGGCTGCTTGGTGGCCACGGTGAAGTGCAGCAGGTGGATCAGCACGAAGCCCAGGCCGTAGTTCAGGCAGATCGCCAGCGTCTCCCACAGCGGGGCCAGGTGGGCCTTCGCGATGAAGACCTTCAGCAGGGCCATCGCGCCGACGATCACGCCCGCGCCGCCGGCCACGCGCAGCATGTGCCACCACTGCGGCCGGTCGTCGGTGACGTAGTGTTCGCCCGTCTCGCTGGCGTGCGCCGTGATGCGCAGCGCGACGTCGTCGGCCACCTGCGAGAACACGTGGCGCACGCTGTGTTCGGTGCGTTGCGCGTCGACGAGCTCCACGAACAGCGCCGCGCCGCGGGCGGCGCGCTCCGCGGCGTCCGCCGTCGCCCGCAGCAGCACCAGCGCGCGCAGCCGCTCCAGGGTCTGGTGCGCGGCATGCAGGCTGTGGGTCAGCGCCAGGCTGGTGCCGTGCGTGGGCGCGGCGCGGCGCAGGGTCTCGACGGCGTCCTGGGCCGCGGCGAGCCGCTTGAGCAACTCCTTCGGACTCTCGTCGGCGTCCTGCGCGTGCGCGAGGATCCAGCGCCGCGCCGCCGCCGGCAACTCCAGCACGTCGGCCTCGTTGGCGGCCTCGGAGCCGCGCACGGCGTGGTCGTAGCGCACGCGGTCGGGGTCGACCGCCAGGCCCGCGGCCCGGGCGGCCAGCATCGCGATGGCGGCGTCGCACTCGCGCGCGCACTGGGAGGCGCCCGCGACGAAGGTCGGCGCCGTCGCGACGAGCTCGAACAGGGTCGCCCAGTCGGCCTGCGGCACGGCCTGCACGGCGTCGATGTCGGCGTCGCGCTCGAACGTGGCCGCGAACAGGTCGCGCAGCAGGCCCGGATCGGCCACGTGCGGCAGCAGGCGCGAGCCGAGCCGCGAGCGCAGCGTGCGCGAGAACGAGGTCGGCTCGAGCACGCCGGTCTCGGCGTAGAGGAAGCGATGGCGGCGCGCCGCCAGCAGCGTGTCGACGGCGTCGGCGAAGGCCGCCAGCAATGCGGGGTCGGCGCGCAACGCCGCGATGGCCGCGCCGACGGCGCTCGCCGGGTCGGCGCGAAACAGCGCGGTCTTGAGATCGTGCACCGCCGCGGCGCCGGCGCCGATGCGACTCGCCTCGACGAACTGGTGCAGCGAGGTCGTCACGGGGAAAGTCATCGAGCCATTATCGTCACCTGCGGGCCGCTTCCTCGGGGCCGCAAACGACAACGCCCGGACATGCACTGGATGTCCGGGCGTTGGCGTCCGTCTGGGAGTTGATGCGACCGACGAATCGATCGCGTGAACCGGGCTCGGGAGAGGCCGCGGGCACTGGCCGCGGCGTCCGTGGATCGACTCAGCGGTCGATCGCCTTCTTGATCGCGTTGCCGACGTCGTTCTTCACGTCGCCGACGGTGGACTGCACCTTGCCGGCAGCCTGCTCGGCCTGGCCTTCGGCGGTCAGGCGTTCGTTGCCGACCAGCTTGCCGGCGGCTTCCTTGACGTCGCCCTTGAGGGTTTCGGCGCGGCCGTTGACTTGATCCTTGTTCATGTTCGTGCTCCTGTGGGTGAGGTGGCGCCGAGTGACATCGGATGTTGTTCGAGTTCTGCGTCCGATGTCGTTCGGCTTGTGGAAACTATCTCACCGGAGGCGGGCGCACGGTGTCGGACCAGCGTCGCAACGCGTGTAGGACAAGGGCCGGCACGAGTGCCGGCGCATGACGACGCCGCGCGCCGCTGTCGAGCGTCAGAGGAACAGCACGTTGCTGGCGGGCTCGGGCGTCGCGGCCTTCTGGGCGAAGCCGTCGAAGAAGTACACGATGTCGTCCCCCTCGTCGCCGGTCAGGCGGCCGACGACCTTGCTCCAGGTCATCAGCGCGACGTGGGCGTCGGGCTCGCCCACCACGAGGATGGGCTGCTCGCCCTCGTCGTGCCAGTAGTACGTGCCCCCGTATGCGCGGCGCGCCACCTCGAGCACGTAGCAGCCGAGCTGCTGCACGAGCCCGGTGACCACGGCCTCGTCGAGTTCGGCGGCGTAGGCCGATACCTCCACCAGCATCTCGTCGACGGCCGCGAGGCTGGCCGGCGAATAGTCGAGCCGGCCGCCGGCGCGGGCCTGCAGCGAGGCGACGGCGCGCTCGGCGGCGGTGGTGACCTCTTCGAGGATGGCGTTCATCGGTCAACTCCATCGGTATCGGGATGCCTGGCCAACTGGCGCAGGTGCGCGCGCACAAGGATCCAGCCCGCAATTGCCAACGTGATCCCGAAGACTATCGGGAAGGATGAGTCAAGGGATAGTTCGTGCCACGTCAACCAGGTGATTCCCAGGCAGACAGTCGCGATCAGGAGTGCACGGCCTCCTCGGTATCCCTTCAAGACGGCCAGCGCCAAGCCGACATAGAGGCACGCTAACCCGACGACGGCGAACGTCAATCCAATTGGCGAGAGCGCGCCTGCCGACACCATTCGGACAATACCCCGTGCGTTGATCCACACCCAGTCGAGATGGAACAACGATGCGAGCGCCAATACGATGGGCGCGACCAGCGAACGTCGCGCCGGCGATCCGACGTCGGCGACTACCGACTTCGGAGGCTTGAATCGGTCGTCTTGATCCATCGAACGATCACGCAACGACGAGTCCGGCCGCGGCGAGCCGCTCCCGCACCGACGCCAGGCTGCCTTCGTACTCCCAATACATCACCCGCCCATGCGACGAGGTGACCAGCACGTACTTCTCGGTCAGCGACTGGATGCGGTCGACGGCGATCAGCTTGTCGGCGAAGGCCTCGTCCTTGAACTCTTCGACGATCTCCTGGTTGTCCGGCGTGTAGCCGTGCATGACGAGGGCGTTGCGGACGCGAAGGGCAATGAATTTCATGGGGCGAGGCCAGGCAAGTCGGGTCACGTATTGTGGAGCGGAACCCCCTGCCTCATTCGAGGATGAATCGCCGCAGTTCCTCGAACGCCGCCTCCGCGTCGTCGCGCCAGGCGCCATGGCCCACGTTCGGGAACGCGCGGTACTGCATCCACCGAGGCGGCAGCGCGGCGGCGATGTCCTGCGCGTCGGCGACGGGGCACACCGGATCCTGCTCGCCCGCCAGGACCAGCACCGGGCAGCGCGCGTTCGCGAGGCCCGGCAACAGGTTCATCGTGCGCTGCTCGCCGGCGGCCGATGCGTAGAGGATGTCGAGGTTGTGGAGGGTGCGCGCGCCGACGTGGGGATCCTGCGGCGTCGTGTTGTAGAGGTCGCGGCAATGCACGCCGTAGTCGTCCCAGGTCACCGGATTGGGGTCGCTCCAGAACCGCCTGCACGACTCTCTCGCGGCCGGGCCGCCCAGCTTCTCGAACATGGCCTCCCTGCGCCCCTCCTTCACGTGCGGCGAGGTGCTGGACAGGATGACCTTGGACGGGTGGCCCGGGTGGCGATCGATGTAGCGCTGCGCCACGAAGCCGCCGAACGACTGGCCCAGCACGATGGGCTTGACGATGCCCAGCGCGTCGCACAGGCGCACGACGTCGTCGGCGAAGGTGTCCAGCGTCCATTCCGCGGGCGGCCGGCGGTCGCTGCGGCCATGGCCGCGGTGGTCGTAGTAGATCACCTGCGCGATGTCGGCCACGCGGTGGAAGTACGGCCGGAAGCCGGAGTGGTCGAAGCCGGGGCCGCCGTGCAGCAGCAACAGCGTGGGTTTCTCGCGCAGCACCGGGCCGTCGGGCACGTATTGCGTGCCCTCGACGTCGACGTACAGACGGATGCCGGGTTCGATCTCGATGCGCATGCGAGCGGTCCTGGGTTGGCGTGTCCGCGAGCATAGCCGCCCCGACGTAACATCCTTCGATGCTCCCGTTTTCCACTCTTCGCGTGCAGGCGATAGCGTTCGCCCTGCTCGCCTTCGGCGCGCCGGCCCTGGCCGGCGACGCACTGCCCGATCGCCAGTGCGGCGGCGGCGTCTGCATGGCCAACGTCGACCCCAAGCTGTCGATCGCGCCGTGCGCCAACGCCAACCTGGTGATCGCGTGGTCGCAGGCCGGCGGCGCGATGGCCATCCAGTGCATGACCGACGTGGCACCGATGGACCAGCCGATCCACGTGTTCGACCGGCGCAACCCGCACGCGCTCGTCTACGACCTCACGGGCATCCGTGCGTTCACCTCGGAGACCCTGCCGCAGCTCGCGCACGTGCCCGGCGACGGCAACGACGCCTTGCTGCCCGCCTGCCGGCGCCCGGCGCCGCCCACCATGGCGCTCGGCGAACTGCTGCTGACGGAGAAGGCGCCCTCCGACAACGAGCGCCACCCGTATTGCTACCGCGTGCTGCGCGTGGCCTCGGGACCCGCCGGCATCGCGATCCGCGCCGACGACGGCAAGCCGCCGCAGGCCGGCAAGCCCGACGCCGACTGGCACGACCTGGCCGCCCGGATGAGCGCGCTCGCCGCGCAGGCGGACGCCCAGTCGCGCTCGCGCGTGACGCGCAGGCGCGCGCCGCTGCGCGACGCGCCCGACGCGAAGTCCGCGCCGCATGGTTTCCTGGTGGCCGGGGACGCCGTCACGGTGGTCGAACGCCCCGCCAACGCCGGCCTGGTCAAGGTGCTCTACGTGAACGCCAAGGGCGTGGCGATCGAGCGCTGGATCGCCCGCGACGACATCGCGCCCTGACGCTCATGAATCGCTCATGCCCGCGACTCGAGCCAGTCGCAGGCCAGGTGCGCCAGCGCGCGCACGCCCAGCACCAGGGCGCGCTCGTCGGCGAAGAAGCGCGGCGAGTGGTTGGAATACGCATTCTTCGGATCGACCTCCGGCGGCGTGACGCCGACGAAGAAGAACAGGCCGGGAATGAGGCGCTGGAAGAACGAGAAGTCTTCCGCGCCGGTCACCTTCGGCACCAGCTCCAGGCGGCCGGGGCCGGCGACGCGGTCCAGCGTCGGCACCATCGCCTCGGTCAAGGCCGGATCGTTGACGGTCACCGGGTAGTTCTTGGCGATGCACACGGTGCAACCCGCGCGCGAGCCGCGCGACACGGCCTCGGCCAGCGTCGTGACGCGCTCGTGGATCTCGTCGCGCATCTCCTCGTCGAACGCGCGGATGGTGCCGCGCATCTCGACGCTGTCGGGAATGATGTTCTCGCGCACGCCGCCGCGGATCATGCCGATGGTCACCACCGCGGGCTCGCGTGCGATGTCGGTGCCGCGGCTGATCACCGTCTGCAGGCCCAGCACCACCTGCGCGGCCGTCACGATCGGGTCGACGCCCAGCCAGGGCGCGGCGCCGTGGGTCTGCTTGCCGTGCACGGTGATCTTGAGCTTGTCCGAGCTCGCCATCGTCGGGCCCGGGCGGTAGCCGATCGCGCCGAGCGCCAGGCGCGAGGTCACGTGCAGGCCGAAGATGGCCTGGGGCGCGGGATTCTCGAGCGCGCCTTCGGCGATCATCATCTTCGCGCCGCCGTCCTCGCCTTCGGGCGGCATCTCCTCGGCCGGCTGGAAGATGAACTTGACGCTGCCACGCAATTGCGAGCGCAGGCCGGCGAGCACGGTGGCCACGCCCATCAGGATGGCGACGTGGCAGTCGTGGCCGCACGCGTGCATCACGCCGACCTCCTCGCCGTTCCAGGTCGCGCGCGCCTTCGACGCGAACGGCAGGTCGACCTCTTCCTGGACCGGCAACGCGTCCATGTCGGCCCGCAACGCCACGACGGGCCCGGGCAGCGCCCCCTTCAGCAGCCCGACGACGCCGGTGTGGGCCACGCCCGTGCGCACCGCGTCGAAGCCGAGCGACTCGAGATGCGCCGCCACGATCCCCGCCGTGCGGAACTCGCGGTTGCCCAGTTCGGGGTGCTCGTGCAGGTCGCGCCGCCAGGCGATGACCTGCGCTTCGACGGCCGCGGCGGCGGCGTCGATCTCGGAAGCGAGCGAACTGGCGGCGATCTGGGAATCGGGCATCGGGAGGTTCCATCGAAAGCGGTCCGGACCATCGTACAGGCGGGCCGGCGGGGGTGGATCCTGCGACTGCGCGCAGGATGACGGGGACGGTCCGCCATCCCGCGCGAGGCTGACGGGGCAGGTTGTCATCCTGCGCGCAGTCGCAGGATCCACCTCCGCCGATTCTTCCATCAACGCAGGCTCAGTCGTCGCCTTCCATGTCGCCATGGCCGTGGCCGTGCGTGCTCACCGGCATCGCGGCGCCGTCCACGCCGTCGAAGAAGAACGGCGCGCGCGCCTTCTGCCGCGGCGCGATCTCGTCGAGCCGCGGCAGCGAATAGAGGCGCCCGTTCTGCATCACGTCGACCACGCGGTCGGACTGGCGGATGTCGGTCGTCGGATCGCCGTCGATGACGACGAGGTCGGCCAGCTTGCCCACCTCCAGCGAGCCGATGTCCTTGTCCATGCCGAGGTAGTGCGCGCCGTTGATCGTGGCGTTGCGGATCGCCTCGAGCGGCGTCATGCCGCCCTTGACCTGCATCCACATGTCCCAGTGCGCGCCCAGGCCCTCGCGCTGGCCGTGCGCGCCCAGGTTCTCGCGCACGCCGGCGTGCAGCAGCTCGGTGGCCGCCTTCGCGACGCGGATCACGTTGTAGTCCTCCTCCGGCGCGATCTCGCGGCGCACGGCGCGTTCCTCGAGCACGCTGCGCGGCACGAAGTTCTTGAGGATCGGATGCTTCCAGACCTCGGTCGTCGCGTAGTAGTAGTGCTCGCCGTCGAGGCCGCCGTAGGCGACGTTGTAGGTCGGCGTGTAGCCCACCTGCGTCTGGCCCCACAGCTGCTTGACGTCGTCGTAGACGTTGTCCACCGGCAGCGCATGCTCGACGCCGGTGTGGCCGTCCACCACCATCGTCATGTTGAGCTCGAACAGCGAGCCGCCTTCGGGCACCACCATCATGTCGGTCTGGCGCGCGGCCTCGAGCACCTGCTGGCGCTGCTCGCGGCGCGGCTGGTTGTAGCTCTTGACGCTGATCGCGCCGAGCGCCTTCTGCCGCTTGAGCGCATTGAGCGCGTCGTCGACGCTCTCGATCGGCTGCGTGATCGGCGCCTTCGCACCGTACAGGATCGTGCCGGTGGAGAAGATGCGCGGGCCGGTGATGATGCCGGCGCGCTGCATCTCGGAGGCCGTGAACACCTGCGCCGAGTTGTTGGACGGGTCGTGCAGCGTCGTCACGCCGAACGCCAGCGACGCGTAGTTGATCCAGCTCTGCTGCGGGATGATGCCGTCGTCGCCCATGCCGCCGTGCCAGTGCACGTCGACGATGCCGGGGAGGATGGTCTTGCCGTTGGCGGCGATGGTCTTCGCGCCCGCCGGCACCAGCACGCGTTCGGCCGGGCCGACCGCGACGATGCGGTTGCCGTCGACGACGATGGTGCCGTCGGCGATCACCTCGTCGCCCTTCATCGTGACGATGCGCGCGCCGGTGATGGCGATGACGCCGGTGGGCGTGTCCGACGGCTCGGTGAATCCCACGCGCACGCCGGCGGCGTCGGCCTTCGGGAGCTCCTTGGGCGCGCCCGGCACGAACGTGAACGCGTTGCGGAGCTCGGTGGTGAACAGGCGTTCGCCCAGGCCGAAGTGCAGCCTGGCGCTGTCGCCCGACCAGCCGAGGTACTCGCCGGCGTCGACGTCGAGCTGGCGCACCGGCAGCGCGTCCATCTTCGCGCCCACCGCGATCGGCTTGGAGGCCATCGGCAGCGGCGTCACGTATGCGTGCTCGCGCTCCTGGAACGCGAGCCAGCGGCCGTCGGGCGACACCGCGAACTGGCTGACGAATTCGCTGGTGGCGACGTCGGTCTCCTTGCGGTCGGCGAGCGCGATGCGCACCAGCTTGCTCGTGAAGTCGACCTCCTTCTGCTCGGTCGAGCGCGTGACGTAGACGGCATCGTTGCCGGCGCCGAACTGCGGCGCGGCGCCGTCCTTGGTCAGGCGTTCGGGCTTGCCCTTGCCGTCGGCCGCGACGCGGTAGACGCCGGTTTCCAGGCCATGCCACGGCGAGGTCAGGTAGCCGCCGCGCGACTTCACGTAGACCACGGTGCGGCCGTCGGGCGAGAACTGCGGGTCGACGTACTGGCCGGGCTCGGGGGTGAGCACGGTTTCCGCGCCGCCGGCGGCGGGGATCCGGCGCACCGAGCCGAGGTCCTGGTCGTTCCACGTCGTGAACACGATCTCGCGGCCGTCGCGCGAGAAATGCGGATGGAACTCGAAGTGCTGGGTCTGGGCCGTCAGGCGATGCGGCGTGCCGTTCGGGAGATCCTTGACGTAGAGATAGCCGAGCGCGGAGTAGACGACGCGATCGCCCTGCGGGGACACGTTCATCCAGCGCAACTGCTTCACGTCGAAGGTGGCCGGCGCCACCGCGACGGGCACGCGCAGCGCGGGCGCGACCTCGCGCGTGTCCTTCACATGGAACGGGATCTCCACGGCGTCCCGCTTCGCGGGATCGACGCGCCACAGCTTGCCCTGCGCCCAGACGACGATGGCCTTGCTGTCGGGGGTCCAGGCGAAGCCGGGATACACGCCCTGCACCGACCACGACTCCTGCATGTCGCGCTCGAGGTGGCCCCACACGGGCGTCTCCTGGCCGGTGGCCAGGTCCTTCAGGAACAGCGTGCTCTGGTTGCGCACGCGACGCACGAAGGCGAGCTGCTTGCCGTCGGGCGACGGCACCGGGCGCACCGCGCCGCCCTGGCCCGTGACGAAGGGCTCGACGCTGCCGTCGCGCAGGTCGATGCGCTGGATGTCGAAGATCTCCTTGTTGGAGTCCTTGTTGTATTCGAACTGCGTGCCGCGCGTGGTGTCCTGCGAGAAGTAGACGTAGCGGCCGTCGGGCGAGAACGCCGGCTCGCCGAGGTCCTTCTGCCAGTTCGGCTTCTCGTTGAGCTGCACGCCCTTGCCGCTGCCGCTGGCGTGGTACAGCCAGATCTCGCCGGAGCCCAGCGAGCGCGAGCCGGTGAAATGCTTGCGCGCAGCGATGTACTGGCCGTCGGGCGACCAGGTCGGCGTGTAGAGAAGGCGGAAGTCCTCCTTGGTCACGGCCCTGGCGTCGGAGCCGTCGGCGTTCATCACCCACACGTTGTCGCCGCCGCCGGCGTCGCTGACGTAGGCGATGCGCTTGCCGTCCGGCGACCAGCGGGCCTGCATCTCGAACGCGATGGAGTGCGTCAGCGGCGTCGCCTCGCCGCCGGCGATGGGCAGCGTGTAGAGGTCGCCCAGCAGGTCGAACACCAGGCGCTGGCCGTCGGGGCTGACGTCCACCGACATCCAGGTGCCGGTGCGCGTGTCGATCGAGACCGTCGTCTTCGGGCCCGGCGGATGGTTGACGTCCCATTTCGGCTTGTCGGCCGGCTTGGCGTCGGGCGCCGGGGCGTCGGCGGCGAACGCGTTGAGGCTGAGAAGGGCAGCGCTGGCGAGCAGCGAGAGACGGCGCGAGGTCATGGACAGGATGGGCGGCTCGTGGCCACCGGGATGGCGGGTGGCCACGAGCATAGCGTTTGGCGACGCCCGGCCCTCGTCGTTCGGGCCATCGCGTCCGTACTTCGTCACATTCGGCGCGGGCCGCGTGGCGGCTGCGGCAGCGGTGGACCACCGAGACGTTTGCGTCGTCACCCGCAAACGCGGCTAGCATTCCCTGCCGGACCTCCGCGGCCATCCATTCCGGACGCCGGCGATCGGCGCCAACATCGAGGGAGACTCCATGGGAGCCTGGAGCACAGAGGCCTACGGCTGCGACGAGGCCTGCGACTGGGCCTACGGGCTGGGCAAGGTCGACGACCTGTCGCTGGTCGAGACAGCCGTCGCGGCGGTCGTCGACCATCCACTCGGCAACTTGCCAGCGCGCCTGGCCATCCATGCGCTGGCCGCCGCCGAGGTCGTCGCGCGGCTTCGCGGGCACGACGGCTACCGCAACGCGTACACCGAGCCCGTCGACGAGTGGGTCGCTCGCACGCGCCTGGTGCCGCCGCGGGCGCTCGTGCAGCGCGCGCTCGCCGCGCTCGAGCGCAGCCTCGCCGAAGGCTCTGAACTGTGCGAGCTGTGGGACGAGACGCCCGACGGCCGTCCCTGGCACGACGGGGTGCTGGCGCTGAAAGCCCGGCTCCTGGCCGAGCCGCGGCCGCTCGCGCCGCCGCAACCGCCGCCGGACGACGTCCAGCAGCTCGTCCGCCGCGTCGCCGCGCTGCGGTTCGTCGTGCCGACGCCGGGACCGCACTCCACGCTGAACGCCGACTATGGCCGGGTGCTGGCAGCGGACGCGCTGGGGCGGCCTGACGTCGTCCGCGACACGATCGCGCAGATGTCGCGGACCGTCGCCGAACTCGGCAAGACCACGATCGCCTGGGACCTGGCGGTGCGCGAGGCGAAGACCCGTGTGCTGGAGGGCCGGCTCGACGAGGCGCTCGCGGAACTCGAATGCTGGCGCCCCGCGACCGCGGCAGTGCAATTCGCGGCGCGCGCGTCGGGCCTGTGTCTGGCCGCGCACGACGTCGAGCGCGCGCGCCGGCTGTCCGACGAGGCCTGTGCCGCCGCCGGGCCGGACGACGTGCCGTACCGCCTCGATCGCGCGTTGCTCGAGGCCCGCCTCGGATCGGCAGAGCGTTCACGCGCGCTGCTCGACGAACTGGGCGCCGCGGTGGACACCAGCGCCTACCGCGGGACCGCCGCGTTCGTTCAAGGCATCCTCGCCTGGCGCGACGGCAGGGCCGACGCCGTGCGGCTGCTGCTCGAGGGCACGGCGCACTTCCTCGACAAGGCCGAGACCGGCTTCGCGGCGTGGTCGCTCCTGGCCATCGGCTGCGGCTGGCTCGCGCGGGCGCTCGCCGCCACGGGCCGGCGCGACGATGCGCAGGCGCTGGTGGACGCGACGCGGCCCGTCCTGCTGCAGCCGCACAACCTGGAACTCGTCGCCGATCTCGTGCGCGACGGCCTGCTGCCCGCCGGGACCGCGGCCCGCGCGCGCCGGCCGTCCGACGCGCCCGTGGACCACGGCGCCTTCCGCTCCGAGGCCGTGCACGGCACCAACGCCACCATGCGGCTGGAGGCCTTGCGCCGCGCGTTCGCGCAAGGCAGCGGCGTCTACCCGTTCCTCGTGGGCGACGCGTCGGACCTGGCGCAACTGCTGGACACGATCGAGCCGCCCGCGGACGGCGGCCGCGCGATCCTCGCGCAGGCGGACGCGACGGACGCGGTTGCCTGGCTTGCCGCACATGGGAACAAGCGCCGTCCTGCATGGCCGAAGAAGGCCGCGGGCGCCCCGAACAAGGGACTGCAGCGCCCGTACGAAACGCCGACCGGCCGCCTGAAGGCGCTGCAGTTCATCGGGCTCGTCGAGCTGTCCGACCCCGCGGAGCTCTTCGCGCGTCTCGGCTACGGTGGCTGGAACGAATGTCCGGAACCGCATGTGCACGTCGCGCTGCACCGCGACTGGCGTGCCCGCTTCGGCGCCGAGCCCGTGGCGGTCTGCAGCGACGTCGTCGAGTGCGCCGTGCCGCGCACGCTGCTCGACGCGGCGCGCGCCGAGGGCGCCGACCCCGCCGAGCCGGCCGCGCGCAAGCAGGCCCTCGACCTGGCGCGCGAGCAGTACGCCTACTGCCCGGACATCGTTGACCAGGGCGCAGAGTCCGTGGGACAGCTCGCGGCGACGCTGCCGGAGTCGACGCGGTGGTACTTCTGGTGGGACTGAAGCGCTGCCATTCCGCGCAGACGATAGCCCGTCGTTCGCGGATCGCTGCGACCAGCCGGCTGCGGGTGGTGGCTTTCCTGGCGGCCGGGGGGCCGGTACCGAACGAGCTTCGCTCCGGCTACTTCAAGTCTGCCAGCGAGCCGAACGCGCTGTCGTCGATGATCTCGACGAAGCCGGATGCGGAGAAGCGATTCGCGCTCCCTTCGCTCTTCGCCTCCAGCGAGCGGCTCAAGCTGGCCTGAGCCTCTTTCGACAGTTCCTCGACCGCCACCAGGCCCTTGGCCAGCAAGAGCCGAAGCACTTCCTCCAGGACGGGCAGGAGGTCGACGGCCCCTGTCCCACGATCGGTCGTGTCGAATTCCTCCTTCAGGAACGACGCCAGCTCCGCATCCGAGCGGTCAAGATATTCGACGGCGTCGGCCGTCGAAGCTCGATGCACGCTTTCGATGCGCCCCATGACGTCACGACGAACATAAGGCATTGTCATCTCCCGATCTTCTTGCTGGACTGCAGCCGAGTCTGACATCTGACGGCGGGAGTTCACACTGCCAGTTCTTATAGTGATCGGCTACGCAGAACCGACGTGCACCCGGGGCCGCAGGCCGCCGTTCCACTTCCCGTCCAGCGCTCGCTCGACCTGCGCGGCGAGCTGCAGCAGCAGCCCGTCGTCGGCCTGCCGGGCCTGGGCCTGGATGCCCAGCGGAAGCCCGCTTTCCTGCACTCCCAACGGAAGCGAGATGGCCGGCATACCGCACAGGTTGGCCAGCGGGGTGTAGGCGAAGTTCTGCCAGAGGTGGGCGAACCAGTCGTGCACCGAGGGGTTCGTGCTGGTGGTGAGGTAGTCGACCGCGCCGACCCGGGGCGTGGGCAACGCGGTGATCGGCGTGAGGATGATGTCCCACGTCTCGAAGAACGCGCCGAAGGCGCGCGACGTGCTGTTGAACCGCGCCTGCATCGCCGCGCGCTCGCTGTAGGACGTGTGCAGGCCGGCCTCCCAGATCTTGATGTTGATCGGCTCGAGCAGGTCCTGCGGCGGGCGCTCGAGGCCCAGGCGCGCGAGATGGCCCGCGATGACCTGGGCGAAGTTGCTGATGTAGCAGGTGGTCTGCGCGGCGAAGGCCGCCCGGAAATCCACCGCCGGCAGTTGCCATTCGACGTGGTGGCCCAGGCCTTCGAGGAGACGGCCGGCTCGCTCGAGCTCCGCGACGAAATGGGGCGTCGCCCGATAGTCGCCCCAGGCGTGCGACAGCGCGATGCGCAACGGACGCGGGTCGGTCCGGATCAATTCGCCGTAGGGCTGCGGCGGATTCCAGAACGGCATGAACTCGCCCGGCGCGCCACCGCGGCAGTGATCGACGAAGGCGGCCGTGTCGCGCACCGAGCGGCTGTGGCAGCCCTGGATCGACACCAGGCCGGAGAGATCGGACAGGCCCGGTGCCAGCGAGAACACGCCGCGCGACACCTTCAGGCCGATGTTGCCGGTCGCGCCCGCCGGGATCCGGATGGAGCCGCCCCCGTCGGTCGCGTGGGACATCGGCAGCACGCCGGCGGCCACGACCGCCGCCGTGCCCGCGGACGATCCGTTGGTCGTGTAGCCGGTGTTCCAGGGATTGCGCGTGACGTGGAGCCGATTCTCGGCCGCGCTGCAGACGCCGAACTCCGGCGTGGTCGTGCGGCCGAGGATGTTGAGGCCGGCCCGGCGGATCCGGCCCGTCAGGAAACTGTCCTCGGTCGGACGATGGCCCTGCATCAGCATCGACCCGAATTCCTGGCGCCTGCCCTGGAGGGTCGGCCCGAGATCCTTCATCAGGTAGGGCACGCCGGCGAACACGCCGTCGAGCCGCATGCCATCGGCCTGGGGATCGGCGACGACGTCTTCGAACACCTCGACCACGGCATCCAGCTCGCCGTTGGTGCGGGCGATGCCGGCCGCGACCTGCGCCGCGAGCTCGGCGGGCGTCACCTCGCCCTTGCGCACCCGTTCGGCGAGCGCGAGGGCGTCGTGCGCGGCCCACTCGTCCCAGCTCATCGCGAGCGTCATTCCGGGTCTCCTGTTGTCGCGAGCGACAGCGCCATCGGCGTAAGCTCGGGTTCTCTTCACGTCCAAGGAGCCGCCATGACGCTTTGCCCCATCGCGCTGGCCGTCGGGTGTGCGAAATGCCCGGCGTTCTCCGTCTGTCCGCTCAAGACGGTCATCGGCGACGTTCCGAAACCCGTCGACGGCAAACCGGCCGACCCTCCGAAGAAGTGATCGCGGGACGCCCGGGTCGAATCGGCCCCGTGCCTCCGGCCGGGGCCGGCGAGCGCCTCACGCACGCGCCTTGAACTGGCCTGGATCATAGAAGAATTGCTCTTCCAGGATGTGGTCGCCTGCCCATCGCTGGTACGCCAGTTCCTCGAAATGGACGGCGCGCCCTTGCCCATCGACGTAGTCGAAGATCCAGCGAATGACCACGACATCGCCTTCGATCAGGATCGGGCGGACGCACCGGGCCGTCATGTCGCTGACGGCGGCCTGGGCGGCCGCTTCGCCGGCCCGCAGCGCCGCCTTGCCGACTCGGGGCGTCGCCTGGTTCTCCTGCATCGACGCGTTCCCGGCGTAGAACAGGTCGAGCGCCTCGAGCCCCTTGCCAGCCTCGACGAGCTTGACGAAGCGTTCCACGGTTTGATGTGTCGGCATCGCGCGATTCTCCACCGGCCCGCGGTCCCGCCATGCGCCTCCATCAAGAAACGCCGGGCGAAGCGGCCGGCCCGCTGCTGCCACGCACGATCAGGCTGACGGGCTGGGTGATCTGCCGATCGGGCGGGCCCGGCTGGATGAGCAGGTCCACGCCGGTGCGTCCCAGGGATTCGACGTCGACCCGGATCGTCGTCAACGGGATCAGGGCGCCCGCGGCGGCGGGGATGTCGTCGAAGCCGACGATGGCGACGTCGTCGGGGACGCGCCGGCCGAGCGATTGGCACATGCGCATCGCGGCCAGCGCCGCGGCGTCGTTGTACGCGAAGATCGCATCGATGCCCCTGGCCTGCGCCAGCAGCCGGCGGGTCGCGTCCGCCGCACCGAGTTCCACGTTGAGGCCGGGGGCGGCGATCGCCTCGAGGTCCGGGTCGCCGAGGACGCCGGCCTCGTACAGCGCGCGGCGATAGCCGTGCTCGCGCTCGCGGATGCTGAAGTGGGCCAGCGATCCCGACAGGAAGGCGATGCGGCGCCGTCCGGACTCGAGCAGGTGGCGCGTCGCGATGTAGCCGCCGCGCTCGTTGTCCGGGTTGACGCAGAGCCGGCCCGGCATCCAGAAGTCGATCAGCGCGAGCGGCAGGCCCATCGAATCGAGCAGCTCGATCATCTCGGTCTCGAAGAAGCCCGCGGCGAGCAGGACATCGGGCTGGTGCAGGCGCAGTTGGTCGCGCAAGGGATCCGTGGGGCCCGCCGTCAGGAGCGTGGGCACGACGCCCAGGCCGCGGCACGCCTCCTCCACGCCATGCAGCACGTAGGAGAAGAACGGATTGGTCGCGAACGCACTGTGCTGCCGGTGGACAAGGAACGCCAGCCGCTGCGGCCGGTCGACGCGAAGCCGGCTCAGGTCATACGACATCCGGCGTGCCACCTCGCGGATGTGCAGGCGCGTCGCGTCGGAGATGCCGCCCTGGTTCTTCAGCGCCCGCGAGACCGATCCCACCGACACGCCCGCCGCCAGGGCGATGTCGCGGATCCGGATGGCGGTCGCCACGGCCGGTCAGGCGCTCGCGCCCGCGTGCCGGGTCTCGGCATAGGTGTCGCCCACCATCATGTGCACGATCTCGTCGCCGTCGGTGTCCCGCGTCGCCCGCTCGCCGGCGATCTCGCCGCGCCGCATCACGACGATGCGGTCGGCGACGCCGAAGATGTCGTGCAGGTTGTGCGAGACCAGGAGGACGGCGACGCCCTGCGATCGCAAGGCGCGGATCAGCTCCATCACCTTGCGTTGCTCGGGCACGCCCAGCGCGGCGGTGGGCTCGTCCATGATCAGGAGCTTCGCGTTCCAGTAGATCGCGCGGCCGATCGCGATGGCCTGGCGCTGGCCGCCGGAAAGCATGCGCACCGGGCCCGCGAGCTTCTTCTCGGGGATGTGGATGTCGAGGCGATCGAGCACCTCTCGGGCGACGCTCGCCATGCGCGCCCGGTCGATCACCGGCACGCCGAGACGGCGCTTCATCGGCTCGCGCCCGAGGAAGATGTTGCTGCCGACGTCGAGGTTGTCGGCCAGCGCGAGATCCTGGTAGATCGTCTCGATGCCGCGGGCGCGCACGCCCTGCGGGTCGCCGGCCGGTGAAAGCTCGCCCAGGAAACGCACTTCGCCCGCGCTGGGGACGTAGACGCCCGAGATGACCTTGATCAGCGTCGACTTGCCGGCCCCGTTGTCGCCCGCCAGCGCGACGACCTCGCCGGGGCGGACCTCGAAGTCGACGTTGCGCAGCGCCTCCACGCCGCCGAAGCGGATCGACGCGCCGCGAACCTGCAGCACGGTGCCGTCGGCGCTCATCCGGCGTTCCCCAGCCGATCCTTGGTCTGGTCGATGACGACCGACAGGACGATGACGGTGCCCACCGCGATGAACTGCCAGAACGCGTTGACGTCGATGAAGATCAGGCCGAACTGGATGACGGCGATGATCAGCGCGCCGATGAGCGTGCCGATCACGCTGCCGGTGCCGCCGAACAGGCTGGCACCGCCGATGACCACCGCGGCGATCGAGTCGAGCAGGAGCGACTCCCCGGCGTTGGCGGCGCCGGCGCTGTAGCGGGCGGTGTAGACGATGCCCCCCAGCGCGGCGAACGCGGCCGACAGCATGTAGACCAGCACCAGGTGCCGCTTGACGGCGATGCCGGCGCGCGCGGCCGACTGCGGGTTGCCGCCGATCGCGTACGTGTATTGGCCGAAACGCGTCTGCGACAGCACGAAGTGCATCAGCAGCAGCACCGCGCCGGTGATGGCGACGGGCGTCCACCCCGTGCCCAGCCAGGCCAGGCCGGGGTGGTCGACGGGCACCGTCATGCCGCTGCCGGCGGCGAGAAAGCCCGCGCCGCGGGTGACGCCGTACATGCCCAGCGTGCCGATGAAGGCCGGGACGCCCAGGCGCGCGATCAGCAGGCCGTTGATCCAGCCCGGCACCAGGCAGACGGCCACGGTGGCGACCACCACGAGCGCGAGGACACCGTTGCCCGATCCGCCGAGGCCGAGGAATTGCGCGACGCACACCGCGGACAGGCCCATGATGAAGCCGACGGACAGGTCGATGCCCGCCGTGATGATGACGAAGGTCTGCCCGATGGCCAGCATGAGCGGCGCGCTCGCGGCGAGCAGGATGGCCTGCACGTTGTAGAGGCTGCCGATGAACGAGCGGCCGACCCGGATCCGGGACCATGTCTCGAAGAACACGACCAACGCGGTGAGGAACACCCAGGGCCACAGGCGGCTGATGAGCGCGAGCCGCTCCATGCGGGCGGGAGAGGACGATGTCATGTCGAGTGGCGCAAGGACGCCGGCGCGGACCTTCGCACGCGCCGGCCGGGATGGCCGCCACCCGGGGGGGCGGCGGCCGGCGGGGTCAGTTCGAGTAGATGAACTTGTGGACGTCGGGGTTGTCGATGTTGGACTTGTCCATCACGACGAATCCCGTGCCGAACGACGTCGGCACGCTCTTGCCGCGCACGAGGTCGGCGGCGTACTTGACGCCCATGTAGCCCATCTCGGACGGCTTCTGCGCGACGGCGATGTCCACCAGCCCGCTCTTGAGGTCCTGGTCGATGCCCGGCACGGCGTCGAAGGTCACGACCTTGACCACGCCCGTCTTGCCCGCGTTCTTGACGCCGGCCGCCGCGCCCTTGCCGGAGAAGGTGTTGGCCGCGAAGATGCCCGCGAGGTCGGGCGTGCGCGCCAGCACGGCGCCCACGTGCGCGGCGGCGCGATTGGCGTCGTCTTCGTTGTACTGGGTCTCCAGCACCTTGATGCCAGGGTGCTTCTTCATCTCTTCCTCGAAGCCCTGCATGCGCTGGTCCGTCGACGAGATGCCCGGCTTGTTGTTCTCGACGTAGACCGACCCCTTGTCGCCGATCGCCTTGGCGAGCGCGCGGGCCGCGATGCGCCCGCCTTCGACGTTGTCGGAGGACACGTACGAGTACGGGAAGTCCGCGTTGCCGGACCCGGTGCGGTACTGGCCGGTGCCGATGTAGGTGTCGACCGTGATGACCTTGATCCCCGCCTGCTCGGCTTCCTTCAGCGGCTGGATCAGCTGGGTCTTGTCGACCGGCGCGATGAGGATCACGTCCGGGTGCTTGGCGATCAGCGCCTTGAGGATCGGCACCTGCTCTGCGGTGTTCCAGGCCTTGGGAATCTGGAACAGCAGTTCGGCGCCGACTTCCTTGGCGGCCTGGTCGGCGCCGCGCTTCATGGTGAAGTAGAACGGATCGACCACGCCGGGCAGCAGGGCGATGACGGGCTTGTTCGCGTCGGCCAGGGCGGATGCCGCCAGGCCGGTCAACAGCGTCGCCGCCACGGCGGCGCGTACGACCATTCGTCGTTGATTCATGGTTGTCTCCTAGTTTTTTGGACCATCACCGACCCGCTTCGACGGTCAGCGCGATGCGAGCGTATGCCGTGCTTTTTGTTTAGTAAATGGGTAAACAAATGGCCATGCCGCCGGCGCTTCGCAACTCTCCCCCGGACGCGCAAGAATGCGGCGCATGCCCATCCCGATCGATGACGCCGTGCGAACGCTGACCTGGGCCCACGGTCGAGTCGAGGTGCAACGACTTGGGGCCATGGTGGGCCCCGTGGTCTTTCGCGCGCCGGGCCGGGTGGACTTCGCGCCGATGCATGTCGCCCCCTGGGCCGGGGAGCCGGGCGCGGACGAGCTGCCGGCCATCCTGCGGCGTCTTCGCGGGGAGTGGCCCTGCGTGCCCTTCGGGCGCGTCGATCCCGTCGCAGACCTGCCACCGGGATGGACGGCCTTGCGGCCCGGCGACGAATGGGGCCACGGGTATGGGTCGCACCACGCGTGGAGCTGGGTGCCGACGGACGACCCGCTGGCCCTTTGCCTGAGCTTGCCGTATCCGCCGGGCTCGGCCGTGCACCGCCTGACGCGCACGATTTCCGCGGTGGCGGACTCGCCCGCCCTCGACATCTCGCTTCGCGTGGAGGTGCGCCGCCGCTGCAGGCTGCCGGTGGCGCTCCATCCGACGGTCCGGCTCGACCTCGGAAGCCTCGCGTTGAGGGTGCCGCATCGCGGCGAGTGCCTCAGCTACCCCATGTGCACGCACCCCGACGTCTCGCGGCTGCAACCGGACGCCCGCTTCGCCAGCCTGTCGCGCGCACCCACCGCGGAGGGCCGCGAGATCGACTTGAGCCGCTACCCGCAGGCCGTCGACAGCGAGGAACTCGTCCAGGTGCTGGACGTGACGGGGCCGGTGGAACTCGACTACCTCGAGCAAGGTTGGACGCTCGAGCTGGCCTGGGACCTGGCGTCGCTGCCCGACGTCATGCTCTGGGTCAGCCACCGCGGGCGGCATCACGCGCCGTGGAACGGCCGGCACCTGGCGCTCGGCGTCGAGCCATTGAACAGCGTGTTCGACCTGGCGCGGGTCGCGGCGCCACCGCGCGACCATCCGCTCGCGGCGCGTGGCGGCGTGGCGCTGGATCCGGCGCATCCGTGGGTGACGCGCTATTCGTTGCGGGGCGTTGCAAGGCAGGTGCAGGCTGGCGGCGCCTGGACACCACGGGCATGACGCCGCGCGGGGCATCCGCTGCCGGGCTACTTCAGCCCGCCCGACAGGAACTGCCGCAGCCGCTCGGTCCGCGGTCGCACGAGGATCTCGCGCGGGTGCCCCTCCTCCTCGATGCGGCCCTGGTGCAGGAACACGCAGTGGCCGGAGACCTCGCGCGCGAACTCCATCTCGTGGGTCACGACGACCATCGTGCGGCCCTCGGCCGCGAGCTCGCGCATCACCTTCAGCACCTCGCCGACCAGCTCGGGATCGAGCGCGGAGGTGGGCTCGTCGAACAGCATGATCTCGGGGTCGACCGCCAGCGCGCGGGCGATCGCGACGCGTTGCTGCTCGCCGCCGGACAGGTGCACCGGGTAGACGTTCTCGCGGTGCGACAGGCCCACGCGGGCGAGGAGCTGGCGCGCGCGATCCGTCGCCTCGGCCCTGGGCTTGCCCAGCACGTGCACCGGCACCTCGGTGACGTTTTCCAGCGCCGTCCGGTGGGCCCACAGGTTGAAGCCCTGGAACACCATCGCGAGCCGCACGCGCCAGCGTTGCAGTTGCCGGGCGTCGCTCGCGCGCAGGCTGCCGTCGCGGTCGCGCACCAGCGCGAGCGTCTCGTCGCCCACGCGCAGCGTGCCCTCGTGCGGCTGCTCCAGCAGGTTCAGGCAGCGCAGGAACGTGCTCTTGCCGGAGCCGCTGGCGCCGATCAGTGTCGCGACCTCGCCCGGCTGCACGGCCAGCGAGATGCCGCGCAGCACCTCGCGGTCGCCGAAGCGCTTGTGCAGGTCGACGACGTGGAGGCCGGATTGCGCCATCGCGGGGTTTCTCGCTTCAGGACGTGAGCAGCTTGCCGCTGCGCAGCGCCTCGCGCCCGGCCACGCGCAGCACGCCCGCGCCCGCGGGCACGAACCGGCGCGTCTCGCGCGCGTAGAACACGCCGTCGACGGGGCTGAGCAAGGGCGTGACCAGGCCCGTCATCGGCTCGACGAGGTCGGCCAGGCGTTCGCCGGCCGCCACGGTCGCGCCCAGCTCGCGCACGTAGACGATCACCCCACCGTGCGGCGCGTTCACGGGAATGGAGCCGGCCAGCGGCGTCGCCTCGCAGCGCGCCGCCGGCAGCGCGGCGGGCGCGCCGGAGATCACGCCCTGCCAGGCGAGGTAGTCGATCAGGGCCTGCGCGTCGCGCTCGGCGAACTCGTGCGCCACGTCGGCCTCGCCGCGCAGTTCGACGGTGACGGCCACGCACGCGCTGGGGATGGGCGTCGCGCCGTCGAAGCGCGCGGCCAGGCGCGGCCAGATCGTCGAGCAGGCCTCGTCGAACGGATGGTCGCCCGACACGTCGGCGAGCAGCGCGGCCTCCGCGCCCAGGAACCGCGCCAGCGGCTCGACCTGCGGCCACACCGAGGTCTCGGTGTACAGGTGCATCACGGCCTGGCTGTCGCAGTGCAGGTCCAGCACGATGTCGGCGTCGATGCTCAGGCCCAGCAGCGCGCGCCGCAGGCTCTCGAGCGTGCTGCGTGCGGGCAGCGCCGCGGCGGCCGCGCGCAGCGCGTCGCGGATCAGCGCGACGTTGTGCGTCGGGTCGAACGTGAGCTGTCCGTCGACCTGCCGGGCCACCGTGTCGAACAGGTCGGCGTAGTGGCGGTTGAAGTTCTCGCCGCTGGCGAGGTCGAAACGGCCTTCGACCGACTGCAGCACGCGTTGCGCGAGGCCGATCGGGTTGGCGACCGGCACGAGCACGATCTCGCCGGCGATGCGGCCTTCGGCCTCCAGCGCGGCCAGGCGCGTTCGCAGGTGGTGCGCGACCAGCAGGCCGGGGATCTCGTCGGCGTGCAGCGCGGCCTGCAGCGTGGCCTTGGGGCCCGCGCCAGGCGTGCCGAAATGCAGGCTCAGCAGCTCGACGGCGACGCCGGGCGTGCCCTGGGTGAGGGAATGGTGGACGGTTTTCATCGGGACATTCTCGTTTGCCACGGCATCAGCCAGCGGCGTTCGGCGGCATGGAACAGGCCCACCAGCATCGTCGTCAGCACCAGGTACAGCGCGGCCGCGGTGAGGAAGGCCTCGAAGGGCAGGTAGTACGTGGAGTTCATGGTGCGCGCGGCGCCGGTGATGTCCATCAGGGTCACGGTGCTGGCCAGCGAGGTCGCCTGCAGCATCAGGATCGCCTCGTTGCCGTAGGCCGGCAGCATGCGCCGGAACGCGGCCGGCAGCACGACGCGCCGCAGCAGCACGCCGCGCGACATGCCCATCGCGCGCGCGGCCTCGATCTCGCCGGCCGGCACCGCCCGCATCGCGCCGTGCAGGATCTCGATCGTGTACGCGCAGGTGTTGACGGAGAACGCGGCGATCGCGCAGAACCACGCCGAGCCGAGCCAGGGCCACAGCACGCTTTGCTTGACGGCGTCGAACTGCGCGAGCCCGTAGTAGACGAGGAACAGCTGCACCAGCAGCGGCGTGCCGCGGATCACGTAGGTGAACGCCCAGACCGGGCCGGCGACCCAGCGCGAGGGCCAGCCGCGCAGCACGGCCAGCGGCAATGCGAGGAGCATGCCGATCGCGAGCGCCGCCAGCGTCAGCTCGAGGGTGATCCACGCGCCGTGGAGGTAGGACGGCAGGCTGTCGCGGACGGCGTCGAAGTCCATCAGGCGTTCACCTGCCGCACGCCTGCCGCGTAGCGGCGGCGCAGCCACGCGAACAGCAGTTCCGAGACGCTCGTGAAGACCAGGTACATCGCCCCGGCCGCCGAATAGAACAGGAACGGCTGCTGCGTGGAGTTGCCCGCGCTGGCCGCGCGCTGCATCAGGTCGGACAGCCCGATCAGGCTGACGATGGCCGTGCTCTTGACCATCACGAGCCACGTGTTGGACAGCGGCGCCAACGCGTGGCGCAGCATCTGCGGGCCCACGACGCGCGCGAAGGCCTGGCGGCGCGACATGCCGTAGGCGATCGCGGCCTCGCGCTGGCCGCTCGGGACGGCGAGGAGCGCGCCGCGGAAGATCTCGGTCATGTGCGCGCCGAAGATGAAGCCGATGGTCAGCGTGCCGGCGACGAACGGATCGATCGTGAGGCCGTCCCAGCCGGTGCGGTCGGCGAGCTTGTTGAGCGCGATCTGTCCGCCGTAGTAGACGAGGAACATCATGATCAGGTCGGGCACGCCGCGGATCACCGTGGTGTAGCCCTGCGCGGCCAGGCGCAGGACACAGTTGCGCGACAGCTTGGCCGCCGCGCCGGCCACCCCCAGCAGCGCCGCGATGAGCAGCGACCCGAGCGCGACCGACAGCGTCAGCATCGCGCCGGCCAGCAGGCTCGCGCCGTATCCGTGCAGCATGGCGGTCGGCGCCTGGTCAGCGGGCGTTGTAGACGTCGAAGTCGAAGTACTGCCTCGCGAGCCTGTCGTAGGTGCCGTTCGCGCGGATGTCCTTGATCGCCTGGTTGATCTTCGACTGCAACTGCACGTCGCCCTTGCGCATGGCCACGCCCGAACCGGGGCCGAAGTACTTCGGGTCGTTGAAGACGGGGCCGACCAGCGCGAAGTCCTTGCCGGCCGGGCGCTGCAGGAGGCCGGCATTGATCGCGACCTGGTCCGCGACCACGGCGTCGAGGCGGCCGGACTGCAGGTCGAGGAAGACCTGGTCCTGGCCCGTGTAGCGCACGATCTCGCTGTCCTTGAAGGTGTCGGTGGCGAACCGGTCGTGCGTGGTGGAACGCTGCACGCCGATGCGCTTGCCTTTCATGCCGGCCGGCGTGGGCACCAGGGGCGTGCCCTTGCGCGCGACCAGGCGCGCCGGCGTGGCGTAGTACTTGTCGCTGAACGCGACGCTGCGCTTGCGCTCCTCGGTGATCGACATCGACGCGATGACCATGTCGAACTTGCGCGCGTTCAGGCCCGGGATCATGCCGTCGAACTCCTGCTGCACGAAGGTGCACTGCGCCTTCAGGTCGGCGCACAGGGCGTTGGCGATGTCGATGTCGAAGCCCTTGATCTTGCCGTCCGGCCCGATCTCGGAGAACGGCGGGTACGCGCCTTCGACCGCGACGCGGATCGCCTTCCAGTCGGGCGCCTGTGCGAAGGCGATGGGCGCCGCGGCGAGCAGCAGGGCGAGCGCGGCGAAGGGTCGTCGTTGCATGGGGCAGGTCCCGGAACGTTGAACAGGCAGGTTACCTCAGCGGCCCGCCGGGCTGCCACGGGGGGTGACGCACACCCGGCGCGTCAAGCAGGACTCACGCCGAAGCCGAAGCGGGCGACGGTGCCGTCGCGGGCGCGGGCGCGGGCACCAGGCGCAGCAGCGTGATCTCCGACGGCGCGCCGAAGCGCTTCGGCGGCCCCCAGTAGCCGGTGCCGCGGCTGATGTAGATCAGCATCTCGTTGACGCGGTGCAGGCCGGCCGTGAACGGCTGCTGGAAGCGCACGAAGAAGTTCCAGGGCAGGAACTGGCCGCCGTGAGTGTGGCCGGAGATCTGCAGGTCGAAGCCCGCGGCTTCGGCCGCCGGGGCGCTGCGCGGCTGGTGCGCCAGCAGCACCTTGACGGCCGCCCGCGGCGCGCCGGTGATGGCCAGCGCCACGTCGCTGCGGTGGCTGGTGTCGTAGCTGGCGGCGGAGAAGTCGGTGACGCCCGCCAGCACGATGGGCGCGTGGTGGTGCAGCAGGATCACGTGCTCGTTGAGCAGCACGCGCACGCCCAGCGTCGGCAGGTACTTCAGCCACGGCAACACGCCGGAGTAGTACTCGTGGTTGCCGGTGACGAAGAAGGTGCCGTGGCGCGAGCGCAGGCCGGCCAGCGGCGCGACGTGGCGCGACAGCTCGTAGACGTTGCCGTCGACGAGGTCGCCGGTGATGGCCACGCAGTCGGGCTCGAGGCGGTTGATGGTGGCGACGACGTATTTCATGGCCGGCCGCTTGATGGTCGGGCCGACGTGCATGTCCGAGATCTGGGCGATCTTGAAGCCGTTGAGGGCCGGCGGCAGGTCCTTCATCGGCACGTCCACGATCTTGACGCGCGGCGGCCGGCGGGCGTTGTACAGGCCGGCGAGCGTGACGAGCAAGGCCAGCGCCACGACGCCGATCGAGCTCAGCTCCAGCCAGTGTCCCGGCACCTTGGGCAGGCCGACGAGGCCGGCGAGCCACAGCACCACCGCGACCGCGTCGCGCAGCAGCGTCAGCACGAACAGCGACGAGAACAACCCCATCAAGGTGAGGCTGGCCCAGGCCAGCATGTCGCTGCGGCGAACTTCCTGCGGGGTGCGCTTGCCCTTGCGGCGGCGCAGGGAGAACGGCACCAGGCCCGCGGACGCGGCCAGCAACACCCCGAGCACCCACGCCGACGGGGCACCGGCCGACGCCACGACGCCCGGCAACAGGCGCAACGCCACCCAGGCGTGCACGACGACCGAAACAACCCACAACCCGTTCATCAATCCCTCGACAGCACCCGCGGCGCCGGACGCCAATCGTCCCACATCGGGACGACCGTTCGCTTCGCAAGCGGCGTGCCCGACGGTAACGAGTCTTTACCTGGGCATGTCGACCGGCGTCAGGTTGTCGTCCGAGTTGCGGTCGATGCGCTTGTTGTACGGGTCGATGCCGACCCAGGACGGGCGGCCGTCCACCTTGACGGTGATCGGAATCGAACCCGGGACATGCGACGCGTCGTGGTCCGGCGAGTAGAACGGCGAGATCCACCGCGAACGCGGCCTGCCCGCCGCGGTCGAGGCCGCGTGCACCAGCGCGTCGTGCCGGATCGGAACCGTTTGCAGCAGGAGAACCTTGGAGGCGTCGAACGCCGCGTTGCCCGGCTTCTCCGTGAAGACGCCCACCTCGACCGGCTCGTCGATCGCCACCTCGGTCTCGTTGCCTGCGCCGTCCGCGTAGAACTTGCGCGCCACGACGTCGAACGCGACCGAGTACTTGCCGTCCGGCAGCTTGTGGACGACCGCGTTCGTCGCCTTGAGGTCCAGCAACGTGATCTTGTCGAACAGGTCGCCGATGACCTGCTCCTTGTCGGGGCCGGCCTCGGCACGCAGCAACTTCAGGAAGTCGGTCGTGTTGGCGTACGGCGCGCCCTTGAACGCGAATTGCGCGAGCAGCTTGCGCATGGCCGCGTTGACCACCTTTTCGCCGAGCGCCTCCTTGGCCCAGTACATGGCCACCGACCCCTTGCGGTAGTAGATGTAGTCCTGGTCCTCGACGCGATCGAGCGGCAGTTCCTCGATGAGCTGGCCGCCGCGCGAGCGCAGGTAGCGGTCGAGTTCGTACTTGAGGAAGCGGCGCACCTGGTCCTTGCCGTAGTGCTGTTCCATCACGAGCAGCGCCGAGTACTGCGCGAAGGTCTCCACCAGCATCGAGGCGCCCTGCTGGTCGGCGGGCACCAGCTGGTGGGCCCACCATTGGTGGCCGATCTCGTGCGCCGTCACGTAGGTGGCCACGTCGATCTTGGTCGGATCGGTCCAGTGCTGGACGAAGCCGATGCCCTCCGAGAACGGGATCGTGTTGGCGAACGACTGCGCGAACGTCGCGTAGGCCGGGAACTCGATGATGCGCGCCTGCTTGAACTGGTAGGGCGTGAACTCCCTGCTGAACAGCGCGAGCGACTCCTTCATCGCGCTGGCCATGCGCGCCACGTTGTATTCGTGCCCCGGCGCGTAGTACACCGCCAGGTCGACGTCGCGGGCGGGCTGGCCGTCCGCCGCGGGCGCGCGCCAGACGTCGTGCTTGACGGCGTAGCGCCCGGACTGGATCGAGAAGAACTGGTTGATCGGCGCGTCGCTGCGAAAGCGCGCCGTGCGCCGCCCCTCGGGGTCGGCGGAGGCCCCGACGTCGCTGACCAGCTGTCCCGGCGCGATGGGGATCTGGTCGGCGTCGGTCGTGACCGTGATGTCGGACGTCACCCAGTCGCTGTCGTGGAGGAACTCGTTGAACCGGCGCGCCGACTCGTCCTCCAGCTTGGGCGGCCGCTGTTCGGCCGGCAGGCCGTACTTGCGGCGCTTGGCCCGATCTTCCAGCAGGCCGTTGCGCATGAAGCCCACCGACGGCGTGATCTCCAGGTTGTTCACGAACGAGCCGTTCGGCACGACGGCCGTCAGCGGGCGGCCGTTGGAGAAACCGCGCTCCTCCAGCGTCGTGGTGAAGGCCAGCGTGCGCTGTTCGCCGGGCTGCATGGGCGACGCCAGCTTGTAGATGCGGTAGTGCAGGCGGGGATAGTCCGTCTGCACGCTCGCGCCCGGGAAATCGATCGCGTCCAGCCTGAGGTTCTCGGCCCACTGCAGGTGCAGCACCGGGATCGGCGCCGCGCTGCGATTGACCAGGGTGTAGCGCCCGTGCGTGACGGCGCGCGCCGCGCGCGGGAACAGGTCGACGTTCAGGGTGACGTCGGCGATCCGGGGCTGCTCCACCTTCTCGAACGGCAGCAGCGTCTTCTCGACGTCCGCCATCAACCGGTCGTGTTCGGGCTGCGTGACGTAGCGGTTCAGGACGTTGGTGTTGTAGAAGATCCAGGCGCCGGTGGCCACCCAGACCACCACGGCGCCCGCGAGCGTCGCGGCCGCGGCGCCCCGCAGGTGCCGTCCGGCCTGGCGCAGGCGCGGACCCAGGGCCACCGTCGTTCCGCGGCGCCAGAGCGCGTGCGAGATCACCAGCAGGATCGTCGCGAACGCCGCCCAGTACAGCTCGAACCAGGCCTGCGCGACCCAGAAGCGGGCCAGGCCGTTCATGTCGGACAGCGGCACCGGCGGCGTGCTGGCATAGGCGTAGAGGTTGTGCTCGAACCCGAGCTGCGACAGCACGCCCGAGACCACGATGAACACCAGCATCGCCGCCCAGCCGATGTACTTGTGCGGCACCAGCACCTGCAGCAGCACGGCCAGCACCGCGAACAGCACCGCCTGGAACGTCATCGGCCAGATGAACCAGGCCAGGTAGGACAGGATCTCGAAGCGGAAGTAGCCGTGGGCCGCCTGGAAGGCGATGCCGGCCAGCGCGCCGATCACGATGCTCGAGGTCAGCATCGCGGCGATGGCCACGACCTTGGGCACCAGGTGCGTCCAGTCGGGCGCGCCCGTGGCGTCGATGATCTCGTGCATGCGGCGGTCCCGGTCGCGCCACACCAGCTCGCCGGCGTAGAAGATCGCGAGGATCATCGAGATCAGGCCGTAGTTGCCGCTGAGCGCGTCGACCATCAGGCGCGTCACCGGCCACGACGGGCTGCCGAGGATCTCGCCGCCGAACTGCAGGCTGATCGTGGCCAGCACCAGCCCGATGGCGATCAGCACGTAGTACGCGGGACTGCGGAACACGAAGGCCATGTCGACCTTGGCCAACTCCCACAGCTGCGCGCGGCGCGTGGCGCGGGTCGACGGCGGGATGTCCGGCAGCGGGGTCGTCACGCCGCGGTTGGCGGCCGCCAGCATCTCGCGCACGCCGGCCGGGTTCTGCTCGCCGAGCGCCGCCAGCTCGCTCTGGTGCCTGAGCGCCGCCTTCTGCGCCCGCGTGAGCCTGGCGGGCGCCGCAGGCGGCTCGGCGCCGTCGGCGGTGTCGGCCGGGCGCTCGAAGCGCGTCTCGAAATGGAAGCGCCGGTAGCCGATCGCGAACACGACGCCCGCCGCCGCGGTCCAGAGCAGCCGGTTGGTCAGCAGGATGCCGTCGAGCGGCGCCAGGAACGTGTTGCGATCGAAGGTCGTCCAGTACTTCATCGAATAGAACAGCGTGTTGGCGCCGAACGGGTCGAGCAGCGCCGCCACGCGTTCCCAGATCGGGTCGTTGCGCGTGGCGCCGCGCGCGGCGAAGAACAGCACCAGCAGGCCGACCGCGCAGACGTTGCTCCACAGCATCGACCGGGTCGCCGTCGCCACCGCGAAGAAGATCGCCGCCGTGATCAGCAGGGTGGGCAGCTCCAGCGCGAACAGGCCGTACAGGTAGTCGCCGGCCAGCGACGGGCCGAGCTTCTCGAAGTCGACGCCGGGCATCAGCGTGCCCAGCCAGATGCCCAGCGGCACCATCGCCATGACCGCGAAGGCCGCGGCGCAGGCGCCGACGAAGCGTCCGCCGAGGTAGGCGGCCTTGCTGACGGAGGTGGAGCGGATGATCGGCGCGAAGCCGGTCTCGTCGTCGCGCACGACCACGTTGGCCACCATCGCGACCGTGACGAAGACCGAGAACACGCTCATGAGCGCGAGCGTCTGCAGGATCGCGTACGGGGCGTTCTTGTGCACGTTGCCCAGGCTGCCGATCTGCACGTTGTCGCTGATGATCGCGAAGAACGGCATCAGGAAGAAGATCAGGCAGCCGACCCAGAAGACGGGACTCTTGACCTGGTAGCGCCATTCGAAGGCGGCGATGGAACGAAACATGGGCTTAGCGCGCGGCGACGTCGCGCGACGCCTCGTTGGTGGAGTGGCCGGCCGCCTTGCGTTGCGCGTGCAGGGTGGAGAAGTAGACCTCGGCCAGGCCGGCGCTCACCGGCTCGAAACGCGGATCCGGCGCGGCGTCCGACAGCACGTGGATGACCGTGCGGCCGCCGCGCAGGCGCGTGGAGATCAGCGCGAACTGCTTGCGCAGGCCGGGCAACTCGTCGGCCTCGACGGCGCGCGTCCAGACCTTGCCCTTGAGACCCTCGATCAGCGCGGCGGGCGTGCCGGCGCTCACGATGCGGCCCTCCACGAGGATGGCCATGCGCGAGCACAGGTCGGCCACGTCCTCGACGATGTGCGTGGACAGGATCACGACCTTGGTCGCGCCGATCTCGGCGAGCAGGTTGTTGAAGCGGTTGCGCTCCTCAGGATCCAGGCCCGCGGTGGGTTCGTCGACGATCATCAGCGTCGGGTTGCCGATCATCGCCTGGGCGATGCCGAAGCGCTGGCGCATGCCGCCCGAGAAGCCGGCGATCGCCTTCTTGCGCACGTCCCACAGGTTGACCTGGTGCAGCAGCGCCTCCACGGTCTCGCGGCGCGGGCCGCTCGCGGTGAGGCCCTTGAGCACGGCGAGGTGGTCGAGCATGTCCCAGGCCGACACGCGCGGGTAGACGCCGAAGTCCTGCGGCAGGTAGCCCAGCCTGGCGCGCAGCTTCTCCGGGTCGGCCAGCACGTCGACGTCGCCGAACCGGATCTGCCCGGAAGTGGGCACCTGCAGCGTCGCCAGGCAGCGCATCAGCGTGGACTTGCCCGCGCCGTTGGGCCCCAGCAGGCCGTACAGGCCCGGCGGGATGTCCAGCGAGACGTTGTCGAGCGCCCGCGTGCCGTTCGGGTAGACGTGGGTGAGCGAGGCGATGGACAACATGACGGAACTCCGGGCGGATTCGAGTACTTTCCAGGTTGTCACTCTAACGGCAGGCCGGCGCCCGCCCCAGCGCCGTGCGACGGACCGGCGCTTCGTGGGGACAGGCCGTGCCGCCGGGACGGTGCCCGCGGCCGGAGGCGGCGGGTGCGGTCAGCGCGGTGCGGCCAGCAGCGTGGCGATCTCGGCGCTCGCGCCCGTCTGCGCGGCCGCGCGCGGGGTCAGGCCGGCCTGGTCGGCGCGGGCCGGATCGGCGCCCGCGGCGAGCAGCAGCCGCACGGCACCCGCCTGTTGCGCCAGGACGGCATGCAGCAGGGCCGTGCGCCCGGTCGCGTCCGGCGAGTCGACCGGCGTCGCCGGGTTGGCCAGCGCCTTCTTCAGCGCCTCGAGGTCGCCGCGGTCCGCCGCAGCATGCAAGGACGGGGGCAGCAGGCGCGCGCTGGCGGTCGTCAGCGAGCCGGCGACCGCGGGTGCGGACTTCTTCGCGGCGTCGGCGAGCCCGGCGCTGGAGAAGGCCGGCCGCGGGGCCTCGACGTCGACGCGCTGCCGGTTCGATTCGGCCGCCGCGACGACGGCGTCGGCCTGCGGGGCGGCATTGGCGACCGCCGCCGGCGCGGGCGGCGCGGCCGGGGCGACCGCGACGCGGCGCTGCAGCACCGACGGCGGCATCGCGGGCGCCGTGGCGATCTGAGTGGGCGCGCCCTTGATCGTCACCAGCGTCGGTTCCTGCTCCGTCAAGATCGCCTTCGACTCCTCGGCCCTGGACGCCAGCGCCCCGGGTGCGAGCGGCGCCACGTCCGCGTTGGCAGGCGCCTGAGCGGCGGCCGGCGCCGGCCGGCGCGCGGGCGCCGCGCCGGCGCGCGCCAGGCGGTCGGCCTGCTGGTCGAGCTGCGCCACGATCACGTCCTTGTCGCGGGGCGCCGCCTTCGCGGCCGGGCGCCGGGCGCTGTCGGCCGCATCGTCGACCACCGGCGGCGGAACGTCCGGGAACGACGCGGCGCGCAGGGCCGGCACCGGCAGTTCCCGCGGCGTCGGCGAGGTCGCCGGCGCCGCCATCCGGAGTTCGGCCATGGCCACCTGCTCGCCGTTGTCGAAGCGGCGGCTGGTCTCGAACCGCCAACCGGCCAGGCCCACCAGCAACATGGCGGCCAGCGCCGCGCCGGAAC
>FTJN01003212.1_pt2 | contig 35990 bp, 32 predicted proteins | sample 1658361 | NCBI WGS metagenome assembly FTJN01 (sample SAMEA3914819, study PRJEB12502) | metagenome | biome: forest; material: soil | place: Canada | collected 2010-06-26 | depth 0.3 m
CACGACTTCAACAACCTGCTGGCTGGGATCTCCGGCAGCCTGGAACTGCTGGAAAAGCGGCTCGGCGAAGGACGACTGTCGGGCGTCGACCGCTATATCGAGGTGGCGCAGAGCTCGACCCGCCGCGCCGCCGCCCTGACCCAGCGCCTGCTGGCCTTCTCGCGCCGCCAGACCCTGGATCCCAAGCCCACCGACATCAATCGGCTGATTTCCGGCATGGAGGACCTGATCCGCCGCAGCGTCGGGCCGCAGATCGAGGTCGAGGTGGTGGGAGCGGGCGGCCTTTGGCTGACCAAGGTCGATCCTTCGCAGTTGGAGAACGCGCTGCTCAACCTGACCATCAACGCCCGCGACGCCATGCCCGACGGCGGCCGGATCACCATCGAGACCGCCAACAAGTGGCTGGACCAGCGCGCGGCGGGCGATCGCGACCTGCCGCCGGGGCAGTACGTCTCGCTGTGCGTCACCGACACCGGCACGGGCATGACGCCCGAGGTGATCAGCCGCGCCTTCGATCCGTTCTTCACCACCAAGCCGTTGGGGCAGGGCACGGGGCTGGGCCTGTCGATGATCCACGGCTTCGCCCGCCAGTCGGGCGGCCAGGTGCGGATCTATTCCGAGGTCGGTGACGGAACGACCATGTGCCTCTACTTCCCGCGCTTCGTGGGCGAGTTGGAGGCCACCGGCGCGCTCGACACCGCCGCCGACGCCGAGGCGGGGCATGGCGAGACGGTGCTGGTCATCGACGACGAAGAGCCGATCCGCATGCTGATCACCGACGTCCTGGAGGAGGTCGGCTACCGCGTGGTCTGCGCGCCCGACGGTCCGGCGGGGCTGAAGATCCTGCAGTCAGACGTTCGCATCGACCTGTTGATCACCGATGTCGGCCTGCCCGGGGGCGTCAACGGTCGCCAGGTGGCCGACGCCGGACGCACCACCCGTCCAGACCTGAAGGTGCTGTTCGTCACGGGCTATGCCGAGAACGCGGTGGTCGGCAACGGCCACCTGGACGCCGGCATGCAGGTGCTCACCAAGCCCTTCGCCATGTCGGTGCTGGCCGCGCGGGTCCGCGACATCATCGAAAACTGAGGCCAAGAAAAAAGCCCCGGCCGGTGGGCCGAGGCTTTTGAAAAGTCGAACTCTGGTCGGCCTTTAGTTCGCCAAATACTCGGCCACGCGGCCTTCCAATTCGGTCGCCAACACCTTGCCTACGGGGTGGGTGTCGACCTTGATGTCGTCGCGCACGCAGGCCTTGATGGCGTCGATGTGGCCGTCGACCAGGAACATCGGCGCGGACAGGCGCGTGGCGGGCTCGTCGATCAGCCGGCACAGCGATGCGGCCAGGCGGGTGATCAGCGGGAATTCGTAGGTGGCGCCCAGACCCTTCAGGTCGTGGGCGCGCAGGTAGAGGGTCTCGACCGTCTCGGCGTTCAAGCCCTGGGCGCGGACCTCCTGACGGGCGGCTTCCAGCTTGACGATCTCGTCGTTCAGCCACTGGGCGAAGTTGCCCGACAGGCTCTTCAACGCGGCTTCGGCCTTGGCGATCGCCGCCATGTCGATGCCGCCTCGTCCACCAACCTTAAGCTTGAGCATGTTCGGCACCTGAATCACTTCCGCGGCGGACTTATTGGTCACGGACGCTTCCCCCTAGCATTGGTCTGAAATGTAGGCTCAAGGCGTTAAGATTAGATGAGACGCCCATTTCTACCCTGACCATTGCCGAGCATTGCCCTGACCAATTGCCGAACGACCTTGTTAGGCCGAGAATTGCTCCGTCAGGACCCGCTCCTCGAGACTTCGACCCGCGTCGAAGAGCATGGAGAGGCTGGCGCTGCTGTCCTCGGCGATGTGAACCTCGACGACGTCGCGAACCTCGAAATTATCGGCCACGGCGCTTACGGGTCTCTTATCGCATTCAAGTACTTCGAAGGTCACCCGCGCCGTCTGCGGCAAAAGCGCGCCACGCCAGCGACGCGGGCGGAAGGCGCTGATCGGGGTCAGGGCCAGGACCTGGGCGCCGATCGGGATGATCGGGCCGTGGGCCGACAGGTTGTAGGCGGTCGAACCGGCTGGGGTGGCCAGCAGCACGCCGTCGCAAACCAGCTCGCCCATCCGCACCTTGCCATCGATGCTGATGCGCAGCTTGGCGGTCTGGCGGGTCTGGCGCAGCAGCGACACCTCGTTGATGGCCAGGGCCCGGTGCTGCTTGCGGTTGGAGTCGATGGCGACCATGGCCAACGGGTGAATCACGGCCCGCTCGGCGGCGTTGATCCGGGCCAGCAGGTCATCCTCGCTATATTCGTTCATCAGGAAGCCGACCGAGCCGCGGTTCATGCCGTAGATCGGCGTCTGGCGCTCCATGGTGTCGTGCAGGGTTTCCAGCATGAAGCCGTCGCCGCCGAGGGCGACGATCACCTGGGCGTTCTCGTCGCCGACGTCGCCGTAGCGGGCCCGCAGCCGTTCCATGGCCTCGGTCGCCTCGGGGCGATCACTGGCCTTGAAGGTGAGGCGAGTCACGAAGGGCAGGGGCTGGAACATGCCGCCAAGTGGCTGGATCGGCGACGGCTTGTCAAACCGCATTGGCGGTAGGCTTTAAGCCGCGCTCACGGCCTGCCGGAACGCCATCGCCGCGATGTCGGGGGCGAAGGGCCCGAAGGCGCCGCTGGCCTTGCGGGCGGCTTCCGCGCCGCCGCCGGGACGGCCCCCGTTCAGCTCGCGCACCAGGGTCAGGATGGTCGGGAAGACGCTGCGGTCGATGCCGACAGCCGAGCAGGCCAGGGCCAGCAGTTCTGGGCGGTTGCTGTCGACGGCCCGCCGCACCTGGCGGATGTCGAACTTGCCCAGGCGGGCCAGGGCGAACAGGAACAGCGGCAGGCGGCCCTCGCGCAGCACCCGCAGCAGATAGCCGGGCCGCAGCTGGCCGGCGGAGTCGAGCTTCTCGACCAGGGCCGCCTCCATCTCTTCACGGTCCTCGGCCTGTTCGAGCGTGGGTTTGTCGGTGGCGGCGATCGCGCCCGAATGGGCCTCTCGCAGGGAAGCCTCGACGGCCTGGGCCATCTTGTCGGGATCCAGCTGGAAGCGGGAGGTCAGGGCGTCGCGCAGGGCGCGGCCGACCCACAGGTACAGCTGCTCGGCCAGGTCGCCGGACAGGTTGGGGTGGCGGGCCAGGGGCGAGCGCAAGGCCACCACGTCGCGGGCCTTGTCGACCAGGCGGCGCAAGGCCTCGGGCGAGAGCTGGGCGGTGGTGTTGGAGGCCAGGGCGGTCAGCACGGCCGACTCGTCCTTGGCCAGGATCGCCTCGACCACGGCCGGCGACAGCTGCGGGCGGCGAGCGATCTCGATCTGGTGTTCCAGCGTCGCCTGGACCAGCAGGCGGATCAGGTCGTGGTCCTGGAGGATCGGGCTGCGGGCGATGATCGGCCGGGCGATCTCGATCTCGTCCAGGGCCAGGATGTTGATCAGGGCGGGCGGGGCCCAGGTGGCGTCGGCCAGGCGCTCGGCCAGTCGGTGGCGGATGTCGCGCTCGGCCTCGACCACCAGGGTCATGAAGATGGAATCGAGCAGGATCTGGACTTCGGGCGCGGGGCGGCCCTGGGCCTGGCCGGCGTCACACAGGTCGACGATCCCGGAGAGCAGGCGTTCGCGATCGTCCGGCTCGCGGCTGCGGGCCAGGGACAGAAGCTGCGCGGTCTGGGCGGCCTGGTTCAACCCGCCTCCTCGAAATCCAAGCTTAACCAAGACACCTTGGTCGCTTCGGATGAAAACATGCTTAAACAAGTGAAGCCATGGAACGATCAGACTAGCGGCGCGATGTCGCAGGAAAAGAACCTCACGAAGACCGCCTGGGAGAAGAAACAAGCATGGGCCAACCTCTGATCCTCGCGCTCGATCAGGGCACCACCAGCACTCGGGCCATCCTGTTCCAGGCCGACGGCCAGCCGGTCAGCGACGCCGGCCGGCCGCTGCGCCAGAGCTATCCGCGCGACGGCTGGGTCGAGCACGACGCCGAGGAGATATACGCAGCCTGCGTGGGCGTGCTGCGCGACGCCGTCGAGAAGAGCGGCCGCGACGCCGGCGACATCGCCGCCCTCGGCATCACCAACCAGCGCGAGACGGTGGTGGTCTGGGACAAGGCCACCGGCCGCCCGATCCATCCGGCCATCGTCTGGCAGGACCGACGCACCTCGAACGTCTGCGACCGCCTCCGCGACGCGGGCCACGAGCCGGCCGTCACCGCCGCCACGGGGCTGCTGCTGGATCCCTATTTCTCGGGCACCAAGATCGCCTGGATTCTCGACAACGTCCCCGGCGCGCGGCGGCGGGCCGAGGCGGGCGAGCTACTGTGCGGCACCATCGATTGCTGGGTGATCTGGCGGCTGACGGGCAACGCCGCCCACGTGACCGACGCCACCAACGCCTCGCGCACCCTGCTGTTCGACATCGAGAATCAGGCCTGGTCGGACCAGATGCTGTCCCTATTCGACGTGCCCCGCGCCCTGCTGCCGGCGGTGCTCGACTGCGCCGCCGATTACGGCCAGGTGACGTCGGACATCCTGGGCCGCCCCCTGCCGATCCGCGGCGTGGCCGGCGACCAGCAGGCGGCGCTGATGGGCCAGGGCTGCATCCATCCGGGCGAGATGAAGGTCACCTACGGCACGGGCGGCTTCATGCTGGTCAATACTGGCGAGGAACGACCGCATTCGGCTTCGCGACTTTTGACCACGGTGGCGGCGCGGGTGAGCGGACGCACGACCTACGCCCTGGAAGGCTCGATCTTCGTGGCTGGGGCGGCGATCCAGTGGCTGAACGAGGGGCTGGGCATCCGCAACGGACCGCGCGGCGCCGAGGCCCTGGCCCGCACCGCCCGCCAGGACCACGCGGTGGTCGTGGTGCCGGCCTTCACCGGCCTGGGCGCGCCCTGGTGGGACGCCGAGGCGCGAGGCGCCGTGTTCGGCCTGACCCGCGACGCCGGCCTGGCCGAGATCGCGGCGGCGACCTACGATTCCTGCGTCTTCCAGGGGCGCGACCTGATCGAGGCCATGCGGGCCGACGCCCCCTCGGCCTTCGACGGCGCCGAGCTGCGCATCGACGGCGGCATGGCCAAGAGCGCCTGGTTCAGCCAGCGCCTGGCTGACCTGACCGGCATTCCGGTGCATCGGGCGAGTTATCAGGAGACCACCGCCCTGGGCGCGGCCCTGTTCGCCGGCGTGGGGGCGGGGGTCTACGGCTCGGTCGAGGAGGCGGTGAAGGCGCGGCCGGAGGCGGAATTGCTGACGCCCACCGTGAGCGTCAACACCCGCGAGGAGGCCTATGCGCGGTGGTTGGACGCGCTGCCGAGGGTGCGGTCGTAGTCATGGCCTATCCCGCTGTGGGGCGGATCCGCCGCCTCTCGTTCGCCCTCGACGACGTCGTCGCGCCCGACGCCGAGATCCAGCAACTGGCCGAGGGCTTCATCTGGTCCGAAGGGCCGGTCTGGGTCCACGACGGCGGCTATCTGGTGTTCTCGGACGTGCCGGGCAACGTCATGTACCGGTGGAGCGAGGCGGACGGCGTTTCTGAGTTCATGAACCCGTCGGGGTATGCCGGTCCGCCGACCGACGCATTCACCGAGCCGGGTTCGAACGGCATGGCGCTGGACGCGGCAGGCGACCTGCTGGTCTGCGACCACGGCAACCGCGCCTTGGCCAAGGTCGACCTGAAGACCCGCCGCAAGACGATCCTGCTTGAGCGGTACGAAGGCAAGCGCTTCAATAGCCCCAACGACCTCGCCGTGGCGAAGTCGGGCGCGATCTATTTCACCGATCCGACCTATGGCCTGAAGGGCCGCAACGCCTCACCGCTGCGCGAATTGAACTTCAATGGCGTCTACCGCCTGGCGCCGGATGGATCGCTCGACTTGCTGGACGCCGAGCTGACCTTTCCCAACGGGATCGCCCTGTCGCCGGACGAGCAGCGGCTCTATGTCTCGGTCTCCGATCCGAACGACCCCAAGCTGATGGTCTACGACCTGGGTCCCGACGGCCTGCCGACGTCCAAGGCGGTGTTCTTCGACGCCATGTCCCTGCACGAGGCCGGGGGGCGAGGCCTGCCCGACGGCATGTGCCTGGACACCGACGGTCGGCTCTACGCCACGGGGCCGGGCGGGGTTTTGGTGCTTACACCCGACGCTGAGCTGATCGGCGTCATCGAGACCGGCACGGCCATCGCCAACTGCGCGTTCGGCGAGGACGGGCACACGTTGTTTCTGACCTCGAACCACACTCTGGCGCGGGTGCGGTTGATGACGACGGGGTTGGTGTGGTGACTGAATTAGGGACACGCACATGTGCGTGTCCCCGTCCGTGCGCCTGGCGCTACGGATTGGCGTCCAGATACGCCTTCACCCGCGCGAACAACTCCTCGAACATCGGGGTCGTCAGCCGCCCGGTGTTCGTGTTGAGTCGCGAGCAATGATAGCTGTTGAACACCCGATAGGGCCCGGCCTGGAACTCCGAGCCATGGCCCGGGATGCCCGCCGAGGCTTTCAGGCCCAGCGCCTTCAGCAGGTTACGGCGCGAGACGTCGCCCAGGGTGACGATGGCCTTGAGGTTGGGGAACATCTCCAGCCGAGCGGTCAGGAACGGCCGGCAGTTGTTCTCTTCCGAGGTCTCGGGCTTGTTGCCGGGCGGGGCGCAGCGGACGGCGTTGGTCACGGCGCTGCCGATCAGCTTCAACGAGTCGTCCGGCCGGGCCTCAAACCTGCCGGTGGCGAAGCCGTACTTGATCAGGGTGTCGTAGAGCAGGGTCCCGGCGAAATCGCCGGTGAACGGCCGGCCGGTGCGGTTGGCGCCCTTGCGGCCGGGGGCCAAACCCACGACCAGCAGCCGGGCCTTGTGGTCGCCGAACGACGGGGCCGGGCCGTTGAACCAGTCGGGATAGAGGTCCTGGTTCTCGCGGCGATAGGCCACCAGGCGCGGGCACAGCGGACAGTCGCGCGGCGGCTCGGCGGGCGAGGGCACCACCTCGCCGACGATGTTGGAATGCTGGCCCATCCTAGTCCTCGTCGTCCTGATCGCGGTCGTCTTGAGCTGGAGCGGACGAGCGCGTCGGCTCGGTGACGAAGCGGGGCAGGGGATTGCCGCGCTGCGGGCGGCCGATGATGTTGCCCAGGTCGGCCAGGTCCACGAAGTTGTCGGCCTGACGGCGCAGGTCGTCGCTGGTCATCGGCGGCTGGCTTTTCATCGTCGAGACCACGGTGACCCGGCGGCCCTTGCGCTGGACGGCCTCGACCAGGGCGCGGAAGTCGCCGTCACCGGAGAACAGCACCAGATGATCGACGGTCTGGGCCATCTCCAGCATGTCGACGGCGATCTCGATGTCCATGTCGCCGCGCCAGCGCTTGCGGCCCTGGCTGTCGGTGAACTCGCGGGCCGGCTTGGTCACCAGGGTGAAGCCGTTGTAGTCGAGCCAGTCGACCAGCGGCCGGATCGGGGAATACTCCTCGTTCTCGGCGATGGCGGTGTAGTAATAGGCGCGCACCAGCACGCCGCGCTTGCGGAACTCGTCCAGCAGCTTGCGGTAGTCGATGTCCAGGCCCAGGGCCTTGGCGGCGGAGAAGAAATTGGCCCCGTCGATGAACAGCGCCAGGCGCTCGGTCGGGTAAAAGGTCACGTGGTCTGAAATCCTTGAAAAATCAGTACGATCAAAAATGGCTGGATCAGGCGACGGTGATCGCTCTCGGCTGCAGCCTGCCCGGATCATACCCGAGTCGCGAGGCCTTGCTGGAATCGGCGATCGAGGCCCTGGCGTCTGAAGGCCTGGCGGTGGCGGCGCGGTCCTCCTGGTGGACCTCGGCCGCCTGGCCCGACCCGACCGCGCCGGCCTATCTGAACGGCGTCGTGCTGGTCGAGACGCGGGCCTCGGCGGCCGAAACCCTGGCGGCGCTGCACCGCATCGAGGCCCTGTTCGGTCGCGTCCGGACAGAGGCCAACGCGCCGCGCACCCTGGATCTGGACCTGATCGCCCATGGACGGGCGACCACCAACGATGGCTTGGTCGTACCTCATCCGCGCGCTCAAGAGCGGTTGTTCGTGATGGGGCCCTTGGCGGAGATCACGCCGGACTGGCGTCACCCGGTCAACGGCCGAACAGCGCCGGATCTGGCGGCGAACGCGACCGTTGGAACGGACGCGACGCCGGTGGCTTGACGCGGGGACACACACTCACCCCACTCACCTCGACAGGATTTCCGAAGACCGTGGATGGGTGTGTGTCCCCAGTGTCGTCCACGGCGCCTGCCGCACATTGCCAAACCTTAATTCGCGCGCCGATCACACCGGCTCAATAGTCCGCCCAAACTTCGCGCTGAGCGTCGTCGCGCCGTCGAGCGCGCGCGCCTTGGGGACTCCCATATGACTCTGACCCGTTCGTTGCTTGCCTGCGCCGCGGCCTGCGCGCTGCTGTCCGCCACGCCGACCTTCGCCGCCGACCTCAAGAGCGGCGTCGATCGCGCCGCCTTCGACACGTCGATCAAGCCGGGCGACGACTTCTGGACCTACGCCAACGGCGCGGCGATCAAGGCCAATCCCATTCCCGCCGACCGCGCCAGCTACGGCGTCGGCGAAGTCCTGATCGAGGAGGCCGCCAAGCGGACCGTCGACCTGATCCAGACGGCCGCCAAGACCGGCGGCTCGCCGGACGCTCAGAAGGTCGGCGACTACTATGCCAGCTACATGGACGAGGCGGCCATCGAGAAGGCCGGGATCGCGCCGCTGAAGCCGGGCCTGGCGCGGATCGCGGCGATCAAGACCCGCGCCGACCTGGCCACCGTGCTGGGCGGCAACATCCGGGCCGATGTCGACGCCCTGAACGCCACCGACTTCTACACCGACAACGTCCTGGGCTTGTGGGCTTCACCGTCGTTCGACGACCCCACCAAATACGCGCCGTTCCTGCTGCAGGGCGGCCTGGGCATGCCCGACCGCGAGTACTATCTCTCCGACAAGGCGGCGATGAAGGCTGTCCGGGCCAAGTACCAGGCCCACATCGCCAAGATCCTGACCCTGGGCGGCGTGCCGAACGCCGAGGCCAAGGCCGTCGCGATCCTCGCCCTGGAGACCAAGATCGCCCAGGCCTCGGGCAGCCGCGCCGACAGCGCCGACGTCCAGAAGGCCAACAACAGCTGGACCCAGGCCGACTTCGCGACCAAGGCCCCGGGCCTGGACTGGAAGACCTTCTTCGCCGCCGCCGGCCTGGGCGACCAGCCGCGTTTCATTGTCTGGCACCCGACCATGGTCACGGGCCTGGGTAAGGTCGCGGCCGACGAGAGCGTCGATACCTGGAAGGACTATCTGACCTTCCACTACCTGGACCACTATTCGAACCTGCTGCCCAAGGCCTTCGTCGACGAGCGGTTCGCCTTCTATGGCCAGGCCCTGTCGGGGACGCCGCAGCTGGCGGCCCGCTGGAAGCGCGGCGTCAACTCGACCAACGCCGTGCTCGGCGAAGTGGTCGGCAAGCTCTATGTCGAGAAATACTTCCCGGCCCAGTCCAAGGCCGAGGTCTCGGCCATGGTCGACAGCATCAAGGCCGCCTTCGTGCGTCGCATCGACGGCCTGGACTGGATGGCTCCGGAGACCAAGGCCGAGGCCCGTCGCAAGGTCGAGGTGCTGAAGGTCGGGGTCGGCTATCCCGACCAGTGGCGCGACTATTCGGCGCTGGAGATCGTGCGCGGCGACCCGGTCGGCAACGTCCAGCGGTCCGACAGGTTCGAAACCGCCTATTGGATCGGGAAGCTGGGCAAGCCGGTCGATCGCGGCCAGTGGGTGATGACGCCGCAGACGGTCAACGCCGTGAACCTGCCGATCCTGAACGGCCTGAACTTCCCGGCCGCCATCCTGCAGGCGCCCTATTTCGACGCCGGGTTCGACGCGGCGGCCAACTATGGTGGCACCGGCGGCACGATCGGCCACGAGATCAGCCACAGCTTCGACGACCAGGGCGCGCAGTTCGACAGCCAGGGCCACCTGCGCAACTGGTGGACCCCGACCGACCTGGAGCACTTCCAGAAGGCCGGCGCGGCCCTGGCCGATCAGTTCGACGGCTATAAGCCCTTCCCCGACCTGGCCGTGAACGGCAAGCAGACGCTCAGCGAGAACATCGCCGACGTCGCCGGTCTGGCCGCCGCCCTGGACGCCTACCACGCCTCGCTGGGCGGCAAGCCAGCCCCGGTGATCGATGGCTTCACCGGCGACCAGCGGTTCTTCCTGGCCTATGCTCAGAGCTGGCGCGGCTATGCGCGGCCCGAGGCCGAGCGTCAGAACCTGGTCACCGACGGCCACGCGCCCGACCAGTATCGAGCCGACACGGTGCGCAACCTCGACGCCTGGTACGCCGCCTTCGACATCAAGCCGGGCGACGCCTTGTACCTGACGCCCGAGCAGCGCGTGAAGGTCTGGTAGGGCCGGTCTTCTCCATCGTCCCGGGCCTCGCGCCCGGGACGCCTAAGCTGGTCGGGAGCAATTGATGGCCGCCATCGAGGTCGATCCCGCGCACGTTCGCGAGTTCGTCGATTCCGACGCCTTTTACGATTGGCTCTCACGTCACCACGACCAGCAGAGCGAGGTCTGGATCAAGATTCACAAGCTGGCCTCGGGCTTGCCGTCGATCACGCCGGTCCAGGCGATCGAGGTGGTGCTGTGCTGGGGCTGGATCGACGGCGTCAAGAAGAGCTTCGACGCCAAGAGCTACCTCCAGCGCTATACGCCGCGCACCAGGAAGAGCATCTGGAGCCAGATCAACGTCGACAATGTCGCGCGCCTGATCGCCGAGGGCCGGATGACCGAGCACGGCTTGCGCGAGGTGGAAGCGGCCAAGGCCGATGGGCGGTGGGACCGCGCCTATGGCAGCGGCAAGGGGATGAAGATCCCCGACGACCTTCAGGCCGCGATCGAGGCCAGCCCGAAGGCCAAGGCGATGCTGGGCAAGCTGTCCGAACAGAACCGGTTCGCCCTGGCTTTTCGCACCCACAACATGAAGACGCCGGCCGGGCGCGAGAAGAAGATCGAGACCTTCGTCGCCATGCTCGAGCGCGGTGAGACGATCCATCCGCAGAAGGCGCGCTAGGGGCGGGCGACCCCTGACGTCGTCCCGCTGGACTTCTTCCCACGAACGCGGCATAAGCGCCCCCTCGCGAAAGCCGGGACTCTACCGATGCGGCGTTGTGTAACGCCGCTTGAGACCCTATTTTGCGATAACCAAGGCTCATAGCCCGAGGAATTCATGGCCCGCGTCACCGTCGAAGATTGCGTCGAGAAGGTTCCCAACCGCTTCGCTCTGGTCCTGCTGTCCGCCCATCGCGCGCGCGGCATCTCGGCCGGCGCCTCGCTGCTCGTCGACCGCGACAACGACAAGAACCCCGTTGTCGCCCTGCGCGAGATCGCCGACGACGTCGTCGATCACGAGGGCCTCAAGGAACAGCTGATCACCACGCTGCAACGCGTGGACGAGCACACCGAAGCCGAGGAAGAGGCCGAAACCCTCGCCCTGCTGGCCGATCCCACCCACATGCAGATGAGCGAACTCGAACTTGTTCGCGCCCTGCAAAGCGACCGCGATGGCGGTCAGGAGGAGCGGTACTGAGCCCCGACGGCGCAGACCCTCTTATCCTTGAAGCGGCGCCCGCCGCCGCTCCTTCCGAACGCGCGCCCGGTGACCAACCGGGCGCGTCGTCGTCTGTGGTTCCTGGTTCTGGAGGTTCGGGCGAGCCCGTTCCCGCTCCAGCGCCGGCTCCCAAGCCTCGCCAGAAGATCCTGCGCCAGTACGAGCTGATCGAGCGCGTCCACGCCTACGATCCGACGGCCGATGAAGCGCTTCTGAACCGCGCCTATGTCTACGCCATGCGCATGCACGGCTCGCAGACCCGGGCCAGCGGCGACCCCTACTACGCCCACCCGATCGAGGTGGCCGGCATCCTGACCGAATACCGGCTCGACACCGCCACCATCGTCACGGCCCTGCTGCACGACGTGATCGAGGACACCCCGGTCACCAAGGAGGAGATCTCCAAGCTGTTCGGCGAGGAAATCGCCGAGCTGGTCGATGGCGTCACCAAGCTGTCGAAGCTGGAACTGCAGGCCGAGCATTCGCGTCAGGCCGAGAACCTGCGCAAGTTCATCCTGGCCATCTCCAAGGACGTCCGCGTCCTGCTGGTCAAGCTGGCCGACCGTCTGCACAACATGCGGACGCTGCACTTCATCAAGAGCCAGGCCAAGCGCGAGCGCATCGCCCGCGAGACGCGCGACATCTACGCGCCCCTGGCTCGCAACATCGGCTGCCACCGGATCTGCACGGAGTTGGAGGAACTCAGCTTCGAGCACACCAATCCGGTGGCCCGCACCGCGATCATCCGCCGCCTCGACACCTTGCGCGCCGAGCAGGGCGGGGCCGTCGCCCTGGTCAGCCAGGAAATCGCCCACCGCCTGGAAACCGCCGGCGTGCCGGCCCGGGTGTTCGGCCGCGAGAAGTCGCCCTATTCGATCTGGCGCAAGCTGCAGCGCAAATCGATCGGCTTCTCGCAGATGTCCGACATCTATGCGTTCCGGGTGATCGTCGACAGCGAGGAGGACTGCTACCGCTCGCTGGGCGTGGTCCATCGCGCCTGGTCCAGCGTACCTGACCGCTTCAAGGACTTCATCTCGACCCCCAAGCGCAACAACTACCGCTCGCTGCACACCACGGTGGTGGGGCCGCGCGGCATGCGCATCGAGATGCAGATCCGCACCGAGGCCATGGACCGGGTCAACGAAGAGGGCGTGGCCGCCCACTTCCGCTACAAGGACGCCTCGTACGGCCTGGATCTGGAAGGCATGGAGGCGGCCGGCAGCCGCGATCCCCTGGCCAACCTGCGCCAGCTGGTCCAGGTCCTGGAACACGGCGGCGACGCCGAGGAGCTGGTCGAGCACGCCAAGCTGGAGATGTTCCTCGACCAGGTGTTCGTGTTCACGCCCAAGGGCAAGCTGGTCAGCCTGCCCCGGGGCGCGATGCCGCTGGACTTCGCCTATGCGGTCCACACCAGCGTCGGTGACACCTGCATCGGCGTGAAGATCAATGGCGAGCTGAAGCCGCTGCGCACCCTTCTGAACAACGGCGACGTGGTCGAGGTGGTGCGCGGCTCCAAGCCCGTGGTGCCGCCGGACTGGCGCTCGCTGACGGTCACCGGACGGGCGCGCTCGGCGATCCGTCGCCACATCCGCCAGACCGAGAAGGAAGAGTTCCTGCGCCTGGGCCGGGCCTCGGTGGAGCAGGTGTTCGAGCGAGCCGGCAAGAAGCTCAAGGACGTCTCGCTGCGGCCGATCCTGGAACGCTACGCCCTGGATACCGAAGAATCCCTATTCGACGCCGTGGGCCGCGGCCGGGTCTCCCCCAGCCAGGTGCTGGAGACGGCCTTTCCGGGCATGAAGGACAGCGACGTGGCCGTGGCCACGGCGCGGCGCAAGATCGAGGGCGGCACGGCCGCGCGGCTCTATGTGCGAGGCGGCGGCCTGACGCCCGGCGTCTCGCTGCACTTCGCCCACTGCTGCAGCCCGGTGCCGGGCGACCGCATCGTCGGCATCTTGCGGGAAGACGGCGCGGGCCTGGACGTCCACACCATCGACTGTCCGAAACTGGCCGAATATGAGGACCGTGAGGACCTCTGGCGCGACCTGAACTGGACGCCCGAGGCCGAGCGCGAGACCGTGTCGCTGGCCCGCCTGCACGCCACCATCGGCAACGCGCCCGGCGTGCTGGGCCAGGTCTGCACGATCATCGGCGAGGCCGGCGGCAACATCGTCAATCTGCGCATGCACCATCGCCAGAGCGACTTCTTCGACGTCGACATCGATGTGGAAGTCCGCGACGCCAAGCACCTGACCAACATCTCGGCGGCGCTGCGCACCTGTCCGACGGTTGAGACCGTGGACCGGACGCGGGGGTAGGGGCTAAGCCCGCACCACCTCATGCAGGGCCTTCAGGGTCTTCAGCAGGCCCGCCGCGTCGTCCAGGGCCAGGCAGCTGGGGGCGTCGCACAGGGCCTGGTCGGGCTCGGGGTGGAACTCCAGGAACACCCCGTCGGCGCCGGCCGCCACGGCGGCCTTGGCGATGATCGGCACGCCTTCGCGACGCCCGCCGGTCGAGCCGCCGCTGGTGCGCGGGTCGGCGCCGGGCAGCTGGACGGCGTGAGTGGCGTCGATGGTCACCGGCACGCCCAGGGCCTGCATCTGCGCGATGCCCAGCATGTCGACCACCAGGTTGTTGTAGCCGAACGCGGCGCCGCGCTCGCACAGAATGATCTGCAGGTCGGGAGCGGCCTCGCGGGCCTTGTGGATGATGTTCTTGCAGTCCCAGGGGGCGATGAACTGGGCCTTCTTGACGTGCAGCCAGCCGTCGGCGGCGGCCGTGGCGCGGGCGGCGGCGACAATCAGGTCGGTCTGGCGGCAGAGGAACGCCGGAATCTGCACGATCTCGGCCACGGCGGCCACCGGCTCGGCCTGGTCGATCTCGTGGATATCGGTGGCGATCGGCACGTTCAGCTGGGCCTTTACCTCGGCCAGGATCTTCAGACCCTCCTTCAGGCCCGGACCGCGATAGCTGGTGATCGACGAGCGGTTGGCCTTGTCGAAGCTGGCCTTGAACACATAGGGCAGGCCCAGTTCGCTAGTGATGGCCTTCAGCTCGCGCCCGACCTCCAAGGCCAGTTCCAGGTTCTCCAGCACATTGATGCCGGCGATCACGGCCAGGGGCTGGCCGGCGCCGAGCGAGATGTTCCAGCGCTTGAGATGGACGACGGACATGGCGGGTCTTCCTGAAGTGTCGATGCGAGGGCCTATGCCGCCAGCTTATGCCCGAAGTGCGGCGACGGCGTCGAGGGTCGCGGCGGTCAGCGGTGAGGGCAGGGCGTCTAGCGGAAACCAGCCCCAGTTGGCCAGGGCCTCGGGTTCCTGGATCGCCGGTTCGCCCACGCAGCCGTCGGCGCGGTAGGTCACCGCCACCCAGTGGGCGTCCTGGCCGATCATGTCGGTGACGCACAGCACCGGGCCGGCGACGACGGTGATCCCCAACTCTTCACGGATCTCGCGCTCGGCGCAGACCCGGCTGGTCTCGCCCCAGTCCAGCTTGCCGCCCGGCTGACCCCAGTGCCCGGCCTCGGGCATACGGCGGCGCTGGACCAGCAGGATCCGGCCCTGGCCGTCGAGGACGGCCGCGCCGCAGCCTATACGAGGACGGAGAGGGGCGGGTGATTCATGGGCGTCCGACATGCGCCCTTCCTACACCGCCCCCGTCCGGGCGCCAGTCGCCAACGCTAATCGGGGAGGCCGGTCTCGGTCAATCGGACCATGCTCGCGGCGATCCGATTCACGGTAGCCACGCGCCGATAGATGTTCGCGTGACCGGGCGCGGTGGCCTTGAGCGCGAGCAGTTCGAGGTCGTCGGCCTTCTTGTTGAGGCTGGCCGAGGTCACGATCGAATAGTTGGTCACGGAGCCACCTTTGGGTTGCTCGTCCGGTCCGATCATACGGACCTCTGCGTCGTCGAGATGTTCGCGGACGCCTGATCAGGCGGTGACCGTGGTCGCCGAACGGCGCGGGGCCGAGGGCGACGCCACATGCCTAGCACGGGGCTTCTCTAGACCCTAGCGAGCGATTGCCCATCGGCTCCTCCATCGGGTGAGTGCGTTGGAATGTTGTCAGGGCGGGCTTCGGAGGATAAGCCGCAATGTCATGACCAACGACGACGTCCTCGACGAATTCCGCGCCGCCGGCGCCTTGCGCGAAGGCCACTTCGTGCTGTCCTCCGGCCTGCACAGCCCCGTCTTCCTGCAGAAGAACCTGGTGTTCATGCGGCCCGAGCGCTGCGAGCGCCTGTGCAAGGCGCTGGCCGAGAAAATCATCGCCACGGTGGGCCAGCCCGACGTGGCCGTGTCGCCGGCCGTGGGCGGGATCATCCCCGGCTATGAGACCGCTCGCCACCTGAACGTCGCCTCGATCTATGTCGAGCGCGAGGGCGGCAGCTTCAAGTTCCGTCGCGGCTTCCACCTGGAGCCCGGCCAGAAGGTCGTGATGGTGGAAGACATCGTCACCACCGGCCTGTCGTCGCGCGAATGCATCGCCGCGATCCAGGAGGCCGGCGGTGACGTCATCGCGGCGGCCTGCATCGTCGACCGTTCGGGCGGCAAGGTCGATGTCGGCGTGCCGCTGGTCTCGCTGTGCAGCCTGGAGGTTCCGGCCTATCCGGCCGACGCCCTGCCGCCGGAACTGGCGGCCGTGCCGATCGAGGATCCCGGCAGCCGGCGGCTGAGGGGCTGACGATCATGCTGCGGCTCGGCGTCAACATCGACCACGTGGCCACGATCCGCAACGCGCGCGGGTCCAGCTATCCGGAACCGGTGCGGGCCGCCGAGCTGGCCCTGGCGGCCGGCGCCGACGGCATCACCGCCCACCTGCGCGAGGACCGTCGTCACATCAGCGACGCCGACATCGCGCTGCTGACCGACCTGTGCCTGAAGCGCGGCAAGCCGCTGAACTTCGAGATGGCGGTCACCGACGAGATGGTCGGCATCGCCTTGCAGGCCCGGCCGCACGCCGCCTGCCTGGTGCCCGAGCGCCGCGAGGAGGTCACCACCGAGGGCGGCCTGGACGTGGTGCGCGGCGCCAACCGGATCACCGAGGCCACGGCGCGCCTGCGCACGGTGGGCGCGCGGGTCTCGCTGTTCATCGAGGCCGACCCGGCCCAGATTCAGGCCTCGGCCGACGCCGGCGCCCAGGTGGTCGAACTGCACACCGGCGCCTATTGCGACGCCGCCCGCGAGGGCCACGTCGAGCGCGCCGCCGCCATTCTGGAACGGTTGAAGACCGGGGCCGAGTTCGCCTCGAGCCTGGGCCTGGAGGTTCATGCCGGCCACGGTATCGACTACGCCACGGTCAAGCCGATCGCCGCCATCCCGCGGATCGCCGAGCTCAATATTGGCCACTTTCTCATTGGCGAGGCGATCTTCGTGGGCCTGCCCCAGGCGATGGCGCGGATGCGGGCCCTGATGGACGCCGCCCGTCTGGAGACGGTCGCATGATCATCGGGATTGGCTCGGACCTGTGCGACATCCGCCGGATCGAGAAGACCCTCGAACGGTTCGGCGACCGCTTCACCCACAAGAGCTTTACCGACATCGAGCGTAACCGGTCGGAGCGCAAGCCTGACCGCGCCAGCAGCTACGCCAAGCGCTTCGCCGCCAAGGAGGCCTGCTCCAAGGCGCTCGGCACGGGCTTGAAGGGCGGGGTGCATCTTTCCGGCATGGGGGTCATCAACCTGCCGTCCGGTAAGCCGACCATGGCCCTGACCGGCGGCGCGGCGGCGCGGCTGGCCGCCATGACGCCCGAGGGTATGACGGCGGTGATCCACCTGTCCCTGACCGACGACCACCCCTACGCCCAGGCCTTCGTGATCGTCGAGGCGTTGCCGGCCTAGTTGGCCGACAGCCGATCGGCTTCCTTCTGATCGGCCGTCGCGCCCGTCTTGTCGCCCAGGCTGGTTTTCGCGCCGGCCCGCCAACGCCAGGCGTCGGCCAAGGTCGGATCGGAAGCGATGGCGGCGTTCAGCTCCTCCAGCGCGCGCGGATAGTCCTTCAGCAGAGTGTAGATGTAGCCCTTCTGGGCCAGGCTCATGGCGTCGCCCGGGGCCAGGCGCAGCGAGGCGTTGAGGTCGCGGATCGCGCGGTCGTAGCGATCCTGTTCGATGAACACCAAGGCGCGGTTGTAGAAGACGAAATCGGAATCGGGGTCCAAGGCGATCGCCTGGCCATAGTCCGCCAGCGCCGCGTCGTAGCGTTCGGCGGCGGCGTGGGCCAGGCCGCGGTTGTTGAACGCGTTGGCCGACTTGGGATCGACCTTCACCGCCTTGTCGAGATCGACCATGGCCGCGTCGTATTGGTCGTTCAGCCGCAACACCCACGCGCGCTTGACCAGGATGTCGCTGTCGTCGGGCGTCAAGGCCAGGGCGTGGCCGTAGTCGGCGATCGAATCCTTGTAGCGCCCGGTCGTGCGATTGAGCATGGCGCGCCCCGTCCAGGCGCGAACCAGCTTGGGATCCAGCCTGAGCGCCTGGTCGTAGGCGCGCCGGGCGTCGTCGTTCTGGTCCAGCTCGACCAGGACTTCTCCCAGCGAGGCCTGCAGGTCCGCCCGCTTGGGCTGTTCCTTGAGCGCCACGCGATAGGCCTCGGCCGAAAGGGCCAACTCGCCCTGTTCGGCATAGGCGATGGCGCGGTTGACCTTGGCGGGCCCGTTGCCGGGCTCCAGCCGCAGCACCTCCTCATAGGCCTTCAGCTCCTCGGCGCCGCGTCCCAGTTCACCCAGCTGAATGCCGACGCCGTTGCGCGCCTCCATGTCCTTGGGGTCAAGCTCGGCGGCTTTGCGGTAGTCGGCCAGGGCCTCTTCGTGCTTGTCGTCCGCCGCCAGCAGCAGGGCGCGGTTGTAGTGCGCCGCCGCGGTGGGTTTCAGTGCGATGGCCGCGCCGTACGCCTGGATGGCGCGCGCGGATTCGTTCTTGGACGCCAGGAGCATGGCGCGGGTGAACACCACCTCTTCGTTCTTCGGCTCCAGCTTGTAGGCGGCCTCGGCCGCGGCCAGGCCCTCGTCCAGGCGATCGGCGCGGTTGGCCAGCAGGGCGAGGGCGAGCAGGGTGTCCACGTCGCTGGGCGCGCGCTTGGTCGCTTCCTGATAGGCGGGGAGAGCCTCGCCGGCCCTGTCGAGCGCCTCGAGCGCCTTGCCGCGCGCGAAATAGCCGTCCGAGGCCTCGGGATCGGTCTGGATGGCCAGGTCCGCGTCGCGCAGCGCGCCCTTGGCGTCGCCCAGCGCTCGCTTCACCCGGGACCGGTAGGCCAGGAGATAGGTGTTGGCGGGACCGCCGCGCAACGCCTCGTCATAGACGCCCAGGGCGTCCTTGGAGCGGTTCCGCTGCTCATACAGCATGCCCAGCGCCAGCCGGATACGGTAGTCGGGATCCAGCGCGGCGGCGGTCTTCAGGTCGCGTTCGGCGCCGGCTGGATCGCTGTCGCTCAGCAGGCTCGCCCGTTGGGAAAGGCCGCGGACGAACTTGGGATCGATGGCCAACGCGGCGTCATAGTCGGCCTTGGCGCCGGCTGGGTCGTTCTTGCTCCACTGCTTGACCCGCCCGCGATAGAGCAGGGCGATCGTATTGCGCGGATCGACCTTCAGGACGGCCTCGAAGTCGGCCAGCGCCAGGTCAACGCGCTTGTCGTCGTCCATCCGCGCGGCGCCGCGAGCCAGCAGGGCGTCGAGGTCGCCGGGAACCAGCTTCAAGGCGGCCTCGGCGTCGGCTTCGGCTTCGGCGTCCTGGTCGAGGCGGACATGGGCGAAGCCGCGGATCACCAGGACGCGGGCCCGCTGGCGCGGATCGGCCAGCCCATTGTCCAGCGCCTGGCCGCAGTCGGCGATGATCTGGGCGCGGTCGGCCAAGCCGGCATAGGAGTCGCTGGACAAGCACGCCGCCAGGGGATCGGCGGCGGGCGGATTGGCGGCGAGGGCGGACGTGGCGGTCGAGGTCAGCAGAAAGGCCAGCCCGATCCGTACCGCGAAGGAGCGGGTCATTGGGCGTCTCCCTTGGCCGAAGACGCGGTTCGCGGAAAGGCCAAGCCTACGATCGGATCACGCTTGAGCCAGGTCGCGGCCGCGGCGCGGACATCCTGCAGTGTCACGGACGACATCAGCGGCTCGTAGAGCAGCGCCTCTTCCAAGACGGCGGGGTCCTTCGCCGAGCCGCCCATGGCGCCGGCCCACCAGTTGTCGGTCTCGCGTCGAGCCCGGGCGGAGGCCAGGATGGGCTGCCGAGCGCTGTCGAGCATCGCCTCGGTGATCCCGCCGGCCCTCAGGCGCTCGGCGACGGCGCGCGCCTCCGCGACCAGGGCCTCGATGTCCTGGGGCTCGGCGTCGATCGAGACGCGCAGGACGCCCTGGTCACCGTGATCGGGACCGGTGGTCGAGACGTCGGGCGCGTAGGTCTTGCCCAACTCCTCGCGCACCCGTTGACGCAGAGCGGTGTCGAACACCGCCGCCAGCAGCTTCAACGTATATTCTTCGCGCCGACGTTCCGGCGTGGAGACATAGAGCGGCCAGATCAGCGTCGCCGCCGCCTTGTTGGCCGGTCCGTCGTGCGCGACGCGGAGGGGCGCGACGGGCTCGTCGGGATAGCGCATGAAGCGGGGCTGCCCACGTTCGCGCGGACCGATGGGCCGCGCGGGAAGGGCGCCGAACGTCGCCGCCGCCGCCTGGATCGCCTTGGCCTCGTCCAGATCGCCGACGATCGTCAGTTCCAGCGGGGCGGTGGTCAGGATGGGCTTCAGCACGCGCTCGAAATCGGCCGATCGAATACGCCCCAGGACTTCGCGCGGGGGCAGGTTTCCGGGCGCGCCGGGCGCCAGAGATTCGGCCATCGCGATCTCGAGCGCGGCGGCCGGCTGGGTGGCATAGGTGCGGTAGAGGACGTCAAAGACCGTCGGTAGACGCTCGTCCAGCGCGCGGTTGAAGCCCGGATCGGTCATGTAGGCGGCCAGGACGCCGAGCTGAACGCGCAGACTGTCGGCGAAGGTGGTGTTGCGCAGTCCGAACCCGTCCGGGCCTATGCCCAGATTGAAGGCCCAGGTGGCCTTCGAGGCGAAGATCGCCTGGATGTCCTCGAAGCGGTGCTTGCCCACTCCGCCGGCGACCAGCATCGAGCTGCCCATCTCGGCGGTGAAGTAGTCTCGGTCGTCAATCTCTCCACGCCCGGCGCCGAAGTTCAGGCGCACTTCGACCTTGTTGGGCTCCAGGTCGGTCTGCTTGAAGTTCAGGATCAGACCATTGGCGAACCGTAGGCGCGTGAAGCCGGGATTGGCGACGACGTCTCGCTGGATCACCTTTCCGGGCTTGCCGAAATCGGGATAGCCCCAGGTCATGGCGACGCGGTCGGCATAGGCGCCCTGGACCGACTCGCCCGCGCCCTGGGTCCAGGCGGCGAGCAGGGCTTCGCGCGTGGCCGGTTTGGGCGCGGTCATGGCCAGCAGCGGCCCCGAGCCGGACCAGTCGGCGGCGAAGGCGGCCTTGAGGTCGGCCGGTGTCAGGTCCTCGACCGCCAGGTCATAGGCGTAGAGCTGGCCCGCCGGATCGGTGACGACCTTCTTGCTCAGCGCCGCGCCGATCAGGCCGTCGGCGAGGCTCGTCGAGCTGCGCGAGCCCGCGTTCAGCAGAGCGCCGCGCAGGAGCGAACGCAGCTGTTCGGTGGCGTTTTCGGTCTCGATCTCGGTCGGGCCTTCCTTGGCGAAGCGGTTCATCTCGGCCTGGGCGTTGCGCAGGGCCGGCTCCCAGGCCTCGGCCGTGGGCATGACGATCAGGCAGGTGAAGGCCACGTCGCGCGCATCGCTGGAGAACGCCGCCGCGCCCAGCAGATGGGCGTCTCCGGCCGAGACGCGCTGGGCCAGGCGCTGGTTGAGGACCGATTGCCAGAGCTGGGTGCGCGCCGTGCGGCGCAGGCGCTCGACCGTGTCGGCGGCGTCGACCGCCTCGGCCGGCTTGAGCCGACAGGCGCTGAGCCCGGTGGGCAGTGTCGGACCGGCGATCGTGAAGGCGTCCACGCCCCGGCCGGTCGCGATCTGGACGATGGGCGCGCGAGTCGGCTTGGGGCCTTGGCCCGCCCAGGACGAGAAGGTCTGCTTGACCATCGCCTCCATGTCGTCGACCGACAGGTCGCCGACGACGGCCATCACGGCGTGTTCTGGCCGGTACCAGCGGTCGTGGAAGCGCTGGAGCCCGGCGGCGGTGGCGGCGTCCAGGCTGGCCTTCGTGCCGATCGGGGAGCGTTGGATCGAGCGCTGGCCGCCGGCCTGAAACTGGCCGATGGCCTCCTGGGTGGCCAGTTGCGGACTGCTGCGCGCCTCCATCTCGGCCAGCACGACGCCGCGTTCGCGGGCCACGGTCTCGTCGGTGAACACGATGCCGTCGGCGACGTCGCGCAGCCAGCCGAACGCGGTGGTCAACTGGGCGGTGTCCGGCTTGGGAATGTCCAGCTGGTAGGTCGTGGAGAACTGGGTGGTGACGGCGTTCTGATCGCGGCCGAACGCCACGCCCCAGGGCGCGAAGGTCTTCTCCGGCGAGCTGTCGCCGAACTTGCGCGTCGAGCGGAAGGCCATGTGCTCGACGAAATGCGCCAGGCCGCGCTCTGAATCGGCCTCCTCGTAGCTGCCGACGTCCACCGCGAAGCGCAGCGAAACCGCGCCCTTGGGGGTGGCGTTGCGCAGGATCAGATAGCGTAGGCCGTTGGGCAGGACGCCGCGCCGCACGGTCGGATCGACCGGGATGGCGGCATGATCGATCTTCTCCACGACAGGCGTTTTCGCCGGCCCTGGCTGCGCTTGTGCGGCTTGCGCCATGACCGGCGTCGCGGCCGCGGCGACCCCGAGCGCGATCAGCACGCTCGCCACAATCGCGAATTTCAATCTCGCCCCCAGGCAGTACTCAACCTTGACTGTCGCCATGCCTAGCGACTCCGCGCCGGCGTGGCCAGAGCCCGCGTGCGAACCTGGCGCCCGGCCCGGGCCTTGCACCCTTCGCATCAACGCGCCGCAAGCGGCGCCGTTGTGGGACGGGGGCTACGGGCATGTCGATCTTGGTGGCGGCCGAAACGAGGGATGTTGGCGAGACACGCGCCGCGGCCGGCGCGATCGCGCGCAAGGCCCAACGGCCGGTGTCCATGCCTTGGCAGAAGCGTCCCTTTCTCTGGCTGCTGATCGGCTGGGGCGTATTCGCCGCGGTCCTGCTGGCGACCTTCGCCACAATTTAGGCCCGGATCAGACGGTCAAGCTTGAAGCCCGATCGGGCGCGTCCTGCTTGCTCCTGTCGTAAACCCCGTCTAGCTAGGCTCGTCGGGTTCGCCCGAAGTCCATTCCGCCCGAGAGCTCCGCCGCGCATGACCGACACTGTCGACACCGAGACCCCCGACGACAAGGGCGGGGCGGTCAACGAGTTCATCGAGATCATCAAGACGGTGGCCTACGCCCTGGGCATCGCCCTGGTGTTGCGGGTGCTGCTGTTCCAGCCGTTCACGATCCCGTCGGCGTCGATGGAGCCCAATCTCTACCAGGGCGACTACATCATCGTTTCGAAGTTCAGCTACGGCTGGTCCAAGCACTCGATCCCGTTCAGCCCGGGGCTGTTCGACGGCCGCATCATGGGCCGCGCGCCCAACCGCGGCGACATCGTGGTGTTCAAGCTGCCGCGCGATCCGAAGATCGACTACATCAAGCGCCTGATCGGCCTGCCCGGCGACCAGGTCCAGGTGCGGAGCGGCGTGGTCTACATCAATGGCAAGGCGCTGGAGCGTAAGGCCCTGGCCCCGGCCATGGTCAATACCGGCTACGGCACCATCCGCGCCGACCGCTTCGAGGAAACCAACCCCGAAGGCCGCAAGTACGCCACCCAGGACTACGGCCCCGACAGCGACGCCGACAACACCGGCGTCTATGTGGTGCCCAAGGGCTGCTACTTCTTCATGGGCGACAACCGCGACAACAGCTTGGACAGCCGTTTCGACCCGCAGGTCTCGCCGTTCAAGACCGGTTCGGGCGTCTGCGCCTGGGACCCGGGCAATGACCAGTATGTCGGCATGCAGGAAGGTGTCGGCTTCGTGCCGGCCGAGAACCTGGTGGGCCGCGCCCAGCTGATCCTGCTGTCGTGGAACGCCGACGCCCACCTGTTCAAGCCCTGGACCTGGTTCACGCAAGCCCGTCCCAGCCGCTTCTTCCACGTCCTCAAATGACAGATCGGCGCGCCGTCGCCGTCGGCGACCTGGAACGCCGGATCGGTCATACGTTCCAGGATCGCAAGCTGCTGGAATTGGCCCTGACGCACGCCAGCGTCGGGGACGGGGCCAAGAAGGCCGGCGACAACGAGGTGCTGGAGTTCATCGGCGACCGTGTGCTGGGCCTGCTGGCCGCCGAGGCCCTGGCCGAACGCTTCCCGCAAGCCAAGGAAGGTGAGCTGGCTCCGCGCCTGAACGCCCTGGTCAGCCGCGAGACCTGCGCCCGCGTGGCGCGCGGCGCCGAGATGGGTCCAGCCCTGCGCCTGTCGGCCTCGTCCAGCAAGATCGGCGGCCGCGAGACCGACTCCATCCTGGCCGGCGCCGCCGAGGCCCTGATGGCCGCGCTCTATCGCGACGGCGGCCTGGAAACGGCGCGCCGGGTGTTCCTCGACCTGTGGTCGGGCGAGTTCGATCTCGCCAACCAGGGCAAGCCCCGCGATCCCAAGACCGCCCTTCAGGAATGGGCGCAAGCCCAGGGCAAGCCGCTTCCGACCTACGCCGTCAAGGACCGCAAGGGTCCGGACCACGCGCCGGTGTTCACCGTGCAGGTGACGGTGGCGGGGCTGGACCCGGTCTATGCCGAGGGCCGCTCGCGCCAGGAGGCCGAGAAGGCCGCCGCCAAGGCGCTGCTGGAGCGGGAGGGGGCGGGCGGTTAGCGTCTCTTTTTCGATGACGCAGGCTGTGCCTGATCCAGATCGGAAAGGGAAATTCTTGCTAGGCCGCAATGAGTAAAGTAAACGCCGCGCTCAAGTCTTCCTCGATCTTCCTGGTCGTAATCTTCAGGTTTGCTGTTTCCCACGTGAACGCGCTCGACCTCCATGGCATTATCTTTATATCTCAGTAAGATTTCTCTTATTTCTTTTGGAGTGCTTATTCCAAAAGTCTTTATCTCTTTGAGTAGAGAGTCATAATTTTCATTCGTATCTATGTTTTCAATTGGATAAATCTCTTTGAGAACATTGGCTAACGTATCCACATTCAGTGGATCATTTTCAAATTCCAGACCTGTGTCTTGAGATATGTATTGTATACGTTCTCCCAAAACTCGTTCAAATTCTAAATCTATTGTCTCTAAAAGGGCGGACGCTCTGTTAATTGCCCTCCTAAGGGGTGGTGGTACGCTATCTTCTCTCTTGTATTGAAGTTTATGTGACGCTGCGGCCCACATGTGCTGTGCTATTGTGCGAACTTGTATTTCGGCTTTCAGGTCTGAAAGATCTGAATAGCTTGGTATTTTCGACCAATCTTCTGGTATATGAACAATATAGTGATTGGATTGATATCCAAATTGATTATCATTAAGTCTTTTGCTGGTATCTTCTGAACGTATTACTTGAAATACGTCATTTAGGATCTTATCCAAAAGATCAACGTCTCTTCGAAATAGTAAGATAATTCTTATGCCGGCAAGGTCGTCGACATCGTCAATTTTTTTAATCGCAGAAGATTTTCTTTTGATTTTATCATCTATTGATGCCCAGGATTTTATCCTCGACTCCAGGGGGACGCCAAGCGTTATGCTGTTTTTCTCCAAAATCGCAGATATTTGCTCTCTCAAGCAAGAAATCAAGCGCAATGAAGATGCAGATCGACTGGCGTAATCAGCCTGCATTTTTCCATGATTTGTAGATGTATTAGGTGTGCTCGATCGAGCCATGTTCTTTGCAGCCGAAAATCAAGAATGATTTGAATGAAGGTGTAGGCAGGGTGCTCTGCAACTGGAATTTTGTGAAGGAGCAATATGGCTAGGTATCGTAGGCCGCGCTAGCCGTCTGCTTTTCGCGCGGCATGTGCTACACGCACGCGCAATGACTGAAACCATCCCCCAAAACACCCGCGCCGGGTTCGCCGCCATCATCGGCGCACCGAACGCCGGCAAGTCCACCCTGGTCAACCGCATGGTCGGCGCCAAGGTCTCGATCGTCACCCAGAAGGTTCAGACGACGCGCTTCCCCGTGCGCGGCGTGGCCATGACGGGCTCGACGCAGATCATCCTGGTCGACACCCCCGGCATCTTCACGCCGCGCCGTCGGCTGGACCGCGCCATGGTCCGCTCCGCCTGGAGCGGCGCCGAGGACAGCGAAGTCGTCGTCCATCTGGTCGACGTGCAGGCTGAACTGGCCTCGCGCGAGCGTCGCGCCACCCCCGGCGAGCACCGCTCGGTGCAGGACGTCCAGACCATCGTCGAGGGCCTGAAGGCCGCCAATCGCCAGGTGATCCTGGCGCTCAACAAGATCGACGGCGTCAAGCGCGACACCCTGCTGGCCGTCGCCCACGACCTGTTCGAGACCGGCGTCTATTCGGAAGTCTTCATGATCAGCGCCGGCACCGGCGCGGGCGTCGACGATCTGATGGCCAAGCTGGCCTCGCTGATGCCGGAAGGTCCGTGGCTCTATCCGGAAGACCAGACCGCCGACCTGCCGGCTCGCCTGCTGGCCGCCGAGATCACCCGCGAAAAGATCTATCTGCGGGTTCACGAGGAACTGCCCTACGCCGCTTCCGTCGAGACCACGGCGTTCGAAGAGCGTCCGGACGGCAGCGCCCGGATCGAGCAGACCATCTATGTCGAACGCGACGGCCAGCGCGCCATCGTGCTGGGCAAGGGCGGCGAGGTGATCAAGTGGATCGGCAAGTCGTCCCGCGAAGAGCTGGAAGACATCCTCGACCGCAAGATCCACCTGTTCCTGCACGTGAAGGTCAAGGAAAACTGGGCCGAGGAACGGGGCCTGTTCAACGACATGGGCCTGGATTTCGACGTCTAGGCCTTAGATCCGCTCGTCCCGGCATTCGCCGAGATGAGCGGATGTTGGATGGCGCGAGCCTTGACTTCGCCGCCGACACCCTGTCCTTGGACCGTGAACAGACAGGGAATATCGCGTCGTGAGCAAGCTCGACATCGCTCCCGCCCAGGCGGCGTTGCCCTCGGTGGACCTGGACGCCTATTTCGCCCGCATCGGCTATGACGGCCCGCGCGAGGCGACGTTCGACGTGCTGCGCGCGATCCACCGGAAGCATCCCGACGCGATTGTCTTCGAGAACATCGACGTGCTGCTGGGCAAGCCGATCAGCCTGGAGCCGGCCGACATCGACGCCAAGCTGATCGATGCCGGACGGGGCGGCTATTGCTACGAGCAGAATGGCCTGCTCAAGCGGGTTTTGACGGCGCTGGGCTTCGAGGTGACCGGCCTGATGGCGCGGGTGCTGTGGATGGTCCCGGCCGACGCCTCGCCGCGGCCGCGCTCGCACATGGTGCTGGGCGTGCGTGTTCCCGGCGACGACACGGTCTGGCTGGCGGATGTGGGCTTTGGCGGCTGTGTGCTGACCGCGCCGCTGCGCCTGTTCTCGGACGAGGTGCAGGCCACGCCGAACGGCGACTTTCGCATCCTGGCCATCCGGGAGTTGGGCGGTGAGCGGCAGGTGCAGGCTAACCTCTCGGGCCGGTGGGCGGCGACCTATCAGGTGGCGCTCGGCGCCTGGGCCGACCAGGACTATGAGCAGGCCAATTTCTACACCTACACCCACCCCAGCTCGCACTTCACCTGGAGCCTGACGGCCGGCCGCACCACGACCACCGCCCGCTACGCGATGAAGAACAACCGCCTGACCCACCGCGACGCCACCGGCGCTCTGGTCGAGCAGCGCGACTTGTCGGCGGACGAACTGGAAGCGGTCCTGCGCGACGTGATCGGCCTGCCGGTCGAGGCGGAGTGGCGGCCGGTGCTGGAGAAGATCGTCGGCTGGGGGACCCCCAGCTAGATGGAATGGGAAGACGAGGCCTTCGTGCTGTCGGCGCGGGTTCATGGCGAGACCGGGGCGATCGTCGAACTACTGACCCAGGACCGGGGCAAGTTCGCCGCCCACGTCGCGGGCGCGGCTTCGCGGCGGATGAAGCCGTTCCTGCAAGCCGGGGCCAAGGTGATCGCCCGCTATCGCGCCCGGACGGGCGACCAACTGGGCGCCGCCACCCTGGAGCCGATGGGTGAGGGGCCGTCCTCGCTGTTCGACGAGCCCCTGGCCCTGGCCGGTCTGTCGGCCGCCGCCTCGGTCACCGCCGGCGCCTTGCCCGAACGCGAGGCCCATCCCGGCGCCTTCCACGCCCTGGAGGCCCTGATCGCCGCCCTGGCCATCCCGTCCATCTGGCCGGCGGTCTATGTGCGGTTCGAGGCGGGGTTGCTGCAGGACCTGGGCTTTGGCCTGGACCTGTCGCGATGCGCCTCCACCGGTTCGCTGGACGACCTGGTCTATGTCAGCCCGCGCACCGGCCGGGCGGTCAGCCGCGCGGCGGGCCAGCCCTATCACGACAAGCTGCTGCCCCTGCCGCCGTTCATGCTGTCGGCCCAGGGCGGGCTGGTCGAGGGCGACGTCAAGGCGGGGCTGGATATCACCGGCCACTTCCTTGAGCAGTTCGTGTTCCACCCGCTGAACAAACCCCTGCCGCCTGCGAGGGTGTGGTTGCTGGACCGGTTGGGGGAGGCGGGGCGGTTATGAACTCCGCTCCCCGTGGGGGAGGATTTGCCTCCCGCACTTCTGCTACTGTGCCTTTCACGCGTAACGAATCTCCCAGATGAACAAACCAGTCCTCCCCCCTGGCGGCCCCGGCGACGGCGATCGCATTCTCGACGAACCGCTGAGCGAAGCGCTTTCCAAGCGCTACCTGGCCTATGCGCTGTCGACGATCGGCTCGCGGGCCCTGCCCGACGTGCGCGATGGCCTCAAGCCCGTGCACCGCCGCGTGCTGCACGCCATGAACAACATGCGCCTCAACCCCGAGGGCGGCGCGCGCAAGTGCGCCAAGGTCGTCGGCGAGGTGATGGGTAACTTCCACCCGCATGGTGACCAGTCGATCTATGACGCCCTGGTGCGCCTGGCCCAGGAGTTCTCGCAGCGCGTGCCGCTGGTCGATGGCCAGGGCAACTTCGGCAATATCGACGGCGATAGCGCCGCGGCCATGCGCTACACCGAGTGCAAGATGACCGCCGCGGCCATGCTGCTGCTGGACGGCATCGACGAGGACGCGGTCGACTTCAAGCCGTCCTATGACGGCCAGGACGAAGAGCCGGTTGTCCTGCCGTCGGGCTTCCCCAACCTGCTGGCCAACGGCTCGTCGGGCATCGCGGTGGGCATGGCCACCTCGATCCCGCCGCACAACCCGGCCGAGCTGATCGACGCCTGCCTGCTGCTGCTGAGCAAGCCCGAGGCGACCACCGCCGAGATCCTGGAACGCGTGCCGGGTCCCGACTTCCCCACCGGCGGCGTGATCGTCGAAGGCCGCGAGAGCCTGCTGGAAACCTACGAGACCGGTCGCGGCGGCATCCGCACCCGCGCCCGGTGGGAGAAGGAAGACACCGGTCGCGGGACCTACCAGATCATCGTCACCGAGATTCCGTACCAGGTGAAGAAGTCCGATCTGGTCGAACAGCTGGCCGACCTGATCGACAGCAAGAAGGCCGCCCTGCTGGGCGACGTGCGCGACGAGAGCGCCGAGGACATCCGGCTGGTGCTGGAGCCCAAGTCCAAGAACGTCGAACCCGAAGTGCTGATGGAGAGTCTGTTCAAGCTCTCGGCGCTGGAAAGCCGCTTCCCGGTCAATATCAACGTGCTGGATGCGCGCGGCACCCCCGGGGTGATGGGTATCAAGCAGGCGCTGATCGCCTTCCTGGCTCACCGCCGCGACGTGCTGACCCGCCGGGCCCGCAACCGGCTGAACAAGATCGAAGCCCGTCTGCACATCCTGGACGGCCTGCTGGTCGCCTATCTCAATCTCGACGAGGTGATCCGCATCGTCCGCTACGAGGACGAGCCCAAGAAGAAGCTGATCGAGACCTTCGCCCTCAGCGAGATCCAGGCCGACGCCATCCTCAACACCCGCCTGCGCCAGTTGGCCAAGCTGGAGGAGATGGAAATCCGCCGCGAGCACGCGCTACTGGTGGAAGAGCGCGACGGCATCCTGGCCATGCTGGCCAGCGACAAGAAGCAGTGGGACCTGGTCGGCACGGGCCTGCGCCAGGTGCGCGCCGTGCTGCTGAAGATCAAGCATCCGCACGACAAGCCGCGCCCGACGGGCGTGATCGGCCGCTCGATCTTCGAGGACGCCCCCGTGGTCGACGCCGAGGCCGCCCTGGAGGCGATGATCGTGCGCGAGCCGATCACCGTCATCCTGTCGGACCGCGGCTGGATCCGCGCCGCAAAGGGCAAGGTCGAGGATCCTTCCGAGCTGAAGTTCAAGGAAGGCGACAAGCTGGGCTTCCTGGTCCCGGCCGAGACCACCGACAAGCTCTTGCTGTTCACCTCGGACGGCCGGTTCTTCACGATCGGCTGCGCCGCCTTGCCATCAGCGCGCGGCCATGGCGAGCCGGTGCGGATGATGATCGAGCTGGACGACAAGGTGAAGATCATCGACGTCTTCCCGTTCAAGGCTGGCCGCAAGCGGTTCCTGGCCTCGAAACAGGGCTACGGCTTCCTGATGCCGGAAGAAGAGGCCCTGGCCAATCGCAAGGCCGGCAAGCAGGTATTGACGGTCGACGCGGCCGGCGCGGCCTTCTGCCTGGAAGCCGTGGGCGACCAGCTCGCGGTGGTCGGCGACAACGGCAAGATCCTGATCTTCCCGCTGGAGGAACTGCCGGAAATGCCGCGCGGCAAGGGCGTCAAGCTGCAGGCCTATCGCGAGGGCGGCCTACGCGACGCCATCTCGTTCAACACCGACGGCGGGGCCTTCTGGATCGACACGGCCGGGCGTCGCCGCGACTGGACCGAGTGGAAAGAGTGGATCGGCAAGCGGGCCGGGGCCGGCAAGCTGTCGCCCAAGGGCTTCCCGACCTCCAAGCGGTTCCGGCCGAAATAGGGTGAGCACGATCCGCCCCCCGCTGCGCAAGACCGTGGGCGCCCTGGCGGCGCTGCTCGGCCTGAGCGCGGCTGGCGCGGTCGCGGCCGCGCCGCCGTCCTCCGCGCCCTTGCCCCGAGCCGCCAAGCCCGAGGCGGTCGGCTTCTCGACCGACCGGCTCAAGCGGCTGGACGAGACGATGCAGGCCCTGGTCGACCAGGGGCAGATCGCCGGCGGCGTGACCCTGCTGGGTCGCCACGGCCGCGTCGTGCAGCTGAAGGCGTTCGGCAAGCGCAGCCTGGAGACCGGCGAGGCCATGCCCGCCGACGCCCTGTTCCGCATTCGCTCGGAGACCAAGCCGGTCACCGGGGTGGCCATGCTGATCCTCTATCAGGAGGGCAGGTGGAAGCTGGACGATCCGGTCACCAAGTACCTGCCCGAGCTGGCCGATCTGCGCGTGGCTTCGGGCGTCGACGCCGAAGGGCGGCCGATCCTGACTCCGGTCAGCCGTCCGCCGACCATGCGAGAGCTGATGACCCACACGGCCGGCTTCGCCTATGGCCTGGCCGACGATCCGGGCAGCGTCGCCGATCAGGCCTATTACAAGGCCGGGGTGCTGCAGTCCGACAGCTTGGAGCACATGGTCCAGAAGGTGGCCATGCTGCCGATGTACGCCCAGCCCGGCACCCTGTGGCGCTACAGCGTCGCCGCCGACATCCAGGGTTATATCGTCGAGAAACTGTCGGGCCAGCCGTTGCCGGTGTTCATGGAGGAGCGGATCTTCCGCCCCCTGGGCATGAAGGACACCGCCTTCTGGGCGCCGCCCGAGAAACTGCCGCGACTGGCCGCGCTCTATGACGGCGACCCGGCCACCGGCAAGCTGATCCCGGCCGTCGAAGGACCCTGGCGCGACGTCTCCAGGCCGCCGGCCGCGCCGTCGGGCGGGGGAGGGCTGTTGTCCACCGCCGGTGACTTCGCCCGCTTCGCGCAGATGATCCTCAACGGCGGCCAACTGGACGGGGTGAGGATCCTGACGCCTGACAGCGTGGCGCTGATGCGGTTCAATCACCTGCCGGCCAGCTTCCAGGTCACCACCAACGGCACGGCCGGGGTGTTGCGTCCTGACCAGAGGCCGTTCCCGTTCGGGGCCGGCATGGGCTATGGCCTGGATGTGGCCGTGGCGGTCGAGCCGCACCTGTCGGGCGCTCCTGTGGGGCCGGGCACCATCAGCTGGGGCGGCAGCGCCGGCACCTGGTTCTGGATCGACCCGACCAACGACCTGTTCTTCATCGGCATGATCCAGCGCCTGGGCGGGGTGGGCTCGGGCCTGGACGCCACGACACGGACGGTCGTCTACCAGGCGCTGGAACGGCCGCCCGTCAAGGAAGCGCGGCTCAACTCGACGAGCCAGTGAACACCTCCGCCACTGAGCGGCGGCGACCGTCACTGTGTGAAAACGACGTCATGAAGCAGACGTAACGAGTATTCGCGAAATCGCTCCGCCATCATCATCTCGAAGCGACGCACGGGGCGTCGCGACGACGGGGAAGACTGGCATGGATCGTTTCTCGACCGACCCTTTCCGCCTCGTCCTGGCCGGGGGTCTTCCCGACTAGAACCGGATCCTCCCTCCGGGGAGGTGGCGGGAGCGCCGGGCATGCCCTTGTCCTGGCCGTCTTTCCCTCAAGCCGCTCACGGCGTCGCACGATCCCAGCCCCAAGGGGTGACGCCACGAGGCTCCCGCCGAGTTTCCGATGAAGTCATGAGCGTCGTGGATACGGCTGGGGACACACGCATGCGTGTGTCCCCAATTCTGTAGGGCCTCCCCCACCGGGTGAGGCATGGCGCGGAGCTTTCGTTTCCGCCCCGGGCCTTCTATATGCAACCGCTCCCCGACTCCCTGGAAGACCCATGGCCCGCATCCTGATCACCTCCGCCCTGCCGTACATCAACGGCATCAAGCACCTGGGCAATCTGGCGGGATCGATGTTGCCGGCCGACGTCTATGCGCGCTTCAAGCGGGCCCAGGGCCATGACACCCTCTATATCTGCGCCACCGACGAGCACGGGACGCCGGCCGAGCTGGCCGCCGCCGCCGCCGGCCAGGACGTGGCCACCTATTGCGCCGAGCAGCACGTGCTGCAGCACGACGTGGGCCGGGCGTTCGGACTGTCGTGGGACCATTTCGGCCGCTCGTCCTCGCCGCAGAACCATCGCCTGACTCAGCACTTCTGCGAGGTGCTGGAAGAGCGCGGCCTGATCGAGGAACGCGTCGACCAGATGGTCTATTCCATCGATGACGCGCGCTTCTTGCCCGACCGCTATATCGAGGGCACCTGCCCGCATTGCGGCTTCGAGAAGGCCCGCGGCGACCAGTGCGACAACTGTGGCAACCTGCTGGATCCCACCGAGCTGAAGGATCCCTATTCGGTGATCTCCGGCTCGCGGAACCTGGAGGTGCGCGACACCCGTCACCTCTATCTCCTCCAGACCAAGGTGGCCGACAAGATCCGGGCCTGGATCGACAGCCATCCCGACTGGCAACTGCTGGCCAAGTCCATCGCCTACAAGCACCTGGACGAGGGCCTGATCGACCGTGGCATCACCCGCGACCTCAGCTGGGGCATCCCGGTGACCAAGGGCGAGTTCCCGCGCCCGGGCTTCGAGGACAAGGTGTTCTACGTCTGGTTCGACGCGCCCATCGAATATATCGCCGCCACTCAGGAATGGGCCGAGGCCGGCGCGGACCGCGACTGGAAATCTTGGTGGCGCACCGACGAGGGCGCCGACGACGTCCGCTACGTCCAGTTCATGGGCAAGGATAACGTCGCCTTCCACACCGTCAGCTTCCCTGCCACCATCCTCGGCTCGGAAGAGCCGTGGAAGAGCGTCGACATGCTCAAGGCCTTCAACTGGCTCAACTGGTACGGCGGCAAGTTCTCGACCTCGAACAAGCGCGGCGTGTTCATGGACGCGGCCCTGGAGATCCTGCCGCCCGACTTCTGGCGCTGGTACCTGACGTCCAATTCGCCCGAGAGCTCGGACACCGCCTTCACCTGGGAGCAGTTCGCCAGCGCCATCAACCGCGATCTGGCCGACGTGCTGGGCAACTTCGTCAATCGCATCCTGAAGTTCACCGAGGGCAAGTTCGACGGGATCATCCCCGACGGCGGCGCGCCGGGCCCGCTGGAGGAGAAGCTGTACGCCGACGTCTCGGCTCGCCTGGCCGACCTGACCGAGCAGATGGACGCCATCGAGGTGCGCAAGAGCGCCCAGGCCCTGCGCGCCCTGTGGGTGATCGGCAACGAGTACCTGCAGGAAGCCGCGCCGTGGACGGCGATCAAGACCGATCGTGACCGCGCCGCCGTGATCGTCCGCACTGCTCTGAACCTGGCGGCGCTGTACGCCCGCATCTCCGCGCCGTTCATCCCGTTCGCGGCGGAGAAGATCGCCGAGGCGTTCTCGCTGTCATGGCCGCCCGCCTGGCCGACCACCGACGCCGCCGCCGAACTGTCGACCTTGCCGGTCGGCCTGTCGGTCCGCGCGCCGGAGGTGCTGTTCAAGAAGATCGAGGACGAGCAGATCGCTGAGTGGACGCAGCAGTTCGGCGGGGCGGAGTAGGGCGTGGCCGAGGGGCCAAACCGCTTTTCCTCCCCGACCCGCCTGGGCCTGTTCTACGTCGTCTCCTACCTCGGTACCGGCGTCAGCCTGCCGTTCATCGCCACCTATTTCCGCTCGCGCGGCCTGACGGGCGCGCAGATCGGGCTGATCCTGGCCCTGCCTTTGCTGATCCGGCCCTTCACCGGTCCGGCCCTGGCGGTGTGGGCCGACGGCTTCACCCTGCGACGCACGCCCCTGGCCCTGCTGGCCCTAGGGGCGGCGGCCGGCTACCTGGCCATGCTGGCAGCGCCGGGATTCTGGGGGCTGCTGGTCTGCTGGCTGGTCGGCATGACCTTCCTGACCACCCTGACTCCGCTGATCGACGTCATGACCCTGCGCCGCTCGCGGCTGGAAGGCTTCAACTACGGCGTCCCACGCGGCGCCGGATCGGCGGCCTTCATTGTCGCCAACCTGGCCATGGGCGCGATCCTGGCGATGGCGGCGCCCAGCGTCATCGTCGCCTGGATCTCGGTGGCGGCGGTCGGGGTGGCGGCGGTCTCGATCCTAGTCCTGCCGCCCGACCGGGTGCACGAGGCCGACGTCAAGCCGGATCGGGCCATGCGCTGGAAGGGGTTGGGCGGGCTGATGCGCAACCCGACCTTCGTGCTCGCCGTGGCCACCTCGGGCCTGATCCAGGGCGCCCATGCCTTCTACTACGGCTTCTCGGCCCTGCTTTGGCGCCAACAGGGGATCTCGGCGCCGATGATCGGCGTGCTGTGGGGTGTCGGGGTGGCCGTCGAGGTCGGCTTCATGTGGTTCGCCGAACCCTGGCGGCGCAAGGTCGGACCCGAGAAGCTATTGGTGCTGGGCGGGGCCGCGGCCGTGCTGCGCTGGACCGCCTTCGCCTTCGCCCCGCCGCTCTGGCTGCTGTTCCCGCTCCAGGCCCTGCACGCGGTGACCTTCGCGGCCAGCTTCATGGCCTCGCTGCGGCTGATCGAGCGCCTGGCCCCGCCCGAGAGCGCCTCGGCGGGCCAGGCGATCAACTCGGCCCTGTCGGCCGGCTTCATGCTGGGCGTCGGCGCCCTGGCCTCGGGCCCGCTGTTCGACGCCTTCGGGACCAAGGGCTATCTGGCCATGGCGCTTATGGGCGGGCTGGGACTGATCGGGGCGGTGAGGCTGACGCGGCTCAAGCGCGGCCTTTCATGACCAAAAGTTCACTCGAACCGGAGGGCGAAGCGTCGCATAACGCCGCTATCGGAACGTGGGCTCACCGATGTCCTCTCTGGCTGAATTCATCGCCGCGATTGTGCTCTGGCTGTCCTCCGTGGCGCTTTGCCAGTTCGGCATGTCCGTCGAGCACCAAGCCAAGGCGCCCCCGAAGGCCGAGCGGGTCATCGCTCGCACCCCTCGCCAGCAGGCCGTTCAAGGCGTCGAGCGTTGCCCGCGCCGACACATGCTCGCCGCCAACGCCTGACGCCCAAGGCGGTCCAAGCTTCGCTTGGTACGGGAAATCAGCTGGAACCCGCTATGCGGGCGGGCTTTTCGCCGCTAGGTTTATTCGTTGCGCGAGGGTGGGGCGTCCGCGCGGCGATGTTCATCCGGCCCCATGCCGTTCGCCCTGGGACTATGGCTGCGTATGAAGCCTAAGAAGCGCCAACCGCTTGATTTCACCGGCATTCCCACGGAGCCGCCGGTCGAGGATGTCGGCCGTCCG